>Ga0075433_10005287_pt1 | contig 10126 bp, 8 predicted proteins | sample RhiMethybrSRZTD2_FD_75299 | JGI IMG/M metagenome (GOLD analysis project Ga0075433, IMG submission 75299) | Populus rhizosphere microbial communities from Tennessee, USA - Rhizosphere MetaG P. TD hybrid SRZTD2 | ecosystem: Host-associated > Plants > Roots > Rhizosphere > Soil | place: USA... | reverse complement strand
TGGGAAAAGAACAAGTTCATGGGCGTGGAGATGTTCGGCAAGACGCTCGGCGTGATCGGGTGCGGAAACGTCGGTTCGATCGTTTCCGACCGCGCGCTTGGGCTGAAGATGAAAGTGATCGCCTACGATCCTTTCCTGTCCCCGGACCGCGCGACCGACCTCGGTGTCGAAAAAGTCGAGCTTGATGATCTGCTGAAGCGCGCCGATTTCATAACCCTCCACACGCCGCTGACGGACAAGACCCGCAACATCATCAATGTCGATGCCATCAAGAGAATGAAAAAGGGCGTCCGCATCATTAACTGCGCGCGAGGCGGTTTGGTGGACGAGGCCGCGCTCTCCGAGGCGCTCAAAAACGGTCCAGTTGCCGGCGCCGCGTTCGATGTTTTCGTGACCGAGCCGGCGACCGATAATCCGCTGTTCAATCTGCCCAATGTCGTCTGCACGCCGCATCTCGGTGCCTCAACCAGCGAAGCGCAGGAAAATGTCGCGCTTCAGATCGCAGAACAGATGTCGGACTATCTCCTGCGCGGGGCAATCAGCAACGCCATCAATTTTCCCTCGATCAGCGCCGAGGAGGCGCCCAAGCTCAAGCCGTTCATCGCATTGGCCGAGAAGCTGGGCTCGTTTGCAGGGCAGCTGACCGAAACCGGAATCAGCAAAGTACAACTGGCCTATGAAGGCGCGGTCGCGCCGATGAATACAAAGGCGCTCACCTCAGCCGCGCTTGCCGGCCTGCTCCGTCCGATGCTCGGCGATGTCAACGTCGTGTCCGCGCCGGTCGTGGCCAAAGAGCGCGGCATCGTGGTTGAGGAAATCACGCGCGAGATGCCTGAGGATTACGAAAGCCTGATCACCGTGACGGTTACAACCGAGCGCCAATCGCGACACGTCTCTGGAACGGTGTTTGCCGATGGGCGGCCGCGCATCGTGAACATCAAGGGCATCCGCATGGATGCCGAATTTGGCGCCTCGATGATCTACATCACCAATCTGGACAAACCAGGCTTCATCGGGAAATTTTCCTCGACCCTGGGCGACGCCGGCATCAATATCGCGACGTTCCATGTCGGTCGTGACGCGCCGGGCGGGAATGCGGTGGCGCTGATCGAGATTGATGGCGAACTGCCGGACGCAGTATTGGCTCAGGTGCGAGCTTTGCCGCAGGTGCAGCAGGCGAAGCCGCTGCGCTTTTAGAATTAACCCGTAAGATCAAGTTGTTGTCATTACCGGCTGGCGTCACCGCGCCGCGGACCTTTGGCTTGCCTCCAAGGGGAGCATCCTTTATCCGAAGGTGGACCTGGCCGGTGGCTCCCGGTTCCAAGTGTCCGGGCGCTGGTACAGGAAAGGGTTCTGATGGCGAATGTTGTGGTTGTCGGATCCCAGTGGGGCGACGAAGGCAAAGGCAAGATCGTCGACTGGCTGTCGGAACAGGCCGATATCGTTGTCCGTTTCCAGGGCGGCCATAACGCCGGGCACACCCTGGTTATCAACGGTTCAACGTACAAACTATCGTTGCTCCCGTCCGGGGTCGTGCGCGAAGGCAAATTGTCGATCATCGGCAATGGCGTGGTGATCGATCCCCAAGCGTTCGTCGACGAGATCGCCCAACTTAAAAAGCAAGGCATCGTTGTGACGCCCGCCAGTTTGCGCATCGCCGAGAATGCAATTCTGATATTGCCGTTGCACCGCGAGCTCGAGGCCTTGCGCGAGGCCGATAATGCCGCAACCCGCATCGGCACGACCAAGCGTGGCATCGGCCCTGCCTATGAGGACAAGGTCGGCCGCCGCGCTATCCGCTTCATGGATCTGGCCGATCTGCCGGCACTGCGCGGAAAGATCGATCGGTTGCTTGCACATCATAATGCCCTGCGCCGCGGCCACGGATTGCCCGAGATAGCGGCTGGGGCGGTGTACGACCACCTCGCCGCGATTGCTCCGAAAGTGTTGCCCTTCATGGATTCGGTGTGGTCGCTGCTCGACAGCAAGCGGCGTGAAGGAAAGCGCATCCTGTTCGAAGGCGCGCAAGGGGCACTACTCGACATCGATCATGGCACTTACCCGTATGTCACATCCTCGAACACTGTCGCCGCACAGGCAGCGACCGGCTCCGGTCTCGGTCCCAATGCCATCGATTATGTGCTCGGCATCTGCAAGGCCTACACCACGCGCGTTGGTCTGGGTCCGTTTCCGACCGATCAGATGGACAATGCCATTGGCAAAACTCTCGGCGAGCGTGGCCGCGAATTTGGCACCGTCACGGGCAGGGCTCGCCGGTGCGGTTGGTTTGATGCCGTCCTGGTGCGACAAACTGTTCGCACCTGCGGCATTGATGGCCTGGCGTTGACCAAACTCGACATTCTGGACGGCTTCGACGAGATCAAAGTTTGCGTACGCTACCGGCTGGATGGACGCGAGATCGATTATCTTCCCGCCGGCGAACAGGCGCAGGCGCGCGCGGAGCCGGTTTATGAGACTATCGGCGGCTGGAAGCAACCCACCGCACGCGCCCGTTCCTGGGCGCAGTTGCCGGCGCAGGCGATAAAATACGTGCGGCGCATCGAGGAGCTTGTCGGCTGTCCGGTTGCCCTGTTGTCCACCAGTCCCGAGCGTGAGGACACCATCCTCATGAAAAACCCATTTGAGGTATGATCGGGGAAAGCAAAGAACCGGTGGTCAAACCTGCTTCGGTGCCGATGGCAGGGTTTCCCCACGGCATATGAATCAAGCACAATAAGCACGATGGCTGACTACTATCCCCTGATCGAGCGCGCGGTTAATGGCCTGGACAAGAACACCGGCGAAAATCGCCGCGCCTTGTACGACCGCGCGCGCGCTGCGCTGGTTTCCCAGTTGCGCGGTGTGCTGCCTGCACTCGACGAGACGGACATTACTCGTGAGCGACTGGCGTTGGAGGAGGCGATCAGGAAGGTCGAGGCGGAAACGGCCAAGCGGCCGCGTCCCGATATTTCGGAGGCGGAGTCTAGCGAGGCATCGCTGCGGGACCGGGGACTGCGCGATTTTCGGGAAACCGTTGCCGAAGCCGAAGGCTTGGGAAGCGCGGCGGCTCACGCAAAGCGCGCCGCGCATGAAACATATCAGGCAATGCCGGAGTCGGCGCCACAGTTCGAGCATCGCAGGGCCAAACGGCCATCGCGTGTCACCGAGCCGCCGCTGACTGACGAAAAGCTGCACGGCGACTACCCACCGCCTTTACCGCCCGCGTACGACGACGACGATGAAGACCTCTACACGCGGCCGGCGCGGTCATATGGCGGGCTCATCAAATGGGGAATCTTGATTGCCGTGATCGCCGGCCTTGTCGGTGTCGGCTATTGGCAACGCCACGCGATCAGTTCAATGGTGGCAAGTTTTCGATCACAGCCGGCGAAGCCGAAAGACACAGCGCAGCCCGCGACGCGGCCAAAAATTCCCGATCGCATCGGCCAGTCCGGCCAGACATCGACGGACACAGCCAACCCTCCAGCCGCCGCCGTTGCGCAGAAGGTCGTGCTTTACGACGAGGATCCGAACGATCCACAGGGCAAGCGCTATGTCGGATCCGCCCTGTGGCGAACCGAGACCGTCTCGCCAGGGCCGGGTTTGGCGCCCGAACTCGCCGTCCGCGCCGACATCGAAATACCCGAACGCAAGGTGCGCATGACCTGGTCGCTCCGCCGCAACACCGACAAGGCGCTGCCCGCAAGCCACACCATTGAAATCATGTTTACGCTGCCGGCGGACTTTCCGGAAGGCGGGATCGGCAATGTGCCTGGTGTGTTGATGAAACAGAATGAGCAGGCGCGCGGCGTTCCGCTCGCCGGTCTCGCTGTGAAAGTAACCAATAATTATTTCCTGATCGGCCTGTCGGCTGTGGAAGCCGACCAGCAACGCAATGTGCAGCTGCTCAAGGAACGCGACTGGTTCGACGTTCCCGTCGTGTACACCAGCGGTAAACGCGCCATCCTGGCAATGGAAAAAGGCACACCCGGCGCGCGCGTCTTCGAAGAGGCTTTCCGCGCCTGGGGGCAGTAGACGCTCGCCAGCCTGAACTTAAGCCGACCAGCGAGCAACCCCGTTCATGCCCGCGCTTGTCGCGGGCATCCGCGTCTTTTCAACATCGCAACATTAAGGCGTGGATGGCCGGGACTAGTCCGGCCATGACAGCTGCGAAGTCGCGTTCGCGGGACGAACGGGATACAAAAACGGCCGGGCAGGGGCCCGGCCGCAATCACTCTGAGCTGAATGCCTCGCTGTTAATGCGCTGCGACGGCCGGTGTTTCCATCGGCTGCTCCAACGCAGCCATGCGGTTCTTGACGGCCTTCTGCACTTTTTCGAAGGCGCGCACTTCAATCTGGCGCACGCGCTCGCGCGACACACCGAACTCGGCTGCAAGGTCCTCGAGGGTGATCGGGTCGTCAGCCAGTCGTCGAGCCTCGAATATGCGCCGCTCGCGCTCATTGAGCACGTCGAGTGCGGAGACCAGGGCCTTGTGGCGATTGTCGCTCTCCTCGCTTTCGGCGAGAATGCGCTCCTGGCTGGGCGCTTCATCGACAAGCCAATCCTGCCACTCCCCGCTTTCGCCGTCGTCGCGTATCGGCGAATTGAGCGACGCGTCGCCGCCGAGACGGCGGTTCATGTCGATCACGTCCTGCTCGGTGACGCCGAGGCGCTTGGCGATCGTCTGCACCTGATCCGGGCGCAAATCGCCCTCTTCGAGCGCTGAAATCTTGCTCTTGGCCTTGCGTAGGTTGAAGAACAGCTTCTTCTGATTGGCGGTGGTGCCCATCTTCACCAGCGACCAGGAGCGTAGGATGTATTCCTGGATCGCGGCCTTGATCCACCACATCGCATAAGTGGCCAGGCGAAAACCCTTTTCCGGCTCAAAGCGCTTGACGGCCTGCATTAGGCCAACGTTGCCTTCCGAGATGACCTCGGAAATCGGCAGGCCATAGCCGCGATAGCCCATGGCGATCTTGGCAACGAGTCGCAAATGGCTGGTGACGAGCTTGTGCGCTGCTTCGCGGTCGCCGTGCTCCCGCCAGCTGCGCGCCAACATGTATTCCTGCTGCGGTTCCAGTATCGGGAACCGCCAAATTTCCTCGCGATAGCGGGGATGACCGGACGCAGTCGAGGCGATCGGCAGTGTCATTGTGCGGGCCATCACTGTGTCCTCCAAGTTACGTCGCCAGAGAGCCGGCGTCCGTTATGCGCATTCGTGCATTTACTAGGTGCCATCACGCAGCCAGCGCAGCTCCGGCATGTCGGTGCCGCCGACGAGAGCCAGACCGCGCGCGAATGCAGGCCCGCGCGTCGCCGCATGATCCGTCGCGGAACAATCGTGAACTGGGGATTTCGCGACGATCATGACGGCTGCTCTCCCGACTGGCGGTCTCGCAGGGCCGAGCGGATGCAGTTCAGGAACTCGGTGCGGTTGAACGGCTTGGCTAGGCAGCAAACGGCGCCCGCCTTCATCACGCGATCGTGGATGCGGGCGTCGTGGAAGGCGGTGACGAACATGGTCGGAATGTGATGGCCCAATGCCATTAGACGAGCAGACAGCTCGGGACCGGTCATGCCGGGCATTTGGACGTCGAGGATCAGGCACGCGGTATCATGCAGGCGCTCGGAGCGTAGAAACTCTTCCGCCGACGCAAATGCGCCAACCGTGAACCCAAACGACTCCACCATGTCCCCGATTGCCGTTCGGACCGATTCATCGTCATCGACAATTGAAACAACGGGTGTTCCGCTCAAACGACTTCTCCGGCTTTGATGTCGATATGGCGCCTAGAAGCTCGCGAAATCTATTGTCCAAGCGAAACTCTGGTTGGCAAAAGGATCGAATGTATTCTCGTTCGGATGACTGGATTATCGTTTCGTTTAGAGGGCTCAGACGTCGATGCCCTCGTTGCGCAGCAGTTCCGCGATCCTGACTAGCTCGGCGACTGATTTGGCACCCATTTTGCGCATCAGTTGCCGGCGATGGACCCGGACGGTGACGTCGCGAATGCCAATCGTGCCCGCGATCTGCTTGTTCTGCTGGCCAGCAACGGTCAGCGCCATGACCTGGCGCTCGCGTTCAGTCAGTGAATCCAACCGCTGGCGCAGGTCAGCGAGTGCGCGCTTGCTCCCGCGCCGCGCGCGATCCTTTTCGATTGCGGCAAGCACGGCCTCGATCAACGCTTGGTCCCGATAGGGTTTGGTGAGGAACTCCACGGCGCCGGCCTTCATGGCCTGCACGGTCATCGGAACATCCGCGTAGCCGGTGAGAAAAATAATTGGGGTGTGAATACCCGTTCCGACCAACTCGCGCTGGAAATCGAGGCCGCTCGATCCCGACAACCTGACATCCAGGATGATGCACCCCGGAACGTCCTCGCGCTTGCTTTTGAGATAATCCTGCGGCGACGCGAACAGCTCGACTCGCAAGTCGGCCGTCTCGAGGAGGCCTTGGATCGCCTCGCGAACCGACAGGTCATCGTCGATCACGACGACAACGGGTGGTGCGTCCTTCATACGCGGCCGCTCGCTTCAGGTGGCATCGTGAACTGGAAAATGGCTCCATGCGGTGCGCCCGGCTCAGTCCAAAGTCTCCCGCCATGCGCCTCGACGATGGAACGGCAAATCGAAAGCCCCATGCCGATCCCTTTTTCCTTGGTGGTGAAGAAGGGACTGAAGATCTTCTCGGCCGTCTCGGGATCCAAGCCCGGGCCGCTGTCACGCACGGAGACGAGAACTTCGCCGCCGGTCTGGAGTTGTGAACCGATGCGCAAGACTCGTGGACGGCCGGAAAAGGACGCCATAGCGTCGATCGCATTGAGCACCAGGTTCAAAATGACTTGCTGAAGCTGTACGCGGTCGCCCGAAACAGGCGCGAGCGTTGGCGCCAATTTCGTGAACGTGACAACTGAATGCATGCGTAGCTCGGTCTCGGTCAAGGCGAGAACCTCGTCGATGACGCCATTGATGTCGACCTTGGCGACCTGCGGTGTCGATTTGGTCATCATTCCACGGATGCGGCCGATGACGTCGCTGGCGCGCTGGCCGTCTCGTACGATACGTTCTGCCGCCATACGCGTCTTGTCGAGATCGAGGTGCTCGGCATCGAGCCAGTGAAGCGCCGTGTGCGCATTGGTCACTACGCCCGTCAGCGGCTGGTTGATCTCGTGCGCAATGGAGGCCGCCAATTGGCCCATCGTCGTCAATCGCGTGATGCGTGCAAGTTCCGCTTGCGCATGTTGCAACTGCTCCATGGCTCGCTTGGTTGCGGTGACATCCATCACGGCGCCGACGATTTCCTGGCGACTTGTGCCCCTCGGCGCGCGGGCGACCGAATGCAAGTACTTTACCGATCCATCCGGCAGGGCTAGCCGGAATTCGATGTCAAACCCGCGGCCCTCAGCTAACGTGCGGTTGAATACTTCTTGCACCCTCTCCCGGTCGTCGGGATGGATTCGCTCAAACATGACTTCGGGTGTCATCGGAATGCGTCGATCGTAGCCTCGGATGCGGAACCATTCATCCGACATGTACAATTGTTCTTCCGTCGGGCCGGCGTTTGGGACCCAGCTGAAGCTGCCGGTCTTGCTCAACGCCTGCGCCTCCGCCAGATGCGCTTCGCTGCGTCGCAAAGCCCCTTCCGCGCGCCTGCGTTCGGTGACATCGCGATTCGTCTCTATAACAAGGCGCTGGCCGTCCGGTGCGCGCACGAGCACGTGCCGGCTGTCCACGACCACCTTGCGCCCATCGCGCGTCGTCTGCCGCAACTCGCCGAGCCAGGTTTCGTCGCGTTCGATCGTTGCCTCGAATAGTTCCGCCGGCATCGGATGCTCGGTGCGGAGAAGGTCATGGCTGCTGCGGCCCGTCGCTTCTTCCGCGGTATAGCCGTAGAGGCGTTCTGCGCCACGATTCCAGTAAATGATCTCGCCTGAAAATTTCCACACGATGATGGCGTCATGAGTCTGGTCCAGCAGGGTTGCCTGCCGTTGCAGATACTCTTCCGCCCGCTTGCGTTCAGTTATATCGTTATTGGTTTCCAGCGTCCCGATTGGGCGGCCTTGTTGATCGTGCTGCACCGACCAGCGGCTCGCCACAACGACCTGCGTACCGTCGCGCTTGCTGTGCACCAACTCACCATCCCAGCGGTCGGTGCGGAGCAAGGTTGCGTTAATTTGTTCGAGGGGTTCGGGAAAGATCGTGTGCAGGAGGTTGTGGGTGACTTTGCCGAGAACCTCCGCTTGTGTCCAACCGTACATTTCTTGCGCGCCACGATTCCAATACGTGATGATGTCCTTTGTGTCGCGCACGAAAATCGTATCGTGGGTGAGGTCGAGTAGTTTCGCCCGTTCGGCCAGCGCCTCCTCCGCCGAGCGGTTTTTCGCGACGAGGAAGGTCGTGAAGCCTAGAGCTACCAGACCGAGCAGGCGATCAAGGATGGCTGTCGTGCTCCATGGGTTCCCGGGGGAGATAAAATGACCCAAAAGTGCCAATGCGGCGCAACCCAGTGCTACCAGCACAATGCCGCGCGTCTTGAAAATGCGCGCGGCGACCAGCACGACGGGAATGTAGAGAACACCGACAGCGACCTCGACGTCGGTGAGCGTATCGAGGATAAATATGCCGATCGCCAGCGCGATCGTCCCAATGGGCAAAGTGATCGGTGTGGCAAGTAACGAAAACGGTGATTGGTTGGACATCCAGAACCTGCGCTCCCAGGAGGCCTGCGGCGCTTCAATCAGATTATCAAGGACGCGCGGCGAATTGAATGACTAGGCGGAAAGGCTGAGCACACCAATAAATTCACGCCGCCTCATGCCAGCACCCGTCTTCAATATCCGCTTTTTGGGGGTAAAGCGGACATGTCTCTAGTTGATCCCATCCTCAATCCTGCACCTATCGGCACTCTAAGCGGGTGCGCGGCATTGACCTGAGCGACGGTACGGTGCGCGCTTGTGCTAGTGAAAGTGCGTCCCCGGCTCACGACTCCGTCTCGTCCCGCGATCTAATTTGATGCGGAACCCCGGAGCCACCATGCATTTGACCCGAAAGCTCTTTCTGTGCTCAGCCTTGCTGTTGGCGATGACCGGCTCGGCGCCTGCCGCCGATGACATACGCGGCGCCGTTGAACAGAGCGGTGGCAGTCTGCCGCAGAACCCATCTCTCCCGAAGCTGAATCTGAATGATGATCAGCGCCAGCAAATTCGACAGACGTTGCTGACCAAGCACACAGAGGTCAAGTCCGCGCAAGATTTCATGCCGAAAATCGGTGCTAAACTTCCGACAGACGTCACGCCGGATGGCCTTCCGCCGGAGTTGACCCACCAGGTCCCGCAGCTTGCCGACTACGGGTACGCGAAAATGAAAGACCAAATTCTTTTAATTAATGAGATGACGGGCGAGATCGTCGACGTCATTCCGGAGTCACAGCCGCAAACAACGGGACAGAAACAGGACTATTAGTATCGAAATTGTGGTCCAAGTACCTGGTCGCGACTGGCGCAGCGATCGTCGCTCGTTCGATGTACGATTTGTCGGATTTTGAGTGCAGCAAAGCGCCATAGTTCAATTTGATTGTCTGGTAGCATTCACACGCCCTGTCCTGCAGATCGATGAGCTTTATGTGCCCACGCAGCGGATCATTCCGGCCTGCGACTTGGCGCGGCTCTCAGGCGAGCCGGGCTTATTTCTCTTGACGCTGGTGGCGGCGGATGGCGAGGGGGCATATGTGCAGTATTGGGCGCACCTCGCTCGCCTGAGCTTACCGATCGGAACGATGACGTTTTCGTCGGGCGCGCGCACGCGGCGAGGTAAAAAAATTCTCGAAGGTAGGAGGTCCGCAATGGACACAAGAGACTCAATCGTATTGGCGTTGCCGACGCTGGTCGGGGTGCTGGCATTCTTACCAATGGCCACGGCCCAAGTCCCGAATTCGATTGCCGCTCCGGGAGAAGCGGTGGTGCTGAAAGTTCATGCCGAGGGCGCGCAGGTCTATGAATGCAAAGCCAGCCCTGATGCCAAGCTCGTCTGGCAGTTTCGCGAACCGATTGCGACGCTCATTGCTGATGGCAACACTGTCGGTCGCCACTATGCCGGTCCAAACTGGGAATTGGCCGACGGCAGCGC
>Ga0075433_10005286_pt1 | contig 10127 bp, 9 predicted proteins | sample RhiMethybrSRZTD2_FD_75299 | JGI IMG/M metagenome (GOLD analysis project Ga0075433, IMG submission 75299) | Populus rhizosphere microbial communities from Tennessee, USA - Rhizosphere MetaG P. TD hybrid SRZTD2 | ecosystem: Host-associated > Plants > Roots > Rhizosphere > Soil | place: USA... | reverse complement strand
CTTCGGCGCCCCGACGCGCAGCCGCCGATCCGTGAGCGAGAGCCCCCCGCCAATCACCATTACCACCGCGCCAAGCCAGATCAGCAGCACCAGCGGCTTGTGATAGAGCCGTATCGCGATCGAACCATCCGGATTGGGCTCGCCAAGAGAGAGATAGATCTGGCCGACGCCGCGCCTCATCAGCGCCGACTCGGTCGTGCCGCTGCCGCGCGACGGAAAGCTGCGCTTCGACGGCTCCATCGTGCCGATGACCTCGCCGCCGCGCCGCACCGTGAAGCGCGCCGCGGTCTCGCTGTAGTTGGGGCCACGGCGCTCTATGATGTCGTCAAAATGCAGATCGTAGCGGCGGATCGAGATCGTCTGCCCCGGCTTGAGCTCAGCGATGCGCTCGCTGCCAAGCTGCGTCTCCCCGACAATACCAAGCAGTGTCACGCCAAGCCCCACATGGGCAATCGCGGTGCCCCAGGCTGAGCGCGGCAGTCCACGCGCGCGCGCAAACGCGGTGCCGAGCGGCACTTTCAGGAAAGCGGTGCGCTCGATCAGATCGGTCACCGCGCCGGTGATCACGAAGATCGCAAGCCCGAAGGCAAACGGCACCAGCAATGAACCGCCACCTTCGACCGCGAAGGTTACCGCGATGCCGATCACCGCTAAGGCGGCCGCACCGAGCAGCCGCTGTGTGACACCCAGGAGATCGCCGCGTTTCCAGGCCAGCAGCGGCCCGAACGGCACCGCGACGAGCAACACCGCAAACAACGGACCGAAGGTCATGTTGAAGAACGGCGCACCGACTGAAATCTTTTGGCCGGTCAAGGCTTCAAGCGCGAGCGGATAAAGCGTGCCGAAGAAAACCGCAGCGCAAGCGACCAGCAGCAGAAGATTGTTGAGGATCAGTGCGCCCTCACGCGAAACCGGTGCAAACAACCCACCTTGCTTCAACAGCGGCGCGCGCCAGGCGAACAGCGCAAGCCCGCCGCCGATGAAGAGCGTGAGGATCATCAGAATGAACACGCCGCGTGCAGGATCGGATGCGAAGGCATGCACCGAGGTCAGGACGCCCGAGCGCACCAGGAACGTGCCAACCAGCGACAGCGAGAAGGCGAGGATCGCGAGCAGGATGGTCCAGACCTTGAGCGCATTGCGTTTCTCCATCACGACGGCGGAGTGGAGCAGCGCCGTGCCGGCGATCCAGGGCATCAGCGAGGCATTCTCAACCGGGTCCCAGAACCACCAGCCTCCCCAGCCAAGCGTGTAGTAGGCCCAGTACGAGCCCATCGCGATGCCGGCGGTGAGAAACAACCAGGCAAGCAGCGTCCACGGCCGCACCCAACGCGCCCAGGCGGCGTCGATCTTGCCTTCAATCAGCGCGGCGATCGCGAATGAGAACGAGATCGAGAAGCCAACATAGCCGACGTACAGCAGCGGCGGATGGATCGCGAGGCCGATATCCTGCAGAATGGGATTGAGATCGCGGCCTTCCATCGGCGCGGGGCTCATCCGCAGGAACGGATTCGAGGTGACCAGAATGAACAGATAGAACGCGAACGCAACCCAGGACTGGACCGCAAGCACATTAGCCTTGAGCTTGGCCGGCAGGTTGGAGCCAAAGAGCGCCACCAGCGCGCCGAATATGCTGAGGATCAGAACCCACAGCAGCATCGAGCCTTCGTGGTTCCCCCACACACCGCTGATCTTGTAGATCAGAGGCTTTGCGGAATGGGAATTCTCAAAGACGTTGGCGACGGAAAAATCCGAGGTGACGTAGCAGGCGACGAGCGCAGCAAAGGCGAACGCCACAAAGAGGAACTGCGCGACCGCGGCTGCTCCGGCGACCGACATCAAGACGGGATCGTTCTGGCGCGCACCGTAGATCGGCACGATCGCCTGGACGAGCGCCAATCCGAGCGCCAGTACCAGCGCATAATGACCAAGCTCAGCGATCACGGCAGCCTCACCCTGTGTTCTTCGTTATTGGGTTCTTCCTTGCGTCTCCGTGGCGGCGCTCTTGCCGCCGTCCTTGCCGTCGTCTTCTTTCCAATGCCCCTGCTTCTTGAGCGCGTCGGCGACTTCCTTAGGCATGTATTTTTCATCGTGCTTGGCCAGCACGCTGTCGGCCTTGAACATGCCAGGTCCGTCGAGCGTCCCTTCGGTCACGACGCCCTGGCCTTCACGGAAAAGATCAGGCAGCAAGCCCTGATAGGCGACCCGAATGGAGTTCCTGCCGTCGGTCACTTCAAAGCGGACTTGCATATTGTCGCCGCGCTGGACACTGCCTTCCTTGACGAGACCGCCAAGTCTGATGCGGGTGCCAGTGGCGATGTGCTTTTCAGCCACGTCAGTCGGCGAATTGAAGAAAACAATCGAGTCCTTGAGCGCGGTTAGCACCAGGGCGACCGCGACAGCGAGCACCGTCAGGGCCGAGCCGATCAGAACCAGACGTCGCTTCTTGCGGGTCATTGTGACCTTCCCCGTGACGTTTCTCAGCCTTCGAGACCCAAGCCCTTCACGAGCTCGTCGATCTTGCGCAGTTTCTCCGGGTCGCCGGCGAGCGCGCGGCGAGCATCACCGACCGCGGCCAATGCCTTCTCACGATCACCAAGCACCATATAGGAGCGAACCAGCCGCAGCCATCCCTCGATATCAGATCCATCTTGCTGCAGGCGCTCCGCCAGTCGCGCCACCATGGTCTGCACCATGGCGGATTGCTGGTCCGGCGCGAGCCGCGATGCCGCCGCCACGTCCTCCGCGCTCGGGCCCGGAGCGCCGGAGACCCGCGTGACCTCCTGGCGGATGAACTCGGCCCAGGGCGCATCGGCCGGCGCACCCGCCAGCATGGCGCGCCAAATTTCAACGGCGGCCGCCGGCTGGCCGTCCTGCTCGGCCGCAACGCCGAGGAAGTAGCGAGCCTTGATATTTCCGCCATCGAGCTCGACCGCGCGCGCGAACGATTTTCTGGCTTCGGGCGTGATCTTGCCGTCACTCGCCGCCACGAGCGCTTCGCCGAGTCCAGCCTGCCGCTCGGATGTCTCGCCGCTGAGCGCAAGCGCCTTACGCCTGGCTTTGATCGCATCGTCAACGCGTCCAAGCCGCAAATAGACCGGTGCGATCACCTCCCAGCCACGACCGTCATTTGGATTGCGCGCAAGATGGGTCTCGACCTGCGCAATCATCGCATCGATCGACTGGCTCTGATCGCGCGAGGCCAACGGCTGACCAGGCAGCGTCGGCGAGCCCAGCGATAGATAGGTCCCTGCGCTGCCGAACGACACCACGACCAGGGCCGCAAGAGCGACCGCGCGTCGGCGCGATCCCGGCGTCGCCGTCGCCGCCTGTGCTGCCTCCGCATCGGCGGCGGCGAGCAACCGGCGCGAGACCTCGACCTGCGCGGCCTCCGCCTCGCTGTCGCCGATCCGACCAGCAGCGTGGTCGCGCCGGACCTCCTCCAGCTGGTCACGATAAACGGCGAGGTCGCTCCCCGACCGCAGGGAACGGCCCTGCCGCGTCAGCGGCCAGGCAATAGCGGCCATTGCCGCCCCCGTCATCAGGGCAAGCGCGAACCAGAGCATCATGGCTTCAATTTCATCGGCCTGAATCCGGCATTCCGGTGGCGGCAGGGCCGTTTGCCGCACGCTGACCCGGTTTCCCCGATCATAACGGCGTTACATCACGGCTGCCAGCCAGCCGCAACGGGGCGAAGCGCCTCACTGGCAGATTGCAACCGGCATGGTTTATGTGGCTGCCCAAGTTTTCACGCCTTGGCGGCAACCGCCTTACGCTCAGCATCGCGTTGATTGGCCGTATTGGCGGCGACCTCGGCGGCCTTGGCCAAAACCGCCGCATAGTCGGGGCCGAACACCTTGGCGCAAAAGCGCACCGCGGCATCGACCTGCGATTGAAGGAAGCGCCGCTCGCCCTCGCCCGCCTGGCGCAGGTTGTCGAGCAGCGATTGCGTGCCGGTTTCAAGAGAGTGCTGCAATTCGGTGAAGGTCCGCATCGTCATTTCATTGATCGCGAGCTCGCTGGCATATAGCCGGCAGACCCCGACCAGCTCCACAGCGGCCTCGGCTTCGCTGACATCATCTGCATCGAGCGCCGAATTGCGCGGAACTTCGCTGAGCGGGCGCAACCGGAGCAGGCGGCGGACTTTTCCCGATGCGGACTCGACCTGGTTCTTGAGGACCTTGGATACGTCGGCGCGGATGGCTGAGAGGCGTCGCGTCCAGGGTGAATCGCCGGAGAGGTCGAGCTCCGTGCGCAACCCGCGCGCACAGTCGTGGATGGTCTTGATCAGTGCGGGCACCCCAGCGGTGGCGCCGCGCTTGAGGTCAGCCTTGAGCGCGCTGATCCCCTGCTCGATCTCGGACAGCACGATTGCCACCGCGACGGCATAAGGCGAGCCGGCAATGCGGATGGCGTCGTCAGTCTCCGCCGCTTTCACACCGAGCCGAATCAGCTGCCACGGCGCCGCCAGGCGGCCCATCGTCAGGACCAGTGCATACGGCAAGACATCGGACCGCGAGCCGACCGTCTGGTCGAGCAAGGACTTCACGTTGTCGAGCTGAGCCTCCGCGAGATTGCGGATTTGGGCCGGCAGGCTTTTTTCGATCTGGGCGAAGACGTCGGCGGCGGAAAGGATTGTGAGCAGGCCGCGTGCATCATCGAGCGCATTCTGGGTGCCGATCTGTCCGATCAACCGCCGGCGGGCGCGCTCATCGGTCTTCGTACTGGCGAGAACTGACTCCATTTTTGCCACGACACATTCCCGGAAGCTGCGAGCGAGCTGCTCGCCGGTCGCCGGGTCAGCCTGCGTGGCTTCAGCATTGTAGGTCTTAGCCTCAGCCGGCGCGAGATCGCGACAAATCCACGACCACATCGGCGAGAGGACTGCGCGGGCGATGCGGCCAGGGCGCCGGTGCGCCGCATCGTCATTGACCAGGAATGGCTCGAGCGCCGCGAAGAAGACACGGGTCGGGTCCCCCGCCCGGCTCGCCGGCTGGCCGGATTCGCGCAACGCACCGCGGACCTCCTCGAGCAGCCCTTCCGGGAACTGGTCGCCGCGCGCGACCGCGCGCTCGAGCTCGGTTGCAAGCAGCGCCAATGCCCCCCGGGGCAGCTCCCGTAGGTAGGCTCGCAGTCGTTCCGGCAACCCCGCCATCGCGCACCCGCGCGGATTGAGAAGGCACTCAGCCTCTCTAGATAGTTTCGGGGCCTTAAGGACTGGTTATGGACCCCTCAGATCCCTACCAGCGCCGCCGCCCATAATGTCCATAGTGCCGATAGCCGCCGAAACCGATAAAGACACGCGGGCCATAGAAGTAGGGCGGCCCATAAATGTACGGCGCGGGATAGACAGCCACGGGCTGCGCCACCACACCAACCCGCTGATCAAGGTGCGTCGCGATCATGTAGCCGACGCGCCCGCGCCAATTGGTGGTGCACCACTCCGCCGCACATCCGGTGACCTCGACGATGCTGCCGGCCGGGACCAGGGTGACCACCCCGAAGTTCGTACCAGGCCCTTCACGGAGATTGGTGTTGGAATAGACCCGCGCCGGTGAGGCTGACGCCGTGGCAGCGGAAAGCCCGAGTAGCAATGTAGCAAGGCCAGCAAGCCCATAGAGTCGTCGCGCTGACGTCATGAGATTTTCTCCCCCTTGATCCGAAAAGCGGCAACCGGCTTTCGGAAGGAGATCATGCTCAAACAAAAAAAGGCTGGAACCATGATCCCAACTTGATCGGATCATGATCCCAACTTGATCGGATTATGATCTAGGTGACCGCAATCCAGCTGCCGTCAGAATTGCGGCAAGCGGTGCCGCGGGTGGCCTGCGGCTTGCCATCGATGAACACGGTGTGAGTGTATTGCCGGCAGGTCATTGCATTGCGTTGATAGGCGGGACCGGGAACAACCGTTCCATGGCGGCCTGAATCGTCGTTGCGCCAGCCGACCGGAGCGCCCGACGCGCCAGACTCCAGAGCCTGAATCTGCGCCTGATAGGCACGCGTGCGGTCCTCGTCGTCGAGGGCTGCGCCAATCCGATTGCCGATCAATCCGCCGATGGCCGCGCCCGCAACGGTGCTCGCCACCCTCCCAGCCCCACGCCCGAACTGAGAGCCGATCACCGCGCCGCCCGCTACGCCAACAAGCGTGCCTGTGTTCTCTTGCGGCCCTGCGCCCGTGACAGGGTTTCCTGCGCACGCCCCCATCAGCAATCCAGTCAGAGCAACACACCCGGCATGCCGCACCGTCATCGCGACCACATCCCCTTTCGCTATCCCCTTTCACTCCTGGGGCGAACTTGCGGTGACGAATGGGGCGAAACTCTGGCCCCCCCACTCTAGCGCCAAAATCAAGGTAAATCGGATGAGTGAAAAAACGCTCCAAGCGCAGAATGATCAAGCACCCGGCAGCACGAGTTCAGCGCGCAGCCCGCCGATCGGAGCCGTCCCCAGCGTGAGGTCTCCGCCATAGAGGTTAGCGAGCTCGACCACAATCGACAGCCCCAGCCCTGTGCCGGGCTTGGCCTCGTCAAGCCGGCGGCCGCGCCGGCCGACCTGCTCGCGCTGCTGCGGAGACAGGCCTGGACCATCGTCATCCACGACGATGCGGACGATCCGCCGCTCGCTGTAGACCTCGGGCCGCTCCACGAATGTTTCCAGCGCGACGCGCGACTGCGCCCACTTGCAGGCATTGTCCACGAGGTTGCCGATCATCTCCTCGAGGTCCTGCCGCTCGCCGCGGAAGCGGGCGTCCTCGGGCGCATCAAGCACAACGGAGATGCCACGGTCGTGGTGGATCTTCTCCATCATCCGCACCAATGCCGACACCACCGGCCGCACCTCCGTCACGGTGCCGATCACCGCCACGCGCGCGGCCAGCCGCGCGCGCTCGAGGTGATGGGTGACCTGGTTGCGCATGATGTCGGTCTGCTCGCGAATCTTCGAGGCGAGCGCGTTCTCGGGATTGGCCGACGCCTCGTTCATCATCACTGAGAGCGGCGTCTTCAGCGCATGGGCAAGATTGCCGACGTGCGTGCGGGCCCGGGTGACGATCTCACGATTGGCCTCGATCAAGGCATTGGTATCGCGCGCGAGCGCCGCGACCTCGATCGGGAAGCTGCCCTCGAGCCGCTCGGCAGAACCCGAGCGGATTGCCGCGAGGCCCGCCGAAATACGCTTGAGTGGCGCAAGCCCAAAGCGGACCTGAAAGGTCGTGATAAGGAGGAACATAATACCTATGACAGCAAACGTCGTCCCCAGCGCCCGGTCGAAGCCTCGAGTCTCGTCGTCGATCTCCACGGCGTCGCCGGCAACCGCCACCAGGAACCGTCCCTCGTCACCGAGGTCAATGGTGCGCTCGACCAGACGCAGTACCTGCTCCTCCGGACCCTGCACATAGCCCTGGCGGGCACCGGCAGGACTTGACGCCGAAGAGGCATCGTCGAAATGGGGCAAGGTCGAATCCCACAATGAGCGCGAGGAGCGCACTTCGGCCCGGGCGGTGTCGAGCCTTGTCACCTGCCAGTACCAGCCCGACAGCGGCAGCTCGAACAGCGGCTCGCCGAGCGACTGCGGGAAGCGCTCACCGGCCTCGTCGGGCGTCGCCACGTCAGCGACCAGCGTGCGCAGATAGACATTGAGGCGGCGATCAAATGCGCGCTCCACCGCCGCGCGATAGAGCGAAGACAACACAATGCCGGCGACAACAAGCATCACGACGGTCCAGGCCGCCGCCGAAAAGAATAGTCGTAGCGCGAGCGAGCTAGCGCGCATCGGGCAATGTCAACAGATAGCCCAGCCCCCGCACCGTCTGAATCACGTCAACACCGAGCTTCTTGCGAATCCGTCCGACGAACACCTCGATGGTGTTGGAATCGCGATCGAAATCCTGATCGTAAAGGTGCTCGACCAGTTCCGTGCGCGACACCACGCGGCCGGTGTGATGCATGAGATAGGCGAGCAGCCGATATTCATGCGAGGTGAGCTTGACCGGATTGCCGTCCACCGTGACGCGGCCAGTGCGCGTATCGAGCCGCACCGGCCCGCAGTTGAGCTCGCTCTTGGCGTGACCAGCCGAGCGCCGCAGCAGCGCTCTGATCCGCGCCAGCACCTCCTCGAGATGAAACGGCTTGGCGACATAGTCGTCAGCGCCGGCGTCGAAGCCCTGCACCTTGTCGCTCCAGCGGTCACGCGCCGTGAGCATCAGCACCGGCATAGCCCGCCCGGCGCGCCGCCAAGCCTCGAGTACAGAGATCCCGTCCATCTTGGGCAAGCCGATATCCAGAATGACGGCGTCGTAGGGCTCACTCTCACCGAGATAGTGCCCCTCCTCACCGTCATATGCACGATCCACGACATAGCCCGCATCGGCAAGCGCCGTCGCAAGTTGCCGATTCAAATCGGGATCGTCCTCGATCACGAGGAGACGCAAAGCCTCACCTCCTGCCCCCGCTTCCGAAGCTCATGATCAATCAATCACGGCAATCTTCTGGCACAAGCTCAGACGTAAGACATCAGCCATAGAGGTAAAATGACACCTGCGTGGTCAAAATTCCAGGTCTGCCCCCTGGACTCCGCAGCATCATGCCCAGCAATCGGCAGGAAATGATGCCTGCGGGCGGCAGGCTTAGAGACCCCCGATCACCGTTCCGTTGGTGGCATCGATGCTCACCTGCCGCACTTTGCCGTCACGAGCCAAAACGGTGAGCCGGTAGATTAAGCGGCCTGATTCGTGGCAAAGGCGCGCCCGCACCAGTTCGCCGCCCATGCGTTGGCGCAGCATCTGCCGCGCGGTCGCCAGTGGAATGGCTTGGCCGGCAGCAATGGCCGCGCGTTGCTCGGCGCGGGAGAGACAGCGGGGCTGCTCCTGCGCCGCCGCCGGCAAAGACAGCATCGCAAGCGACGCGAGCGTTATCAGCAGGAGCGATCTAGAGCTTGGCATGGAACAAGCTCTAGAACCCTCGCGGTGAACCGCTGATGAACAATGGCGAAATTGCGCACTCCACACCAACGAGTGCCAAGGAACGGAAAAAGACATGATTCCTCGGTTATTTTCCCGCCATGGGGTCCAGCACCCCGCCATCTTTCGCGATCGGTCGAGCAATGGCCATTGTTCTAGACCGCGAGGGGAAGAACAACCGCCCTCTGCTGACCGAGCATCTGGTCGCAGGGCGAGCCTGTGGACCGTGCATTGGTTGCTGCAGCATCTATCAGATCCCTGCGCTGCAGAAGCCGAAATACACCCTGTGCAAACACTGCACTGGCTCCTCATGCGCCATCTATGATGACCGGCCAGACGATTGCCGCAAATTCTACTGCCTGTGGCGGCGGATCGCGGTGATGCCCGAGCAGGCACGTCCCGACAAGATCGGCATTGTCTTCACTTACGAGATTCATGACCCGCCGCCGACACCCTTCAAGAAGCGCTACATCATTGGGCGCGCGATCAACGACGCCACCGTATTCGACACGCCGATGGGTCGCGCGGCAGTCAACATGTTCATTCGTGAAGGCTCATTGCCAGTGTTCATTGCGCAACCGCACGAGATCAAGATGGTCTACCCCGATCCCGACTTCAGCGACGCCATTCTCGATCCCACCACCACGCGCCACGTCGCGCTCGTTCCCGCCGCGTTGGCATGGCGCGAGCAATACGGCATGTCCTGAGATCAAGGGAAGGCGCGCCGCATACACGTAACGCCGAGCGAGTTGACAGACCAGCCGAGGATGCTTTCATCCCCACTATGGTCGCACTGCGGATCCTCGCCGCATCTGTTGTATTGAGCAATCCCGCCGGCGCGATGGTCGGCGGTGCCACCCCGGCTGGCGATGGGATCGCGCGCTCGCTGGTGATGGTGGTGGGGTCGCGCGGCAGCAGCGGCAACGTCTGCACCGGCGCAGCAATTGCTCGCGATCTCATTCTCACCGCGGCGCACTGTGTCGCACCAGGTGCTACTTCTAGTGTGTTGCCGGCCAGGAACGCGCCGGTGCTGGCGATCAAATCGATTCAGATCCATCCCCGTTTCGACCCGCAAAGCTTCGCGCTGAACCGCGCGACCGCCGATGTCGCGCTGATCAAGCTTGCGGCCGCACTGCCGGAACGTTTTGTTCCGGTCTCGCTCGAAAGC
>Ga0075433_10005282_pt1 | contig 10129 bp, 5 predicted proteins | sample RhiMethybrSRZTD2_FD_75299 | JGI IMG/M metagenome (GOLD analysis project Ga0075433, IMG submission 75299) | Populus rhizosphere microbial communities from Tennessee, USA - Rhizosphere MetaG P. TD hybrid SRZTD2 | ecosystem: Host-associated > Plants > Roots > Rhizosphere > Soil | place: USA... | reverse complement strand
CGGGGATGATCACCGTCGTCCTCAGCGCCTGGACGTTCAGGATGGGCGTCTCGATGAGGAGGGTCAGCGTGGGCGTCACGATGTTGCCTGGGATCGCCACCGAGATGTTCAGGCCGAATACCTGGGGCGGCAGCGGGAAGAGCGTGGCCACCGTCGGCCGGAGCTCGATCGTCACGAACCGCCGGTCGGCGCTGACGATCGGCCGGACGTCGAGCGAGATGCCGTCCGTGACGACGCTCGGGATGGGGTCGGCCGCGGCCGCGGCGACGGCCACCTGGATGTCGTAGTCCTTGATGTAGGCGAACTGGTTCGCGATCCGGATGTTGCCGCGCTGCGTGTTGAAGAGCGTCAGCTTCGGGGCCGTCAGCATGTGCTGGCGGGTGCTGCGGCTCACGAGCCGGACGATCGCCTCCAGCGAGATGTCGTCGAGCAGCGTGTACTGCAGCGACAGGCCGCCCAGCGGCGAGAGCGCGGTCTGGTAGAAGCGCTGGAGGATCTGGTCGTTCACCATGATGTTCTGGATGCGCGCGCCCATGTTGCGCACGATGTCCTTGCCGAACGTGCCCGTGATGCCGGGCGAGCTCACGGCGAGGGGGCCGCCGCCCGTGTCCGGATCGATGAACTGCTGGAACTGCGTGCCGGGCAGGGTCGAGATCGCCGGATTGATGTCGTCCAGCGAGAGGACGCCCGCCACGCGGTCGCCGTCCACGTCGCGGAAGTCCATGCCGACCTGCTGCAGGAAGTTGTCCTCGACCGTCAGGAACCGGCTCTCCACGCTCACGAGGATCCCCGTGGAGGAGCGCAGGTCGTTGAGGAACTTCCGGACCTTCCGGTGCACGTCGATGGAGTTGCGGACGATGAGGAGGCCGTTCTGGAAGACGCAGGACTGGCCGTTCGCGTCGTCCCAGTTGTTCTTCTCGATGGTGGACTTGATGAGGTTGGCGAGGGCCTCGCCGTCGAAGACCGGCTTGGCGCCCTCTTCCTGGGTCGTGGCGGAGCCCAGCGCGTCCTCGGCCAGCGTGATGTTCACGCCCGGGAAGTCCTGGAGCCCGTAGGTGATGTCCTGGACGTTGTACATGTCGAGGACGACCTTCTGCTTCACGGCCTTCGCGGTCGTGACGACGACGATGCCGTCCTCGACGACGTACGCCAGCTCCTTCGAGACCAGGATGATGTCGAAGACCGCGGCAATCGTGACGTCCTTGAGGCGCAGGGTCGGGTACGTGTAGGTGGTGGGGTCGGTGATCTCCTTCCCCAGGACGATGTTGAGGCCGCTGATTTCGCGGATGTAATCGACGACCGTCCGCACGTCGGCGTTCTGGAAGTCGAGGTTGACCTGGATGGTCCGGACCTTGTTCATCACCTCGCGGTCCGCCTCGCTCATCTGGTCTTCCTGCCCTTCGCGCAGGCCCTTGGGCTTGCGGCGGCGGACGACCTCGAGCCAGATCTCGCGGGCCGGGAAGCTCAGTTCGTCCGGCTGGACGACGGCGAACATCTCGACGTTCTCGAACGTCCGCTTCCACTGCTCGATGTAGCGGCGGGAGAGGTCGCGGTCGCTCTTCACGTGGCTCAGGCGCTGGGCGATCATCTTCATCTCGTCCACGCTGGTGAGGCGCGGGTCGATGTAGAGGATGCGGTCGCACACCGCGATGCACTTGTCGTACTGCTCGCGCTCGAAGTGGACCTGGGCCTGGGCGAAGAGGAGCTCCAGCTCGCGACGCTGGTCGAGCTTGCGGCGGACCTCCTCGCGGGCGCGCTGCTCCTCGATGATGGCCTGGCGGGCGCGCTCCTCGTCGAGCTGCTTCTGGCGGCGCGCCAGCTTCGTCCGCTCGAGCAGGTCGGCGGCCTGGCGGCGCTGGGTCTCCAGCTCCACGCCCGTGGGCAGCCACTTCGCGTACTCGAGGATGCGGCGGAAGTGCAGTTCGGCGTCGTCGTAATTCCCGAGGTTGTAGGAGCGGATCCCGCTCTCCATGCCGGAGCGGATCTCGAGGATCACCTGCTCCTGGCGGGCGCGGGCCGCGGCGATCACCTCTTCAAACTCGAGGCTCTTCGCGGTCAGGCGGCCCTTGCCGAGGGCGTACTGGATCTCGAGCAGGAGCGCGTTGGCGGCGCCGTGGCCCGAGTTCAACCCGAGGGCCTTCTGGCACTCGGCCTCGGCCTTCTCGAAGTCGCCGGAATCGTAGTACCGGACGGCGAGGCGGTAGTGCTCGTCCGACTGCGCGGCCTTCTCCTGCTCGCCGATCTTGGCCTGGCTCGCCAGCTTGTGGCGCAGCTCCTCCCATTCCTGTCCCGAGTGGGAATCGCCGGCGGGCGGCGCTCCCTCCTTGGGGGCAGCGGCCGAGGGCCCGGTGTCCGGGACGGGGGTCTCGGTCGGGGCTCCTCCATTCCCGGGGGTGCTGCTGCACCCGACGGTGATCAGGAGGAGGGCGGTGAGCAGGATCGTCGGCGTCTTCATAGGGGAGCGCTCCGCTTGCGGGCCGTGAGGTCAGTCGCCGAGTATAGGCATCACCATTCTGGACGCAAGAAAAAAGGAGAATCCTTCAACGGAGGTGAAAAGATCCGGGCGGGAGGAGGTGCGGAGGGGCGTGAAGAGTCGCGGGGGCGGCTACTTCAGCTTCTCCTTGGAGCGCGTTTCGATCTCGGACCTCTTGGCTTTCACCACCTGCGTGTCCGAGTACGGCGGCAGCAGGAGCTCCTTGTAGATTTTCTGGGCGGAGGCCTTGTCGGAGGCCTTCTCCGATTTCCAGCCCTTGTCGGCCTTCTCGAGCAATTCCTGGGCGCTCGCTTCGATCTCCGCCTTCTTTTCTTCCGGGGACTTCACGGGCGCCGCGGCGCCGCCGTGCAGCTCGCAGAAGTAGTCCGCCCTCTTGCCCATGCCGGAGGGAACTTCGAAAGACTGCTGGACCTTGTCTTCGTCGATGTACTGCACTCGGTTTACCTTGTACTGGTCCTTTACCGCGGTGGGACCCGTGCAGCCGTTGACGTTCGGCTGGCACGCCTTGTACTCGTAAACGACGACTTGGTCGGTCTTGATATCCTTGATTTCCGCCCCCGTGTCGAAATCGACCAGAGCTTGGCGCTGTCCCCTCTTCGACGTGGGAACCAGGTGTTTGGAGGTGCGAGTCTTGCCGTCCTCCTCCGTCGACCAGCCGATCTTGTCGCCCACCTTGTGGATGCCCGCCCACTCCACCTTGCCGTACTCGGGGTCGTACTTGACGATCTTGATGTAGACTTGGGCATCCTTCGGCGGTACGGCGTCAGGATCGGCGCCCTGGATGTTGCTGAAGTTCTGGGCAAATTCGAAGAGGCCCAGCGTGCGGATCGCCACCGGTCCGATGATCCGTGCCGTCTTGCCGCTTCCGACCTTGGCCCGATACTGGTTGTCGTCGGAGCCCATCGTGATGCGGTACTCGTAGTCCGACTTGGGCAGCGTCTTGCCGTCCTTGTATTTCAGCCCCTTGAATTCCTTGGCGTCCTTCATGGACTTGGCGTCGACCATTTCCTTCAACTTGAGCTGGACCTGCGTCTCCCAGTTCTTGTCCTTCATCCGGCGATCGATGATGAAGAAAAGAGTCTCGGGTTTCAGCGGGACCTGCTTCACGCCCGCTTCCGGCGCCAGCACCGCGACGGACCACGTGATCTCCACCCCGTCGACCTCGACCGAGGTCCCGTCAAGATGCATGTCGGGAGGCAGGAAGCTCAGTTCGACATCCTTGATTTCGACGATTTCCACGAAGTGCGGGGGACGGTGGGAGTTGATCCACTTGTTCTTGAGGGGGACCGAAGCGGTCGGCGCGGCGGGCGCTCCGACATTGATGCCGGGGGGCCCGGAAACCGTGGGATTGTCCGAGTTCTTCTGGCGTTCCACCTGTTCCTTCAGCTGGATGATGACCTTCGCCGCGCCCTGTCCCTCGCCGAACGCCTTGGCGCCGATGTAGACCACCAGCACGGCGAGGACCGCGACCACCGCGATCTTCTCCCAGTGCTTCTCGAGGGACGCGTTCATGCCTTTCGCGCTGCCGTCGTCCTGCATTCCGGACTCCCTTGATGGTTTCCCGGCGTTCCTAGGGCTTCGTCACGAACGAGGGGATGCCGGCCGGATCGAAATCGAACACCTGGCACGTGATGTACACGTGCATCGGAGCGGAGGGGTAATTGGCCTCCATCTCCTTGAATTTCTTCTGGATGTCCGCCACTTCGCTGGGCCGCGCCGTCACCTTCTCCCTCACCTCCGCCGGATTGGGCTTGGGGACGTAGGCGCACAGGCCGACGATGGAGACGTTGAGGATCGGTTCGAGCGTGGGATGGAGCAGGTTGTAGATCAGGTCTGGCATATTCTGGTAATCCATTTCCACCGCGAAGCCGAACGTGAGCGTCTTGCCGAGGTACTTCGGGTTCTTGGGTTCCCTTCCCTCGCCCTCCTCCTTCGCCTCCTCGGCGGACTCCCCATTGCGGGGGAGCGTCTGCTCCAAGTTTGGCGTGATGCCCCGGAAGTAGAGCTTGGAATCGACGGTGATCAGCGGGGAACGAACATCGGTCCCACCCCCGGGGGGGGTCGACTGGAGGAAGGGCGGCCTCTCGAGGAAACTGACATCGATGAGGCGCGCCGGCTTTCCCTTGTCGCCGGTGAGGGCGTTCACGACGGCCCGGCAGATGTTGTACCGCTTCTGGAGGAGCTCCTTGGCCTGGGCCTGCTGCTCCTGGGTGGAGAAGGGCAGGCGCAGGTGCTCACGCGTCACCCAGTTGAAGCCGGGCGACTTGCTCTCGACCTGGTGGTCCCCCTCCGTCCGAGGCGACCCGAGCTGGACCCCCTTGCTGATGAGCTCGACCTCGAGCCGCTCGCGCTCGTCATTGTACCGGGTCAGGAAGGTGTCGAAGGTGCTCGTGGCGTCCAGTCCGTCGAACCACTGCTCCAGGCTCTTGTCCAGCTGGACGATTTCCTGGAGCGTCTTGTCGTACTGCTTCCGGAGGTCGCCCCGGTGCTTCTCCCACTGCTCGATGTCGATTTCCCCCGGCAGCCCGGGGAGTTCCTTCTTGATGGCGTCGCCGGCCTTCGTGATCTGCATCGCCGCCCCGCTGGCCGCGTTCCACTCGGGAAGGACGAGGGCGACGAAGACCGCGATGGCGACCACGCCGAAGATCCCGACGACCGCGAGGAACCGGTTCTGCTTGAGTTTGTCCATGGTCTTATTTCTTCTCCGGCTCCTTCGGCGTTTCCACGGGCTTCTCGGCCGGCTTTCCGGTCGGGATTTCGAACGTGATTTCCGCGTACACGTACTTCGCGGGGGTCGTCGCCGGGGTTCCCTCCGACCGGCCGGTCGCGGCGAGGCGGGAAGGCTTCAGCTCGTCGGTGCGCCCCTTGATGGCCACCTCGAACCGGGGCGGCTGGGGCTGGCGCCCGAGCTTAAACGTCGTGACGGGGGAGGTCTTACCCTGGAGCTTCACGTGCGGGGGCGTCTCGCGGATCCCGAGGAGTTGATTGATGATCAGGGTGGAGAGCGCCTCGTTCGACCGGCCCGCCGCCTCGACCGCGACTTCCAGGCGAACGACGAGCTTCCGCGCGGGATCCCATTCGCGTCCCGGCGCGGGTCCCGTGCCCTTGAAGGAACTGCCCTCCTTGCTGGGAGGATTGAGCGGCAGGTCCAGGACGTCCCAGTCGAGGATCCAGATCTTCGCGTTGGCCGGGTAGTTCGGATTGCCGTTGTCCGGAATGTTCGGGTGAATCTCGTTCATCACCCGGAGGAGGAGGTCTTTTTCCCGGATGAGCGACTCCAGTTTCAGGAGCGGCTCCTCCAGCCGGTCCGCCTCCTTCTTCGCGGTCTCGAATTTCAGCTTGCGCGCGGCGATGTCGGTCTTGAGGACCTCCCCCAGCTTCTTCTTTTCATTGAGGGCGCCCACCTCGCTCGACGCCGTCAGCCACATCACGGCGACGAGGCCGAGGAGCAACCCCGTCGCGGTCGCGACCAGCGGCTGCTTCCGCTTCATCTCGCGCCGCTTCTGGAAGGCGGGCGGCAGGAGGTTCACGCGGTTGTTCGTCTCGTCCCATCCCTGGAGGGCGAGGCCGAGCGCGGTGCTGATGCTGGTCAGGTCCTCCGACACGTTCGCGGGCTCGAGGTTGCCGCCCACGGCGATGCGGTTCAGCTTGGTGACGCGCATCGCGGGCATCTGGAGGGTCTGCGAGATGAACTTCTGGAAGTTCACGAAGCGCGAGGCGTTGCCCAGGACGAGGACTTTCTCGAACTTCACCTGCTTCGAGATCGACTTGTAGTAGCCGATGGAGCGGTGAACCTCGCCGATGAGATCCCGGATGATGGGCTGGGCCGCGTTGAAGATCTTCTGCGCCTGGGGCGTCGAGGCGGCCTTCCTCTTGAGCTTCTCCGCCTCCGCGAACGAGACGTTGAAGGCCTTCTGGAGCGACTTCGTGATGTCGTTGCCGGTGATGGGCAGGTTCCGGATCCAGAACTTGGGCCCGTCGACCACGAGGAGGTCGGCGTTGTCGGCGCCCATGTCGACCGCGATGCAGGTCGTGCCGATGTCCTGGTCGTAGCTCAGGAAGTTGTAGAGCGCGACCGGGGCGAACTGGATCGCCTCGACGTTCAAGCCGAGGTCCTGGATGTTGGCCAGGAACTGCTCGACGATCTCCTTCTTGATCGCGAAGAGGATGACTTCCTTCTCCTCGCCCGGCGCGTAGGCGCGCTCGACGAACTGGTAATCCCAGATGACCTCGTCGATCGGGAAGGGGATCTGCGACTGCGCCTCGTACCGCACCACCTCGGCGAGCTTCGATTCCTCGACCGGGGGGAGCTTGATGAGGCGGTTGAAGGTCGAGTGACCCGGGAGCGAGAGGACGACGCGCTCGCCGCCGATCTTCAGCCGCACCTTGAGTTCGGCGAGGCTGTGGCGGATCTCGCTGTCGAGGTTGACCGGCTCGCCCGTGTCGGTCCCCTCGTAGGGCATGATGCCCACCTGGGTGAGGACCATTCCGGAGGGGCCGGCTTCGAGGCGGACCGCCTTGATGGAGAACTTGGAGACGTCGATGCCCCAGACGCCTCTGGCCATGAGGTGCCCTTTCTCGCCGCCCGGGGGCGGCGTGCCTAAACGGCAAATCTCGACCGGAGGAACGCGCGCGGGGAAACGGGTCGGCGCTCAGGCGCCGCCGGCGAGGGGCGGGGGTCGGCGGGGGAGGATGGCGTCCGGCAAATTTCACTCAAGGCCGGCGGACCCTTTTGCCCCGTGGGGCGAGGCCTGCCGACCGGTTCCCTTCCGCTCGACGCTTCGCCCGGACACGCCCGGCGTCCCGGCCGTCCGGACCTGCGCGATCCTTTCCTCCAAACGTACAAGTATTCAGACGGCGCGAACCGCGCGAACCGTGCAAAGTCTAGAAATCGGATCGCGGTTCGTACAAGAAAAGTTTCCGCGATTCGTCATTTCGCGGGCAGCCCGGCGTCCCGGCAGACGGTCCTCAGGTCGTCCTCGAAGACCTCGGCCTGGCCCATGTTGCGCAGGATGTACGCCGGGTGGAAGGTGGCGAAGAGTTTCCGCCCCTGGAAGTCGTGGTAGCGGCCGCGCAACCGCGAGATTCCCTGCGTCGTCCCGAGCAGGGCCTGGACGGCGATGTTCCCGAGCGCGCAGATCCGCCCCGGGTTGATCCACTCGAGCTGCTTCAAGAGGTACGGGGTGCAGGCGACCATCTCTTCCGGCTTCGGAGTCCTGTTCTCCGGAGGCCGGCACTTCAAGATGTTCGCGATGTAGACCTGGTCCCGGCGCACGCCGATCTTCAGCAGGGACCGCGTCAACAATTGTCCCGCCCGTCCGACGAACGGTTCGCCCTGCCGATCCTCATCGGCTCCCGGCGCCTCGCCCACGAAAACGACCGGGGCCTTGAGCGTGCCGACGCCGAAGACGACCTGCGTCCGACCTTCGCAGAGTCCGCACTTCCGACATTGCAGGACTTCGTCGCGCCAGCGCGCGAATTCCGGCGGCATCGGCTCGGCGGGAACGGGAGAGACGCGCGGCGGAGCGGGGCGCGGACGGATGGATGCCGGCGCGGCAGCGGCCACGACGGGCGAAGGCGGTGGCTGGGGTGTCGCGCGGAGGGTGGACCTTGAAAGAGGCAGGAAATCGACCCCGAAGAGCCGCTCCAATTCGAGGAGCCGGTCAAGCGGGCGCTTCCGGCTTTCCGCCTTCATCTATATGTAGCTCCGCGCGCCCGGGTCCGGCCGTCACATCCGGGCAATGGCCGCCTCTTCCTTGGCCGAGAGGCGCCGGCCGCTTCGAAGGAGATTTACGGCTTCTTCGACCACTCGTTTCGTCACTTCTTCCATCGTTCCCGTGATCGAGGCCCCGCTCGCCCGGGGATGGCCTCCGCCTCCGTGCTTCCGGGCGAGGGCGATTCCGTCGATGCCGGGGGTCGTCCGCCAGCTCACCTTGATCCGCGGCGGGTCGTCCATCTCGCGGAAGAGCATGGCGAGCTCGGTCTCCTTCAGCTGCATGAGAAGATCGATGTACTCCTGCGTGTCGCCCGCGGTCATGCCGAGGGTTCTTTCCAGGTCTCGCGGGACCGTCACCCAGGCGACGCGCCCATTCTCGGTCCTCTCGATGCGCCCGATCACCGCGGCGAGGAAGCGCAGCTGGTCGACGGTCCTCTGGCGGTAGAGGAGCTTGGTCAGCTCGCTCGGCCGTGCGCCGTGGCCCGCCAGCTCCGCCGCATTCAGGAATGTCTCGGGCGTCGTGTTCGAGAAGGCGAACCGGCCGGTGTCCGTCACCACGGCCGTATAGATGTTGAGCGTGATCGCGCGGTCGGGCTTCACTCCGGCCGCCTTCACGAGCTCCCACACCATTTCACCGGTGGACGAGAACGACGGATCGATCCAGTTGAGGTCGCCGAACCGCTCGTTGGAGGCGTGGTGGTCGACGTTGACGACCTTGAGCGCCTTGCGGTCGAGCGCCGCCGCGATCCGCTCGAGGCGGCTCCAGGCGCCCGAGTCGAACGTGAAGACCGCCTGGTAGGGCGGATGGAGATCCGAAGGATCGCCGCCCACGGACTCGCACCCCGGCAGGAACGCATAGTCCGGCAGGACGCCGCGGTCGCAGACGACGTGCGACTTCTTGCCGAGCTTCTTGAGCAGGTGGTGGAAGGCGAGCTGCGAGCCAAGCGCGTCGCCGTCGCTCCGCACGTGGCCCGACACGAGGAAGTTGTCGTGCCGCCGGATGAAATCGAGGACCTTCCGGACGGAGCGGCGCGACGCCGCGGAGATGCGGTGGGAGGGCGTTTTCACGCGCACGCGAGACCTCCTTCGCGCACGGCGACGGCCCGGGCCCGAATGCATTCGTTGGAGGTGCCGGCGGGCAGCGTCGCCTTGAGGTACCGTTCGGTGTAACCGCTCGCGGGTTCGCCCGGGTTTTCCACGAGTACCTCGACGTCGCGTCCCACGAATCTTGCCGCGTACCGGTCGGTCAGGTCCGCGGCGAGATCGCGGAGCGCGTCGAGGCGCTCCTTCTTCACGGAGGCGGGAAGGTCGGGCCAAGCGGACGCGTCGGTCCCGCGACGATGGCTGTACGGAAAGATGTGGATCCGGCTGAAGCCGACGCGACGGCACAAGTCCATCGTTCGCTCGAAGGCCGCGTCGCTCTCCGTCGGGAATCCCACGATCACATCCGTGGTGAAGGCCGGCTCGTCCACCCCGGCGCGGATCCGATCGACGGTCCGCAGGAATTGCGCCGGGTTGTATCGCCGCCGCATGGCGCGCAGGACATCCTCGTCGCCCGACTGGAGCGGCAGGTGGAGGTGGGGACAGAAGCGGCCTCCACTATTACTCATGGCTTCGATGAGCCGGTCGTCGATCTCGTTGGCTTCGATGGAAGAGAGGCGGACGCGCACCAGGCCGGGGATCGCGAGCATCCGCTCCACGAGGTCCGGAATCAGGTTTCGGCCCGCGATTTCCTTCCCGAACGAACCGACGTGGACCCCCGTGAGAACGATCTCGCGGTAGCCCGCGGCCGCCAGTCGCTCCGCTTCCTCGACCGCCTCCTCGAAGGGCCGCGAGATGCTCGTGCCCCGGACTCGGGGGATGATACAGAACGAGCACCGGAGGTCGCATCCGTCCTGGATTTTCAGGAAGGCGCGGGT
>Ga0075433_10005281_pt1 | contig 10130 bp, 14 predicted proteins | sample RhiMethybrSRZTD2_FD_75299 | JGI IMG/M metagenome (GOLD analysis project Ga0075433, IMG submission 75299) | Populus rhizosphere microbial communities from Tennessee, USA - Rhizosphere MetaG P. TD hybrid SRZTD2 | ecosystem: Host-associated > Plants > Roots > Rhizosphere > Soil | place: USA... | reverse complement strand
CGACCAGGCCGATCAGGCGCGCCAGGATCTGATGGGTAGGACCATGGTCAAGGTGCTTGACTACATCGAATCCTTGATCCTCAAACCCGAGGACCGGGAATTCGTGGAAGATTCGATGATCAAAGGGCTCATCGACTTCAACGATCTGATGGGTGCCCTTTCTGGGGGCAAGAAGGACCAGGACATCCCCGACGATGCCGCCCCGGTCAACCGCGCCACCAAGCGTGCCACAGCCAAGAAGGTCCCGAAGGCGGCCAAGACGGTAGCATCCCGTGTCCGGACCCAGCGTTGATCCGCTGGCATCGCTTCATCCCGGCGAGGTGAGCGTGACCGTGGCGGGGCATCCTTTCATGTTGACTGCGCGATATGCCTGCCAATGGATCGGTGCCATCGCCATGGACACCAAAAACCTTTATGGCATCATGCCCGGCTTGGTCAAAGATGATGATCTCGAAGACATGTATCAGATCTCGCTGGCCCATCCCGACATCGAGACCCGATGGTGGTATGCCGCCAGGACGGCGTTGGGGCGTGCCGGCGGCCGTGACTGGTGGTGGGCCCACAACCTGTCCACACGATCTTTGAGTGCCTGGACACACATCAACGGAATCCTGTTGCGCCAAGGGGTCGACGCCAGGAAGATCTGTTTTCCGGATTGGCTGGATGCCTGCTACAGCATGCTGTGGGTCAACGCCGATGAGGAACACAGAATCAAATTGGACATGGAACTTTCGGCCCGGCCCCGTGGGATCGCCGTGGCCCAGAGCCCGGCATCGGTACGCCAGATGGCAGTGCAATTCGCGGCGCCCTAGAAACCTCACCAACTGAGTCGATGTGATCTATCATGACCTCATGTCCCTGGGAGAGGCCTTCATCGAGATCCACGCGGATCTGCGACCGTTCGCCAGGGATCTGCGCCGTGATGCCAAGATCATCCTGGAGGCCTTCGAGCGGGAAGTAAAGGCCGCCGTTCAGCGCACCATGGGAGGGCATTCCGAGGAGGAAGGTTCTCGGATCGGGGACAGGGTCTCGCGGGGGATCAAGAAGAGCCTGGTCCATCAGCTGGGTCAGAAAAACGCCTTCATCGTCATAGCTTCGACGCTGGCCGGTGCCCTGGATGATGGCATCTCCGCCCTTCCCACCGAGGTCAAGGCGGCCATTGTCGCCGGTGTTCTGGCGGCTTCACCATTGGTGGCCGGGGCCCTGGCCGGTCTGGTGACCGCCGGCCTGGGTGTCGCCGTGACCGGCCTGGGTGTCGCGCTGGCCTCGCAGTTCGAACAGGTTCAGACCAGGGCCACCGAATTCGGTCGCAACATACGTACCACCCTGGTCGAATCGGCCGCCGCCTTCGTGCCGGCCATCTTCGGCGCCTTCAACATGATCGAATCCAGGATCGCGCGCCTGCGTCCCCTGCTGGAGAAGATCTTCAATGTCAGCGCCGGCTTCCTGGAGCCCCTGTTGCAGGGGGTGCTGAACGCCCTGGAAAGCACGATCGATGTCATCGCCGACAACATCGGCAACATCGAGCCTTTCGTGCAGGACCTGGGTGCGGCCTTCGGCATCCTGGGTCAATCGATTGCCCAGGCCTTGGGCATCCTGATCGCCACCGGCGAGGATGGCCGTAAGGCGATGCTGGATTTTGTCAGCCTGATCGGCATTGCCATTGTCAGTGTGGCCTCTTTGATCTTCGCTTTGGCCAGGCTCTATGGCGCCTTCCGGACCGTTGTCAAGATCATAGCCGATCTGACCGGTCCGCTGCTCACCGTATTCACCATCATCAAATTGTTCTTCGATGAGGTGGATCGACGTTCCAATTTGCTCAAACAATTCACCAACACCAACACCGATGCCGCCAACGGTTTCGACTTCCTGATCAAGGCCACCAAGGGGGAAACCGATGCCCTCAAAGACTATCGGGATGCCCTGATCAACGCCTCCAACGCGACCAAGAACCAGTTGGAACTGAGCATCGACTGGGAGGAAAGCCTGGATCGGGTCTCCGATGCGTTGGACCGCAACGGAAAGAACCTGGACATCAGGACCGAGAAAGGCCGGGAGAGCGCACGGGCTTTTCTGGAAGCCCTCAAGATTGCCGAAGATGCCGCTGTGCAACGGGTACGCCGTGGGGAACAGACCGGCGAAGAGGCGGCCCTGTCCTACGACAAGGAGATCGCCAGGCTACGCACCTTGGCGCATGAGGCGGGGATCAGTGATCAGGCGTTCAATGACTTGTTCGAGCAGATCATCCTGGTCGGTGAGGCCAGGATTTCCTCCACCGAGATGGGCGTCGACAACCTCAGCGGGGAACTGGGTGACGCCAACAACCGGGCCGCTGAACTGTATGCCACCCTGCAGACGATCAAGGCTTTGAGCCGCTTCGGCGCCGCCGGTCTTCTGGGTGGCATCCGTGGGATGGCCGATGGCGGGGTGCTCAACTTCCCCGAAACCATCAGGGCCGCCGAATCCGGGCCTGAAGTCATCATCCCTTTGACCAAGCCGGCGCGGGCCTCACAACTGTTGGCACAGACCGGCTTGGACAGGATGCTCGGCGGAGGTGGCACAGGCCAGGTCCTGGTGTTCATCGGCAATGAGCAACTCGATTCACGCATGGTGCGTATCGTGGAACGCAGCACCCAGGTCCAGGCACTGGCACTCAACCATGGGGGCAGGGCACTGTAATGGCCACCTTGAACGCCACCGTCTACCCCATCGAGGCATATGTGCTGGTGGAAGTGGATTGGACATCCGATCCCACGGTCACCCATGCCAATGTCACCCGACGCAACACGGTCACCGGGGAGATCGTCACCTTGCGTCCCTACATCTCCTATGACGCGGATGGCAACCTGTTGCTCGATTGCGGCCTGGGATTGTGGTGGGACACCGAACCCCCGCTGGATGTGCCGCTAGAATATTGCACCAACGCGGCCCCGGTCCCGGTGGCGATGACCCAGAACCCCGACTTCGAGACCGGTACGGCACCATGGACCGCCACCGGGGGTGCCCTCACCCAGGATGGCACCGTGGCGAAGGTGGGCGCGTTCTCCGGGCGCCTGACCCCTTCGGGTACCAACATCGAACCTTTGATCAACCAGACCGGGTTCATCCTCACCCCCGGGGTGCCGGCCACCATGTCCGCCTGGGTCCGGTCCTTGCTGGGATGGAACGCGGTCCGCCTGGTGCTCGACATCGTCTACACCGATGCCACGGTGCAACAGGTGGTCACCCCGTTGGAGATACTCGATGACACCGAATGGCGTTATCTGACCGTGACCTTCACCCCGGTCACCACAGTCACCAGCACCAGCTTCTCCTTCGTGGCACAAGGAACCCCGACCGCCCCGAATCTGTTCAACGTGGACCAGATCCAGATCACCCAGCCCGTGGCCTTGACCGCCGGCCCCTGTGAGACGGTGACGGTGCCGGGAAACAACAACTTCTGGCTCAAGAATCCCTTGCATCCATGCCTGGACATCCTGGTCGGCATCTGCAATCCGATGATCGAGGATTGTGACGAGGATTCCCGGGTGTCTTTCGCCGGCATGCCCGAAGAATCCTATGCCCCCAACACGGTGCTTCTGGGGCCGGTGAACCGTAAATATCCGATCCCGGTCAACCGGATCCGCCGTGGGGTGTCATCCACGCTACGCTTGATCGCCCATGACTGTGATGCCCGCGATGCCGTGCTGGCGGCCAACGATCCCGGCGATCCTTTGTTGTGGCAGGCCCCGGCAACCTATTGCACCCCGGACCGCTATATGTCGGTGGGTGAACTCGGGGAACTGAAGATCAGTGTGGATCATCGGGAAGACTTCCGCCTGATGACTTTGCCCCATGTGGCCGTGGAGCGCCCCAACGGGCCAGCCGATGGCGTCTGTGGCGCCCGGATCATCGACCTGTGTGACGTCTACACCTCATGGACGGCCCTGGGGATCGCCGGCCTGGATTACACGGATCTGTTGCTGGGCCTGGCATCCCCGGACGGTCCGGGGCAGCCCGCGCCACCGGCGGCAGCACGTACCTGGGACATGGTGGAAGCCGAATTCGTGGACTGGGACGATGTCGAAGATGGTGGCGCCAGGACCTGGACCGAGCTGCGGGACGGTCTGTGATGTTGGCCGGTGGCACCGATGCCCTGTATCGCGGCGTGCTGTCGGCCGCGCATCGCCGCTATGTGCGTATCGAAGTGTGGTCGGGTGACGGTGTTGAGCTGACCGACACCATCCCGGCACATCTGCGTGGTGAACCCGAAGGTGGCCTGGCGATCATCTTGGGTTCGGTGAGCGCCACCTTGAATTCCCGGGTGGCCCGCAATCTGAGCATCCAGGTGCCGCAGGAGATGTATCCGATATTGGAGACGGATCTGTTGGCCCCGTTCGGCAATGAGATCCGGGCGTTCTGCGGTGTCACCTTGGGTGATGGGTCAGGCCAATATTCCTGGCCGGTGTTCCGGGGCAAGATTCAGGATGTGTCCATGGACAGCGCATCGGGTCTGTGCACCGTGACGTGTTCGGATCGGGCCAGTGATGTGGCCGATCATGGCTTCGTCAATCCGCAGAACTCCCAGCCGGCCAACACGATCAATGCCGAATGGCAGCGGCTGATCGTCGATGCCCTGCCTGATGCCACCTTCGGCGTATCCGATGTGTTCAACCGTCCGACACCTCCCCTGACCTGGGAGTTTGATCGCACCTCGGCCATGGATGAGATGCTGCGCTCCTTGGGTGCGCTGTGGTATCCGTTGGCCAATGGCGATTTTGTGTTGCGTCAGTTTCCTTGGACTTTCGCCAGGACACCGGTGATCAGTTTGACCGATGGCCCGGGAGGCATCGTGAATTCGTTCACTGCCCGACGGTCACGAGAAAACATCTTCAACACGGTGACCGTGACCGGGGAGAGGCTCAACGGGGACCCCCCTGTCCACGCTGTGGCACAGGATACGACTCCTGGTAGCCCGACAAGGGTCGGTGGCCCTTTCGGCGTCAAGAGCCGTCTGGACCGCCTGCAGACCCCCACCACCCAGGGTGGCGCCCAACATGCCGCTGATTCCCTGCTGCGGGCCTACATCGCGCCGGTGGAGGAGTTCACCCTCATGATGGTGCCCGATGCCGCCCTCGAGCTGGGGGACCCCTTGACCTTGATCCTGGCCGGCCGCGAAACCATGCAGGTGGTCACCGCGTTCACGTTGCCACTTGATCTATCCGGTGATATGACTGTGGCAACCAGGTCTATTGTGGTAGGGGGGGTGTGATGCCCAACAACACGGTCAACTTCAACTTGCCCTATCCGGCCGGCACCGATGAGCCTTGCGACTTCGCTGAGCAATGGTGTGACTTCACCGAGGCGCTCGATGGTGTCTTCGATGACTTCCGGGCGGTCCTGGATCGCACCAACCCGGTGGTTCCCCTGGCCATCGTGCATCAGACCATCCAGCGTTCGGTGTTCGACTTCGGCGAAATCCCTTTCGACACGGTCACGGCGGACACCGCTGCGATGACCGACCTGGACGCCGACGCCTACCACATCACCATCAAACGTCCCGGGCGCTACACGGTGGCCATCGGCATGTCCAAGCCCACCACCGCCACCGCGCTTCCCCGGTTCACCAGCATCTTCGAAACCCCCGGATTCAACGCCCAGGCCACCTTGCTCGACCGTGGTGCCGGCCTGGAATATTTCCTCAACGGCTATCGGGCGGTGCAGACCTACGCGGCCGGGGACAAGGTGGGCCTGTCATTCACCGTGGGTGTGTCGGCCGCGTGGACGATCGATGAATCCTGGCTTGCCGTCATCTGGCATTCGGACACGGAGGTGCCATGATGACCTTGTCGTGCCCGGAACCGGAAAACTACGCGGCCATAGCCAAGCAGCTGCACGAAACAGCCCTGGAGGCGGAAGCCCGGATCTATGAGTTGGAGGCAGCGCTTCGTGCCGCCGCCAATCTTCCCACCATCGTGCAAACCACCACGGTCCTGCGAACCGGCCTGAGCAGTGGGTCGGAGTCTCTGATCGGCCCGGCATTCGGTAGCGGCTGGGCGGAGACATTCAACAACACCGCCGTGGACTCCGACGAGCAAATCGCCAACAACGACACCATTTTCCAGGTGCTCGGCGATGGGGTTTACGAGGTGGGGTTCACCTGCAACGCGATCCCTTCCGGGGCGGCCGACAGCAATTCGTTCCGGCAGTTGCGTATTCAACACTATGTGCCCGACCCGACCAGTTCGGGGCCGCTGCAGGTGGGCATGAGGCTGCTGGACCATGCCTCCTACAGCCTTTTCGAATCGGCGGTGGGCAATGGCGTGGATGTAAGCCTGGTGGGAGAATTCCGGATCAACGCCGGGGATGTCATCTTCTTCACCATCCAGCACAACAACACTTCGTCCACCATGAACATTTCCATCGGCGCCATAGGCTGGGTCACCAAGCTTTCCGAGGCAACCTTGACGGCGGTGTTGTGATGCCGGCAACCACACCCATCTTCGCTTTCCCTTATCCATGCCCGGGGGACACGGTCAGCGCGGCCGATTTCACCAACCTGGCCAATGCCATCGATGCCAAGTTGCTTGAGCTGAGCGCGGATGCTTCATTCGCCCTCAACCGCCCCAATGTGGATCTGAATTTCTCGCTGACACAGGTGATCCCGCCGGGCGTGGTGACCACGCTGACCACGGCAGACAGCACCTATACCATCACCACGGCCGGGGTCTATGTGGTGCGGGTCAGTGTCGTGGACACTGTTGCTCCACCGACTGTCACTTACCAGCGTGCCCAGGTTCTACAAAATGCTGTGGTCCGCTTCGGTTTCACCCAGGACAGCGAAAGCAACATCGCTGTTCCGTGTCGTCCGGCCGGTGTGATTGTGGCCGCCGCCGGGGATGTCATCACCACCACATTCCTGTACACGGGTACCGGTACCTACACCGTCCATGCGGAACTGTCCGCCAAGTTGCTGTGCCGGATTCCCTAAGGAGGAATGATGCCAACCGATACCTCAGATCAGCAGATCACCATGCCGGTGGGAGCGGATTCCGCCGACAACCCGGTTGCCTTTGTCAACTGTGTCGGTGACATCGAATCCCGCCTGGTGCGCCAATACACCGATGTGGCCGACCGGACCGCCCGGATGCTGGTGCTGGCCGAGAACGCCATCTCCGGCCTGGCCACCGAAAACCGCCTGGATGCCTATGACGGGGCCAACCACATCTCCCTGTATTCCCGGTCCCTGTTCGCCCTGGCGCGAAGCACCGCCGACCAGAACCTGACTCTGAGCAGCACCACGCTTCAGAATGTCACCAGCCTCGTGGCGGCCATGCCCACGGCCGGGACATTCGGGTTCCGCTGCATGGTGTGGTACAGCTCATCGACCACCGCCGACATCAAGCTGGCCTTCGCCGTCCCTGCGGGTGCCACCATACGTTGGACGGGCGTGGGTATGGTCAGTGGCGCCAGCACCTCCGGGGATGTCAACTTCACCACCCCTGTGGCCAGTGACGCCACCGCCGCCTATGGTGCCAATGGGGTCGGATCCATCATCGGGATCCAGCTGGAAGGCATCTATGTGGCCGGCGGGACGGCCGGAAACCTGCAGATGCGGGCCGCCCAGAACGCCGTGGATGCCACACAATCGGTGATCCATGCTCACACCCGGATGGAGGTGTGGCGCAGCACATGAACCTGGTCAATGAGATCACCGGCGCCGCCGGACAACCCGTCACCGCCAGGGTGGGCGTGGTCGTATCCGCCAGTCCGCTGCAGATCCGGGTGCAGGGGGAGATCTTCGACAATGTCGGCAGGATCGGGACAGCGCCGGCCCTGGGGGACACCGTGTTGTTGTTGGGTCAGGCGGTGAAAGGGTCCAATTCGTCTGGTTCGTCCTGGGTGTGCATGGGCACGATCGTCGCCACTTAGTGGCCCTGAGGCATAGTCGACCGTGTTAACCTTCTTGGTGGAGGAGGTGAACATGACCTACGAACCACAGACTCTGTCCGATCTTCAGGAGTACATGCGCATCCAGACCGGGTTGCCCTACAACGAGCTGGGCACCGTGCCCGATCCGGCGCACAATGGCGGGTATCACTGCGGTTGGGACCGTCGGCGCCTGGAAAATGGCGCCCTGGATGACTATTCATGGCAGGAGTCCGCGCGCGATTGGAACCATAAGACCGATGCCGCAAGGGCTTTCGACTGCGGCATGTTCCCCTATCTGCGGGAACTGTCGATCTGGATGGTGAATCAATGTGTCGCCGGGGCACCGGACACATTGGACATCAGGGAGATCATCTACAGTCCCGATGGCAATATTGTCAAGCGATGGGACCGCCTGGGTATCCAAAGCGGCGGTAGTGATTCCCATTTGACACATACACATTTCAGTTGGTTCGCCGACGCCGAGGAAAACGACAAAACCTCGCCGTTTCAACGATTTTTCGAAGGAGGAGGCGTGTCCACGCTAGGTGAATACAACACCCAATACCGGATCCAGAACGGCGTGGTGGCTGTGCAGGAGCCGAACCTGCACATCCCGGCCGGTGAAGGCCATAGTGCCAGTGTCACCGTCAACCCGTTCGGCATCGTCCTGAAAGCCCTGGTGACCGGCGATGATGCGATCATCCCGGAGTTTCCCGGGATCCCGGGGCGGACCTGGAAGAACGGCACATCGGCCGCACTGGATCAGGTTCTGGCCAAGTTGGATCAGATCCTGGCGATGGGTCCCGGGGGAACCGGTGGCCTGAGCGCGGATGATGTACGTGCCATCGTACGCGAAGAACTGGACAAGACAGGCCTGCGGGGAATCTGATGAAAGACCTGAAATGGCCGGCGGTCGCCGTGATCGGCGTGCTGATCGTGGTACTGGGATTCCTGTCCTATGTGGACAAGGATCCCTCCACCGTGCTGGCCGGGGTGATCGCGGTCCTGTCCGCCCTGGGCTTCGGCTACCAGTTCAGCAAGACTTCCGAGATCGCTCAGTCCACCGCCCGGATTGAGGAGAACACCAACGGACGCATGGGTCAGATGAGCCGGGAGATCGAGGCGCAGCGGATGGCTCTGGCCAATGCGAATGAAAAGCATCGCCAGGATATGAAGGAGATGGCGGACAAGTTGGCCGTCATGATCCCCGCACCTTTGGAACCCCCGGTGTCCGGGCTGGGTGGTGAGGGCAATACTGCAAACCTATAGCTGGAAGGCGCGCCTGGGAAACAAGGATCCGCAGGCGACAATGACCGTCATGCACAAATTGGCGGCCAGGCTCATCCGGGTGCGCCCTGTGCTACGAGGGTTGCGGTTGACCTGCGAGGACGCCGGACATCTACGCATCGAGATGCGGGTGGCCGGCCATAGTCGATGGGCAATCCAGGGCGATGCCCGCAAGCTGATCATCATGTTTCTACGCCGGGTCTTCATCTTGCCGGCCGACCTGAAACTGGAACAGGTGACCACAGAACGCAACGGCCGCGATCTGTATCTGGGCGAAGGGCGCACACAGATGACACGGCGTCCCAGGGCTGAACGTCAAGCCGATGGGACGCCGTGGGATGACTACGAGTGGTGGGGTGACGAACTACCTATTCTGGATGATGAGGATTCAGATTCGGCGACGCCTCATGAATCATCTCCGGAAGCCAGTCGGCAAAGCTCGGTTCCTGGCGAATGACAGACACCACGCGAATCGGAGTGTCCGTCGCATCCGCAGTGAACAGGAAGACCTCCACCTCTTGCTTGCGATAGTCATCACGGAGTTCACCAAGCGTCTTACCCTCGATGTGACCGGGCACAGTCAGGTGAATCTTGTCACCGGGGCGCAGAAATGCGGTCATAGTTGATTCCCAAAATGTTGACGTAGTCTGTCACTGGGTCCCCTGTGCCGTCTTCGACATGGGGGAGCGTGCCTTCGGCGTGGCGGCGCTGGAGGCACGCATATGCACGAGCATGAACCTCCGGTGTGGCGTAGGGGCGATCAATGTGTGTCTGGAGCTTGTCACTTTGATCCATTGGCATCGGATGCCTCCCTGTCGGGAACATAGGGGCGCGGGGTGTAGAGCTTGAGCAACAGGGCATCCAGGTCCGCCCGCATGATCAGATACGGGCCTCGCTCGCCCTCCATCTTCATGGCCGGCAGGAGGCCTTTG
>Ga0075433_10005278_pt1 | contig 10134 bp, 14 predicted proteins | sample RhiMethybrSRZTD2_FD_75299 | JGI IMG/M metagenome (GOLD analysis project Ga0075433, IMG submission 75299) | Populus rhizosphere microbial communities from Tennessee, USA - Rhizosphere MetaG P. TD hybrid SRZTD2 | ecosystem: Host-associated > Plants > Roots > Rhizosphere > Soil | place: USA... | reverse complement strand
CGGCAACTGGCGGGAGAGCCAGCCGTTGACGGCCGTCGCATCCGATGCCGCGGCGATGATGCGGCGCGTGAGCGCGCGATCTGGATGGGTGAAGGTCGTCATGTCCGTGTCGAGGTCGAAGACCCCAAGACGTCCTCCAGGCCGAAGGACGCGAACCAATTCGGGGATGGCAGTCTCTCCCCGGGGAATGTGGCAGAGCACGGTCACACACACCACGGCGTCGAATGAGCTGTCAGGGAACGGCAACTGGCGCGCATCGCCCTCGCGAAACTCTACGCGCTCGCCAAAACCGGCCTCCTTGGCCAGCTCGCGGGCCACGTCCAGGAGCGCCGGGCTCGGATCAAGCCCAACCGCGACTCCGCGATTGCCCAGGCGTCTGGAGATTTCGCGAGTGACGGCGCCGCTACCGCAGCCGACGTCGAGGACGCGCTCACCAGGCGCGACGCCGAGTAAATCGAGATAGGCGTCGCGCGCAGCGATCTCGTCGGCGGATTTGGCACGGCGCTCGAGCCGGGTCGCCAGGTCGCGCGCCCGCTCGGCGCCCACCCTCGATGTATCGCGCCACAGGCTTTCCTGTCCGTATTCGCTCACGCCTCACCCCTCGGATCCTAGCCTCACGGGCATCTCAGATGCCCTGACGCTCGCGTTTGTGCATCGCCTGTCACCCGTCGAAACAGGTTCGGGTAGTCCAGCACGATGCTGTCTTCATCCACGGGAAGCTCCGCTCGGAAGCCACTCCCGTCGAGATTTTCGAAGAGATAGAGGCGATCGGCCAGCCGCGTATAAGCCTGCGGCTGCGCATGAACCGTCAGGTCCGGCGCGAAGATCCAGGCCATGCGGAACTGTTGCCGCTGCCCGACTGCCAACGGCTCCCGACGGATCGGAAAGCTGTTGGTGAAAGGAGTCGGCCAGATATCGACATCCAAGCAGCCATCGAGATCGTCGATGGCTCGGCCATCGCGGTGTCGCCAATGACCGAGTCCATCCGTTTGCAGGCTTAGCGATCGGGTGACGCGCGCCGTCGTGAGTTCCAGCTCCGCATCGCGGAGCTGCCACGATTCATTCCAGGTGAGGCGATATGTGAGCCGGAAGGGACCATGCTCTTCGTCGAATGCGAGGACGACGCTGTCGGCGACGCGTTCTGCCAAAAGCAGATGCTCCAGTCCTACGCCCTCCCGGTTCTTGTTCCAAATGGGCGCCCAACATATCGTGCGGTACCGGGCATTCGCCATCGCGACTCCGTTATTTACTGTCGCCTAACGACCACGGTGAGCGGCCGGCCCCCACTGTTTCGATGACGCTTTGGCCCTTCTCAAGCGTCTCTGCCGACCTCGAGATCGACAACGACCCCGAAATGATCGCTGACCCAGATCCCCTCGCTAGGTTGATCGAACGCGAGTGTGGCGACGCGGATGGCACAGCACGCCTGCGGATGCGCTGGCCAGGAACCGACACCGACCATGCGTCATGATAGTAAACACTGTGCCCAGCGAGGGATTGCAGACCACTCAGGAAGCGGACGCTCGCTGCGTCGGGGGCGGCACTGAAGTCGCCGGCGATAATCGTCGGCAGCATCCGCCGGTGGCGTGCATCGAGATCCGCAAGCGCCTCGACCTGTCGCTCACGGGCGGCTGCCCTCTTGATTCCAAACGTTGAGAGTGAGAACTCGTAGATTCACCTGTGTCTGTTAGGCTTGTCGCAGTTTCAGGCCGACTATTGCCAGACGGCGGCCAAGCGCGCGGCAGATTGCCGCTTCCTGTTCGTCGATTTGCCGCTTGTTGTCATCTCCCGCCACGTGCCCCGGGCCGTATGGTGAACCACCCCCCCGCGTGGTGAACAGTTCCGGCGTGGAATACGGGACACCGACGAGAATCATCCCCAGGTGGAGCAGGGGCGCCATGAGCGTCAGAATCGTTGTTTCCTGTCCGCCGTGCAGGCTGCTGGTCGAAACAAAGACGCCAGCAGGCTTGCCTTCCAGTTCTCCCTTGAGCCAGAGTGACGTCAGCCGGTCGATTTGGTTCTTGAGTTGTGCCGATACGTTTCCAAAACGAGTCGGAGTACCGAAGGCAATCGCACCCGCTTCGCGGAAATCGTCCATGGTGACCAACGGCACGTCCTGCTGCATCTCCCTTCCGGACTTCATGTCGTCCAGAGACTCGATCACGGACTGCGGTATGAGCTCGGGCACCGTGCGGATCACTGGCTGGACGCCCGGAATCTCTTTCACGCCTTCAGCGACAAGCGAAGCCATACGGTAGACATGGCCATAGGTGCTGTAATAGACGATAAGGACCTTCATGCCTTCGTCTCCTTGCACTGCGTGAGCGGCGGCTCAGGGTGCGACACGCTCGCTCGTCCGCTATTCGCTCACGCCCAAACCCTCAACGGGGTGTCGCCATGCGTTCGAAAGCGGTCGGCCGGCTTCGCGCTTGCCACGCCGTGATCAGCCTCGCCACGTTGCCCTCGGTCGGCTGGGCCGTATCAATGTCCAGATCGTATTCGGTGAAGCGATGCACGGTGTCAAAATCCGCGCGAGCCTCCCCAGGACGTCGGTTACCCCTTTGCCGTTCCCGAAGCTCCAGCTCTAGCACCGGACAGTGCACCCCAACGAAGAACACGTCAAAAAGCGCCAGCAACCGGACCAGATCGAGCAGCCATTGCTCCTTCTCGATGATGTGATCCACGATCAGATTGTTGCCGGCCTTGGCAAAGGCGGGCAGAGAGCGATGAAACCCGTCGAAGACGGCCGGGCGCATGCGCGCCCAGTCGAGCTCGCCGCTCCGGATGCGCGCCATCGGCAAAGCGTTGGACTCGCGCAGATGATCGAACGACCAGTGCCAGAACGGTTCGGGCAACTGCTGCTGCAGCAAGCGCGCAAGCGTCGATTTGCCCGCGCTCGACGCGCCGTTGAGCAGAATGATCTTGCCTGGCTCTCGATGGTCGTTCATCGACTATTGGACGACGACTTCGCCCAGCTTGCCTTTGCCTGTGACCCCGATAATTCGTCGGCCGTCTGGAGACCAAATCGCACCAGTCACACACGACAGTGCCGTTCGTGACGTTCGGTTCGGCACATCGATGAGGACACCGGTGTCTTCTTTCCATCCGCAGTAGTAGATACGACTCGCATCCGGAGACAAAGCGAGGCCGAACTCCTGCCAGAATGGACGCGCGCCATTCTCCATTCCCGGCACAATCACAGGTGGCAAGGAAGCGGCCCCGTTTCAAACGATAGAAGAAGCGTGGGTGGGTCACTGCCATTGACGCTCCACAGGCCCGTCTCACATGCCACGACCCACGCATGCTCGTCGGGCGCAAGCGCGGAATAACTCATGTCACACGGGTACTTCTTATGTTCGAAACGGACCTGCCAGACGGGGTTGTCGACGACCGAGCGTGCCCCGTCAGTAAGATCGATGCCGTGAATTTCGCCGCCTGGACGGCTTTGAAAGACCACCCGATCGCTTTGGGGCGCCCCATGAAGACATACAGCTCCGCGGCAGGCACCCCTCTTGGGCATCTCGTGACTTGTCCTGAAAGATCGATGAGCAGGCATACGCTGTCGAAGTTCCCTGATGCGCGCGTCCTACTTATGCCTACGACGAACCCGCGCCCCTGCGACCGTGCCAACGCCCAGTTGAAGTCCCACTCATCCCCGTATCCAGCCAACGCGGTGCGACCATGGCGTTCAGCCACCAAAGTGAGAGGACCGCGCACGGTGTGAGGATCAACCACGTGCGGTGCGGCGCCGATGAAGCTCCACGCAAACGACACTTCCTGCACTAGTTGAACTGGACGACCTCTCGATGACCAGGCCGTTGCGATAACGCTGTCTATTGTTCGATGATGCAGGTATATTCCGCAGGCGGCGAGCGACACAGAAATCACGCAGAGGGCGATCATGGCTCGGTTCGGCTTGGCGTTGCTACCTGCTCGGCTCATCCCGCATCGCCACCGCGCCGGAGCCGAACTCCAGCCGGCTTACGAGCTTCAAGTCGAGACGCTTCGATAGTCCCGCGAACAACGTCGGCCCGTGGCCCACTAGCCTGGGCTGTACTACGAACTCGTACTCATCGATCAATCCGAGCTCCGCCAACGCGCGGGGGAGCTTCACGCCTCCCAGGAGCAGTCCCTGACCCGACTCCAGCTTGAGCTGCTTCCACTCCGCTGCCTAGCGCTCGCATTCACCTGCGGCCGCGCGAGCGCACGCGAGCCCGGCCGTCACGTGCAATGCGTGGTCAGCCGGGTTGCCATTCATTGTGACTGGTACTGCTTGGCGTAGTCGACGGTGAGCCATCGTTCTGGCCGCATACGAACAAGCACGTTCCCGACCATGTCCCGCGTGCTTTCGATGTACCGGTCGCCCAGTTCGGTGCCCAGATAGCGGCGCGCGAGCGGGCGCCGATGGCGCTCAAGATCCGCCGCTTCGACCGCGACGATCGGCCCCTCCACGCTGACGTACTTATACGGCGGCGCTTCCGTTTGCACGCACAGACTGAATCGGCCCGCGCGATCTAGCAGCTTTGCCTTTCGCGACGTCCGACCGGTTATGATTCGGACCTCGCCTCCCGGCTCGTAGGAATACCAAATCGGAACCACGAGCGGCCCATGACCATCTTCCGCAACGCTGATGACGGCCACATGAACGTCGGCCAGAAATGCCTCGCGTTCCACCCTTGTCATCGTGAGCGCCATCGTCACCCCTCTCTACGCTCGGCGTCCTATCGGATTCTCTCGGGAAGTCTGCTGCCCGAGTTGTTGAGCGAGCCCGATGAGAATTCCTTCGGGACCTCGGATGTAGCAGAGCCGATATAAGTCTTCATACTGCACCACCTCGCCGACGAGCTTGGCGCCGCGTTTGCCGAGCCGGACGAGCGTAGCGTCGATGTCCTCCACGGCGAACATGACGCGTAGGTAACCCAGAGCGTTCACGGGGGCGGTGCGATGATCGGCGACGACGGGCGGCGCGAGGAAGCGAGACAGCTCGAGTCGGCTGTGACCGTCAGGCGTACGCATCATGGCAATCTCGACGCGCAGGTTGCGCAATCCAGTGACGCCATCTGCCCACCTACCCTCAACTGGGGCACGCCCCTCGAGCTCGAGACCGAGTTCGGTGAAGAACAGAATGGCGGCATCGATGTCTTCCACCACGATGCCGACGTTGTCCATACGCTTGACCGTCACGATGTCTCCTTGGCGTCTAACGACCTAGCGTCGAGCCGCACCCGCGCTCGGCGGGTTCTGGCAGCTCTTCTGCGGATCGGAGCGGCTAGGCTCGAGCATCGCGAGCGCCCGGGCCGCTCTAGTGCGATGTTAGCCGTCATCCCGACCGCCGCGAACAACCAACCAGACCAACAGCGAGCCGACCACGAAGCAACTCACAATTGCCGGCAAGAAAACGGGCGGCATCGTCAATCGACCCTGGGGCATCACCGACTTAGGGAGCAACGCATCGGGCGTTACGGCGCAAACCGGTATGGACACGATCGGAGTCAGTACAACTGTCCAGGCCAGCGCGAGGGCGACTCGGCCGAACTGACTCCTCCGAAGTACATTCATCCGCTTGAACCACCACAGTTGAACCAGCACGGTGATGATTAGCGCCGGCGCGTATAGCCATATCATCAGTATGGCCAACGCCTGGGGAGGGATCGGGCCATACATGACGTCTACCGCGGCGTATCAGCCGCGGCGCGGCTCTGCGCGCCGTCGGCTGGATGCGCGTGTTCGACGACGACATTCGAATCGCCTAGCGGTTCTGTCCCCAGACATCCCAGTATGTCCGTGTACGAGCGGGGATCCGCGCTCCGGGCTTGAACTCAATACCCGTGTAATGAGCCACACTCAGGTGGACCACCTGAGTAACGTCATCGGGAATCCCAAGAAGGGCCGCCACCTCCTTCTCGTGATAGAGATGGAGGGTCGTCCACGCCGTGCCGAGACCGCGGGAGCGCAGCGCCAACATCAGCGACCATGCCGCCGGCAAAATGCTCCCATACCGGGTTGCTTGCCGAAAGGTTCCCGCGTTCTCAAACCGACTCTCGACGCACGGGATGATGTGCACGGGCACCTCAGCCATGTGGTCAGCGAGGTAGCTGGCGGAGTCTTGAATGTTCTCCGAGCGCTTCTGGTATACGGGCAAGCCTGGGTCCCCCGCGCCCGACAATGGTACGTGCTCCTGGTAGAAGATCTTCTTGTAGATGGCACCGATGGCTGCACGCTTCGCTGGATCCGTGACAACGACGAAGTGATACCGATTCTGATTTCCACCATTCGGGGCTTGGATGGCGAGCTCGAGGCACTCTTGAATCACCTCTGGCTCCACCGGCCTGCCGAGGTCAAGGCGCCTCCGGACCGTCCGCGTCGTGGTCAGCAGGTGATCGACAGTAGCGCGATCCATTTGCCTATCTCCTTCGGAGCATTGCTGGTCGTCGAACAGTCAGGGCATCAGCCGCGGCGCGTTCTTTGCGCCGTCGGCGCATGCCCTTGTTAGCCAGCATCGCCAGACAAGCGACTCTGATATCGACGAAGCCACTCTAGTTGCGTTGGCGTTTCAGGCACTTGTATCCCTCTGGCTCTAGATACAGTTTCAATTGCTTCACCCAACTCTAGCCCTGACGCAACAGCGACCGATACTGCCAGCAGTCCTGACCTTCCGATGCTTTGCCTGCAGTGCACCGCGATGTGCTTGCCTTCGCGGAGCAACTGCGCCAAGTCTGTCGCAGCCACTACAAACTCAGCGGAATCGCGCGGTGCTCCAAGGTCGGGCACCGGCAATGACACGAACTCAATACCATGAGTAGCGCAACAAGCCGATTCGTCATGAAGGCCAAGTTCGGCTGCTTCATCCTTTTCAAGAAGCGATACCAGTACGTTGACACCTCCGGCCGACAAAGCTGCCACATCGACTTCAAGCCAATCGCATCCCCGTGGCCGCCGCGTTATTGCTAGCACGCCGACACAATGTAGTGGGATTTGAAAAATAGTGGCGCTCACAGAGCTGATCTAGTCTGGCTGGCTAACCTGGGCTTCACCCGCCTCGAGCGAAGCGGGCGATCGCGTGCAAGCCCGAGTTATCCAGTCGGACGTGAGCCAACGCGGCAGTCAACCGAGGTGAGCGAGGCGAAGCGCCGCACGCCACGCGACCGCCCCCAGCGCTTCATCAGCCGCCTGCGAACCGCCATACGCGTATACGGCCGCGCGATCCAGCGCCGCAGTCTCACCCGGAAACGTGATCCGGTGTCCGGCATCCGCGCCAACAATCAACTCAAACCCGACCTCACCCCGCCGCGCCTCCAACTGCTGCGCAAACAGCAGCGACGGCCACATCAGATCATCGCCGCCAGCAACAGCGACAATCTCCGCCCGTGCCCGCTCCACAGGAATGCTCGCCACACCGACACGATCAGCAAACACAACCATGCTCGACTCATACAGAGCCCGATAGCTCACCGGCGGATCAGGGTCCACCCAGGCCGGATCGTACGGAACGAACGGAAGCGGCTGCCCGCACCACGACCACGACGAACGCGCCGGTGTCACCTGCCCATCAAGACCAGGACCCAGATTCGCCCACGACACCGAAGACGGCGACAACGCCACCACGCCATCCACACGATCGTCAACCACCGCTAGATGCAACGCACCCTCGGCTCCCTTCGAGACCCCCACAACAACCACCCGAGAGGCGCCCGCATCGACGAGCAAATCCACCCCACGAACAAACTCCTCAACCGGAATCTCACAGATCCCGCTCGCCTGCCCAGGACCCCCAAACCACCGCTGCGCCAGCGCAACAGCCCCCAAATCAGCAAAGCTCCGAGCCCTCACCACATCCACACGACCGCTCGACCCTGCCAGAACCAGCACCCCAACATGCGAACGGAGCCCGTCGCCACCCACCAAAACTCCCTGGACACGATCCCCCGGCTCGCTCCCCGACAGCACACGCTCTTCACTCACAGCGAGACCCCGACGACACCGGCCTCATCACGGCTTGAGATCTGGATAACGACCTGGCGTTGAGCGGCCGGCGGAGCCGGTCCGCTCCAACGGCTTGTTAGACAGCACGATGCCACCTCAGTCCGCATGGCAGATCCGGCGGCCCGAACAGGACATGCAATACCCGACGGCGTGACCGGCCCCGCGCCCTGGACGATGAATGAAGCAGTAAAGGCCGCATCGCGATCGCTCCACCGCGAGAAGCGATGCACTCGACCTCGCCCTGATGCTCGCGCAGAGCTCTCGCCGCGTCCGCCGACAGCCGTCCATGGCGATGCGACCCTGGTACAACTCGCAATGGACCGCTCTCCGGTCCGCAATCGTCAAGGTGCGCACGGACGGCGACTAGCGACTCCAGTACCGGGACGGGCGGTTGAACAAACGTCACGCCTTCCTTCTCGGACCAACCCGTGCACCCAGGATCCGGCACGCGCTCCAGGACCGGAATGCTGACGTCCTGGTGCAGAGCGACAAGCCAGTTCTTGTCTGCAGACTTGTCGAACAGCGTGCATTGGACAGCCACGGCGCTCGGCGGAAGGAGCGGGCCGACTTCGGCGTGCGATTTGAGTGCCACCGCCAGCTCCTGGCAGCCCTTCAGGTCGAGGAGATTCCGTGAGCCCACTCGGCCGCCGTCGGTCGAATCGACGGCAATAGCCAAGTCGGCGCACTGGTCCGCCATGAGGACCGCGGCGATCTCGACAAACCCCAGGTCTTCGAGCACAGAACTCGCCCCCTGTCTCTCTAACGCTGCTGTTCACCTGCGATGGACTGAGCGACCGCAGGGAGTGAGGCCCGCCGACAGGTGAAACGGCCTGTTAGACGTGACATGGCCACGATGCTCGAGGTTAGCTCGAGCCCTCGACGAGGAGAAAGTTCAGGCGCGAGCCAGCCTGCCGGAGTCGCTTCATTGGCGCGTACTCGGGATCGTTGTACCAGGCGCGCGCATGCTCCATCGACGGGAACTCAATCATGGTGATGTTAGTGACGTCCGAAGCGACGCCCTCAAGCACTTCCCAGGGATTCGTTGTGCGCGCAACGTACCGCCCGCCGTGCTTCGCCACCAGCTTGTCCACAACCTCTCGATACGCTGGGCGCCATGAAGCATCCCGTATGTTGTAAAGCCCAATCGCAAACGCCGGCATAGATCCTCCTCATCCGGAACAACCTCGTCGGGGTGGTCGTGTCGTTCCGCTCGCAGCCGTCGTCGAGTCCACCTCTAACGGATCGCTGAGCGGCCCGGGAAGCCGATCCGCTCGAGCCGTTTGTTAGACCGCAGTCTCGTGGGCCTAGCGGCAGGAAGAGCCCGGCTGCCGCCCCGCCGACGAATCCAACGTCCGAAGCGATGATAGGGCCGAGTAGCAGACCTCCGGCAAGCACGACGCTGAGTACGCTGCGACCAGGACCAGGAGCGGGTGTTGTCCCGGTCCGTTCGAGGGTTCCCGGAACGAAGTAGAGCGCGAACACCGGGACATTGGCCACCACGCATCCCAAGGTGGACCAAAGCCAGACGCGTCACGCGTAAGGGAAACCCGAACGGAGACCCGGGACAACCGCTCATAGGAGCGTGATCGTCGCGAGGAGAGCCACCGCCAGGATGAAGCCAGCGGCTACTATGAAGTAGAGCATGTCTCCTCCGCGTCGACTCCTCAGCCTCGTTCGGTCCGTATTTGTTCGTCCAACTTTAGTTGCCGGTCTAACGCTTGCGGTCAGCGGCCGGGGCGAGCATCGCGAGCCCCGGTCCGCTGGACTGCGTCGTTAGGCAGGCGGACGAGAACCGTAGCCATCCACCCGTATTCAACGAAGTCGACTCGCTTGGCCAGCGCGACACTCGCCACGTTGCCATCTCGCGCTCGATACTGGGGCAGCAGGTTGTCAGCCAGAGCGTGGCTGATCGCAGCTTTCAGCGGCGCAGCAGCCAGACCGCGCCGCCGGTAGCCGGGATGACAGAACACTTGGAGCTGTGCGATCTGGTCAGACCAGCGCTCATACCCGGCCACCGCGACGAGCCGATCCTCCAAGCGCAAGCCGAAGACTCGCGAGTCGGACCCGATGCCGGCTTCCTCCCATTCCGAAGGCGCAGTATCCCGAAGTGACGTGAGGGACGCCAAGCCATCGACACCCAGCGGGCTAGTC
>Ga0075433_10005277_pt1 | contig 10134 bp, 13 predicted proteins | sample RhiMethybrSRZTD2_FD_75299 | JGI IMG/M metagenome (GOLD analysis project Ga0075433, IMG submission 75299) | Populus rhizosphere microbial communities from Tennessee, USA - Rhizosphere MetaG P. TD hybrid SRZTD2 | ecosystem: Host-associated > Plants > Roots > Rhizosphere > Soil | place: USA... | reverse complement strand
AGGTCTACGGGGTGACCAGGGAGCGCATCCGGCAGATCGAGTCGAAGACCATGTCCAAGCTGCGCCACCCGTCACGATCCCAGGTGCTTCGCGACTACCTGGACTGACTGACAGCCCGATTCAACACGACCACCAGCGCAAATGCAACCCCCGCGCGTCAAACAGGGCTAGCATGCCGGTGTGAGTCTACATATCGGTGAGGCCGCGGGCCTGCTGAAATCGTTCCTGCTGCACCTGCGCGGCGAGCGCAAGTCACCCCAGACCGTCAAGACCTACGGCGACGGGGTACGCGCGTTCCTGTCCTGGTGCGAGAAAACGTCTCCCGCAGGGGAAGTTCTTTTGACCCCCGCCACCGTCGACACGTGGATCGCGGACCTGCTCGAGGGGGGCGCCGAAGCCGCGACCGCGCGGTCCCGCCAGCTCGCGGTGCGCCGGTTCTCCGCGTGGCTCGCCACCGAAGACGAGATCCCCGCCGACCAACTGGCCCGCATGTCGCCGCCGAAGCTCGACGTCAAAGCCATCCACCCGCTCGCCGATGACCAGCTGGTGACGCTGCTCGCCGCGTGCAAGGGCCCCGATCTGCGGGACAGGCGGGACGAGGCGCTGATCCGGCTGGCGGTGGAGACCGGCGCAAGGGCGGGGGAGATCCTCGCCCTGGAGGTGGCCGACGTCGACCTCACCGCCGGGGTCGCGGTGATCCGCAAGGGCAAGGGCGGCAAAGCGCGGCGCGTCCCGTTTGGCCCCAGGACAGGCTCCGCGATCGACCGCTACCTCCGGGCCCGCAGGCGCCACCGGCTCGCGTCCACGCCCGTTCTGTGGCTGGGGCAGGGCGGGAAAGAGTTCGGCTACCACGCGCTGAGGGACACCCTGCGCTACCGCGCGGAGCGGGCCGGCATCGGCGGCCTGAACCCGCATCTGCTGCGGCACACCGCCGCTCACCGCTGGCTCGCCGCAGGCGGCAGTGAGGGCGGCTTGATGGCTGTTGCTGGCTGGTCGCGGCCGGACATGCTGCTGCGCTACACCAAGGCACGGGCAGAGCAGCGCGCGGCCGACGAGGCAAGGCGGCTGAACCTCGGCGACCTGTAGGCGCTGCGGCATGCTTAGGCGGTAGGGTAGGCGGCACCGGAGGCCGCCCGGAAACCACGCAGCGCGGTACGGCGGGTGGGTGGAGAGCCCAACGCTAGCTGGCAGCAGGTCCGGTGGCAGGCTCCCAGGCGGGTGTCCACGCATTGGACGTGGCGGTCCGTCGCCGCGAATGGCATAGGTGCGGCACTTCCAAACCCTTCACTCGCGAGTGAAGGGCCTGCCTTATGGGAGTGCCACCGTGCCGCTCACTGCCCAGCAGAATTTCCTGCGCGCCAAGATCGCCGCCCACGCCCGGTGGGCGAACGAGAACCCAGCCGCCAACGCCGCCCGCGGCCAGGCCGGGCTCCTCGCCAAGTTCGAACGCGAGGCCCGCGAAGCCGAACCCGGGCTGTCCGACGCTGAATACAGCCGCCGCGCCGAATCCGCCCGCAAGGCGCACATGGCCCGGCTCGCGTTCGCCAGCTCCAAGGCCCGTGGTGCCCGCAAGGGCGGCGGCGATGCCTGACACAGAACGGCGCCTCCCCCGGCGAGAGGGAGGCGCCCAGGACGATCACCATGGCGGCGGCAACGTCAACCCCATGCTACGCCAGGCCCTCGCCTACGCGGCCCGCGGCTGGCGGGTCCTTCCCGTCCACAGCATCCGCGACGGAAGATGCACCTGCCGGCACCCTGGCTGCCTGACGCCGGGGAAGCACCCGATTGAGCGCGGGTGGCAGCACCGTGCCACCACCAGCGGCGCGGACATCTGGGAATGGTGGGAGCGGTGGCCAGCCGCAAACGTGGGCATCGCCACCGGCCTGGAGTCGGGCATCTTCGTCCCGGACATCGACCCTGACAAGGGCGGCGACGCCACCCTCGCCGCGCTGATCGCCGAGCACGGCCCGCTGCCAGCTACCCGCACCCACCGGACCGGGTCGGGCGGCACGCACTACCTGTTCAGCCACCCGGACTTCCCGGTCATCTCCAAGACCGACACGTTCGGCACCGGGATCGACACCCGCGGCGCCGGCGGCTTCATCGTCGCCCCGCCCTCAGTGTCCGGCAAAGGCGCCTACACAGTCACCGATGACCGGGATCCAGTGGCCGCTCCCGAATGGCTCCTCGCGCCTCTGCGCGACCTCGCCAGCCGGGTGGCAGTGGGCGGTGATGTGCCCACCGTCAGCGGCGAGCCTGTAGACCGGGCGGCCATCCCCGGCCGTCTCGGCGAGTTGTTGAAGGTGATGCTCACAGACGGCCAGGGGCGGCACAGGCACTTCTACCGGATCGTCGCCGAGGGCCGCCGCGCCGGGTACAGCCAGGGCCAGCTCGTGACCCTCGCCGCGGCCTGGTGCGCGATGACCGGCAAGTTCACCGGCCGCGTGGAAACCCAGGTCGCGGCCGTGTGGGGCAAGCTCGACGCGGAGATCCAGGGCATTCAGTTCTCGCCAGCTGGCGAGGTAGGCGAAACAGTGGCGAGACAGGGCAGCACCGGACCCCAGATGACCACCCTGCTCGCCCAGCTCCGGGACGCCCTGATCGACAGCGACACCCTCGACCGGCTGCCCATACCTGAGCCGCTGATCGACGGGCTGCTATACCGCGACTCCCTCGCGTGGCTGCACGGCAAGCCTGGGCACTGCAAGTCCTTCATGGCGCTCGACTTCGCGTGCTGCATCGACGCCGGGCTGCCGTGGATGCAGCGCCCCGTCACGCAGGGACCCGTGCTGTACGTGATCGCCGAAGGCGCCACCGGGCTGCGCCCCCGGGTCAGGGCATGGGAAGACCGCGCCGGGCAGAAAACCGGCGTCCGGTTCCTGCCCGTCGCCGTCCAGATGCTCCACGCCGGGCACACCGAAGCGATCGCCGAACTCGCCGCCGAGCTCCAGTGCGTGCTGGTCGTCCTCGACACCCAGGCCCGCGTCACCGTCGGCGCCGACGAGAACTCCGCGGTGGACATGGGGCGCCTCGTCGCCGCCGCCGAGAAGATCCGCGTGGCCACCCGGGCATGCGTCAAGTTCGTCCACCACGAAGCCCGCGCCGGGGACAACATGCGCGGATCGACCGCGCTTGAAGGCGCCGCAACCACCATCCTGCGGGTCGTTAAGGACGGCCCGAGGCTGGAGCTGACCAACCCGAAACAGAAGGACGCAGCCGAAGCCGACCCGATAACGCTATGGGTAACCCCGCCCCTGCAGAGCGTAGTAATCGCAGATCAGCCCTATGGTCCAACGTTGGACCTCCGCGCCGACTCCGAAAACAAGATCCTCAACACCCTGTTGGACATGTTTGAGACCACCGGCGCCTCCGCGACGAACCTGCGCGAGGCGACCGGCCTGCCCAAGTCCACGTTCTTCTACGCACTGAACCGGCTGGTCAAAGACGGTCTAGTCCAGAACCTCGGCACACGGACCCGCAGCTGCTACGTCAGCGCGCAAGCATCACTGCCCGGCGAGGTCCAACAGGTCCAACGAGGTCCAAGTCCAGTAGGTCCAATGTCCAATGCCACTACTAAGGGAGTGGCATTGGACCACAGGACTCCTTGGACCACAGGCCCTCGGCCCGGCGAGTCACCGCTCGGCTACGCCCAGCGGCTCAGCCGCGAACGAGCCGAGGCCACGCCATGAAGCCGATGCCCAAGCGGCTTCGGCGGTGTAGCGATCCCGGGGGTATAAGGGGATCGGTCTCGGGAACATCTTGTGCCGTGGACGTGTCTCGGACGATCAAGTGCGCCTTGTTCGGGGACGCCATGGTGCTGGGGTCCATACTGGAGGAGCACGGTGCCCAGGTTCGCCGGCCGGATGATGATGCGCCCCTGACTATGGTGGCAACTGGGACGATTGACGGGATCACGGCTGCGGTGGCGCAGCTCAGGCACGAGTTGGTGGGTGCCGGCCCGGTCGTTATCGAGGGCGAGGAGTTCCCCGCCGCGCCCGGCGATGCCATGTGCTCCAACCATGCCGAAGCGATGCTGCCCGAGACGGGGCCCGCCGCCCGGGGAGTGAGTCCCGGGTCAGCCGAACGCGCCGGCGGCGCGCACGTGTCCGTGACGGTCACGTGCGCCTCGTTCTGGGATGCTTTGGTGCTGCGGCTCATGCTCGAGGAGCAGGGTGCCAAGGTTCACCGGCCAGATGAGGTTGCGAGCCTGACCATGGTGGCCACTGGGACGCTTGACGGGATCAGGACGGCGGCGGCGCAGCTCATCCACGAGTTCCCGGGCTCCGGCCCGGTCGTTATCGAGGGCGAGGATCGCGTCTACGGTGCGGATAACTGGCCATCTGCGGCGCCGCGCGGCCACATCGGGGAAGAGACACGCGCAACCGACCCAGCCCAATCTCAGGCCATCCCCCGGCCGCGCAGCGCATCCACCGCCGATGGCAGCCAAAGCAAGCTCCCCGCCGAGCCCGGCGATCACATATACGCCACCGCGCCCATGCTGCCCGAGACTGAGCCCGCCCCGCGGGCTAAGGGTCGGGGGTCAGCCGAACGCGCCGACGGCGCGCAGCCGCAGGCAGCTGACAGCGGCCCGGCTACCCCGGCCCTGGACGCACACGAGCGGGCTGACCCGGACCAGCTCCAGCATTTCGAGGTCGTGATCGTCCAGGCGGAAGCCCGGTATCACCGCGGCGGCTGTACGCTGATCCGCCTCCTCGGTAGCGACGACCTCGAAGTCTTGACCCGGCAGGAAGCGCAAGCCGAAGGCTACGTGCCGTGCCGGGCCTGCAAGCCCGATAACCGGCTCTTGGCCTCAACCTGAGCTGTACCCGGCGGCCACGACGACGCCATCAACCTCGCCGCGCGGCTGGCGTCTGGCCCTCCACCCACCTGCCCGGGCCCTCCGACCACCCGGCACTTTGAGTAGTCAGATAATGACGGTGAGTCGCGATTTGGTTTGCATGATCGTTTCCGCGACCCCGCCCTGGAAATTTTTCTCCCCGGCCCAAATCTGGGGGCACTTCTTCGTAACAGAGCGTGATCAGGGTAGACGCGGGTGACACGTGACGCGCTGAGCGGCGCACGCTCAAGGTGACCGCCGTGGCCGCCGGGCTGGCCTTCCCCCGTGCCGCCCAGGCCATCCAGATCATCCGCCGCCGCAAGCTGGGCAGCGGGAAGTGGTCCGCCCAGACCAGCTACGCCGTCACCTCGCTGACCGCCACCCAGGCCAGCGCCGCCGGGCTCGCCGCCATCATCCGCGGCCACTGGGCCATCGAGGACCGCCTTCACTGGGTCCGCGACATGGACTTCGACGAGGACCGCTCCCAGGTCCGCACCGCCAGCGGCCCACGCATCATGGCAGCCCTGCGCAACCTCGCCATCACCATCCTGCGGCTGGCCGGCCACGCCAGCATCGCCGCCGCCATCCGGCACCACGCCCGCCGCCCGGACCGGCCGCTGCGGGCGATCATGAACTGCTAGACGACGTTGCCGGGCACTGCTCCAAGCCCGCGAGATGGAAGAATGAAAGGCTCATGGCCGGCGGGCAGGACGGAGGCTGGCATGACACCGTCGTATGTCAAGGTCACAGACCTTCGCGTCGGTCTTCCGGTCGAGCATCTAGGCAAGCCCGACCCGATCCCTGTGCTGGACGACAATCTGCGGGCGATCGGCATGGTCCTGTACCCGGGCCACCCGGGACGGGTCTGGAGCACCCTCACCCAGCATGTCCAGGTAACCTGGGCCGGCCTGGAGGACGAGCCAGCCACCTACGCCCTCGGGTTCAGCCTTCCCGACGACGACGAAACCTACTACCCGAGCCTCGGGCTCCTCACCGAGGACGAGTTCACACGGCGGGAACGCGCCCTCCAGGATCGCCTCGCAAGCAGGACAAACCTGTCCGGCTGGGTTCCGCCGTGGTCCCGCGGCGACTCACCGCGTGATCACCGGACACCCGGCGCCAGCAGATGACCCCCCTGAGGTCAGCCTGGCTGCTCCTGCCGCCGCCGCGTAACGCCCCTGCGCCCTTACTGCAATCGCTCGGTGACTCACTGACGAAGCCTGCTCAAATCACATCAGCCAGGACTTTGCCGACCCCCTGGTTCCTGGGTGGTCACGGCGATTCGCTGGTCACCATCGCCGCGACGTTGCCCAGCTGGTGGTCTCAGTGCCCGCCTGGCGGGCTTGCTTGCGTGCGATCGCGCGCTGGGAGCGCGGTGGCGGCTGCCAGCGGCGGGCGCGGAGGATCAGGGTGGTGATCTGCTGGCCTGCGCGCAGGTTGCAGCTGGCGTGGGCCAAGCCGTTGTAGCCGTCGCTGTTGTCGTCGTGGTCAAGGTGGAGGTTCTGGCCGGGCCACATTGGCTGGCCGCAGCGCGGGCAGGGCTGGCCGGGGCGGCGCTGGAGGTCGGCGAGGAGCCTTTTTTTCAGGTTGATGTGGCGGCTGCCGTAGGTCCGGCGGCCGTTGCTGCGGGTTGCCATGGGTCCAGTGTGGCATCGCGGATTTTTAACGGCCGTCAGTGAGACAATAGATGCGTCGACGGCGGGCGGGCCCGCGTTCGCATCCGCGGGCCTCGCCTCAATGATGCGAAGGAGATGCAGAAATGGTTACTACTGGATGGATCGGCGGCGGGGAGCCGGACGCTGCGGGCCCGGCGTTGCCGGTCACGAATCTGATGCTGTCCATGCGGCAGCGCGGGCCGGGTGACGTGCTGGAGAACGCGCTGGCGCGAAGCCGCGCCGCCGAGGCCCGCGAGGCCCGCGACGAGGCCGCCGCGGCGCGTGACCCGGATGAGTACGCCGCGAACCTGGTGGCCCGCGGCTACTTGCCGGGGCAGATCAGCCAGCTGAGTATGAGGCTCGCCGACACGGAGGCGGAACTGGCGGCCGAGGAAGACAAGATCGAGAAGGCCGCCAGGCGGGCGGAGCGGACCTACCAGATGCACGAGCGCGGGCAGATCACCGGGTTCGGGCTCATCGAGCGGATGCGGGACGCCGACGAGGGCGACCAGGCGCAGGTGGAGCGGCTAAGGCGGCGGGCGGGCAGCCTGCGGCGGCAGATCGCGGAGGCTTCGGAGCTCATCGCACCGCCGCGGCAGCGGGAGGCCGACCCGGTAGCGGCAGCGGCGAGCCGGGCCCGCGCGGTGCTCGCCGCGGTGACCCGCAGCCAGGTGGCCGGGACGCGGGAGCGGCCCCCTTTCGCTTCCCGTGGCGTCGGCGACGGTCACTTTGACGTGCCGGAGTGCCGGGAGTGCGTCGCGGTGGGCGCGACCGCGGAGGAAAGTCTCCTGATCCATAACGACCCGCTCCCGGTGCCGGATACGCTGCCAGCCACTCACTGCCGTGGCTGCGGTGCGCTCCTGAACTGGTGCGTGTGCGCCACGGCGGCCGGGCGGAACCAGCCGGCCCGGGCGGGCGGCTGACCGTGGCTAACCGCTACGCCACGTCGACCTTCAGCATCCAGCTCGCGTCGGGCGCCAGCCACCTGGTGGTCATAGGCGCCCACCGTGATTCCACCCACGAGGCGGTCACCAGCAACCCGGGCGCGTTCGGCACCACGCCGCTGGCGGTCCCGCAGATCTCGCCGCGGCTGGCGGCATACCTGGTGGCCTACCCGGACGGGCCGCAGGTATGAGCAACAGCCACCTGAGCCCGCGGCGTACCCGCTCCTGTTCGCGTCGAACACGATTTCGCATACTGGAGTCATGGCGGGGGAACGGGCACCGTGGGCGCCGCCGCTGGTGGAGATGACCGGCGGCATCACCGGGCACCTGCTCGCATGGGAACGGCACGAGCGCGACGGTTCCTGGTGGGCGTGGGTGTCCTGGGTCCAGGAGACCGGTGACAGGCGCCTGCACAAGGTGGTTCAGGTCCGTGCTGGCAGCCTGCGCCCGCTGGAGCCACCCGAGGCCTACAGGGAGGTACCGCGGCGGGTGCTCCGGCCATGACGGGCACAGCCACCCAGGAAGATAGTTACCGCGCTAGTGCCGTAGCAGGTCGGCCGGGCATATGGCCGTGTTCTGCAACGCCGCGGCGGGCTGCCGGTCGGTGTAGTACCGGCCGCGGCACGAGCCGGAAACCGCCTTAGTCCTCCGGAGGTGTGCAGGTGCCGGTGTTGCGCTCGAATTCGATCACTACCGTCCCATCGGGCAAGACCGTGGCGTGGGAAACTATCGTGACGGTGCCGGCTGCCCCGCCGGATGGTGCCAGCAGCCTGAAGTGCTCGGTGTCGCTGAAGACCTGCGTTCCCCCTGCAGTGGTGTTGCCCCCGAACCAGGAGGCGCCCGCGAGGCGGTAAGTGAGATTGTCACTGGAGCGCGACAGCTTCACGTTGCTCGGAGCTATCGTGCCTGTGACGTGGACGCCGCCCTGGGGATCGGTGCTCTCGTGGAACACGGCCACTGCGTCGCCGCTGGTGACGGTGAAGGTGGTGCCGTCGTTGCAGGTGAAGACTGCTCCTGTGACCGGTACCTTCACGACTTGTCCGGGGCTGGCCGAAGCCGACTGGGCAGTCAGGCTGAGGATTCCCAGAAGGCCGAGAAGTCCCGCCGCCAGTGCCACGAGGAGCCTGCTAGGGATGGCTCGCCGCAATGCTGTAGACATCTGCTGCTCCTTTGCACAAAGTCATTCGGATGTGCCGGCGCGGCTCGCCTAGCACAGTTTGGAGTTATACGACCTGAACTGTACGCCGAGCCCGTAACGCCCTGCGGAGGGGGTGACGCCGCGAGTCGTACACGTGTTCTAATCGTGCCTATGGGGGTGCGGCGTCCGGACTGGTGGTGTTACCCGGAGCGGTGCCAGAACGGGCACGAGTGGGGACCGGGGCTGATAACCGTGTCGTGGGTGCTGTGCGACTGCCCGGCCGCGCTGGCTGCCTCCGGAGGAGGCGCGGCCGGGCACAAGGCGGTGTTCTGCAACGCGGCGCCGGGCTGCCGGTCGGTGTGGTACCGGCCCAGGCACGAGCCGACGGGATTAGCGCGGCTCAGCCGCTGGGCCATCCGGTACCGCCCGCGGGCTGGCGAGCATGTCCCGGTGCGGCGCGAGCAGGGCGGCCACGAGGTCGGCCTGATCTTGAGACAGCGGCGGATCGTCGCGGCTGTCGGCATCGGCTGCGGCGAGGACCTCGGCGATCGTGCGGCAGACAGTCATCGTTGCCTCCTTGCTGCTCCGGCCGCTAGCGCAGGGCCAGCCATAGCGCGATGAAGCCGACGGCGATGCCAGCCAGAGCCATGGCACCGCCGAGGACCTGGGGTCCGGTGAGCACGACGAACCTTTGCGCGCAGATGGCAAGGCCCTGGTGCGGGCAGACCTTAGCGGCTGTGGTCGCGCCGAGGAACAGCCACCCGCCGCTCACGGCAGCGAGCAGGCCGACGATCCCCAGGATGGACGCGAGCTTCGATCCCCGCCGCGGGCCGCTGGGGGCCTGCGGCGCGAAGATCACGGGCGCCGCCGCGGGGGTGTGCCTGGCCGCATAGCTGGCACCGCCGGACGGGCGGGCGGGGCCAGCGGGGGACGCGGGGGCCTGGGGCGGCCTGGTCGGCAGAGCCGGGGCCGGCACGGGCGGGGGCAATCCAGGGGGTCCCAGCGGGGGCTCTTCGGAGGAATGGCTGGCTTCTTGGGGGGGCGCCACGACCACCGCGTAGACGAACGTCGCCAGCAGCAGCGTCATAAGGAGCACCAGCCAGAACAGGCCGTCATTGACCAGGGCCGCGTGGCTCATCGCCGTCTCCTGGCTCTTCAGCTCACCTATAGGCACCAGACGCGGAACCCAGGCCGGGGATCCCGGCCGGGCGGAACCCGACGCTACGCCCAGTTGCACGACCACACCAGCCGCTACTGCCGGTTCGTGTGGTACAGGCCGCGGCATGAGCCGCGGACATTACCGGGTTAGGCAGGTCACAGGCCCGCCACCCGGCGCCTCCGCTACGTGAACGTCAGATAAAGCGCGGGCAAATGATCAAATCGTTAGCGCGGATGGGCGTAACGTCAAAGCCCCGGATGATCCTGGGGACCGGCTCGCCCCTCTTACCCGGCCCCCAGGCCCGTCCTCAATCCCGGGCTGACCGGCCAGCGCGTCGGGCGCAACGGCCGCATTGTCCTTCCGGCGGGCATGCCCGTGCCAGTGCAGCGGCACGGCCGGCC
>Ga0075433_10005274_pt1 | contig 10138 bp, 7 predicted proteins | sample RhiMethybrSRZTD2_FD_75299 | JGI IMG/M metagenome (GOLD analysis project Ga0075433, IMG submission 75299) | Populus rhizosphere microbial communities from Tennessee, USA - Rhizosphere MetaG P. TD hybrid SRZTD2 | ecosystem: Host-associated > Plants > Roots > Rhizosphere > Soil | place: USA... | reverse complement strand
GCTGCCGGAACCGACCGCGACGAGGCGGCCGCCCACTACGGCAAATGCGAAGCCACCGGCGGCGGCAAAGCCCGGCGTGGCGAGGACGACGAGAGCGATAACGAGCGTGAGTGCGCGTCGGGAGGGCATGGCTCTTCCCCCTCAATCCGGTCGAGATGGTCCCGCGACTCGACCCTCTAAGGTCGCGACGAGGTTGGCTCGATACGCATGTCCCTCCTATCGTCGAATAATTCTCGCGCCCTGGCAATGCCCTGCCCGACGCGTCGGCTCAAAATTATCGAGCAAAGCCGTTTTAATACGTCACCGTAACTGAGAAATGAGGTACTAAGGTTCGGGCGATGGACTACGCCTTCCTCGTCGAGACCTATGCGAGCGAGCGGCTCAAGACGCTCTCGGTCTGGGCGATGTTCGACGACGCGGACCTCGACGTCCGGCCGCACCCGAACCTCGCACGTGACCGCACGTTCCGCGAGCACATGGTGCACCAGTGCCTTAGCGAGGACAAATGGTTCACGACGATGTTCGGGATCGACGTCGGAGCGCCGCCTCTGCCGGCGGAGGAAACGCGCCTGGCCTTCATCCGGCGGTACGCCGAGGACTCCGGGCGGCGCCTCGACCGGCTCGAGACGCGGGATGCCGACTGGTGGCGGCAGGACGTAGCGTTCTTCGACACGACGCACAGCCGCGCGTGGATCATGGTGAGGCGCGTCGCGCACACCGCCCACCATCGCGCCGAGCAGTCGACGCTCCTGCGGCTCCTCGGCCGTCGGGTGTGGAGTATCTACGGCCCATCGGTGGACACCGGCGGGCTGCCGGCGAACGGGGCGCCCACGATCTACGCCTATCCCGACGTCGCGGCGCTCCTCGCGGGAGAATCGCGCGGAGGCGCCAAGGCGTCGCTGCCAGGCCCGGGCCCGCAGCCGAGCACCGAGCGCCCGCGGCAGTCCTGATCGGCGAAGGGGAAGCCATCACGACGGACTGGTTCGACGCGGTGAAGGACGAGCTGCTCGCCCACAATCCGTCTCGCGAATCGACGGTAAAGAGAGCCAAGGGTTTCTTTTCTTGCGGGGTCCCAATCCGGAACGTGGAGGCTGCATTCCGCACGGCGACCCGCAAGCGCGTCGAGGCAATGTTGATCGAACCGGGGCCCATGCAGAACCTTCACGGCAAGCGCGTCGGGGCTTCAGCCGGAAAGAGTCGGCTCCCAGCGATGTACGGATCGAGTGAGTTTGTCGAGCTTGGCGGACTCAGCGTGCGGCCATCTACGTGGATAAGATCCTCAAAGGCGCCAAGCCCGCCGATCACCCCGTCGAGCAGCCGACGAAGTTCGAGCTCATCGTCAACCTCAAGACCGCCAAAGCGCCCGGGTTGACGATTCCGCAGTCTATCCTGCTGCAAGCGGATCAGGTTATCCAGTGATCGTGCTCGACCAACGGGCTTGGGTGCTAGTTACCGAGCACTTGTCTGGCCGGGCATTCGCGATGGCTACACTTCTCCTAGTGTTTCTTCTTGCGCCTTCATCGGTCTGCGGGCAGGAGACCGCGTTTGGCCCACTGCGAGGCTCGAGCCTCTGGGATGATTTCCACTATTTGGGGCGCACCGTTTGGGAAGATGCCAAGGAGATAGCGCTCGCACCACTCGAAATCGCCAAGGTTCGAGAGGTCACGACTGAGCAACTCCTCATTGCCGCCCTCGCCGTTGGGAGCGTCGGCGGCATGATCGGCCTCGATGGAAAGATTCGCGACGCGGCCAAGGGCATCAATGATAGTTCGGCGCTGACGCTTCAGCGGGCTGGCTTCGGACTGGTGGGGGGTGGTCTCGTCGCTCTGTACGGGACCGGATGGTGGACGGACGACGAGCAGAAGCGACACGCGGCCTTGACCGGACTTGAAAGTACGGTCGTGGCGTACGGCGTCGCCTATCTGATGAAGTTCACCTTTGGGCGGGAGCGACCGGACTCGGGCAAGGGGCCGTTAGCGTGGTTCCAGGGCGGGCAATCCTTCATTTCCGCCGATACGACCCCGGCCTTCGCACTCGCCGAGGCCGTCGCGGCCGGACTCGAGCATCGGTGGGAGGTGACCGTTCCCGCCTATCTCGCTGCCACAGCGGTTGGAGTAGGCCGCATGGGACGGGACAAACATTGGGCCTCGGACATTCTGGCGTCCGGATTCGTGGGGAGCGGGACGACGATGCTCTTTAACTACATGCACCGACACCGTGAGCAAGCGACTCCGCAGCTCAGTGTTTCGCCCGTGTTGGCGCCGCGTGAGTTCGGCCTTTGCGTCAATGTCGTCTACTAGGAGCACCGCTCGGTCTCTTAAAGCGACGGTCAAGAACATCGCCCGGCGGCCGACGGCAGGCCGGGCGCCGCTTCAAGAGCGGACGCCGCCCTCCTCCAGCGCGGCCAGCTCGAAAGCCGCGGCCAAGAGCGCGCGTGTGTACGGCTGCTCGGGCCGCTCGAAGATGCGCTGCGTCGGCCCCTGCTCGACCACACGGCCGTCGCGCATGACGAGGATCTCGTCGCTGACCGCGCGCACCACCTTGAGGTCGTGGCTGATGAACAGATAAGCGAGCCGGTGCCGCGCCTGCAGCTCGCGCAGCAGGTCCACCACCTGCGCCTGCACCGACATGTCGAGTGCCGAGGTCGGCTCATCGAGGACGACCAAGCGGGGCTTGAGCACGAGCGCGCGGGCGATGGCGATGCGCTGGCGCTGGCCACCGGAGAACTCGTGCGGGTAACGGTCGCGCAGCGTCGGGTCCAGGCCGACCTCGCGCAGCGCGGCGTCGATCAGGTGGCGCCGCTCGGCTGGGGTGGTGCCGATGCCGTGCACGGCCAGGCCCTCGCCGACGATCTGCGCGATCGACATCCGCGGCGAAAGTGCGCCGAACGGGTCCTGGAACACGATCTGCATCTCGCGGCGCAGTGGACGCAGCGCGCCGGCCGACAGGCCGTGGATGTCGCGGGCCGCGAAGCGGACGCCGCCGCGGCAGGCCTGCAGCCGCAGCAGCGCCAGCCCGAGCGTGGTCTTGCCCGACCCGCTCTCGCCGACCACGCCGACCGTCTGCCCCTCGCGCACGCGAACGCTCACGCCATCGACCGCTTTGACGTGGCGAACCGTGCGCCGCAGCACGCCGCGCCGGATCGGAAACCAGACGTAGACGTTCTCCGCCTCGAGCACAATTGGCGCGTCGGCGCGCGGCGTGCGCGGCATTGGCCGCGGCTCGGCGGCCACCAGCCGCTGCGTGTAGGGATGGCGAGGCGCATCGAACACCTCGGCGGTGGCACCGGCCTCGACGATCTCTCCGGCGCTCATGACGTTGACGCGCTCGGCCATCTTGCGCACCACGCCGAGGTCGTGGGTGATGAGCAGCAATGCCATGCCGAACGTCGCCTGCAGCTCGCGCAGCCGCGTGAGGATCTGGGCCTGGATCGTCACGTCGAGCGCGGTGGTCGGCTCGTCGGCGATGAGCAGGTCCGGCTCGTTCGCCAGCGCCATGGCGATCATCACCCGCTGGCGCTGGCCGCCCGAGAGCTGGTGGGGATAGGCGTCGAGCCGGCGCTCGGCCTCCGGCAGACCGACCAGTCGCAGCAGCTCCAGCGTGCGCGCGCGCGCCGCCGACCGCGCCAGGCCCTTGTGCACGCGCAGCACCTCGTTCACCTGCTTCTCGATCGTGTGCAACGGGTTGAGCGACGTCATCGGCTCCTGGAAGATCATAGCGATGCGGTCGCCGCGCACGCGCTGCATGGCCGGCTCGGGGGCGCCGATCAGCTCCTGGCCCTGGAGCTGGATGCTGCCGGAGGGATGGCGCGCCAGCGGATAGGGCAACAGTTGCATGATCGACAGCGCGGTGACGGACTTGCCGGAGCCGCTCTCGCCGACCAGCGCCACCGACTCGCCCCGCACGATGTCGAACGACACGTGCCGCACGGCGTCGACGGCGCCGCCCTCGACGCCGAAGGAGACCGAGAGGTCGCGGACGGCCAGCAGCGGGGCGACCGTCATCGCACCTTGCGAGGGTCGAAGGCGTCGCGCACTGCCTCGCCGATGAAGATCAGCAGCGATAGCATCACGGCCAGTACGAAGAAGCCGGTGAGGCCGAGCCAGGGCGCCTGCACGTTGGCTTTGCCCTGGGCCAGGACCTCGCCGAGCGAAGCGGAGCCGGGCGGCAGGCCGAAGCCCAGGAAGTCGAGCGACGTCAGCGTGGTGATGGCCCCGTTGAGGATGAACGGCAAGAACGTCAGCGTCGCCACCATCGCGTTGGGCAGCAGGTGGCGGGCCATGATTACCGGGCTGCGCACGCCGAGCGCCCGGGCGGCGCGGACGTAGTCCAGGTTGCGGGCACGCAGGAACTCGGCCCGCACGACGCCAACCAGTGACATCCACGAGAAGAGGAGCATGAGACCCAGCAGCCACCAGAAGCTCGGCTGCACGATGCTGGCCAGGATGATGAGCAGGTAGAGAATCGGGAGCCCTGACCAGATCTCGATGAAGCGCTGGAACAGCAGATCAGTCCAGCCACCGAAGTAGCCCTGCACAGCGCCGGCGGCGACGCCGATCAGCGAGCTCGCCAGCGTGAGCACGAGACCGAACAACACCGAGATGCGGAAGCCGTAGATCAGCCGGGCGAGCAGGTCGCGCCCCTGGTCGTCGGTGCCCAGCCAGTGGCGCGCCGACGGCGGCGCCGGCGCGGGGCCCGGCAGCGCCCAGTCGATCGTGTCGTAGCGGAACGGGATCGGCGGCCACGCCATCCAGCCGCGCGCCTCGACGAGCCGCTGTACCGCAGGATCACGATAGTCGGCCTCGGTCGGCAGCACGCCACCGAAGGCGGTCTCCGGGTACGCGCGCACGACCGGCACGTACAGGCGGCCGTCGTAGCGCAGGAGCAGCGGCCGGTCGTTGGCCAGCCCCTCGGCGATCAGCGACAAGCCGAACAGGGCCGAGAAGATCCACAGCGACCAGTAGCCCCGGCGACTGGCGCGGAAGCCGGCCAACCGCCGGCGCGTGAGAGGCGACAGCGTCATGTGGCGCGTCGCTCGAAGTCGATGCGTGGGTCGATGATGGTGTACGTCAGGTCGGTCACGATGTTCAGCAGCAGGCCGATGAGCGTGTAGATGTACAGCGTGCCGAACATCACGGGGTAATCGCGGTTCACGGCGGCCTCGAAACCCAGCAGGCCGAGTCCATCGAGGGAGAAGATCACCTCGATCAGTAGCTCGCCGGCGAAGAAGATGCTGATGAACGCACTCGGGAAGCCGGCCACGACGATCAGCATGGCGTTGCGGAAGACGTGGCCGTACAGCACGCGCCGGCGCGACAGCCCCTTGGCCCGCGCGGTCGCGACGTACTGCTTGTGGATCTCGTCCAGGAACGAGTTCTTGGTCAGCATGGCGAGGGTCGCGAACCCGCCAACGACCAGCGCGGTGACCGGCAGCGCGATGTGCCAAAGATAGTCCACGAGGCGATGGGGCCAGGACATGTGCGTCCACGTGTCGGACGTGAGCCCGCGCAACGGGAACCACTGCACGAAGGAGCCGCCGGCGAACAGTACGATCAGGAGGATCGCAAACAGGAAGCCGGGGATCGCGTACCCGACGATCACCGCCGCGCTCGTCCATACGTCGAACGGCGTGCCGTCGCGCACGGCCTTGGCGACGCCGAGCGGGATCGAGACCAGGTAGACCAGCAGCGTCGTCCACAGCCCGAGGGTGATGGATACCGGCAGCTTCTCCAGCATGAGGCCCAGCACCGGGCGGTCGCGGTAGAAGCTGCTGCCGAGGTCGAACACGAGGTAGCTGCGCATCATGTGCAGGAAGCGCTGCCAGGCCGGCTTGTCGAAGCCGAACTGCTTCTCCAGCATGCGGACGAGCTCGGGGTCCACGCCCTGCGCGGCGCGCGACACACCCTCCTCGGCGGAGCCGGTGCGCGGCGTGCGACCGCCGGCCGTCTCGGCGCCGCCGGTGCCGGCCACCCGTGCCGTCGCCTGGACGGAGTGCCCGCGCAGGCGCGCCAGCATGAGGTCCACCGGGCCGCCCGGCGCAGCCTGCACGATGAGGAAGTTCGCCAGCATGATTCCGAGCAGCGTCGGGATGACGAGCAGCAGCCGGCGCAGCAGGTAGGCGAGCACTACGTCACCTGCCCGCCTTGCGAGCGTCGACCCACCAGGTATCGAAGCCGAGGTCGTACTTGGGCGAGACAGCCGGGCGCCCGAAGCGATCCCAGTAGGCGACGCGGAAGGCCGTGAGGTGCCAGTGCGGGATGACGTAGTGCCTCCACAGCAGCACGCGGTCGAGTGCGCGGGTGCGCGCGACCAGCGTCGGGCGATCGGGGGCGGCGATCAGCGCCGCGATCAGCCGGTCCACCACGGGGTCGCGCACGCCGGCCAGGTTGCGGCTGCCCGGCGTCTCGGCTGCCGCTGACGACCAGAAGTCGAGCTGCTCGTTGCCGGGCGACAGCGACTGCAAGAACAGCGCGATCGTCATGTCGAAGTCGAACTGCTTGAGCCGGTACTCGTACTGCGCGGAGTCCACGGTGCGCACGCGCGCGGCCACGCCCAGGCGCTCGAGGTTCTTGACGAACGGCAGCGTGATGCGCTCCCACGTCGGGTCGTCGAGGAGGATCTCGAAGCTCATCGGGGTCCCGGTCTCCGCCTTGACCAGCTTCATGTCGCGCACGACCCAGCCCGCGTGCTTCAGCAGATCCAGCGCGTGCACGAGGTTGGGGCGCAGGCCGTCGGGTACGGTCGAGGGCGGCCGGTACTCGCGGGTGAACACGGCGTCCGGGACGCGCCCGCGGAATGGGGCCAGTACGGCCAGCTCCGCCTCACCCGGCAGCCCCCGCGAGGCCAGCTCGGAATTGGAGAAGTAGCTGTGCGTGCGCGTGTAGGCGCCATAGAAGAGGTGCGCGTTGCTCCACTCGAAGTCGAACGCGGCGGCCAGCGCCTCGCGCACGCGGTCATCGGCGAACACAGCCCGCCGCGTGTTGTAGACGAAGCCTTGCATACCGGTGGGGATCTCGTTGGGGATGAGCTCATTCTTGATACGGCCGTCGCGCACGGCCGGGATGTCGTAGGCTCGTGCCCAGTTCTTCGCGGAGTCCTCGGCGCGGAGATCGTAGGCGCCGCCCTTGAAGGCCTCGAGCGCAACGGTGCCGTCGCGGTAGTAATCGTAGCGGATCGTGTCGAAGTTGAAGCGGCCGACGTTGACCGGCAACGCGGCGCCCCAGTAGTCGGTGACGCGACGATACGTGATGGACCGCCCGGGCTCGAGCGACTCTACGCGGAAGGGGCCGCTGCCGAGCACCGGCGTCAGCGTGGTGCGCGCGAAATCGCGCCCCGCCCACCACGCCTTGGAGAGCACCGGCAGCTGGCCCACGATGACCGCCAGCTCACGGTTCTCGCCACTCTTGAAGGAGAAGCGCACGGTGCGCGGCCCCGTCTGCTGCACGCGGTCGACCTGCGCATAGTACGAGCGGTAGAGCGGATGGCCCTTCGTGCGCAGTGTCTCGAACGTCCAGATGACGTCGGCCGCCGTCATCGGGCTGCCGTCGTGGAACCGCGCGCCGGCGCGCAGCGTGAACGCGACCCACGCGCGGTCCGGCGGCGTCTCCACCGTCTCGGCCACCAGCCCGTACTCCGACGACGGCTCGTCGCTGGACGGCGCCAGCAGCGTGTCGAACGTCTGCCCGATGCCGACGGCCGCCACGCCCTTGAGGATGAACGGGTTGAGGTTGTCGAACGTCCCGATCGCGCTCAGCGTCACGCTCCCGCCCTTGGGCGCCTGCGGATTCACGTAGGCGAAGTGGCGGAAGTCGGGCGGGTACTTGAGATCGCCGTGGATCGATAGCCCGTGCACGGGGCCGGTCGCGGCGAGGTGCGGCATCGCCGCTCCGACGGAGCCGGCGGCGACCAGCAGCAACAGGACCACGGCGAGCGCTCTCATGCGAGACGACCGGCCTATATTACCTGCATCATCCGAAGCTGCGCCTCGCGCACACGGCGTGGTACCGGAAGAAGGCCATCGAGCTGAAAACGAGGGGTACCGCGACGATCGGCGGATTTGCCGTCGTCTCGGGCGGCGGAGGTGGCTTCTCGTCGGGGGGCGGCGGGTGACGCCTCTAGCGGCTCCAGCGCTCCTCGGCGCTCAGCTGGTCGGCCAGCTTGAGCTCGGTGATTCGGTTCATGCGCTCAACGATCCCCCGAATCGCGTCCACGGCGCCGAGTACCGCGGCGGTCCGTTGACGTGTCACCGGATCGGACACCTCCTCGAGGAGCGAGTGGATGTTTCCCGTGATCGCACTGAGAGGAGTGTTGATCTCGTGGGCCATCGTAGCCGCGAGGCTGCCGACGAACCGGAGGGCGGCGCGTCCACGCGCGACCTCCTCGAGCTGCGCATTCCGCACGGCGACGGTGGCCAGGGACGCGAGCGCGCGTACCAGCTCCTCGTAGTCCGGATCGAATGGGACGATTTGGTTGCGAGCGTCGAGCGCATTGATCAGCTGAAAGACGCCGATGACATTGCCGGTCGACTCCAGCAGCGGGGCGACGAGGACTGATCGGGTCCGGTAACCGGTCCGCGCGTCGATCGCGCGATTGAAAACGTAAGGCCGGTCTGTCGGAATAACGTAGGCGTCAGGAACGCTGAGCACGTCGCGGGAAAGCGCGACATGGGCGGCGAGGCTCGGCTTGCCCAACGGGAGATCTTCCTGGAAGAGCCGGAGCATCTCTCGCTCTCCAAGACGTTTCGCCAGTACGTCATTCTGGACGGCGGCGAATCGGAGGCGATCCGCGTCACGGAGGTAGAGCGTGCCGGCCTCCGCGTGAGTGAACCGTCGGGCCTCGGTCAGGATCCGGCTCGGCAGGGAAGCAAGGTCGCGCTCGCTCGTCAAAGCGATCCCGATCTGGATCAGCTTCGTCAGCAGGAGCGAGCGGTCAAGGACTAAGGGCATAGGCAGCTGCCTCTCCTCAGCGGGCACCCGCAGCGTCGAATGTTACACCCAGATTGCGTGGAAGTGGCGTGTCACCGACTGCTTCCGGTCGGGATGGGGTCGTCCGTGACCTTTAACGCAGGAAACTGTTCAGCAGGACCGATTTGACGCCGGAATGGCGCAACATCGCTCCGATCAGCTCGCCATGCCAGTTGAAACGGGCAGTCTGATGAATCACGCGCTGGACGTCGTCGGACATGACCGCGCCGAGCAGCGTCTCGAGCTGGCGGTCGGTCAGCTTGGTGAAGAGGCGGCGGACGTAGCTCGAAACCTGTAGATGAGGGCCGAGCTCCGCCCGCCACCGAGTCTCATACGCGTGGAGATCGCCACGGCTCAATCGATCGTCTCGCAAGGCGTCGATCAGTGTCTCTGCCGCCAGGCGGCCGGAGAACAGGCTGTAGAAGATGCCACCGCCCGTGGTCGGTTTGGTCAGTCCCGCGGCGTCCCCGACGGCCAGGACTCGGTGACCGTACGTCGGCGACGCCGGGCCGAGGGGCAGAAGGCGCCGCATCGGCTCCCCCGCCGATGCCATGCAGCCGGTCAGGCCTCGCCCCGAAAGAAACTGCTGCAGGTGCCGCGCGGCATTGCCGCGCATCATGATGCCGACCTTCGCCGCGGTGTATCCGCCTCGCTGAACGGGAACGACCCAGGCAAAACCCTCCGGCGCCATCTCCCGACCCAGGTGGAGCTCCACGATCCCATCAGGAACTTCGGCCTCGACCTCGAGCTGAGCCGAGTGGAGGAAGAGCGTCGGCAATCCCAATCCGAGCTGGCGGTGAAGACCGTACCGGACCCCGCACGCGACGACGCAGGTCCGGGCGCTCAGCGCAGCGCCGCTGGACCCGAGCACTCGCACGCATGCCGGCTCGGATCGGACCTGCGCCACTTGAAAGCTGCAGTGGAACTGGACCCCTGCCCTCGCCGCCGCCTCGCCGAGCTCTCCGTCGAACTCGCCGCGATCGATGACCGCAATGCCTTCCTTGGTCGAGCTGAACGGAAGCCTCCGCCCACTCGGGGACACCATCATGCACGTGGTCGGGCGGTTCAGGATCAGGTGTGCAGGAACCTTGAACAGATCGGACAGCTCGTCCGACACCACGCCCGTGCAGTGAGTGGGGATGCCGAGCGCTTCGTGCTCCTCGGCGACCGCTACA
>Ga0075433_10005269_pt1 | contig 10142 bp, 9 predicted proteins | sample RhiMethybrSRZTD2_FD_75299 | JGI IMG/M metagenome (GOLD analysis project Ga0075433, IMG submission 75299) | Populus rhizosphere microbial communities from Tennessee, USA - Rhizosphere MetaG P. TD hybrid SRZTD2 | ecosystem: Host-associated > Plants > Roots > Rhizosphere > Soil | place: USA... | reverse complement strand
ACCTGCAGGGTCTTCCGCGCGGTGTACCCCGCGGGCGCCGGCGACGTGGCGCCGCCCGATGTGCTATCCGTCACCGTGCCCGTGCTGCGGACGAAGACCAAGTTGGTGCAGACGTTGGCGGCGTTCGCGAAGCAGCTGAGGCCGATCGGGTACGGCGAGGTCGCGTTGGCCTCGGCGACCGTCACCAGCATGATCTCGACCGCGTACGAGCCGCCCCCCGGGAATGTCGTGTTGGCCAGCGTCATCGGCCGGTAGACACCGGTCGCGCAGGACGGCGAGCAGATCGGGGCCCGCACGCCATCGTTGTCGGCCCAGCTCTCGCTGCCCGCGGTATCCGCGTCGAAACCGTCCTGGAGCTCGCGCAGCGCGCGCTCGAGGCCGGCCTGCGCCACCTCGAAGGCGCGCAGGTCCGCCTGGCTCGCCAGCGAGAGCCGGTTCTCGATCGCCCCGAGGTCGAACAGCGCCAGGCCCAGCAGCGTCATCACGAACACGAGCACGATGGACATGAGGATGACGCTGCCGCGCTGATCGCGGACGGCCGGATGCAGACGGCGCAGCACGCTGGGCGCCATCAATTCCTCAGCGTGGTCGTGAAGCCGAAGCGCATGCCCGTGTAGCTGGCCGGGTACAGGCTCAGCATCGCGCCGTCGTAGAGGTCGAAGCGCACGTCGAGCGCGCGTCCCGCCATCGCCGAGCCGTTCATGGTCGACACCGCGAGGAACGTGGTGTTCGCAACGCGGAGCTGGGTGTTCAGGCGCCGCGCCGTGTCGTTGAGGTTTTGCGCCTGCGCGGTGAGGCTCACCGCCGAGCCCGTGTCGCACGCGATGCCGCCGGTGATGAGCACGATGCCGGAGTTCAGCGTGCAGACGTAGAGCTGGGGAAAGGAGTCGCCCACCTTCTGGTCCTGGTGCAGGCACCAGAGCGTCCCGTCGGGGAGGCTGTAGCGCACCGACGCGGTCGCGGTGCCCGATCCGCAGCTCGTCACCGAGAAGTCCACCGCGCGCTGGAGCCGCCGCTGGATCTCCTCTTGGAGCAGCGTCCCCTGGCGCTGGGCGAAGGCCTGAGCGCTTCCGTAGTCGAAGGCGCGCTGGGTGGACACGTAGAACGAGCCGACGGCCACCGCCACGATGGCGAAGATCGCGGTGGCCACGAGGATCTCCACGAGGGTGATGCCGCGCCGGTCTCGCGCGAGCGCCGCGACGGCCGCGCTCACTTCAGCACCATCACCGAGCGGAGGACGACCGGCGCATTCGTCATGTCCGCGCCTTCCACGCCCTGGGTCGCGCGCACGGTCACCGTGATCAGCTTGGCCTCGATCGGCGTGGGCGGCGTGCAGCCGGGAAGGAAGTTGTTCGCGCACACCGAGGTGATCGTGATCGTGCGCTCGTATCCCGGATACGTCGTGCCGTAGGCGGTGGAGTTGAACGTGAGCTCCTGGCGGGGATCGCTTCCGCTCGTGGGACCGAACCCGGAGGCCCGTACCCGCTCGATGGCCTGGCGCGCGAGCGCGAGCGCCACGCGATTGTCGCCCTCGCCGGCGATGAAGGCCTGACCGCTGCCGAACATCAGGGTGACGCCGGCCGACGCGATGCCCAGCAGCAGCGCGGCGATGAGCACCTCGATGACGGAGATACCCCGCCGATCGCGTGCGACGCGGCGCAGCCGGGAGCCGAGCGCACCCATGTCTGTCAGGAAGCCTCCTGGAAAAGTTTAGCAAAGGGAGTGCCCAAAGCACTACGGGCGCCGAGGGGGAGTCGGCGCCCGTGTGCCCTTTACTTTCTGGTACTTGGAGGAGCGTCTACCGACGCCGACCCCGGCGGCGCAGGGCATGCGCTCCGAGCGCCCCCGCAGCCAGGAGGATGAGGCTCCCAGGCTCAGGGACCGCGCGCTCCGCGACGGCAAGGTCCAGACCCGGCGTCGCCGCGCCCAGCGTGATGTCGTCGAAGGCGATCTGGTCGACGGTACCGCCGAAATCCACCGAGTGGGCGATGCCATCGAAGCTGACGCCGATCGGAACGAAGGGGCTATACGCGCCCGTCGGGTCCGGCGCGCCGGAAAGCGGAGTCACCGGCAGCACGAGTGAGGCGAGGAGATTGCCGGTGCTGTCGAGACCGTCCCAGACATTGATGAGACCGGGCACGTTGACCGCGGAGTAGTAGAACGAGAAGCCCGTGTCGAAGCCCGCCGGCACATTCATCGTCGCGGCCGCCCCGCTCAAGAAGAACAGCACCGTGCTCGGGGACGGCTCGCCGCCGATGTTGCCGGAGCCGCCCGCGTCGCTGTCGATGATCGACAGCGCGTTTCGCGAGAACGTGATCCCGAAGTTGGGTCCCGGGCCGCTGCCGAGGCCGCCGTCGGCCTGCTCGCCATTGTAGAAGCCGCCGATCGACTCCAGGTTCTGCAGACCCTCGAAGGTCAGGACGGTGACGGCCGCCGCGGGGCTCGCTGCGATGATCACCGCCAGCCCAAGCGCGACTGCGCCGCCGATCGATCGTGTGATCCGGGTCCTCATGGTCATCGCTCCCTCCTGGCCCTCGTGAGAGCACGGCGCGTGCCATGGGGAAAATCGCCCGGGAATCAGCACGTTGCATGCGCGGGAGCCGCGCCCATGGAGCGCGTGTAAGGCGGCGCGCTCGGCCGAGGCCGACTGGAGCCCTAACTACGCGGATTCATTGACCATGAACGGTCTGCGGGGCTCCAAGATCTGTAGGCTGCGAGGTTGAGGCGCGGAGGGACGGAGCGGTTCGGACAGCAGCGGCGAGAGCTTGGGCCCGCGCGGCGGCGTCGATTTTCTTTCCGCGCAGAACTTCTTGCGCGACGACGCGCCGGAGAATCAGAACCCGGTGTCGAACGTGCGCTCCATCCAGAGCGTAACGTTGAAGAGGTTGGTGTCGCCGTAGAGCAGGACGGGGTGCTTCCAGCTCATCGCCACCTGCACCGCGTACGAGCCCGGCGTGACCCGGAGCGAGCTCTCGTCGAGCGCGAGCTGCTGCCGGCGCGATTCCTTCAGGATGAGACCGCGCACGTCGTTGGCGATCTCCTGGGTCACTGCGGGACTGCCACCCGCGGCCACCGCGGCCTTGCGCTTGGTCACCGCATCCACGACGAGCTGACCCACCATGCCCGACGTCTCGAAGTAGTCGTACGCGATCATGAAGGCGCTGTAGCCCGCCCAGCCGAACACCACGAGGAACACCACCACGCGGATGAGCGTCCCGAATTTCACCCCATTACTCTAGCGCGCACCCGGCGCCGCCACCAAGAATGCTGGCGGCCCGTGGCGCGATCGGCGGGGTGTCGGCGACGGCTACTCGAGCGGTGGCTTGCCCGCCACGGTGAGATCCACCACGCGCTCGCTGTCGAAGTAGACCGCCCAGCCCGAGGGGTACCGCCACATCTCCTTCGCCCGCTTGCTGATGTCGCTCCAGAAGGCCTGCGCGGTGGCGCCCATGAGAACGGGATCGGTGCTCATCAGGTCGGGCTCGCCGAGCAGCAGCGTGACCTCGGGCCTCGTCATCCCCACGTCCACGCGGCGCTCGAAGCGGAACTGGCTGGCCCGGGGCGACGTCGCGAGCTGGGGATTCTTCGTCAGGTACTCGCTCACCCGCCGGTCGAGGTCGTCACGAAACTTGGACGTCTCGTCGAAGGTGGGGAAGCGCGCGTACCCGCGCACGAAGCGCGCGTTGTAGACCTCCATGGCGCTGGGTCCCACCGTTGCGCGCTGAACGGGGGCCTGACCAGCCGTGGACGCGCAGCCTGCGAGGACGACGAGCGCGAGCGCGACCGCGATGCGGCGGGACTTCAGGGCTCGAGCGCGGCCGAGACCTGGATGCTGACGGCCTGACCGAGATAGTCGAGGTCGAACGGCTTGGGGATGTAGTCCGCCGCGCCCATGGCGAGGAGCTTGGACGTGATGTCCACGTCGGCGTTGGCCGTCACCATGATGATGGGCAGGCCAGGCTTGAGGGCGGCGAGTCGCTTCAGCGTCTCGATACCGTCCATCTCAGGCATCGTGACGTCGAGGAGCACCACGTGGGGCTCGACCGAATCGACGACGGCCAGGGCTCCGGCGCCGCTCTCCGCGGCGGTGACCTGGAAGCCGCGGCTCTCGAGGTACTCAGTGAGCACGAGCCGCACTTCCGGCTCGTCGTCCACCACGAGGACTCTACCCGCGCTCATCGATGACCCTCTTCGATCTTATCGCCCGTCGCTGCAAGTGGTCAACAAAGTTAATATGGAGACGTCGTGCGCGCGCCCCCGCGAGGCCTTTCCGCGCTGATCTTCGTGATCGTCCTCGCCGCCTTTCTACCCACCGTGGGCGGCGGCTTCCTGAGCTGGGATGACGCCGAGAACCTCGTCGACAATCCGCACTACCGTGGGCTCGGTCCCGCCCAGCTCGGCTGGATCTTCACCGCGGTGCACATGGGCCACTACATCCCCGTCACGTGGCTCACCTTCGCGGCAGACTATGTCGTCTGGGGGATGAACCCGGCGGGCTATCACCTCACCGCCGCACTCGTCCATGCCGTGAACGCCGTGCTCGTGTACTGGCTCGCGGCCCGCCTGCTCGCCCTCGCCTTCGGCGCGGGCGCCGCGCCTCCCGACGCGATCCGGCTCAGCGCCGCCCTGGCGGCGCTCGTGTGGGCGCTGCATCCGTTGCGCGTCGAGTCGGTCGCCTGGATCACCGAGCGCCGTGACGTGGTCAGCGGCGCCCTTGCGCTCGCCGCAACGCTCGCCTACGTGAAGGCGGTCGGGGACGTGGCGCCGGGCGGCGCCGTCCGGCGCCCCCTCTACTGGACCGCCGTGGCCTGCTTCACGCTGGCCGTGTTCGCCAAGTCGATGGTCGTGGGCCTGCCGCTGGTGCTCCTGGCCCTCGACGTCTACCCGCTGGGCCGCCTCCCGTTCGTGCGCGGCGCGCCTCGCGACGGCACATGGTGGCGCGGCGTCCTCCGCGTGGCGCTCGTCGAGAAGCTCCCCTTCCTCGCGGCGGCCGCCCTTGCCGCGGGGATCATGCTGGCGATCGGCTTCCGCTGGGGCATTCTCGCCCCCGTGAGCCACGAGGGCATCGCCCCGCGGCTCGCCCTGGTGGGGTACAGCGTCCTCTTCTACCTCGGCAAGACGCTCTGGCCCTGGCCGCTCTCGCCGCTCTACTCGCTCTATCGCCCGGTCGACCCGCTCGCCCTCCGCTATCTCCTGCCCACGGTCGGCGCCTTGGCGGTGACCGCCATCCTCTTCGCGCTGCGCCGGCGCTGGCCGGCCGGCCTGACAGCGTGGGTCGTCTACATCGCGCTGCTGCTGCCCGCCTCCGGGCTCTTCCCCAACGGTCCGCAGATCACGGCGGACCGCTACTCCTATCTGCCGAGCGTCGGCTGCGCCATCCTCGCCGGCGCGCTCGGCGTGTGGGGCTGGCAGGCCTGGCAGGGCCGGCGGCTCTCGACCCCGATCGCGCGCGCGGCGCTCGCCGCGGCCCTCGTGCTCGTCTGCGGGCTCACGCTGCTCACCGAGCGGCAGATTGCGATCTGGCGCGACTCGGTCACGCTCTGGCGCCATGCCGCGTGGGCCGATCCGGACAGCGACGTCCCGCTCTTCTACCTCGGCTGGGCGCTCGCCGAGGCCGGGCGCTACGAAGACGCGCGGGCGCACTTCGAGACGTGCCTGGCGCGCGTGCCCCCGAGCCTGCCCGGACTGCGCGCGCAGTTCATGCTGCACCTCGCTCTCGTCGAGGCGCAGGCGGGCCGGCCGCCCGAGGCCGAGCGGCGGCTCCGCGAGGCCTTGGCGCTCGACCCCGAGCATCCCGTGGCGTGGATCCGACTCGGCAATCTCCTGTGGGCACGCGGCGAGCGGCGGGAGGCGGGGCACGCTTGGAGCGCCGCGCTGGAGCGGACGGCGATCTGGCCCCGCTATCAGGTGTGGGAGCTGCGCACCGCCATCGCGGGCGTGCCCGAGGCGAGCCCGGCCGCCCGCGCACGCCTCGCCTTCGCGCTCGCGCTCGTGCTCCAGGAGTATCGCGCGGACGTCGAGGCGGAGGAGCACTATCGCCTCGCGGTACGGCTCGACCCGGACTTCGCCGCGGCTTGGAACAACCTTGGGGTCGCCTACGCATCGCGCGGGCGCTACGCGGACGCCCTGGACGCCTTCGTCCACGCGCTGCGCCTCCACCCCGGAGAAGGCGGCGCCTGTGCCAACGCGCAGCGCGCCGCCGTGGCGGCCGGCACGCGGCCGCCCGAGCTCGACGGCTGCCGTCCGGAGCGCACCTAGTGTCGCCGCTCTGGAGCGGGCGGCCGTGGGCGAGCGCGCTGCTCGCCGCGCTGGTGGCCACGGTGACGTTCGTCGTGTTCACCCCTGCGCTCTCGCCCGAATGGGTCAACTGGGACGATCCCGGCGCCTTCCTCGAGAATCCGCACTATCGCGGTCTCGGCCCGCGCCAGCTGGCGTGGATGTTCACCACCGTCCATCTGGGCCACTACATGCCGCTGACCTGGCTCACCCTGGGCTGGGACTACGCGGTATGGGAGATGTCGGCGTGGGGCTATCACCTCACCAACGTGCTGCTGCATGCGGGCACGGCCCTGCTCTTCTACTTCCTGGCCCTTCGCTTGCTCCGGCTCGCGCTGGGCGACGCGGCCGCCGGTGGCGTCCCGCTGCGTCTCGGCGCCGCCGCCGCCGCGCTGTTCTTCGCCGCGCATCCCCTCCGCGCGGAGTCGGTGGCCTGGATCACGGAGCGGCGCGACGTGCTCTCGGGCCTCTTCTACGTCGGCGCCGTCCTCGCCTATGTGAAGGCGGTCAGCGAAGGCCCGCGGCGCGTGGGCCTGTACTGGGCCTCGCTCGCGCTCTTCGTGGGCGCATTGCTTTCGAAGTCCATCACCGCCACGCTCCCGGTGGCGCTGCTCGTCCTGGACATCTACCCCCTCCGCCGCCTCGGTGGGCGGCCGGGCTGGACGCGCTGGGGCGTCTGGGCCGAGAAGGTCCCCTTCTTCGCGCTGGGCCTGGCCGCCGGTGCGCTCGCCTTCCTCGCCCTCATCCCGCTCGGCAACATGCGCTCGATCTCGGGCATGAGCCCGCTCCTCCGGGTCGTGCTCGCGCTCTACAGCCTCGCGTTCTATCTCTGGAAGACGGTGGTCCCCCTCGACTTGAGCCCGCTCTACACGTTCCCGATGCTGGTCACCTACTATCACCTCGCGCTCGCCCTCGGGGGCACCGCCCTGGCCCTCCTCCTCGTGCGCCGTCTGCCCGCGTTCTCGGCCTCGTGGATGGTCTACGCGGTGACGCTGCTACCGGTGTCCGGCCTCTTCCACAACGGCCCGCAATCCGTGGCCGATCGCTATTCGTATCTGGCCTGCCTGCCGTGGGCGCTCTGGGTCGGCGCGGCGGTGGCGTGGCGCCCGGGCTCGGGGCCGCGCGCGCGGGCGCTGGCGACGGCGCTGCGGACTGCGGTGGCCGTGGCGCTGCTCGGCTACGGGGCGCTCGCCTGGCAGCAGGCGGCGATCTGGCACGACTCGGTGGCCCTCTGGCAGCATGCCCTCGCCGTCGACCCGGAGAGCCGCAACGCGCACGCCTATCTGGGCAGGGCATACGCCGAGGCCGGCATGGTGGCGGAGGCGATCGGCCAGTACGAGGAGGCGGCGGCGCGTTTCCACAACAAACCCGGCTTCTACGTCCTCATCGGCCGGCTGCTCGAGGACGACGACAACGACCTGGGCGCGCTCGCCTACTACCGCGAGGTCCTGCGCGCGGAGCCCGGCCAGGCGGAGGCGTGCGCGGGCGTGCGGCGGATCGGTGAGCGCATGGAGGTGCCGGCGGACGCCGCCGCCGGGTGTCCTACCGCGGAGCGGGAGTAGCGGCAGCGCGCGGCGGCCTGGTCAGCTCCTCGAGCGCAGCCACGGCCAACGCCAATTGCGTCAACTCACGTGGTGTCGGTCGGGGGATCCGGCTCATCGCGAGGACGTACCGGTGCCACGCCGCGACCGCGGTGGGCGGGTCGATCGAGGCATAGACGAGGGCGGTGTAGCGGTCGCTCTCGGCGGCGGGTAGCCCGGCGGCGCGCTGCAGCCGATGGCCCTGCTCGAGCGCGGCCACCGCGTCGGCCGCGCGGCCCATCTGCGCGAGCTTGGTGGCGCGCAGATAGGGATAGATGGGGACGCCCGGCGCCAGGCGCTCCCCCTCCTCGAGCGCGCCGAGCGCCTCCTCGCGCCGGCCCCCCTGCCACAGGATGTCGGCGAGGACCACGCGAAAACCCGCGCGCTTCGGCTGCCGCGCGATGGCCTGCCGCGCGTAACGCACGGCCTCGTCGGTCTGCCCCTCGCCGCCCAGGATCAACCCCAGCCCCATCTCGGCCTCGGGGAGCTGGGGGAACAACCCGAGGGCGCGCCGGTAGTGGGCGGCCGCGTCCGCTCGGCGGCCCTCGTCGAGCAGCGCGGTGCCGAGCCCGGTATGGGCGAGCGCGTTCCCCGGCTCGAGCGCGACCACGCGGGACCACAGCGTGAGCGTGTCCTGCCACGTGAGCGACTGCCACGCGCTCAGGCTCACCAGCGTCACGCCGGCCGCGGTGGCGAGCGCCAGCACGCAGCGCGCGAACGGCCGCCGCGAGGAGGGCGCGGCGACCTCGGCCGCGCACCACGCGAGCCCGCCTCCCGCGAGGAGCGTCCAGGCCGCGCCGGCGAGGTACGCGTAGCGATCGGCGGCGATCTGCGGACCGTTCTGGACCACGCCGGACACGGGCAGGAGAACGATCACGTACGCCGCCCATGTCGCGGCCAGCGCCGGCCAGCGCCGGGCGCGCACGATGACGACGGCGGTGATGGCCAGGACGACCGCGCCGGCCGCCACGAAGGGCCAGGGCCCGCCCGCGAGGGTCGCGCGGAGATCGTAGAGCGGCGACAGCGCCACCGGCAGAAGGCTCTTCTCGAGATGAAAGGCGAGGCTGTAGAGCACGGACGCCGCGCGAAGAGGCCCGCCGATGTCCCCGACATCGACCAGGCTGCCGAACTCGATCCGGGCGCGCACGGCGAGCACGCTCGCCACCGCGGAGAGCGCGAGGAACGGCGCCTTCTCGAGATAGGCGCGGCGGGCGGGCGGCCCGAGCCAGCCGCCCGCGGCGGTACCGAGGCGGCGCAGCGGATAGACGTCCAGGATCAGGAGCACGATCGGCAGCGTGACGACGATCGCCTTGCCCATGAGCGCCAGCGCGAAGAGCGCCAGTGACGCGACGTACCACGCGGGCGACCATGCGGGGGCGCCGGGCCCGTCCGCGCCCGGCGGCCGCCGATGCGCGCGGAGATACGCGAGCACGGTCACGAAGGCGCCCAGGCCCGCGACGACGTCGCCGCGCGCGCTCAGCCAGGCGACGGGCTCGACGCGCAGGGGATGCAGCGCCCAGAGGAGGGCGGCGCCCAGCGCGCCCACGCGGATCGGCCCGTCCGGCGCGCGGTCGAGGGCGAGCGCGAGCAGGCGCCGCGCGAGGACGAGGAGCGCGAGCGCGGCCAGCGCGTGGAGCAGGATGGTGACCGCCTTGTAGCCCATCGGGTGCATGCCCCAGAGGGCGTGGTCGACGCCGTGGGTGAGCCAGGTGACGGGCTTCCAGTGGCCCATGTGATACGTCGTCAGCATCCAGCGGAGATGCGGGCCATCGAGCCCGCGATACGCGGGATTCTCGACGAAGTTCTGGTCGTCGTCCCAGCCGAGGAAGCCGCCGAAGAGGGCGGGCAGGAACGCGACGATCACGAGGACGACGACGAGGCATCCGTCGACCCTTGCGGACGGCGCGGTGGGCAAATGCGAACGGGGGTGACGGGTCATCCCGCCACCCCCGCGAGACGCTCGAGAGTCAGGCTAGCAGGGCTCGCCGGCGCTGGTGCTGGCCGGGGGCGTGCTGCTCGTGCTGTTGCAGCGAAGGAACACACCGCTGTTCGTGGGGAACATCGAGAGCGACAGCGCCGCGGTGTCCGAGCCCGTGCCCGCCGCCTGGATCGTGCCGTTGAAGGTCGGCGGCGACGAGGTGGAGACGGTGAGGCTGCCCGAGGTCACCACCGTCCAGCGGCCATCGCCCGTCGCGCCGCCGGCACCGAGGCCCGCGCGATTGACGATCTCGCTGACCTGGCAGCTCTGCCCCGAGCCCTTGGCCTGGACGCAGCCCTGCAGGGCCG
>Ga0075433_10005255_pt1 | contig 10152 bp, 11 predicted proteins | sample RhiMethybrSRZTD2_FD_75299 | JGI IMG/M metagenome (GOLD analysis project Ga0075433, IMG submission 75299) | Populus rhizosphere microbial communities from Tennessee, USA - Rhizosphere MetaG P. TD hybrid SRZTD2 | ecosystem: Host-associated > Plants > Roots > Rhizosphere > Soil | place: USA... | reverse complement strand
TCCTCTGAGTACCTCTGAGCGGATCTGACTTCCTCCCAGCCATCCGACAAGCCTTCGTTTGGTTGGCTTGCCCTACCTCAAATCGAGGAGCCGAGAGGATCTCTCAAGTTCCTGACGCTTCTTTTCGTAGATACCACGCTCTAAGGTGGACCCCGGCAGAGCCTCGGGAACCTCACCAGGGCGGTTCCTCTGCATGGGCTTCTGGCTCGTTAACACCATGGCCCTCTGCTTCTAGCCTATTCACGGGGCTGTATCAAGCTTTGGGGAGGATCGGCTCCCCTGCGGTCTCCACGATTCCCTGTGTACGCTTCCGCGATTTTGTTCGGCTAGCTGAAACAAATCTAGCCTCCGCCACCGCTGCAACACTCGGTAGAAGTGGGTGGTTAATCCCTCCTTCGCAGGGACTCACACCCTGCCAGAAGCGTCAAGCTTCGCTTGACGCACTAACCGATCAGCATCAGCCGCCCGCGGCGGTTAGGTGATTCTTGCAGCAAGCTCTCGATCGAAACGTTCCGCCAACCGCAGGAACTCTTCGCCCCAACCACTGCTCAAGCTCACTTCTTGGATCGGACCCGTGGGAAGGAAAAGAGCTGACAGATTCGGGAGGGATCCTCGTTCCAAAATATCGATGTGTTCATCAATTTCCGCTAACGCGGCCTGTTGATCCTTCCACGATGACCAGGAAAAGTCATTTTCCGGCAAAGCCAAGAGCCTGCGAGCCTCGCGCATCACGTCAATGAGAGCCTGGAACTGCGACATTAGGTGACCTGACGATCGCGCGCCGCCCGCTGCCCCGCCAGTTGATGCACGGCGGACACTTGCGACTCCGATCTTCCGCTGGCGCTGGTACTCGGCTTCGTCGAAATGTCCTCTTGACTCTGCAATCAGGCCGGCGTCGATTCGCCATTCTTCATACCCGCTGATGCGGACGGCCTTGCCAGTACCTCCAGGACCGGTGTTTGTGCCAGTGAGCGTCCAGCGATAAGTAATGCGGCTTCCCTCAACGCTGAGGCTATCCATCTTAACGACCATATCAGGGAAGGCGGTCATGAATCCTTGGGCTGCCAGAGTGATCGCTGCCCGCCCAACGAACGGGCTCCCTTCATTGATCTTCAGAGACCCATCCTCAGCAAAGAACGAGGCGACACTCGCCGCATTCTGGCTGCACCAGGCAGCTGTGTACCGAGTCGCGAATTCGTTCAGTTTGGCCGAGTCCATGAAGTTCCTCTCCGAGGTGCAAGCGGCAAGCACTAACTCGTTAGCTGCAGGCCAGAAATCGATCGATCTGCGGCGAGCATACATAGTCGCGAGGCGTTTTGCCCGCTGTATTCTTCAACGCCGGGTCTGCGCCATGTGCCAAGAGCAACTTGAGAATCTCTTCAACTTGCTTTGATTTACCGGCTGTCTCGGGTGCACCCGTGTTGGTCACGGCGCGATGCAGCCGACTTGCGGTCGACCGCATTCCGGTCGGCACCGCTCTCCAGCAGGACTTTTACTGCAGCAGGACTTCGAGACCGGACCGCCCGATGGAGCGGGGTGACGCCGTTCTTGTCGGTCTCGTTCACGCCCCGGCAATTCAGGAGACGAATCACGGCGCGCTGCACACGGGATTCAGGATCGTGTGCTGAGGCCGCCGCGATAAGCAATCAATCAAGCGAAACGCCTGGCTTCAGCGCGGCACGGAGACGTTCAAGATCCAGCGTAAAGCGTACTTTGACAGCTCGGCAGTAGCAGCCATCTTCGAGCCTAACGGCCATGTTTAGCCGGGCCGCGCCTGAGATGTTGGTGATAGTCGAACCACTCGTTCGCGCGGCTCCGGTTGAGCGGATGTTAGCCCGTCTTCAGGATACAAAGCTAGCTCCTGGTTTTCTTGCTGAGAATCATCGGGCTACGGCCAGAGAACATTCTTACCCCCTGCCATTTTTGCTCCTGAGCCGTGCATCCATTCTCGATAGAGCCGTAAATATTTTTCGTGTATGTCGGGTGACTGGATGGAAGAGGGAAGACCAACCAAGTACTCCGCACCTGTGATAGAAAATAGAATTAGCCTTCGGCAGTCTTGACACTCTTCCAAGTGTCGCGTTACCGCAGATTGCTCTCTTTCAGAGAGCCTGTCGTGAAGGAAGTCATCTGCGAGACAGCTTGTTAAGTGAAATAAACTCTCCATGCAACGATTCTCCTTGCTTCCTGCCCTACTTCCTTAACTTCTCTCTCATTCTCAAAATTCCTTGTGAGCCAATGGTAACGCAATGTTATGCAGAAACTGGTCAGCATAATGCACCTGGCAAAATTCTCCTTAATTCGACACTCAGCTGTCAAAGACGGAAGGATTCAGCTCCGCAAATTCGAGACTACCAGCGGACCGAAAGGCGTAACGAACGAAAGAGAGTACCGAGACTCGAAGAGAGCGAATTTGCCAGGTTTTGAGGCTTCGTCCTGGTCATGTCCAATCAGCGCCCAGAAGGCAGAACGTTCACCTCACAGGGCTACTGCGGCATAGCTGCTGATCAGAGGCGATTTTCGTGACAGGAAGATTCTAGCGGCGGCTGACCTTGGGAAGCAAGCGTTTCTCTGCGTTTATCGCGCCGGTTCCTCCCGTTTTTCCTTCTTTAACTTTTGGAAGGTCTCCAACGCGGCCTCGGCTTTTTGGGCGTCTCCTTTTCTTTGGTAGATTCTGCCTAAGGCATAGTGGGGTTCCGCGTATGCAGGGTCGAGAGAAGCCGCCTCAGTGAGCTGCCGAATGGCTTCGTCATCCTTCCCCTGCTTCTCCAGGAGCAGGCCAGACTGGTAATGAGCCTTTGCCAGTCGCGGATCATACTCCAACGCCTCTCTCAAGTGAGGCTCGGACTCATCAGCCTTTCCTTGCTTGAGCAGCAGTGCTCCCAGGTTCAGGCTAGGCCAGGGAGATTGTAAGCTCTTGAGTCGGTTGAGGCGGATGGCTTCCAGGTAATTGCGAATCGCTTCGTCCTGGTTTCCTAACGCCTCATAGGCCAGCCCCAGGTTGTCATAGGCCCTCATGAAACTGGAGTCCAGCTTCACGACGGTTTCCAGTTTGGCGATAGCTGCCTTGTACTGATGGCCATCGTAATCCAGGCGGGAAAGCCAGTAGGGATAGAGCGCATTGTTCGAATTGTTTTGTGCCAGTTTTTCAAGCTCCGGCCTGGCCCAGTCGCGATGGTTGAGAACAATATAAGCCATCGCCAGCGTGAAGCGGCTATTGTCGTCGAGAGGATTGATCGCTTCCGCCTTCTTGATGGCAATGGCAGAGTTCAAATACTGACCATCTTGAAAGAAGATTCCTCCGAGCAGTGTGAGCAGCTGAGACGATTTGGGGTTTCTCTGGACTTCTTCCACTAAGAGGCTCTCGGCGCGTTGGAAGTTTCGAGACTTGATCGCCTCTTCCAGATCGGAGCGGCGTGCAGGCTCCAAAGGCAAGTTGTGATAGATGGTTGGACCGGCATCGGGTGCAGGGACATCCTTGATCTCTTGCCCTCTAATGACAGAACTTTCCGATAAGAGGAAAAAACTCAGAAGCAGGGCCAGCCGGCTTTTCGACCTTGGACGTTGGGCCTGGGACATTGGACTTTTACGGTTTCGAACGCTGGATCTTCTGCCTCAAAGCCAGGGCCACGGCGCTTTCCGGAACAATCGCCAGCTCCTGTTCTACCTCTTTGAGAGCTTCGGCGGACCTTCCCTGGTCCAGATAGATTTGAGCGAGAGTCGAGTGAATTCCTACAATTGCTGAGTCAGCCTGGACAGCCAGCTGCAAGTATTTGATTGCCTCGTCAATGCGCCCCTGCAGGAGGAAGTTCTCGCCCAGAGTTTGATAAAGTCTCACAGAGCGTGGATTGATCCGCACGATTTCCTGATGGCACCAGACTGCCATTTTCATGTAGGCGTTCCCCAACTGGTAGGCGTACTCGGGTTCCTGGGGGGAGAGTTCCCGTAGTACTTGATACTGCTCGACAACTCCAGGAAGGTTGTCTCTGAGCTGATAGGCCTTGGCCAATTGCAAACGAGCCAAGGGCTCCCGGGGCTGAAGTTTGGCGGCCTGCTCAAGCTGGCGAGTGGCTTCGGGAGCTTTTCTCAGAGCTAGAAGGCTGGCTCCAAGGAGAATTCGGGGTGCCGCGTAGTCAGGCTGCAGGCGAATGGCTTCCCGAAATTGATCGATCGCCCGTTGATGTTCTCCCCGCTGTTGCAAAACGATGCCCAGGTTATTATAGACGAACGCAACTTTTCCTCCGTCTTGTAGAACACGGCGAAATGCCTCTTCGGCGGCGTCCAGCTGACCGTTCTTCAGAGCCTGGACACCCTTGGTAAACCGATCCTGCAGATTGGGGGGGAGACTCTGCTGCTCGACAGCCGCGTCTACCCTGGCAGAGAAGACCAAAGCCAGGATGAACAGCAGCGTTTTCAAATTCAAAATCTGAAACTTGGAATCTCTCATCTGCCCTTCACCGTTCTTCGGTCACGGCCTCACATCGGACATTGGCCTCGGTTCATCCTTGCTAAGGCAAGGGAGAATCTTTTTTCAGTTCCCTCGAGTTGAGGAGGCTTTCTCTGGACTCCATTTCGGATTGGATCAGTTCCTGAGCTTTCTTAAAGGAGGTTGCGGCTTCCGCATTCTGTCCCAATTTCTGTTGGGCCTTTCCGAGAAGAGTATAAGCTTGGCGCATTTTGGGTTCGAGTGCGATCGCTACTTTGAGTTCGTCTAGGGCGGCCGAAGTCTGGTTGGCTTGCAAGAGAACATCTCCCAGGGCCAGCCGAGCTGGCGCGGACTTTGGATCGATCCTCACGGCTTTGCGAAGGTATTCCAAGGCTTTTTCGGGTTGCTGCTGGTAGTAGTGACAGACACCCGCGCCATAGATCGCGTCATAGTTGAGCGGGTCGATTTCCAGGGCTCTGCTGTAATAGGACAGTGCTTCGTCGAAGCGAAACTCGGGCCGATTCAAATCTCCGAGAGCGACCAGCACCTCCACAGAACGGGAGTTTCCCTTCAGTGCCGCTTGGTATTCTTCCTCAGCCTTGGCAGTGCTTTCTTGAAGCTTGTATAACTCCGCCCGAAGCTGATGGACACGGGCGGAATCTGGAGCCAGGGCGTCAAGCGCTTGATACTCTACCTGGGAAAGCAGGTTACAAAGCTGCCCAAGATAGTACAGCGCATCCACATTCTTCGGATCAACGCGAAGGGCCTCTCGGAGCTGTTGGTACGCGGGCAGGTATTTGCCTTGAGCGAAATTAGCCTGGGCAAGTATGATCAGCGCGGCAGTCGATCGCGGGTCGGACTTGAGAGCCCTTTCTGCCAGACTCGCGGCCTGCGCAAATTTGCCCTGGTGCAGGGCTCGAGAGCTTTCCGTGAGTTCGGAAGCGAATGACGGGACCTGGCCAAGAAATGCACCGAGGCAAGCAACGGACCAGAGCAGGTAACTTCTCTGCCCACTCACAAGACGTTTTCGCGTGCCACGGGTAGTTTCAGGACTCATGATGCTTTCGAAAATCGCACGGGCAGCGATGCTTAGCGTAGCGTGATCTGGCGAAAAGTCCACGGGCTAGCAAGAAGGCGTCGGCCATTGGCTAGCAAGGTGTAATGCCCAGCGGTCCGTCCAATGGCGCAACAAAAAAGGCGTGGAGACTTTCCACGCCTGGTACCGCATCACTCTCGCAACCCTTTACAACAGCCAGCTAATTCTTTGTCGAGTTATTGCTGTTCTGCAAACTTTCGCACTACGTCGCTGATCAGCAGCTTGATTTCGTCAGCGCTGAGCTTTTTGTCGAACGCAGGCATCGGCGGCTTACCTTTGGAAACGGCCTCGATCAACTCATCATCTTTCTTGCTGGCCTGCCAATCTTTATCAGTAAAGTCCGGGGTCTTCATCGCGGCATATCCCTTGCCATCTGCCTTATGACACATGACGCAATTCTTCTTGTACAAGGCGGCCGGGTCAGGCTTCTCTTCTTCCGCTGCAAAGTGCGTTGTTATGGATATCAGGCTGACGCCATAGATCACTAACAGAACTGATATGACACGTCGCATGAGCGCTTCTTCCTCCTTGGCCGTTTCATATTGAGATTAGGGAAACCGCTCCTCTCCAACGAACACATGTGATGCTGAACAGGGGAAGACGGTTGTCTCTCTTCAGACGGTCTATTATAACCAACGTCCCCTCAACTGCAAACGGAAATTTGAGTGGACGACATGCCAGCGTTTAGCCCAACACGACGCTACCCTCTGGGCAATCCAGTTGAACCTTCAGACCGGGTTCGGTACCCTTCTGGATCTCGACCTCGATACCCAACTTCCTCATCAGCTGGCTGGTTACGTCCGGCTCGGGATCATGAAGTTCCAGGCCTGCTAGCTGACAGCCCAACGGAGAATCCACGGAGGGATGGATTGTGTCAGAAGTCCACTCGATGAAGAACGGAACGAGACCGTAGGGTTGACCCGAAAGTCGGATAGTCTTCCACTGGAGCCGGCGGCCATCCGGACGCATCCGGGAACCAGGCTGGGGACCGTCGATGGTGAGACCGGCGCCGCGCAGTTTGTTCGCCAAGAGCTCAATGTCTGGGGTTGAGGCCGCCCAACTGAAGGGTTGGGGAATCAGGAATTTTTTGAGCAGAGAAACCAAACCGCTAGTTGATTTCTGCTTGGGATCTGGCGCGATGATTTCGAGATATTGCCGATTCCCCAGCGATAGGAGTGCATTGTGAGTTCCCGCGCCGGGGTGGCTTCCCCCCTGAGCAGCCTTCACTCCAGTCTGCTTCTCAACCCAGGCTATGCCATCTTCGAGTTCAGCAACGCCCAGCAGAACGTGATCGAGTAGAGACTTCGCTGGAGCCAATGGCATAGCCTCATGAAAGGAATATGCAAGAGCCTTGGTGCCACGTACTGCGTCAAAGGGCAGGGGATTCATGTTAATGAGGCCGATCCCCAATTGCAAGAACTTGCGGCGAGCGACCCGGCCGACGGAGTCCTCTGTCAGATGATTCACTCAATTCCTCTCGTCTCGCATCATGTCAATTCTATAAGCATCCAAATGAGAAGGTCAAAATCTGCCTGATTCGACTGGTTGTCTTGGTGCTCCTTCCATTCGCTGGATAACTCATTTTGCTCCAAGTGTGAATGGCCCTCCTACTGGTGGTAACGGATTGATGGCTACGATTTGGTCTTAAGGCCATGCACAGACAAAAATGCCTGTACCGGCCAGTTGTCTCGACCAGTGCCGGGCCTCAACTGTGATTCAAGATCAAATTCTGATAGTCTGATGATACTGGATGGATCCGCCTGTCGTCTCGGTGAGGGCGGACGCGAGCCGGGTGAATGAGCCTGACAAAAATCGTCCTAATGCCTTTGTGCCACACCCGTCGAAGTGCGGAGAGGTTTTCTGCCACAGCCTCCCTCTTGGTCTTCACCCTTGCAGTAGTTATTCCGTACTGCTGCGGACTCGCTTTGGCTCAAGCACTCCCCAAACCTTCAGGATACGTCAATGATTTTGCCCACGTCCTGGATCAGGAGTCCAGCGTGCGTATCGAACAGCTCTGCCAGGAGCTGCAAGCCAAGACCGGTGCGGAACTTACCGTCGTCACTGTAAAGTCTTTGGATGGCGAACCCATCGAAGACTACGCGGTAAAACTCTTTCAGCAATGGGGCATCGGCAAGAAGGACCAATCGAATGGTCTTCTAGTTTTGGTTGCGATCCAGGAGCGACGTACGCGGATGGAGGTCGGGTATGGGTTGGAGCCTGTGATTCCGGACGGCTATTCCGGCGAGGTGCTACGAAGTCTGCAGCCCTACTTTCGAGCCAACCAATACGGGGTTGGCCTGTACGCCGCCGCTAGCCAGCTTGCGAGTCGCATTGCTCAAAGCGCTGGTGTAACCCTATCGACGTCGAGGGATACGCCGGAACCCGGAAACCGAGAGCGCCCAAGAGGCTCTTCTCCTTTTCAACTCATCCTGGTTGGAGGGCTAATCCTCCTGGCCCTGTTCCTGTTGCCTTATCTGTTGGGTGGTGGCGGAGGCGGCTTGATGGGTCCTCCCATGGGTGGTGGACGCTATCGGCGCGGCGGATACTATGGAGGTGGATTCGGTGGATTTGGAGGCGGGTCTGGAGGTTTTGGGGGCGGAGGTTCCGGGGGGTTCGGCGGTTTTGGAGGCGGCAGCAGCGGCGGAGGCGGCAGCTCGAGCGGATGGTGATACGATTGCCGATTGGCGAATTCGGATTGCGGATTTCTTTGTTTCAACAACGTTGCTTCGCATTCCGTGTGTGACAAGCTGGGGATTGCCGCGAGCGACCGCGAAATGAGCGCCCAAGCCAGCTACGACCGGATATCGGCGGCCTCTATCTCAATCCGCAGTCCGAATTCAGCAATCCCCAATTCATGACGGGAGGCCAAAGTGGAAAAGACCTTGAATCTGTTAACGACCGAACTGAAGGGGGCTTACGGCGAAAACCTCGTAAGTCTCTTTCTATACGGCTCCGCGGCCAGTGGAGACTTTCATGAAAAGTTCTCGGACTTGAATATTCTTTGTGTATTGCGGGAAATGTCCACTGAGCTCTTGAAGAAGGCGGAAAAGACAATCACCTGGTTTGTTAAAAAAGGTAATCCTCCTCCATTGTTTTTTACCTTGCACGAAATCGAAAGCTCCAACGATGTCTTTCCCATTGAATTCCTGGATATGCAGGCCAGCCACCGGGTTCTGTTCGGTCCCGACATTCTCAAGGACCTGCAAGTCGAGCGGGAGAATCATCGGCTCGAACTCGAGCACGAGCTAAGGTCCAAGTTCATCGGTCTGCGCCAGAGCTTTCTATCCGTCAGCCAAGACCCAAAGGCCGTCGGGAATCTGATACTGCGGTCACTTTCAGCTGTTATCACGCTGTTTCGCCACACGCTAATGCTGATGGGAGAGACCGTTCCGGTGCAAAAGCGTGATATCATCAAAAGGTTTTGTAGCCGCTCAAACCTGGATGAGTCCCTGTTTCTGGGTCTCCTGAAATTGCGTGAGGAAGGCCAAGTACTCGCCGCCGCCGAGGCAGTGACCACTTTTCAACGTTATTGTGAAGAAATTGCCAAGATGATTACGCTAGTCGATCAACTGCCGAAGAGAACGGGATCCTCTGAAGGGAGAAAAAACTCATGAAGAAAGTACTGGTCATTCTGGGACTTGTGGGGGTAGTTCTCCTCATCTTAGCTTTTTCGTTAGGCGGGGCTTTCATCTCTCGCCGCAATGAAATGGTGGGTCAAAAGGAAGCCATCAAAGGGGCTTGGGCCCAGGTAGACAATGTGATTCAAAGGCGCGCCGACCTCATTCCCAACTTGGTGAACACGGTAAAGGGATATGCATCGCATGAACAAAAAGTGTTCGATGACATTGCGTCAGCTCGCGCCCAGCTTGGCGGAGCGCGGACTCCTGCGGAACGAATCGCCGCCAACTCTCAATTGGACGGAGCTCTCAGCCGCTTGTTGGTCGTGGTTGAGAATTATCCTAATCTGAAAGCGGATCAGCAGTTCCTGCGTTTGCAGGATGAATTGGCAGGAACGGAAAACAGGATCGCGGTTGAGCGGCGACGCTACAACGAAACCGTTCAAAAGTACAACACCTACATCCAACTTTTTCCCAACAGTGTTGTCGCTTCCTTTTCAGGTTTTCAGCGGGAAGACGCATATTTCAAGGCTGAAGGGGCCGCCAGGGAGGTTCCCAAAGTAGATTTCTCAAGGTGATTTTCCAAGAGTTCGAGTGCACGCTTTCCACGCCGGAAAACTGAAGCCCTCCGCTTCGAAACGGGGCAACGACAAGGAAAAATCACATTAACTTCCTCGACTGCCTTTGGGGAAAGCGTGGAGGCTTGGGAGCTTCTATAAGGTCGAGTGAGGTGGGGACAATCGGATTTCTTAGCTTCAGGGCTTTCGTGCCGACAGGTTACTTCAGCAGTTCAATCATCTCTCGTACCGCGCGATCCAAGCCGACCAAGACTGCTCGTGCGATAATATTGTGGCCGACGTTGAATTCCTCCATCTGTGGGATGCCACTGACCGCTTTGACGTTGCGGTAGGTGAGACCATGTCCCGCATGCACTCGCAGGCCGAAGGATTCCGCCAACTCAGCAGCGGCGCGTAGTTCGTCCAGAGCTTTTTCAGTCTGCGGCTCGGTCTTCA
>Ga0075433_10005254_pt1 | contig 10153 bp, 4 predicted proteins | sample RhiMethybrSRZTD2_FD_75299 | JGI IMG/M metagenome (GOLD analysis project Ga0075433, IMG submission 75299) | Populus rhizosphere microbial communities from Tennessee, USA - Rhizosphere MetaG P. TD hybrid SRZTD2 | ecosystem: Host-associated > Plants > Roots > Rhizosphere > Soil | place: USA... | reverse complement strand
CGCTATCTTCTTGTCTCGTGGCCCCGTAGCTCAGAAGGACAGAGCAGCGGTTTCCTAAACCGCATTCATCTTCCGAATCACGTCCAGCGCAACCCGCTTGGTCCCGCCTCATCGGCGCAACGAGTCGCACCAGGCGAACACCGTCTCGGGCAGCGGGCCGTGATCTGCGTTCGATGCTCATGCTCGCCTGCTCCTTACGTCGCGGCCGCCGCCGCCGCCGCGCCCGGCTCCAGCACCCGCACCACCATGAGCGTGATGTCATCGCCGGCGTCTCTGCCGTCGAGGTGGGCGCGCACGCCGGCGAGGATGCGGTCGGTGACCTGCTCGCACGTGAGACCCGGCGGCAATGACGCGACGAGCTCGTACAAGCGCTCTTCGCCGAACAGCTCGCCACGCGGGTTCGCGGCCTCGGTGACGCCGTCGGTGTAGAGCACGAGGCGGTCGCCGGGCTCGAGGCTCACCGTGCCCTGCTCGAAGCGCGCGTCCTCGAGGATCCCCACCACCACGCCGCCGCGCTCCAGCATCTCGCGGGCGCCGGAGCGGCGAAACACCACGGGGTGATTGTGACCGGCGTTCGAGAAGTCGAGACGCAGCGTGATCTCGTCGAGGCGCGCGAGGAAGAACGTGGCGAACTGGTGCACGGTGGTGCTGCGGTAGACCAGGGTGTTGATGTTCTCGAGGATCGCGACCACCGAAGGCTCGCGCAGCGCCTGGGTGCGCAGCGAAGCCTGGAGCATGGAGGACATCAGCGCGGCCGGCACGCCCTTGCCGGCGACGTCGGCGATCGCGATCAGGCAGGCGCCGTTGCCGGCCGGCACGACGTCGTAGAAGTCGCCGCTCACCTGCTTCGACGACAGGTTCACTGCGTGCACCTCGAAACGTGGCCGCCGCGGGAAATTGGTGAGCAGGAACGAGCGCTGGATGCGGCGCGCGAGGTGCATCTCCTCCTCGGCCTTGGCCTGGTCGATGGCCTGGCGGTAGAAGCTCACGGCGGAGACGATGCCCATGATCAGCGCGCAGAAGATGACGGTGAACATCGCGAGCAGGAGGATCGAGCGCGCGTCGCCCATCAAGCCGGGCATGAACGTGAAGTGCGCGATCGTGGCGGCAGCGAAGGTTCCGCAGACCGCCACCGTCGAATAGCTCACGGGGCGAGTCCATGGTGGAGGCTCCCGTCCGGCGGCAGTCGGGCGGAGGATGCGGGGGAAGAGGAAGTATTCGGCGCCCCAGATGAATAGACTGATCACGAACGAGAAATGGAGCGAGAGGAGATAGGCGTCGCGGTATACCACGAGCTTCGCGCCGTAGAGCGTGCCGAAGAAGAGCGCGAAGGGCACCGCGAACAGCGGCGCGCGCCACAGGAGCTTGAGGAACGCGCGGAGCGGGCCGGGTTCTGAGCGTGCGGTCGCCATGGCAGCGCCGCAGTATACAGCGGGTGGGGCGCGAACCGGACCGCGCCCCGCCTCGACCTTCGCTAGGCCGCCATCTCGAGCCGCGGCGCGGCGTCGCGCGGGAAGCGCGCGGTGAAGCTGCTGCCGCGCCCGGGCTCGCTGTCGAGGATCATGGTGCCGCCGTGCGCCTCGACGATCCCGAGCGCCACCGAAAGGCCGAGCCCGAGGCCGGCGGAATTGAACTCGAGCGTCCCGGAGGAATGGTGGTGCCTCCAGTCGCGCATCATGTGGGCGCGACCGAACACGTAGGCCTGCTTCTCGCGCGCGATTCCGACGCCGGTGTCGCGCACCACCACCTCGAGCCAATCGCCGTCGGGCCGCGCGGTCACGGTGATCTCGCCGCCGTCGGGCGTGAAGCGGATGCCGTTGCGCACCAGGTTGGCGATCGCATGCACCATGCGCGGCCCGTCCACGCACGCCGAGCCGATCTCGGGCTCGACGCTCGCCGAGATCCGGAGCCGGCGCGTCGGAGCTTCGGCCAACGCGGTCTGCACCGCCTCCGCGACCAGCGGTGCGAACTCCTGGGTCTCGCGCGCCAGCACCAGCCGCTCCCCCTGGATCTGGGCCATGCGGGTCGCGTTCTCGGCGATGCGGGTGAGGTCGGTGACGCTGCGCGCGATCGACTCGAGGGCGGCGCGCTGCTCGTTCGTGACGGGGCCGAGCTGCCCGTCCAGCATGAGCTGCTCGTAGCCCTGCACGATCGAGATCGGCGTACGCAGCTCGTGCGAGGCGACGGTGATGAACTCGGACTTCACGCGCGCCGCATCCTCGAGGCTGTTGATGTAGGCGCGCTGCTGGCGCCGCATCTCATCGAAACGCGTGGCGAGGTAGCCGATCTCGTCGTGGCTCGTGAGGTCGAGCGGATAGTCGAAGTTGCCGACTTCCATTTCCTCCGCGCCGCGCACCAGGCGCCGCACCGGGGCGAGGATGCGCTCCGCCACCAGGAAGCCGGCGAGCAACGCAACGACCAGCGCGATCACGCCGAGCTGCACCAGGCCGGCCTGCATGGTGCGCAAGAAATCGGTTTCCTGGGAGAGCGGGCGCTGCATCACATAGACCTGGCGCTCGGCGGGCGCGGTACGCGGCAGGTGGCGGGCGAGCGTGAGATAGACGTCGCCGGCGGCGCGCACCTCGAGCACCTGGTCGGGCGAGATGGTGAGGCCGCTCGCCTGCTCGACCGAGCTGATCATGCGGCTCAGGGCCTCGCGCTCTTCGGCCTGCGGGAGCGTGCTCATGGTCTGAACCTGGCCCGAGAAGAACGTGACCTCGCTGCGGGTGAACGAGCGGAGCTTCTGGGCGAGTGCCGCGCCGATGTGGGAGCCGATCAGCAGGATGCCCTGGACTCGGCCCTCTGACACCACCGGCGTCGGGGTCACCAGATACTGGCCGTCGGGCAGTGACTCCACGCTGCCCTCCAGATTGCCGGCGAGCGCGGCGCGGGCGAGCTTGCGCCGCACCCGCGGGTCGAGCCCGCGTGCGCCGACCGAAGCCACGACCCGCCCCTGGGGGTCGAGGATCTCGAACACCTCGCTCGATGTGATCGCGTTGAAGCTGCGCGCGACCGTTGCGACCCGGGCCTGCGAAGCGGAGCTGCCGTGCAGGTTCGGGAGCAGGAACACCGACATGAAATGCGGATCGCGGGCGATCACGCGGCCGTGGATCGAGAGCTGGCGCGACTCCGAGCTCAGCATGTTCTCGAGCATGGCCGTTGAACGCAGGAGGTTGGCGCGGATCCCGTGCTGCACCTGGCTCGAGATGGTGCGGTTCACCATCCACAGCGCACCCATCACCAGCGCGGCGACCGGGAGCACGGTGAACAGCACGATCTTGGCGCGCAGGGCAAGATGGAGGCGCATGCGCAGGTTGCGCGCGGCGCGTGTCGTCGGGGTTCCCGCAGGTGGCATGGGCGGCATGGTCCGGGGCGGCTTCTCCACGAGGGGAGGCGCAAGTCGGCGGGCACGGGTGGCCCCCGGCCCTTTCAGGGCTATCGGGGGTTGTCGGCCCGGCGCCGACCATGCTTGAGCCCGCACGGGCTGGCCCCGGCGACGCTCCTGCGTCTAGGATCGCGGGCCCTCATGACCACGATCCGACGCATCCCGCGCATGCCCCGCGCCGTTCGCCCCGCCCGCATCGTCCGCGCGGCGCCGCTCCCGGCCTGGGCCGTCGTGTGCTTCTTCGTCTCGGGGGCGGCGGGCCTGCTCTACGAGGTGGTGTGGTCGAAGGAGTTCTCGTACCTGCTCGGGAACTCGCTCCACGCCGTGGCGACCGTGGTCGCAGCGTTCCTGGGCGGGCTCGCGCTGGGCGCGCGGTTCCTCGGCGCTCCGCTCGCGCGCCGCGGGAACGGGGCGCGCACCTACGCATGGCTCGAATGCGGCGCGGGGGTGCTGGGGTTGGCCTCGCTCCCGGTGCTCCACGGGATCGATCCCGCGGTCGGGGCGCTCTATCGCGCGCTCGGCCCCGAGAGCGCGGGCTTCGCCTGCGCGCGCTTCGCGATCCTGTTCGTGCTGCTGCTGCCGCCCACCGCGCTGATGGGCGCCACGCTGCCGGTGCTGGTCGGGCACCTGGGCCGCGGCCTGGTGGGCGAGGAGCTGGCCGGGCTCTACGCCGTGAACACCTTCGGTGCCGTCGCGGGATCGGTCGCGGGCGGATTCGCGCTGCTGCCGGCGATCGGGCTCTCGGGCACGGTGTGGGTCGCAGCCGGTCTCAACTTCGCGGTCGCGGTCGTGGCGTGGCGGCTCGGGGCCCCGCACATCGCGGCCGGCGCTGCGACAACAGTGACCGCGGGCGCTGCGGCGACGCCCCCGGGCGCTGCGCCCGCGAGCGCGGGAGCACCGGCCGCCGCACGCACACCCGGCGGACCGCCGGGCGCGCGCACGCCTGCCTCGTCGCCGGCTTTTCCGCGCATTGCCTTCTCCGCGCTCTTCGCGCTCTCGGGTTTTGCAGCGCTCGTCTTCCAGATCGCGTGGGTGCGGCTCTTCAGCCTGGTCTTCGGCTCTTCGGTCTACTCGTTCTCGGCCGTGCTCGGCATCTACCTCCTGGGGCTGGCGCTCGGCAGCGCGGCCGCCGCGCGCTTCATGCGGCGCGAGGTGACCCTGGCGCGCTTCGGGCGGCTGCAGGTGGGGCTCGCGATCGCCGGCGCCCTCATGCTGCCCGCGTTCTCGCGGCTGCCGGAGTGGATGTACTCGCTCGGCGAGCGCGCGGGCGCGCGCTTCGGCGTGCTGCTCGCGGGCGAGGTGGGGCTGTGCGCCGGGCTGCTGCTCGTGCCGTGCGCCCTCCTGGGTGCGGCGTTTCCGCTGGCGGCACGGCTGCTGCAGGTGCGGGACGGCGGCCACGCCACGGGATTCGCGTACGCGGTGAACACGCTCGGCACGATCGCGGGCTCGCTCGCCGCCGGGTTCTTCGCGGTGCCGGTGCTGGGGGTTCAGGGCACGCACCTCGGGGCGCTGCTGCTCGCGCTCGCGATCGGGATCGCCTGCCTGGCACTCGCGGCGGTTCGCGGCGAGAGCACGCGCATCGACCTCGGCTTCGGGATCGCAGGCGTGGCGCTGGTGGCGCTGCTCGCGGGCGTAGCGCCGCGCTGGGATCCGCTCATCATGTCGGCCGGCGTGTTCCGGCCGGTGCAGGCGAACAACCTCAAGCTGAACGCCCAGCTCGATCGGGGGCCGGGCGGAGCGGTGCGGCGCGGGACGCGCGGCGACAACGTGCTCTACTACCGCGAGGGCGTGAACGGCTCTGTGCTGGTCGGGACCGACGAAGACGGCGCGCAACGCTGGCTGCGCGTGAGCGGCAAGACCGATGCGAGCACCGGCGACATGGAGACGCAGGTGCTCTTAGGGTTGGTGCCGGGAGCCTGCGCCGATTCCGGCGCGCGCACGCTCGTGATCGGGCTCGGCTCGGGATTCACCCTGGCCTCTGCGCTGGCGGCCGGCGCGGGGCCGACGCGCGTGATCGAGCTCGAGCCGCGCGTGGTCGAGGCCTCGCGCTTCTTCCACGCCGCGGGCGAGCAGCCGCTCGACGACCCGCGCGTCACGCTCTCGCTCGGCGACGCCCGCACGCACCTCGCGCACGGCCGGGAGCGCTACGGCCTGATCGTCTCCGAGCCATCGAACCCGTGGATCGTGGGCGTCAACAATCTCTTCACCGTGGATTTCTACCGGCGCGTGCGGGCGTCGCTCGATGAGCGCGGCGTGTTCTGCCAGTGGATGCAGCTCTATGAGCTCTCGCCCGCGACGTTCTCCTCGATGCTGGCGTCGTTCCTCTCGGTGTTCCCCGAGGGCCACGCGTTTTCGGTGGCCGGCGCGCTCGACGTGATCCTGGTGGCGATGCCCAAGGACCGCGCGATCGCGCTCGACCGGCTGCACGGCACGGCGGCGCGGCGCCTGCTCACGCGCGCCGGCGTCGCATCGCCGGATCAGCTCGCGGCGTACTACTCGTGCCCGTTCGCGGCGCTGCGAACCGCGGGGGCGGGCGCGCCGCTCAACCGCGACGACCGGCCGGTGGTCGAGTACCGCGCCCCGCGCGACCTGATCGAGGTGGGGCGTGCCGCGCTCCACGGGCTGCCGGAGGTGGCGGGCCTGGTCCCGGCGCAGCCGCCGCCCAAGGGCTCGGCGTTCGCGACGGTGTGGGACGCTGAGACCTGGTACGGCGCGCGCACGCGCATGATCGCAGCGATCGGGGAGTTCGGTCCCGCGCGCGCCCTGGCGGGGGAGGCGAACGCCGCCGGCTACGGGCCACTCGCCGCGCGGCTCGAGCACGAGATCGCGGTGGGCGAGCGGCGTCGCCACGCCCAGGACGCCATCGAAGAGGCCGGGGCCTACTTCGCGCTCGGCCGGCGCGACGAGGGCCGTGCGCGGCTCGAGCAGGCGGCGCAGTTCGATTCCAGCTACGGGCGCCCGTGGCTCATGCTCGCGGATCAGCGTCGGCTCGCGGGCGACCTCGACGGCGCAGCGGCGGCGCTGGCGCGCGGCCGCCGCGACACGTCGGCCGACCTGCGCGTCGAGGTGGTGATGGTGAGCGGGATGCTCGACCTGGCCCGCGGGAATCGCGACGCCGCGCTCGCGCAGTTCCGCGAGGGGCAGCGCCTGAGCCCGAGTACGGCGCAGTGGTACCTTTTCGAGGCGGACGCGCTGCGCGCGGCGGGCGACGTCACCGGTGCGATCGCGGCCCTGCGCCGCGGCCTGGCTCAGCTGCCCGGAAACCGCAAGATGATCGCCGCCCTGGCCGCGCTCGGCGAAACCCCCTAAGCCAGTTCCCGCAACTCGTTCCCCGGCGCGCCTGGTGCTTCGGCCGGGCGTGACTCAAGCCCCGCTCAACAGTGCCTGACGATCCTCGTCCACGTCCGCCACCGAGGCGGACTGCCCGTCGAACTGGAGGAGGATCCCATGTCGCAGAACGTCTCACCTCCCGGTCGCCACGTTTCGCCGGCGACATTCATCACGTTGTCCTTCCTCACGGCCGCGTTCCTGTATGGGCCATTCGCGGCGGACCCCGCGCCCGCTGCGGCGCCGCATCCGCGCGTGATCTGCAGCGGCGCGGTGCAGCACCCGCTCGCGATCCACGTGGACGCGCTCGATCCGATCCGGCGCGGGGCGGTCGTGCGGCTAAGGGTCGCGACCGGCACCGCTCGCGGCTTCGAGCGCGGCCAGGTCCGCTTGACCTCCTCCGGCGGGGCCACGGTGGCCGGCGCCCCCCGCGCCGAGCTGCGCGCGGTCCCCGCCGGCGGGCAAGCGACGTCCGAGTTCCGCGTGCAGGTCCCGGCGCAGGGCCGGCGCTTCCTGATCCAGTTCCGGGTCGAGACCGAAGGCGAGGACGGACTCTCCGCGCGGGGCGCGGCCTACAACCTGCTGCCCGATGGGCCGAGCGAGCAGGCGCACGAGGTCACCAGCGCGACCGGCGTGAAGCTGCACGAGGTCGCAGCGCTGAGGATCGAGCGATGAGGCGCCTCCTTCCGGCACTCGCGCTCGCGGCGCTGCTCCTGCCGTGCGCCGCGCACGGATTCACCGTCTCGGGCCGCTTCCTCTACGAGGACCGCCGGTTCGACGGCAACGGCTACACCGGGGCGGTTCAGAACCTGCCGATCCGCCACGCGGCGGTCGAGATCGTGAACGCCGTGACGCAGCAGACGCTCGCCACCGGCTTCAGCGGCGCCGACGGCCGCTATGCCATCGCGGTGACCGGCCAGATCGTTCCGGTCAGCCTGTTCGCGCGCTGCATCACCGACGGCCGCTCCGCCGGCTACGAGCTGCGGGTGGTGGACAACTTCGTGCGCGACCCCACCGGCGGCGGGCTCGTCCTCACCGGGTCGATGCTCTACTCGATCACCACCGCCAACGCGCTGCTCCACGATCCCGCGCTGCCGCTCGACTTCGGCGACTACCTGATCCAGGACCCCGACGGCACCGGCGTCGCCCAGGCGTTCAACATCTTCGATTGCGGCGTGGATTTCTTCGACTGGGTGGCGCAGCCGGCGATCAGCGGCTCGCTCCCGAGCGCCGAGCACTTCCTGGTGTACGCGTGGAAGGCGACCGGCACGCCGGGCAATCCGCCGCCGGTCTTCGGCTCCAACTACTCGCAGCAGGGCATCTTCATCGGCGCCGACCCCAACAACGACACCGACGGCTGGTCGGACACCGTGATCCTGCACGAGACCGGCCACTGGTACGACGACATGTTCTCGCGCTCGGACAACCCGGGCGGCACGCATTATCTCGGCGACAACAACGCAGAGCCGCGGCTCGCCTACGGCGAGGGCAGCGCCACCTACCACTGCGCCAAGGTGCGCGAGTGGCGCGCGACCACCCACACGAACCTGGTCGGCCAGCCCATCGACCGACTTGTGAGCCTTTACGCCGATCTCGTTCTGCCGCCGCCGGTTGGCACGCCGGGCGGGCTCTCGTTCTCGTACGATTTCGAGACCGGGAACTTCGGCGACACGGGGGCCTCGCTCGGCCAGCGCGGCTCGGCGAACGAGACCAACGTGACCTCGGCCCTGTGGGATCTGGTCGACGGCCCCTCGACTCCCGACGCCTCGCCGGGCGTGGACGACGATCCGGTCGAGGTGAGCGACGCGTACGCGTGGCACGTCGAGCACGACTACCTGCCCACGGTCCCGAGCGGGAACGCGATCACGGTGGAGGACTACTACCAGGGCTGGTTCGCGGTGAACGGAGCGAGCTACCTGAAGGCGGGCGTTGACGACATCTTCGTCACCCTGGCGCAGATGCCGTTCTACCCCGACGCATACGAGTCCGACGACGCGCGGGTCACGGCGCACGCGATCGCGCCGGTGGCGCACACGGTGGGCGCCGGACGCCACGTGGTGATCAACGAGCTCGACCTCGGGTCCACCGACGCGTTCGAGCTCTACAACGCGACCCCCGCGCCGGTGGATCTCACCGGCTGGCAGATCGAGGTGTACGCGAACGGGATCACGAACGATCCGACCCGGATCTACACCTTCCCGCCGTTCACGCTGCCGGCGGGCGAGGCGGCGGTGGTGCACGAGGCCGGGATGGCGACGCAGAACGGTCCGCACCATCTCTACGCCGGCGACCGCACCGCGTTCAACGCTTCGTGGAACAACGGCGTGGACGGAGCGTGCGTGCTGCGCAACCCGAGCCAGACCGCGGTGGACTTCGTGCGCTGGCGCGACGCCAACGGCGTCGAGAACTCGACGCCCGTGCCGGCGGGTCTGACGTTCACCGGCTCGGTCGCATCACCGCCCGCGCCCTTCAACCTGGCGCGCGACGTGAGCGGCACCGACACCGACGCCGCCTCCGACTGGACGGCGCAACGCGCCACCGAAGGCTCGGCCAACCACCCTGCGCCCGAGGCCCACACGCTGTTCGGCAACGGTGACCGCGACGTCTTCTCGTTCGCGGCCGAAGCGGGCAAGCGCTACGGGTTCGAGGCGCGCTCGTCGTTCAGCTCCACCGACCCGGTGCTCGAGCTGCTCTCGTCCCAGGGCCAGGTGCTGGGCACCAACGACGACGAGGAGCCCACGGTGCGCGACGCGCGGCTCGACTTCTTCGCCCCGACCGCCGGCACCTACTACGTGCGGGTCACCCACGTCGGCCCTTACATGGACTGGGGCGAGTACGACATGCTCGCATTCGAGCGGCCGGCGACCGCGGTGCTCGCAGCCCCCTCGGGCGTGAGCGCTTCCGCCGCCAACGTCACGGACGCGGGCGACGCCGTGCACGTGCGCTGGCTCAACGCCTCGGGCTACGACTCGGTCAAGGTCTACCGCGACAGCGCCGCGGTCGCGGTGCTGGCCGGAGCACCGGGCGAGTTCGTGGACCACGCGAACCGCGGGCTCTACCGCTACGAGGTCAGCGGCTTCGTGGGCGGCCAGGAGACCGCGCGCACCCACACGTTCGAGTTCGCGGGCCACGTCTCGTGCCACGCCGAGGACGACTTCGAGAGCGGCAGCGCCGCGCTGTGGAACACCGAGGGCACGGGCTGGGACATCACGCCCGCGAACGCGGCGTCGGGCCAGTTCTCGCTCACCGACAGCCCGGCCGGCACCTACCCGGGCTGCCACGGCGTGCTGGACGGCTGCTTCATCAACACCATCGCGACCTTCTCGGTGCCGGTGATCCTGCCGCCCAACTCCAGCCTCGAGTTCGACCAGATCTGCATCACCGAAGCCGGGTTCGACTTCGGCATCGTCGAGATCACGAAGAACGACGGACAGTCGTGGA
>Ga0075433_10005252_pt1 | contig 10154 bp, 12 predicted proteins | sample RhiMethybrSRZTD2_FD_75299 | JGI IMG/M metagenome (GOLD analysis project Ga0075433, IMG submission 75299) | Populus rhizosphere microbial communities from Tennessee, USA - Rhizosphere MetaG P. TD hybrid SRZTD2 | ecosystem: Host-associated > Plants > Roots > Rhizosphere > Soil | place: USA... | reverse complement strand
ACCTCCACTCCCTCATCGTTTCTCTTCTCTCGTATTCCTTTATCAGCTCCTCAAAAAAAGTCCGCGAGGGGTAGAACAGCACGAGCAGCGCCGCGGCGGTGGCGCAGAAGAGACGCCACTGGTACTCGCCGGGCTCGATGAGCGCGAGGAAGAGGCCGTAGACGGCGACCGAGCCGGCGAGCGCCAGCGCGTAGAGCATTTTCGATCGATAGAAATAAACCACGCGCGAGGCGGATTGTTCCGATGCCGATTCGCCGAAGACGGGCACTTCCCGCGGGCGCCCGGAGGCCTCGAAAATCGCTTCGACGCTGTAGAACCGTTGACGAATCCAAACGAGCAGCAGCGCGGTACCGATGGCGAGCGCCCAGAGAAACTCGTCGAGCCACTCAAGGTAGGGATAATCGTCCCCAACCGGCGGAGCGTGGGAGAAAAGCTTGTTCGGCAGCAGAGCGGCGATCACGCACGACGCCAGCAGCACGGCCCAGACGCCGAGCAGGAAAAGCTGGGTGCGCGCAAGGCTGTCTTTGAACTCCGGCGGGAGCATGGAACGCTCAGCGGCCGACGGTGAAGTTGAATTGTCCTTCGGTAACGTGCGTATCGACCGAGAGCACGCTCCAGTGGACTTGATACTTGCCGGGCGGCAGGGGAGAGAGGCTCACCTGCAATTTATTCCGATTGGCGTCGTCAAGGTGAGCGTCGTTCTTGTCGACGCGATGCTTATCCGCGTCGTACACTTCGATCTTGCTGAACGCGCCCTCGAGGTCGCCGTCGAACCAGATCGTCACTTTCGCCGGCGGCGTCGCGACCGTCGAGCCGACGCGCGGCTCGGAATGCGTGGGAAACGCGTGCGCGTGGGCGGCCACAGCGGCGAGCAGAAGCAGCGCCGCCGCGCCGGCGTGCCACGTCCTAAGACGGCGCAGAAGGTTTTTCATTTCTGCGTCGGGCCGATCGTGCCGAACGGCGTCCAGGTAAAGATGTTGGGCCACAGGTCGTCGAGAAAAACGTGGACGAGCGTGCGGACGCCCGCGTTGCTGCCGGAGCGATTGTTGAGCGGCAGCTGCGCGCCGACGCCGAGCTCGACGTAGCGGCCCACCCACAAGAGCCCCGGGTTGGCGTACGCGGTCGTCGCGCCGCGGTGGGGACTATTGACGCTGGTCTCGAAATTGAACTCGACCACGGGAAACATGCGGTTGAACGGCGCGCCGATCCCCACGTCTTTGACGAAAGACTGCAGGTACGGAACGCTGTACTGGAGCGCGAAGCCGTATCCCAGCGTGGTGGGAAAGCGCTCTTCTTCGCCGGCGAGACGGCGGTTCGCCGGGATGCCGACTTCCATCGTGCCGGTGAGCGCGAAAGGCTTCAGGTAATTCAGCGCGTCGGGCAGGTCGCCGAAGCCCTTGCCGAAATAGAGCGCGGGGGAGATCGTCGTCACCTTTTCGGCCACTTTTTTCGCGCCGACCCCGCCGGGCTCGACGCTCAAGCCGACGCTGAAGATCGCCTCGCGCGCCGCGCTTCTGAACGCGACGTATTTGAAATTGATGTCCGGGTTGGCGCCGCCGGCGATGCGCCGCCCGTCGCTGGGATCGACGAGGAGATATTCCCAGCCCACGGCGACGGCGAAGTCGGGATGCAGGCGCTTGGAGATCTCGAAGCCGAAGGCGGTCTCGCGCCCTTCGGACGTTCTGGGACCGCGGTTGACGGTGAGCAGATCCATCTCGTCGGACGCGAACGGGTCCTCCACGGCAAGCGTGGACGGTATGAACCTCTGGCCGATGACGCCGTGGGCCCGGACGGGAACGGCGTGGAGAAAGGCGATGAATAAAACGGCGATCGAGGCGGCGATTCGCATGGCTCCTCCTAAAGAAAAAATAAATACGCAGCGCTCCGGCTTTCAGACCGAGTCGGAGGCGCGCGGCATTATTCAGCGGCGCGGATGCTGATCGGGCGATCTAAACGCCGGGAGGAGCTCTCTGGGAGACGGGCGCAGGAAGGGTACGCGGGGACCAGATGTCGGGGATCGGAACGACAACGGCTATAAGGACCGGCGTGGCATGAGGCGCGGCGGGCGCCGCGGCTATCGCCTGGCAGCCTTTCGCCAGGGCGTAAACCGGACAGCTCGGCGCCGCGTGCTCATCGAATGTGTGGTGGACGCGGTGCGGCTCGGCGGCGAGGAGGAATAGGAGAAAGGCGCCGGCCGCGATGAGCGCGGGGCTGAGGGCGATTTTGAAGTCGATCGGCCTCACGCCAAAAATCGTCGCATAGAAGCGGGACGGCTGTCAATCCGAGCGCGGCGATCTTCCGTCGATGGATTTTTCTTCTTGGCGGTAAACCCCCAGTGATGTTACACGTCTAAGGGAAGAACCTGAAGTTCGACGCGAGGGCGCGATATGGAGGGATATATGAAGGCATGGAGTGCTTCGACCGTTGCCGCGGGCCTGTGGGTCTTGGGGCTGTTTATCGTCTTGGGCGCGATCGATCATGCCGAGGCCGCGCGCTGCGCGCCGACAACCGGCGTGGCCGCGGCCGAAGACACGGCCTTCGGTGACTGTCTCTTCCATAGTCGCAGCGATTTCGGCCAGAACCCGTCCGCGCCGTTCGCGAGCTGCGCGAACTGCCACTACGGCGTGAATTTTCGCGATCGCGCCGCGCATTTCAATATTCTCAAGAACGCCAAGGGCAAGACGGTCCAGGTCTTAAGGAACACGCCGACGCTCTTCAACGCCGCCGACACCGCGCCGTACAGCTGGGACGGCCGCAACGCCACGATCCAGGCGCAGGCGCTGCAGGCGATCTTGGACCCGCAAGAGATCGCGGGAACCGGCGCGACGCCCGATCAGCTCGACGCCCTCGCGGCATTCGTCAAAAGTCTGCGGCCACCGGAAAGCGCCTATGATCGCTTTATCGCCGGCGATTCGACGGCCATGAACCCCGAAGCCATCAATGGATTGAACATCTTTCTCGGCAAGGGAACCTGCGCCACCTGCCATACACCGCCGCTTTTTACCAACAATCAGATCCGCACCAACCAGAAAAACGGTATGACGTTCAGCGGCAGGACCGACCCTGGGGCGGGCTTCGTCGGCACCGGACCGCTATATTCCTTCAATGTGCCGCAGCTCCGCGCAGTCTCGATGACCGGCCCGTACATGCACAACGGAGCGCTCGGCACGCTCGGCCAGGTAGTGCGATTCTATAATCAGTCGCTCGCGCTGGGACTGACCGAAGCTGAAATGCGCGACCTGATCGAGTTCTTAAAGGCGCTTTAAAAGCCCCGTAACCAGCGATGATTCCCCATGGGCAGGTGATCGCCCGCACATTTCACTGGGTCAATCTCAACGTCTGATAAGATATATTATGTCAACTTTTATGGTAATTAGGTTGACGTTGACACCCAGCGATGCCGCACGTCAAAAACGATCCCCTTCTCCTAGAGGGTGCCGGCTAGGAAGCCGTCCTGAGCTATAGATGGAACAGATTACTTAACGGCGTAAAGGCGGGTGCGGATCTTCTCGGTGCGCCGGATGTAGTTCCAGCCGGCGCCTTCGTTGGCGATGAGCTTATAGATGCCTTGTTCTTGCAGGCTTTGATTGCTCATGTCGCTGCAGGTCGTGCGGTAGGCATTTTCGATCCATTCTTTATGGTAGACGCAGTTGCCGGAGCGCAGGCTGGGAGCGTCCCCTTGCTGCGGCTGGAAAAAAAGACAATAGCCGCAGACGTAGTCGAGGTCGGATCTCTTGGCGATTCTCCGGGCCATGTGCACCTCTAAAAATACCGCCACAACCACCATTTTTCAAACAGAACCTTCGCCCAATAAATCAGCGGCGAAGGGCCCCAGGTGCACGCGTCGGCCGGGGCGAAGGGCGGCCAGCCCTGCGGATAGATCGTGCGGTTCATCGCGGCGCGCCCGGCGCCGTAGGCGAGAAGTCATATCGTGTGCAAGCGCAGCGGCGCCGGCTCTCCCCTGCCGGTGATCTCCACGGCGAGGTTGTGTGCCACGACGTCGCCTTCCTGATGCGCGACGACGCCGGCCTTGGAGGCCGGCATGTCGGCGCAATCGCCGATCGCGTAGACATTGTCCCACTTCGTCGCGAGCGTATCGTAGTCGACGCGAATGCCGTTCTCGGTATCCGCCAGGCCGGAGTCGATGAGCGCCCGCGCCGGCCTGTGCGGCGGGATCATAAAAAGCAAGTCGTAACCAAGCTTGTAGCCGTACAGGCCGTTGACGGTTCTTTTCTCGGGGTCGATCGAGTGGGCGATGAATTCGTAGTGCTGCCTGATGCCGCGGCGCCGGCTTTCCGCGTCCATCCAGACGACCGGATCGCGGGCGTCGCCGGACGGCTCGGCCTCGCGCGTGAAATATTCGATCGTGACACGGTCGCGGATGCCGCGCTTCTTAAAATAGCCGTCGAGCATCCACTGCGTTTCGTACGGCGCGGGCGGGCAGCGGTACGGGCCGAGCGGCACGCCGACGAGGACGCGCCCGCCGTTGAAGGCGGCGAGCGCGGCGCGCGCCTTCATCGCCGCTTCCAGCTCCCAGGCGTGATGCGCGCCTTCTGCATATCCCGGAATCATCTCCGGCCGGGTCTCGAATCCCAGCGCGACGATGAGATAGTCATACGGAATTCTACCGCCGGCGAGCGCGACTTGCTGCCGCGCGGGATCGATGCCCAGAATCTCGTCCTGAATGACTTTGATGCCGTGACGCTCGAGCCGTCTCAACCGCCGGGTGATGTCGTCGGGCTCGCGCTCGCCTACAAGTAAAAAGAGAAAACCCGGCATGAAGACGTGCACCGGGCGGCGATCGACGAGAACGATGTCGTGACGCTCGCCGAGCTCGCGCGCAAGCTTCGTCGCCGCGACGACGCCGCCGCTGCCGCCCCCGAGGATGACGATCTGTTTTCTGTTAGTAGCCATGCAGCTGTCACTGTTCAGCTCTCAGCTAAAGCTAATCCGTATTTTTCTCGTCTTTTCCTCGCTGATCGCTGACTGCTGATCGCTGAAAGCTTTTTTTTGCCCTCAGCGTCAGCCCCCGGAGATTTCTCAGCCGCTGCTCGCTCCAGCGGCGCTGCTCGGCGCGGCCTTCATCGGTGAGATCCGCGCCGAAGCGCGAGGTGCCGCGGAGAAGATCGATGATCCAAACGTCGGTGAGATTTTTGAGGCCTTCGGTCGCGCGCTCGCGCAAGCCGGGTATCATAACCAACAGCGCGACCACGATAATAAGGATAAAGAGGAGCGGCAGCATGTTGGGGGCGATGCGGTCAGCGGAGGAAGGTGTCTTCCTGGCGCAGCGCCTCGGCCGCGTCCTTCAGCGAAGCTTCGGAGGGCGCGCCTTCGCCGAGAAGACCGATCTGGCGCAGGAACTGGCCGATCTGCGCATGGTCGCGCGGGCTCACCGGCGCATACGGGCGCGAAGGGTCGCCGATGTCGACGCCGAAATGCTTCATCGCCGACTTCATCACCGGCGGCAGGCCGTAGGCCGCCCACTTGCCGGGAAAGAGAGCGAAGCAGCGCTGCCAGTAGCGCGCCTGCTCGAGATTGCCGGCGCGAAACGCGCGCACCACCTGGGCGCCGATGCGCGTTCCCGGCGGCGGCATCGTAGCGCCGGAACCGCCCATCATGAGCGTCGCGAGCAGCGGCTGCATCGTCGTGAAGTAATGGCCGCGGCCCGCGAGATCGATCTGCTCGATCAGGCGCGAGATCTTGGTGATGTCGCGCGAGCTTTCCTTGAAGTAGCGGATGTTCTGGATCTCGCTGATCTTGACGAATGCGTCTTGCGGCGGATCGGCGCCCGGCCCGGGGTTGTGATAGCAGACGACCGGCAGCGGGCTCGCCGAGGCGACCTGCGTGTAAAATTCCATCAGCTCGGCGATCGTCGGCTGGCCGCCCCAGGGACGAAGCGGCATTAAGACCTGGATGAAATCGCCGCCGACGCTCGCCGAATATTCCGCGAGCTCGATCACCTCGCGCGGGGACGGACTCGATGCGCCGAGAAGCACCGGCTTTCGCTTCGCCACCATCTCGGTCGCAACGCGCAGGAGATCCTTGCGCTCATCGCGCGAGAGCATGGTGTACTCCGCCGCTTCGACCGCGGCGATCGATACCGCGTCGCAATCCGCGACGAGGAAGTCGATCTCTTTTTCCAAAGCTTTGTAGTCGACGCGCTCGTCCTCGCCGAACGGCGTCAGACACGCGCCGATGATTCCCTTGACCGGCTCTTTCGGCGGCATGGTTTTAATTGAGGAGTTCGGCGACGATGCGCGCGTGGCCGGCGTCGCTGCCTTTAATGCGGAGCGGCAGCGCCAGGATACGGGTCTTGCGGCCGACGATTTGACCGATGTTGGCGACGTTCTCGGCGATGAGCACGCCGTTGCCGAGAAGCGTCTTATGGACGGGAAAATCGAAGCCCTTGGGACGCAGCGGCGTCGGCAGGTCGACGGTGATGCAGTCGATGCCGAAGAGCTTGACGCCCTTTTTCACCAGCCACTCGGCGGCGTCGACGGATAAATAAGGATGCAGATTGTAGTCGGGACTCTCGAATTTCTCGTCCCATCCGGTGTGGAGCATGACGATATCGCCGCGGTTGACGGAGACGCCGGATCCTTCCAGATCGGCCGCCGTTACCTCTTCGCCGCCTTTTTTCTTGACCGAGATCGCCGCGCCGGGGCCGACGAAGCTTTCCAGCGGCAGCTCTTCGATTGTCTTGCCGTTCGGCACGATATGCACCGGGGCGTCGACGTGCGTGCCGGCGTGGCACGGCAGCGACAGCTCGGTCACGTTCAACGGGTGGCCTTTGGCGAGATCGAAAAACTTTTTCACGTGCACGTCGGGCAGCACGGGAATTTTCGGCATGCCGTCGTAGATCACGCGCGAGAGATCGACCATTTCCATGAGCGGTCCTTTTACCTGCCGTTGCGCCATTCGGCGTAGAGCGGATCTTTGTCGACGAAGGCGCGCTGAATGCCGTCGTAGGCGAGCCAGAACTGGTCGAGCGTCTTCTGCACCGCGTGGCGCACCTGATTCTGCTGAAAGTCCGTTGTCGCGTAGCGCTCGACCGCGAGCGGCCCGACCTTCATGTGTTCCTCGTCGACGCCCATGTGGAGCGTCCAGTAGCGGATGTCCTCCGACTCGCGCTTAAAGCCGTAGTGTTTCGTGAGCCCGTTGACGATCCGCGTCATGCGCTCGCTCGCCGTTCCCTCGAGGCAGAAGCCCTGCGCGGCGTAAAGCTCGAGCCACGTCTTCTGATACATCAACAACTCGCGCCAGTCGAGAAATGCCTCGGTCTCGGGCAGCGCCTTCACCGCGTCGATCTTTTCGCGCGTATAACCGCAGGCGAGAGCAAAGCGGATGTAGAGGCCTTTGTGGCTGTCGGTGCCGGTGATCTCGCCCGTTCCCTCCTCGACGACGTTGTCGATCCACATGCGCTCGAGCTCGGCGTCTTCCGGACACCGGCCGAGCATCGCGGCGATCGGCTTGGGAAAAGGCTTCGGAAAGAAAAGATAAAATTGGCCGACGAAGCCCATGAGCGCGTCGCGCTCGAGCTCTCCCCTCTCGACCATGCCGATGACGGGATGATCTTTCGAATGTTTTTTGCGCACGGTCTCGTGCAGCTCTTTAACGAAGGCTTGTCCCGACAGCGCCATAAAAATTCCTCCGTGCGATTAGGTCCGGGCGACGGCTTCTCTTATCATATAGAAAAATCGAAACAAAGGCGGCGGCTATGGCTCAAAGCCGATCGAGAACATCCGCTCGAGGTCGTGGCGTGAGTAGACGCGGAACGCGATGAGAGTCTCCGATTTGTCGATGCCCTCGATCTTGCGCATGTCCCGGGTCACGACATCCGCCAGACGCTCATCGTCTTTCACCCGCACGATCGCGGCGAGGTCGTAACGGCCCGCGACCGAGTAGACTTCCGTCACTCCGTCGAGATCCGCGATGCGCTCGGCGACCGCGTTGACCTTGTCCCTCTGGGTAGTGAGCAAGACGATCGCGGTCATCATAAGGCTCTCCTCCGCCGAATCTAAACAAAGCATAGGTTGGCGAAAGGCGGAGTGTCAAGACGCGCGGAGCGCCGCCGTGCTCATTTCGCCGGCGCCGCGGAGGCGATGCGGAAGCCTTCTTCCTTGAGCGCCTGATAAAGCTGCTCGATGTGGGCCCAGCCGGTGGTCTCCAGGACCATCTCGATCTCGGTCTCGCCGATCGCGATCTCGGCGAAGCTCCGGCCGTGCTCGACGCTGAGGACGTTGGCGCCCTCGCGCGCGACGATGGCGGCGAGGTGCGCGAGCGATCCGGGACGGTCCGGTAGCACGGCCGAAATCTTCGCCAGCCGCCCGCCCTGGACGAGTCCCCTTTCGATGATGCGCGATATGAGATTTACATCGATGTTGCCGCCCGATACGACCAGGGCGACGTTCTTTCCTGTAAGGTCGATTCTCTTGTGCACGAGCGCCGCGAGGCCGACCGCCGCGGCTCCTTCCGCGACCGTCTTCTCGATTTCTAGCAACAGTAGCACCGCGCTCGCGATCTCGCCTTCGCCGACCGTGACGATCTCGTCGACGCAGCGCCGGACGATCTCCAGCGGGACGTCGCCCACACGGCGAACCGCGATGCCGTCGGCGATCGTTGTCGCGGGCGGCACCTGGACGGATCGTCCCATTTTCAAAGCGGCTTTCATCGACGGCACCTGCTCGGACTGCACGCCGATGACGCGGATTTTCGGATTCGCCTCTTTCAGCGCGAGCGCAATGCCGGCAATCAGCCCGCCGCCGCCGACCGGCACGACGACGGCGTCGAGGTCCGGGCACTGCTCATGCAGCTCGAGGCCGACGGTGCCCTGCCCGGCGACGATGAGCGGATCGTCGAACGGGTGGATGTAGACGAGGTTGCGCTCGCGCGCGATCTTTTCCGCCTCGCCGAAGGCGCTGTCGTAGTCCGCGCCGAAAAGGCGCGCCTCGGCGCCGTATCCGCGCACCTGCGTGACTTTGATCAGCGGCGCCTGGGTCGGCATGACGACGGTGGAGCGTATGCCCAAGCGGCGCGTATGGAACGCGACCGCCATGCCGTGGTTGCCGGCGCTCGCGGTAACGACGCCGCGCCGGGCTTCCTCGGCGCTGAGCGTCGAGAGGCGGTTCAGCGCGCCGCGCTCCTTGAACGAACCGGTCATCTGGAGGTTTTCGAGCTTGAAGAAGACCCGATTGCCGGTCATCCGGCTGATCGTCTCCGAATAGGCGCAGGGCGACACGTAAATGTGATCGCCGATTCGCGCGCGCGCCGCCTGGATGTCCGATATTCCGATCATGCTAAGTCCGCTTTTATCATACCCAAGCAAAAGAAATTAGCGAGATGCCGGCGCGGCAAGTCGATCCCCGCCTCACCGGTCGAAATAAGCATTTGTATGGGCTTCATTTCCTCCGCGGAACCCGCGGTCCCGCCTATTGAAATGACGCTAATGAAATTGTAGCGTTGCCCGACATGCGTTTCTCGAAGGTATATCTCCGCATGGCGGCGGCGCTCTGGCTTTATGCCTTTTTTACGGCCGCCATCGACGGCGCAGGGGCCGCGGCGCAGTCACGTCCCGGGTCTTCGTCGGAGATCCTCGAGCGGATGAAGGCCTCGCGCGAGGGATACGATCAGCTTCTGGCCGCGTATCAGGAGCAGTTAAAGAATCAGACGGCTGAGCTCGGGCGCAGGAAAAAGCTCTTTCAGGACGGCCAGATGCCCGAGGTTTATGTCAGATCGGCGGCGCGCGACATCGCCCTGACGCAGGTGCATATCGCCGAAATCCAGCAGTGGATTTTCGAGGACGATCTCGCCTTGACGGAGCGGCTCGCCCGCGAGGAGATTCTCCGCGGACCCTCGCTACGCGCCGGAGGCTACGCCGAAACCCAACTGCTGATTCGCTACAACGGCCAAACGGCGTGGTCGATCGCGGATTCGGGTAAAATAGAGAAGTTCTTTCTCGCGCGCTTCGGCCGGGCGCTGCCGGTAAGCGCCCGGGGACAGACCCCGGCGCACGACCGGATGGGATTCGACCATCACGACGCGATGGACGTGGCGCTCTATCCGGACAGCGAGGAGGGGCGCGCCGTCATCGAGTATCTCAGAAAGGCAGGCATCCCCTTTATCGCCTTCCGCGGAAAAATGGCCGGCTCGGCCAC
>Ga0075433_10005251_pt1 | contig 10155 bp, 8 predicted proteins | sample RhiMethybrSRZTD2_FD_75299 | JGI IMG/M metagenome (GOLD analysis project Ga0075433, IMG submission 75299) | Populus rhizosphere microbial communities from Tennessee, USA - Rhizosphere MetaG P. TD hybrid SRZTD2 | ecosystem: Host-associated > Plants > Roots > Rhizosphere > Soil | place: USA... | reverse complement strand
ACATGGCCGGCGTGCAGCTTGATCGCGTCGGTCGCGTCAGGCGCCTCGGCCGCCAGCTTAGCGTGATCGCTCATGCCTTTGGCGTAGCCATCTTGCTGACCGTTTTGCAAGATGCCGAAGCCGTCGCCGGGATTCTGAGTTTTCCCATCGCCGCTCAGATCGCCGAAGTGCTCGCCCTGCGACCCCTCGATAATATTGACGATATGCTCGGCATGGACCTTCTCTAGCGCGAAATTGCCCGTGTCGAAGGCATCCTTGAGGAACTGCGCGTGCCGCAACAGCTCATCGGTCTCCTGGCGCAGGCCCAGCGCGAAGCCGATCTTGCCGGGCGTGTTGCCAATGCTAAACAGGATGTGGCGGATGTGGACCAGCGCTTTCTCGGGCAGCGCGCCGGTCAGGATAACGTTCTTGACCTCGGTGGTGGCGTCGGCCGACGCTCCTTTGGTGACGTAGACCCGATCATACTTGGCGAGTAGGTTCTCCTGGGTCGGCGAGGTGTAGTTCAACGCCAGCGCGCCGCCCGTCGATGCCTGGAGTGGGCCGAGCGGCAGGCTGCTATCCGCGCTGGCGAGCCATGCCGTGTAGACTTGCCCGGCCTCGGGTGCCGTCAGCCCGCTGACGGACACGAAGACGGCGTCATTGCGCAACACCTGATCGCGCCAGGAGAGCGTGCCGCTGGCCTGCGTCGCGCCGATGGTCGGCTCGGTATCGGTGACGGACTCGAAGCTTGGCGTCGGCTGGGCCGGCGCGGCGGTTGGCGCTGCCGCCGCCGCAGTTGGCGGCGCAGCTGGCGCGGTGGCTGCAGCTGGTACGGCAGTTGGCGATTCCGCAGGAGCACCACCACAGGCGCTCAGCAGCATCGCTGCTAGCAGCAGCATCAATCCTGGAAGTCTGTAGATTCTCAAAGCTGAGTCTCCTTTCTCATCGTTGCTGGTCCGATTGAGCAGAATAGCATCTCCACGACTGCGAGGCGACGGTCCTCTATCCGAGAAGGGCAAGAACAATACGGAGCGGTTGGATATCTCGGATGAGTTAAGGCACCGCCTGAGGCTCGCCGTAGATGAAATCGTCCATCACCGCCACGTCGTTGTCGGGCCCGTCGTTGGGACCGAGCGCAGTGGTGCCGTAGGCGATCCGAACGCGGTAGACCACCGGCTCGGAAAACGCGACCCCCAGGAACGACAGGCCGTTGTTGGAGATCGGTGTACCAAATGTCCCCAGTGATGTACCCGCAGCGTCGAAGTACTCGAACGCGGTATGATCAGTATCGACGTCGGCGTATACCGCGCCGAATCCACGTACGACGGCGGGCGTCTGCGTTCCGGGGACGAAGAACGTCAGATCCACAATATTGCTGCCGACCGGCGAGAACATCCGCTCGGCGCTGAAGGCCGTGAAGATGTTGCTGTAGCTGTCGTTGATGTCGCCGAACCTGGGCGACGTGCTAGTGGGGTTGTCGCTATCGGCGCTGACCTCGACGGCGGTCCCGGGTGTCGTCAGCAGCGCGCCGCGTGCTCTCGGCGCGGTCGCGGCGTTGAAGAAGTCCGATGGCAGGGCATTCGGCGCGGCGAACTCATCAGGGACGCCATCCCAGTTGATCTCGCGGTGTCCCGCAGGCTGCGTGCCGGGCGTGCCGCCATTATCGGGCGGGCCAAGTAGTTTGCGGTATTCTTCGACCTTGGCCCGAATATCGTCGGCGGTCGCCCCAGCGGCCATGACGACAGTTGGTCCCGACTGCGTCGCCGGCTGAAGCGTGGCTTCGGCTTCGGTCGGCGCGCTGGGCGGCGCGGCGACGGTGGCTGGGGCAACCGTCGGTTGGGCCGGCGCGGCGGTTGGCGCTGCCGCCGCAGTTGGCGGCGCAGCTGGCGCGGTGGCTGGGGCTGGTGCGGCAGTCGGCGCTGCCGCAGGCGCGCCGCCGCAGGCGCTCAACAACGCCACTGCCAGAAGCAGCATCAGCCCGAAGTGTCCGCGCCTATTCAAGATGAGGTTCCTTTCTCTATCGACATCACAACGCATGATGGAAATCACAGACATAGCTGCCGGCGTTGGCTGGAGTGCTGCGATAGACGACGAAGGCCAGGCCAGGCGCGCGCGTGGCGCTGCCTTTGAACGGGAACAGCCCGTAGCCGGCCATGAATTGGGCGTGCTCGTAGGCGACGATGCCGCCGCCTTCGCCGGGGATCGGCGCGATCTGGCCGTCGCCGTTGGCGTCGTTGCCACGGTTGATCCACTGGCTGAGTGTCACCAGCCGCGCGGCCTGATCTTTGATCGCGGCGATGTCGTTCGCCTGGGCGATCTGGAGCGCCAGATCGTGCGCCTCGGTCGCCCAGCCGCGCATGTTCTCGGCGGTGATCCGCACATGTTCGGAGTGCGCTTTGATCGCCTCGGTCGCATCGGACGTGCCCTCGGCGGCGACGGCTGCATCGTTAGTGGCCTTGATATAGCCGGCCTGATCGCCGTTCTGCACCAGCCCGAAGCCATCGCCGGGGTTTTGCGAGCGGCTGTCGCCGTTCAGATCGCCGAACTTCGGGTCGCGCGAGCCAGCGACCAGGTTGAAGACGTGCTCGGCGTGGCGCTTGACGCCCGCGAGATCGCCGGCAGCCTGCGCATCCGCGACGAACTGCGCGTGCCGCAGCAGCTCATCGCTCTGCAAGCGAATGCCGACGACGTAGCCTTCCTGCGTGGGCAGCCCTGGCCCGTTCGCCAGCAGCTGGTTGAGATATTGGAACGACTGCTCCGGCAGCAGGGCCTCGAACATGATCGTCGCGCCTGGTTTGGCCGGATTACTGCCGGCCTGCTCCTGCGTGATCAGCAGCCGATCGAAGCGCGCGGCCAGGTTTGCGCCGTTCGCGTCGGTGAACTCCAGGTGCGCGTCGCCCGACCCGCTCGGCTGTAGCTCGCCGAGCGGTTGCGTCGCGCTGCCGTCGCGAGTTGTCAGGAACGCGACCAGCGCCTGACCAGCCGGCGGTGGTGTCGCGAGCTTGAGGTTGATCTGGATCTGGTCGCTGCGCGCCTTGCCATCGCTGAAGGCGGCTGTGCCAACCGGCTGGCCGAAATAGGTCGCCGGCAGCGGGTGCGGCGTTGGCTGCGGAGTCGGTGCTGCGATCTGCGGCGCGGCGGCGACCAACGCCGGTGCCTGGTCGGCTGGAACGACCTTGATCTTGCCGGCCATATCCACGCCGCCAGCCGACCCGTGCAGCTCGCAGTAGTAGGCGAACTCGCCGGCCTGGTCGAAGGTATGCTTGAACTGCTGTCCATTCGAGAGCAGGTCGGATTTGAACAGCTTGCCGTCGTCGGCGGTTGCGGTGTGCGGCGCGCCATCCTGGTTGACCCAGATCACGGTCGCGCCGACCGGCACGACGACCTCGCTGGGATTGAAGGTGAAGTTCGCCATCGGGACAACCAGCTCGTTGGCACGCTGCGCGACTGGCTGCGCCTGCCCGCCGCCTGCAGTCGCCGGCTGGGGAGTGTTGATGTACCAGGTGAAATACACCCCGATCCCGATCAAGGTGACGAGCATATACAGCGTGTAGGCAGTGCGCATAAACAGCTTGTAGTTCTTGAACTGGAGCGCGCGTGGCACCAGCTTATTGCCGCGCAGCATGACGAATGTGCCGAACAGCAGCGTCACGAGGCCCAGTAGCGCGTGGATCGTCGCCACCTGATAGTAGGTTTCGCTGAGTTTCTGCGGGATGCCGGGCGCAGCCGACTTGAAGAACGACGCGATCATGATCGTGAGCACTTGAACGACGTTGATCGTGACCGCCGTCGTCTGAATCCAGCGGTGGACATCGTAGCGCTTGCGGACGGCCATAATCATGCCGACCGTCAGAGTCAGCGCGACCAGGATGCCCAGCACCAGCGAAATATCGGCCAACAGCGTGGCATTGGTCCCCAGGAAGCCTTTCCCGTTCATCCACTCACTCCTTTTACAGCCTGATCTATCCCAAACCTTGGGATGCTTCTCCGGTCGCGGGCAGAATGCCAAGCTCCTGTTCGATAAAGCCGGCGAGGTCGTTCATCGTGCGGAAGGGGCTTTGGTTGCCGGTGCGAACGTGCTGAATCCAGCCGCGCCAGTGATGAGCGCCCTGGCAATCGCCACCACTGCGCTCCCACCAGATGCGGACGATAAATGAGCCGTCCTGGTGCGCTGGCTGCTCGTCCAACATAGGTCTGCTCCACTTCCCATATGATACCACTGTCAGTCTAGTCCTTGGGTGTCGAATGGATGTCGAGGCGTGTGCCGTAGGATGAAACCTGCGCGACATTTGAACCGCTGAGGCCGCTGAACCGCTGAACTCGCTGCACCGGGTTCCTCAGCGGGCTCAGCCTCTCAGCGCCTCAGCGATTCTACTGCTCGTGCTGTGTGCCATTCGTCGGCCAGGATCGCATAAAAGAGTTCATCCCACCACGAGCCGTCGTTGCGCGCGATGCACTGCCGAAACCAGCCCTCGCGGCGCATGCCCAGCTTTTCCATGACGCGATATGATGCGATATTCTCGGGCTGGCAGGTGGCGATCACGCGATGCAGCCCAAGCGTGCCGAAGCCATAGGCGAGCGCCGCCAACGCCGCCTCGGTTGTGTAGCCACGGTTGTGGTATGCGGGATGCATCGCCCAGCCGACTTCATAGGTCTGTGGGGCGAACCACGGATGAAAGCCGATATGGCCGATCAGCTGCTGTGTTTCAGTGAGCAAGATGGCAAAAGATTGTGCCTGGTCGCTGCTCTGAACGTTCACAAACTCCTGCGTCTGGGCCTCGCTGTGTTGCCCGTCCGGCATGTAGGCCATGACGACTGCGTCGGCGGTGTAGGCGTACACGGCGGGCCAGTCGGTCGGCACAAACTGACGGATGCTGAGGCGTTCGGTGTAAAGCGTTGGAAGTTGCATCTGTGCTCCTCGGAATCGCTGAACCGGTGAGGTCGCTGAGGGCGGATATACGAATCCGCTCCTACTGCATCATGTGTGTGATTTGCATCGTGCATGATGCCATAGGAGCTTCCTGGTGTCGAATTAGCTTGATACTCAGGGGCTTCGCTCTCCACAGACCCGTACCCGAGCAAAGTTGATCGAGAGAGCGAAGCCCCTACATCGATGCCCACGCTGCGCGCCGAGATGCGCTGCACCAGGTACGGCACCTGTCTAGAGCGGCGAGGCATGCGCCACAGGTGATCGGGCTGGGATGGCATCACATGCCCGAAGGGGCAATACTTTTAGATAACGTCTCGCTCGCCCAGGACGAAGGACGAAGGACGAAGGACGAAGCGCGCTGGAGCCGGTTCAGCGGGTTCAGCGGCCTCAGCGGGTTCAGCGGCCTCAGCGCCTCAGCATATCATATGGTACTATTAGCGCTATGCGCGCGCCACAAGTGTTGACGCGCAGCGCATATCTATGGCCGCACGAGGAGCAGAGAGGAGCGCTCGGATGAGCCAGCACCAGTACACCAACCGCCTGATCGACCAGACCAGCCCATACCTGTTGCAGCACGCGCACAACCCGGTGGACTGGTACCCTTGGGGTGCGGAGGCGCTCGCGAAGGCCCGCGCCGAAGATAAGGCCATCCTCTTGAGCATCGGCTACTCGGCTTGCCACTGGTGCCATGTGATGGAGCACGAGTCGTTCGAGGACGAGGGCACCGCGCGCCTGATGAACCAGCATTTCGTCAGCATCAAGGTGGACCGCGAGGAGCGCCCCGACCTCGACAACATCTACATGACTGCCGTCCAGGCGATGACCGGCGGCGGCGGCTGGCCGATGACTGTGTTCCTGACGCCCGACGGCGTGCCGTTCTATGGCGGCACTTACTTCCCGCCAACCGACCGCCACCAGCTGCCATCATTCAAGCGTGTGCTGCAAAGCATCGCTGACGCCTATGCGAACCGGCGCGACGAGTTGCTCGACGCGGGCAACAAGCTGCTGGCGCACATGCGCGAGGCTGCGAGCGCGCGGCTGGCGCAGGGGCAGCTCAACCCGGCCACGCTTGAGCACGCCTTCGCGGCGCTCGAGAGCCAGTTCGACCCGGAGCACGGCGGCTTCGGCCACGCACCGAAGTTTCCCCAGCCGATGACACTGGAGTTCCTGCTGCGCTACGCCCAGCGTACCGCCAACCAGCCGGGTATGGCGATGCTCGAACAGACGCTGCGCGCGATGGCCGAGGGCGGCATGTACGATCAGCTCGGCGGCGGCTTTCATCGCTACAGCGTCGATGAGCAGTGGCTGGTGCCGCACTTCGAGAAGATGCTCTACGACAACGCGCTGCTCGCACGCGTCTATGTCGAGACCTACCAGGCGACCGGCGACCCGTTCTATCGCCGGATCGCCGAGGAGACGCTCGACTACCTCGTGCGCGAGATGCGCCACCCGGCCGGCGGCTTCTACTCAACCCAAGACGCTGATTCATTTGTACCCGAGATTGGGATGAAGGAGGAGGGCGCGTTCTTCGTCTGGACAGTGGATGAGGTGCGTGAGGTGCTCGGTAGCGATGCGCTGATTTTCGCGCAGGTCTTTGGCGTGACCGAGCGCGGCAACTTCGAATTTCAGTATCCTCGTCACGGATCGAAACATCAGGAAGCCTCCTCACGCACGGCCAGAATTATACCACAGGGCCCGAATATTTTGAGTATTAAACGCCAGCCCGCCGATGTCGCGCGCGTGACCGGGCTGCCGACCGAGCAGATCGCCGCAGCCGTCGAGCGCGGGCGCAAGCCGCTGTTCGATGCGCGCGCGCGGCGGCCCAAGCCCGAGCGCGACGACAAGGTGGTAGTAGCCTGGAACGGCATGGCAATGCGCGCGTTCGCTCACGCCGCGCGCGCGCTTGGCCGCGACGATTACCGCGACATCGCCGTTCAGAACGCCGAGTTCTTGCTGCGCGAGCTGCGCCGCGCGGATGGGGGTACGCCGCAGCTGCTGCGAACCTGGAAGGACGGCCAAGCAGGGACGACGCCCGGCTTCCTCGAAGACTACGCGCTGCTGACCGATGGGCTGCTCGCGCTCTACGAGGCGACGTTCGAGCCGCGCTGGCTGCTCGAAGCGCGCGCGCTCGCCGAGGCCATCCAGACGCGCTTCTGGGACGATGCGATCAGCGGCTTCTACGACACCGCCGCTGATCACGAGGCGCTGGTCGTGCGCCCGCGCGACACGGGAGACAACGCAACGCCATGCGGGAACTCGGTCGCCGCCGATGTGCTGCTGCGCCTGGCGGTGATCTTCGACGACGCGACTGCGCGCGAGCGGGCTGAGGCGGTGCTGGGCGATATGACGCCGTTCATGGAGCGCTACCCGACCGGTTTCGGTCGCTACCTCGCCGCCGCCGAGTTCGCGCTCGCTGCCACCAAGGAGATCGCGCTGGTTGGCGACCCACACGCCGCCGACACGCAGGCGCTGGCCGATGCGATCTTCCGCCCGTTCCTGCCGAACAAGGTCGTGCTGCTGCGCGCGCCCGATCAGTCGCCGGCCATCCCATCGCCACTGCTGGCCGATCGCAGCGCGCTCAACGACCGTGCGACGGCCTACGTCTGTGAGCACTACACCTGCAAGTTGCCTGTGACGGATGCGGCGGCGCTGGCGGCGCAGCTTGCATCCTGACTTGCCTTGTCATTCGGATATGCGCATACTCGGGCCAGGTCAAAAGAGTCAGATTTCTGTATCGCTTTCTCCAACCCATCGTGCTACAATGGCGCTGACTATACGGCCTCTCTCGTTACAAGTGTCAGAAGGATCATTCGCATGAGTTCCTCCTGGAATCACGCCACACATAAGAACCCAAGCTGGTAGGTAGCGCGCTGCTACCTGCCTTCCAGAGCGTTCACCTCAGATAGCTCTGGCCGGTTCGCTGTGCCCGCTGCGGTGCGTCCCGCTACGCCCGCGGCAGACACAGCATATGTGTAGCGATTGATTAGGAGAAACTTCATGGCTGCCGACGGAACGCCGGAGCCGGCCGCGCAACGCTGTGGCACAGCAGTTGCCCGGCTGCGCACGCTCCGTAACCTCTCGCGGGCGCAACTGGTCGCCCGCCTCTACGATCAGATCGGCCCTGACGACCACACCTACGAACGCATCAGCGTGGCCTGGCTGGCGCGCCTGGAGAACGGGCGCATCGTCAAGGTGGCGCGCCCAACGGTAGAGGCGCTCTGCCGCGCGCTGCGCTGCACGCCCAGAGAGCGCGCCTGGCTGTTGCTGCACACCGACCGCAACGTGCTGGCCGGCGCAGCCGACGAGCCAACCGAAACCGCCGAGTTGCTGACCTACGCCATCGACCAGCTGTACCGCGAAGCGCGTGCGCGCTCTCTGAGCTTGAGCTCCTGGAGCTCACCGCCACGGCGCTGGAGCTAGCGATCGCGCGGCGTCGAGGGGCGCAGGTGGAGCTGGGGCGCAAGCATGGAAACGACATACTGCGGGCATCAGCCCAACAAATATAAGGAGATCATATGTCACGGCGATCATTTTTGCGCAGGGCACGCTTTCAGCCGCCCGATCCACAGTCGATCGAGCGCTACCTGCGCTTCTTCAGCAGCAAGGAGCTTTTCTGGAACCCGGATATCTTTCCGCCGATCGACTCGCCGCACCTGTTCGGCGATGATCTGCCGCTCGAGCTGGAGATCGGCTGTGGAACCGCCGACTTCCTCTGCGCTCAGGCGCTTGAACATCCCGGAACCAATTTCGTGGGGGTTGACGTTTCCATGAAGCCGCTGTTCAAGGCGATCCGAACCGCCGAAGTACACGCGCTGCCGAACATCACGTTCATCAAGGGCGATTTCAAGCAGATGTATCCTCTGCTGGCGGTCGATGCGCTCCAGGCCGTCTACCTGCACTTCCCCGACCCGCATATGCGGCAGCGCTTCCGCAAGCACAGGGTCGTCGCGCCTGCATTCCTCGACGCGATCAATCGGGCGCTTGCCCCAGATGGGCGCCTCAGCATCATGACCGACCACCACCAGTTCTTTATGCAGATGCTGGCGCTGATAGAGCAGGACGGACGCTTCGCAAAAACGCACGCCGAGCGCTACCTGATCGGCTTCGAGACGCAGGCGAAGTCGCAGTTTCAGCGCATCTGGGAGCGACACGGCCTACCGACGTTGCGCGTCGAACTCCAGAAGGCGCACTGCTTGACCTGCTATCCTTCGACGGAGTTTACACCAAGCGCAGCCGAAGTGCTCAGCATAGCCTGCAATCCGCAATTGCACCTATAGCCAGAAGCACATGTACTGAGCCACAGAGGGCATAGAGATCGCAGAGTAAAGAAACCCAAACTCGGTGTTCTCTGTGATCTCTATGGCTCAAGCTTTTTGCACATTGCTAAGTGCGCACACGCTCAGCTGCGCGGGAACGGCACGACCCAGATGCCGATCATGGCTGCGGTCGCCGCGCTGCCTGCAATGACACACAGGTGGAAGATCTCGTGGAACCCGAAGCTGTGCGGCCAGGGGTTGGGGCGGCGAAAGGCGTAGATCACCGCGCCGATCGTGTACAGCAGCCCGCCGCTGAGCAGTAGCAGTGTTGCCGCGAGCGGCAGCGCGCGCAACAGGTGCGGCAGCGCCAGCAGCCCCACCCAGCCCATCCCGACATACAGCCCGGCCAGCGCCCAGCGCGGCAGGTGCAGCGCGACGAGCGCGCTGGCCATGCCTGCCGCTGCTAGTAGCCAGATGCCGATCAGGATCGCCAGGCGCAGCGGGCCGCTCAACACATTCACGGTGATCGGCGTGTAGGTGCCGGCGATCAGCAGGAAGATGTTGGCGTGATCCCATGTGCGCAAGGCCGTAGCCACGCGGCCCCGCCAGTCGCCGAGGTGGTAGATCGCGCTGATGCTATAGAGGATGATCAGGCTCATGCCAAAGACCAGGCACGAGCCGAAGCGCGGCAGATCATCGGCGGTCGCTCGGAGCAGTAGGATGGTGACGCCGATCGCGCCGAGCGTCGCAACCGCATGCGACCAGCCGCGCAGTCGTGGTTTGATTGGCTCGTCGGCGTCGGTGTGAGGCCACTCAGTCGGTCGCATAGCATACCTCATTATCAGGAGTTAGGCGGTTGGGAGCTGCCTGGCCCATGAATGGGCAGGCTACGTGTACGAAGGCCACCTGCGTGGCCTGAATCAGCCCGCCGGGTACCCTCTGGGTGCCGGGCTTTGTAGCCGTAGCCGAGGGCTTGAGCCCGACGGTGCC
>Ga0075433_10005250_pt1 | contig 10156 bp, 7 predicted proteins | sample RhiMethybrSRZTD2_FD_75299 | JGI IMG/M metagenome (GOLD analysis project Ga0075433, IMG submission 75299) | Populus rhizosphere microbial communities from Tennessee, USA - Rhizosphere MetaG P. TD hybrid SRZTD2 | ecosystem: Host-associated > Plants > Roots > Rhizosphere > Soil | place: USA... | reverse complement strand
CCCGCCGCCGCAGCCGACCGCGCACGGCACGCAGGACGCGACCATCCAGGGGACCAAACCATGACCGGCGTCGGCCTCAAGGTGCTCTTGCGAATGCGCCTGTCGGCCCATGACGCGCATTACGGCGGCGGCCTTGTGGACGGGGCGCGCGTCCTCGGACTGTTCGGCGACGCGGCCACGGAGCTCCTCGTCCGCCTCGACGGCGACGAGGGCCTGTTCCGCGCCTACGAATCGGTCGAGTTCCTCGCGCCGCTCCACGCGGGCGATTTCGTCGAGGTGGAAGGCGAAGTCGTCGCGGTGGGGAAGACGAGTCGCAAGATGCGATTCGAGGCGCGCAAGGTGATCTCGCCGCGCCCGGATGTCTCCGAGTCGGCAGCCGAGGTGCTGGAAGAGCCGGTCGTCGTGTGCCGCGCCGTGGGCACGTGCGTCACGCCCGCGGCCAGGCAGCGGAACCCTCGCCGCTGACGCTGGCGCTATGGGATGCGCATCTTGCCGCCTGACCCCGAACCACGGAGGCGAGAATGCGCGTTCAAGATCTGCTCAAGGGCAACGTGGTCACCGTCCGGGCGGACGCCAGTGTCCAGGAGGTCGCCCGGAAGATGGCCGAGGAGGACATCGGCTTCCTGCCCGTCGTCGACCCTTCCGGCAAGGCGATCGGCACGGTGACCGACCGCGACATCGTCGTGCGGCTCATCGCGAAGGGCGGCGAGGTGAAGAACGCCCGGGTCGAGCAGGTGATGACGAAGAACGTCGTGTCCGTCCGGCCGGACGAAGAAATCCAGAAGGCGGCCGAGCTGATGAAGGACCAGAAGATCTCCCGCGTGCTGGTCTGCGACCAGCAGGGCAAGCCGGTCGGCGTCGTCAGCCTGGGCGACCTTGCCGAGCGGCACGAGGAGGGCGAAGTCGGCCGCACGGTGAAGGAAGTGAAGGAAGGCGCCTCGCTGACGCATTAGTCCCCAAGGCTCGCCGGGCGGGATAGGATCCGGTTCATGCCCGTCCCGCCCGCGATCTTGACTGCGGCGGTCTGCGGCGCGGAGACCACGCGCGCGCAGACGCCGTACCTGCCCATCACGGCCGACGAGCTCGCGGCGGAAGCGGAGAAGTGCGCGCGCGCGGGCGCTGCGGTGATCCATCTGCACGTCCGCAGGGACGACGGCACGCCCACGCAGGACGGCGCGCTCTTCGAGAAGGCGATCCGCGCCATCCGGGCGCGCTGCGACGTCATCGTGCAGACCAGCACGGGCGGCGCGGTGGGGATGACGGCTGACGAGCGTGCCCAGCCGCTCGATTGCAATCCCGAGATGGCCACCCTGAACGCGGGCTCGCTCAACTTCGGCGACGACGTGTTCTTGAATCCGTTCCCGATGGTCCGCGAGTTCGCCAGACGGATGCGCGAACGCGGCATCGTGCCCGAGCTCGAGTGCTACGACGCCGGCCATGTGGAAAGCTGCCTCGCGCTCGCCAACGAAGGGGTGATCGAGCTCCCGGCGCACTTCGATTTCGTGCTCGGCGTCCGCGGCGGCCTCGGCGCCTCGGAGGAGAACCTGCGCTTCCTCGTCGCCAAGCTTCCTGCCGGGTCCAGCTTCAGCGTGGCCGGGATCGGCCGCCACCAGCTGCCCATGGCGGAGATGTCCCTGCGGCTCGGCGGGCATGCTCGCTGCGGCCTCGAGGACAACATCTACCTGTCGAAGGGCGTGCTCGCGAAGGGCTCCTTCGAGCTGGTGGCGCGCCTGGCCGAGATGGCGCGCGCCGCGGGCCGCGCAGTGGCGACCCCGGCGCAGGCGCGCGAGCTCCTGCGCATCCGCGCACGCGCCTGAAGAGCGGCTGGCGCTGCCGGCCGAGGCGCGGCACACTGCGTCGCCATGCGCAAGCTCCTCGCCTTCGCACTCGCGCTCGGATGTGCAGCAGAGCGGTCCGCCAGCCCGACCGCGCCCGCGCAGGCAACGCCCCGGGACACGGCGTCGGTCCGGCAAGATCCACCACCCTCGCCGCCGGTCACCGCCGCGTCGCAGAGCAGGCCCGTCCTGCAGTACCCGCCGACGAGGCGGACCGACACGGCGGACGTCGTCCACGGCGTCCGCATCCCCGATCCGTATCGCTGGCTCGAGGACGAGCGCTCTGCGGACGTGCAGGCCTGGATGCAGGCGCAAGACGCTTTCGCGCGCTCCTACCTGCGCGCGCTTCCCGGCCGCGACGCGATCGCGCGCCGCCTGTCGGAGCTGCTCTACGTCGACGTGCTCGGGGCGCCGAGGCACCGCGGGGCGCGCTACTTCTACTCGCGCCAGTTCGCCACCAAGGAGAAGGCGATCGTCTTCGTCAAGGAGGGACGGCGCGGCAAGGAGCGCGTGCTGCTCGATCCCAACGCCTGGACGGCGGACGGCAGCGACGCGCTCGGCGGGTGGTGGCCCTCGTGGGACGGCAGGACGGTGGCGTACACGGTGCGCCACAACAACTCCGACGAGGCCGTCCTGTACCTGCTCGACGTCGGGACCGGGAAGCGATCGGCGGTCGACGTCATCGAGGGAGCCAAGTACGCCTTCGCCTCGTGGACGCCGGCGAGCGACGGTTTCTATTACACCTGGCTGCCCGTCGATCCCGGCATCCCCGTCTCCGAGCGGCCGGGTTGGCAGACGATCAAGTTCCATCGCGTCGGCGAGGATCCTCGCAAGGACCGCGTCGTCTCCGGCAAGCTCGGCGATCCCACCACCTTCCAGAGCGCGGCGATCTCCAAGGACGGCCGCTGGCTCGTCCGCAGCATCGCGCACGGATGGGGACGCAACGACGTCTATTTCAGGGACGCGCGCAACCGCGACGCAGCGTGGACGCCACTCGCCGTCGGCAACGACACGCTCTACGACGTGGAGGTCTTCGGCGGCCGGCTGTACGTGACGACGAACGAAGGCGCGCCGAAATTCCGCATCTTTGCGGTCGACCCGGCGCGGCCTCGCCGCCAGGCGTGGAAGGAGATCGTGCCGGAGAGGAAGGACGCCACCCTCGACAGCGCGCGCATCGTCGGTGGGAAGCTCAGCCTCGTCTACCTGAAGGACGCGGTCAGCCACCTCGAGATCCACGAGCTCGACGGAAAGCTGCTCCGCGAAGTGCCTCTGCCCGACGTCGGCACCGCCGGCAACCTGGTCGGGCGTGAGGACGAGGACGAGGCCTACTTCGAGTTCAAGTCGTACACGCACCCGCCGGAGATCTTCCGCACGTCGGTCGCGCGCGGCGGGACGGAGCTCTACTCGCGCGTGAAGCTGCCCGTCGATCCGTCGCTGTACCGGACCGAGCAGATCTTCGCGACCAGCAAGGACGGCACGCGCGTGCCCGTCTTCGTCGTCCACCGCAAGGACGCGCCGCGCGACGGAAGCTCGCCGGCGCTGCTGTACGGCTACGGCGGCTTCAACGTGGCGATCACGCCTGCGTTCAAGGGCACCATCTATCCATGGCTCGAGCGCGGCGGCGTCTACGCCGAGGCGATCCTGCGCGGCGGCAGCGAGTACGGCGAGGAGTGGCATCGCGCCGGGATGCTGCAGAACAAGCAGCACGTGTTCGACGACTTCCTGGCCGCCGCCGAGACGCTGATCGGGCAGCGCTTCACGCGCCCGTCCCGACTCGCCATCCGCGGCGGATCGAACGGAGGGCTTCTCGTCGGAGCGGCGCTCGCGCAGCGGCCGGACTTGTTCTCCGTCGTCCTCTGTCACGTCCCGCTCATCGACATGCTCCGCTACCAGCTGTTCGGGTCGGGGAAGACGTGGATCCCCGAGTACGGGACCGCCGACGATCCGGAGCAGTTCAAGTACCTGGCGGCCTACTCGCCGCTGCAGCAAGTGCGCGACGGCGTCCGCTACCCCGCGACGCTCGTGCTCTCCGCGGACGCCGACGATCGCGTCGACCCGATGCACGCGAGGAAGCTCGCCGCCGCCTTGCAGCATTCCTCGGCCGGCGGGCCGGTGCTGCTGCGCATCGAGAAGCACTCCGGCCACGGCGGCGCCGATCTGGTGCGCGCCACCGTCGAGAAGACCGCGGACGAGTACGCCTTCGCCTTTTCGCAGCTCGCGCGGGCCGAGGCCGCTCCGACTGCCTCGCGCTGATCAGACCGGGCTGATCTCGCGCTTGCGAGACGGGCGCTCCACGCGCTTGGACTCGGTCAGCCGGAGGTAATGCGCGAGGAGCGGGCGCGTGTCGCGCGGATCGATCACGTCGTCGACGTAGCCGAGCGCGGCGACGCGGTAGATGTCGATGTGCTCGCGCAGGCTCGAGGCGAGCTCGGCTTTGAGCGCGGCGGGATCCTCGGCCTGGGCGAGGAGCTTGTTCGCAGCGATCGCGACGATCCCTTCTGCTCCCATGACGCTGATCTCCGCGCCTGGCCAGGCGAGCAGCGCGTCGGGTTCGTAGGCGCGGCCGTTCATCACGTAGTACCCGGCGCCGTATCCCTTGCGCATCACGACGGTGAGCTTGGGTACCGTCGCGGATGCCACGGCGTACAGCATCTTCGCGCCGTGCCGGATGATCCCTTCCTTCTCCACCTTGGTCCCGACCATGAACCCGGGCACGTCCTGCAGGAAGACGAGCGGGATCTCGAACGCGTCGCACAGGTTGACGAACCGCGCCGCCTTGTCGGCGGCGTTCACGTCGAGGACGCCGCCCAGGTGCATCGGGTTGTTCGCCACCACGCCGACGCTGCGCCCGTCGATGCGCGCCAGCGTGGTGACGAGGTTGCGGGCCCAGCGAGGCTTCAGCTCGAACGTCTTGCCGTCGTCGACCACGGCGGCGATGACCTTGCGCACGTCGTAGGCCTGGCGGGGACTGTCGGGAACGGCGTCGAGCAACGCTTCCTCGCGCCTGTCGACCGGATCGGTGCACGGGCGTCGCGGCGGTTTCTCACCGGAGCGCAGCGGGAAGAAGGACAGGTACTCGCGCACCGCGGCGAGACAGGCGGCGTCGTCGTCCACCTCGAGATCGGCGCATCCCGAGATCTCGGTGTGCACCTTGCTGCCGCCGAGCTGCTCCTCGGTGACGTCCTCGCCGACGATGCTCTTCACCAGGTAGGGGCCGCCGATGGCCATCGAGGAAGTGCCTTTCACCATGGGAACGAAGTCGGCGAGCCCGGGGATGTAGGCCGTGCCCGCGGCGCCGGGCCCGACCATCGCCGCGACCTGCGGCACGACGCCGGAGAGCACCACCTGCTCGCGGAACAGATAGCCGGTGTCCGCGAACGATTGGAGGATCGCCGACTGCCCCACGTCGGTCGACAGCCGCGCCCCTGCCGAGTCGACGAGCCAGATCATCGGCACGCGTTCGCGCAGCGCCAGCTCGCGCAGGCGCGCAACCTTGCGCTCGCCGACGGGCCCGATGCTCCCGCCGTGGACGGTGAAATCGTAGGAGGCCACGCAGCAGGGCCGCCCGTCGATGAAACCGGTCCCGCACACGACTCCGTCGGCGGGCGCGGGCCGTTCCGACTCCTCGGGCAGCTGCCCGAGGTGCGTCGCGAGAAGGCCGATCTCCACGAAGGTCCCCGGGTCGAGGAGGAGATCGAGGCGCTTGCGCGCGTCCAGCTTCCCCCGTTCGCGCTGCCTCTGCAGGCGTTCCTCGCCGCCCATCCGCAGCGCTTCCGCCTTGCGGCGGCGCAGCTCCTCGACCTTGTCGCGCATCGACATACCCGCTCCGCTCAATGACCGCTATTTACTTACATTGACTCATATCGAATCGATAACGAGGATGTTTGACCCTTTGTGGAATGCTCGCTAGCGTGAACATTTGCACGCCGGGCAGTCTGCGGATCGGCGAGGGGGACCCGGCGTGCATTGGAGCTCCTGACCCGCATGCCTGCGCCGTCGGCTTCCCCCCATCCGCCGGAAACCGCCGGATCCGATCCGCTCGTCGGCCGCACCGTCAACGATCGCTACCGGATCGTGGGGGCCATCGGCCAGGGCGGCATGGGGCGCGTGTACAAGGCGTTGCAGTCGCCGCTCGACCGCGTGGTGGCGCTCAAGATCCTCGGAGCGGGGCACGACCGCGACCCGAACTTCTACAAGCGGTTCTTCCTCGAGGCGTCGGTCACGGCCAAGCTGACGCATCCGAACACCATCACCCTCTACGACTACGGGCGCACGGAAGACGGCATCTTCTTCATCGCCATGGAGTACCTCGACGGGCGCACCCTGTCGCAGGCCATGCAGCAGGACGGCGCGCTCGGCCAGGAGCGGGTGATCCACGTCGCGCAGCAGATCTGCCGGTCGCTGCGCGAGGCCCATGGGCTGGGGATCATCCACCGCGACCTGAAGCCGGCGAACGTCATGCTGCTCCGCCAGCAGGACGACCACGACTTCGTCAAAGTGCTCGACTTCGGCCTGGTGAAGTTCTTTCACGGCGAGAATCCCGACGGCGACATCACGAACGCGGGGACGTTCATGGGATCGCCGCACTACATCGCGCCGGAGCAGGCGCGCAACCAGAACCCCGATCAGCGCTGCGACATCTACTCGCTCGGCATCCTCCTCTACCAGATGGTCACGGGGAAGGTGCCGTTCACCGCAGCGAACCCCGTCGACATCATCCTCAAGCACTTGCACGAGGCGCCGGCGCCTCCGCGAACGGCCCGGCCCGACCTCGACATCGACGCGCAGCTCGAGCAGATCGTGCTGCGCTGCATGGCGAAGGACCGCGCCGAGCGGTTCCAGTCCATGGACGAGTTGCTGGTCGCCCTCAAGGCCGTGCGCCAGCGCCTCACCGGAACCGCCGGCCCACGTCTGGTGCCGACGCCCGTCACTCCCGACGCCCTCCGGCCGGTCGAGGCGCGGACTTCGCCGCTCCCCGAGGTCGTGCCGACGCCGGTGGAAGCGCTGCAAGTGGTCGAGTTGCACGACGAGCGTCCGCGCGCGTCACGGCCGCCGCCACCCCCGCCCGATGCGCTCGACGACGCGCCGACGACGCTGCGGTTTGCCGGCATGGGAGATCCGCCGTCTTCGACGCGGTCCATCTGGATCGCGACGGGGGCTGCCGCGATCGCCGCCGTGTCCCTGGCGCTGTGGGTGGGCCGCCCGCAGCGGCCCAAGCCGACGGTCACCGTGGAGCATTCTGCGGCCATTCCGGTCGCGCCCGCGCCGTCCCCGGAGCGCGCGCCGTACCCGACGGCCAGCGCCGGCCTCACCGTCGTGGCGCTGACCAGCGTTCCTCCGGGCGCCGAGGTGGACGACGCCGACGGCCGCGCCCTGGGGCGGACGCCGATGGAGCTCCCCGTCAGCGCAGGCCGCCCGCTGCAGCTGCTGCTCCGGCTCGAAGGCTACAAGCCGTTGCCCATCCTGCGCCGCGCCGTCTCGGGCGACCGCCTCGCCATCGCCGCGACGCTGAAGAAGGAACCTTCCCGCACGACCCCGCCGCGCGGGCCGGCGCGGCGATCGGTCGGCTACAAGGACGACCCGTATTGAGGACCCCCCGCATGACGCAGACGACGCGCCCGCCGCTACGCTCCAAGATTCTCCTCGCCACCGTCTCGACGCTCGTCGTCGGCCTGCTCGCCGCACCTGCGGCGTGGGCCGACGCCCGGAACGAGGCCAAGCGTCACTTCCGCGACGGCATGGCGCTCATCGCGGCGGGGCAGGTCGAGCGTGGCATCGCCGAGCTCAAGGACGCGTACGCCATCAAGCCGCACCCCGATCTCCTCTACAACATCGCCCGCGCGTACGTGGATCTCGGCAAGATCCCCGAGGCGCTCGACTACTTCCAGCGCTACGTCGCGACCGATCCCGACGACCGCGCGCAGGTCGAGGCAGTCATGGCGCGGCTCTCCGCCGCGATCGGACCCCGCCCGGCGCCCCCGGCCGCGGCTGCGCCGGCGCAATCCGTGGACACGGCGCAGCTCCTGTCCGCGCTGCAGGAGCTGATCGAGCGCAACCGGGCTGTGGCGCAACCTGCCGCCGCCAAAGGCGCGCAGGCCCGCACGGCTCCGGCGCCGGTCGCCGCGAAGGCGAAGCAGGACGACGAGATGTTCGAAGCGACGGAGGTCACCGCGCGCACGCGCGCCACCGCGCGGGAGATCGCCTCCGCGCTGGAAGGCGGTCGCACCGACGAGGACATCTTCGAAGAGCAGGTGGTGACCGCGGGCGTGCACGCCAGCTCGGAGGCGAAAGCCCCTGCCTCGCTCACGGTGATCACCGCCGACGAGATCCGCCTCACGGGCGCCGCGACGATTCCCGAGATCCTGCGGCGCGTACCCGGCGTCGACGTGGCGGAGATGAATCCCTCCGACACGAACGTGTCCATCCGCGGCTTCAACCGGCGGCTCGCGAACAAGGTGCTCGTGCTCGTCGACGGGCGCAGCGTCTACCAGGACTTCCTCGGCGCGACCTTGTGGCCGCTGCTGGACGTCTCGGTGCAGGACATCGCGCGCATCGAGGTGATCCGCGGTCCCGGATCCGCGCTGTACGGCGCCAACGCATATGCGGGCGTCGTGAACATCATCACGCGGACGGGCGACGAGGTGAACGGAGGACGCGCCTTCGTCCAGACGGGGAACTACGGCACGGTGCAGGGAGCCATCTCGGCGGGCGGGCGCAACGGCAAGCTCACGTACCGGACCACGGTCGCGTACGACCACGCGGACAAGTGGACCGCGGAGGCGCCGGCCGGGTTCAACTCGCAGTTCGCGCAGCCGGATCGCAGCCGCGACATCCAGCGCGCCGAGCTCGCCGCCGAGTACCAGTCCAGCGGGCTCCAGGTTCGCGCCGGCGCCGGCTTCGACAACATGAACGCCATGGAAGTCTTCCCGCTCGGATCGCTGCGCACCTTCGGCAATGAGGGGCAGGGCGGCTTCGTCCGCGCGGAAGCGACCTACGGCGAGACCAACGTGAAGGTGTACTGGAACGCGCTGCGCATGCGGTCGGGCCCCGAATACTGGCCCGCCGCGCTCCCGTCCATCTCGGCGAGCGTCCGCTCGGACGTCGTCGACGCCTCCGCTCGCACCGGCCTCGAGTACAAGCTTCTCGGCCGCCATCGCTTCAACTTCGGCGCCGGGTTCCGGTACTCCACCGTCGATTGGGGATTCCTCGCCCCGCGCGCCGACGGCGGCACGCGCTACACGCAGGAGCATTTCAGCGGGTTCTTGCAGGACGAGTGGGAGCCGGCGAAGCGCGTCAGCGTCACGCTCAGCTACCGCGTCGATCGCCACCCGCTCCTCGCCGACCAGCACATCACCGCGGGCGGCCTGGTGCATTCGCCGCGCGGGACGGTGCTGGTCGAGGTCGCGCGCGACCAGTTCGTGCGCTTCACGGCAGGTACCGCCTTCCGCGCGCCCACCTTCCTCGAGAGCTACGCGAACCTGTACGCGCCCGTGTTGCCCACGGCGGGGATCCGCTTCCAAGGCGACCTGAGCTTGAGGCCCGAGGAGATGCTGCAGGCGGAGCTCGGGTACAAGGGCCGCATCGGCGATCACTGGACGCCCGAGGCCGTCGTCTACGTCGAGCGCGTGCGCAACCTCATCACCGACGGCGCGCTGCAGCCGGCGCCTCCGGGCAGCTCGACGGCAGGGCAGACCGTGCTCGGCTTCACGGGGTTCCAGAACGAGCCGAATCGCTTCGTCGGCGTGGGCGCCGAGCTCGGCCTGCGGTACCAGCCGGGCGACGGGATCGACGTCGGAATCAACTACTCGCTCGAGAAGCTCTCCGACTGCACCTCGAGCTGCACGAGCGATCACGCCGCCGCGAACCAGTCGTCGGCCACGCTCTCCAACACCGCGCAGCACAAGCTCAACGTCGTCGCCACGTGGCGGACGAGGGGCAACTTCGATCTCGGCCTCGATGCGCACTACGTCTCGAGCGTGACGTGGTTCGAGAAGTCGTTCGACCCGAGCGCTCCCGCGGGCGTGGTGCTCGCTCCGTACGCGCTGCCCGCCTACACCCTGGTGAACGTGCGCGTGGGATATCGCTTCATCCGCGATCGGCTCGAAGGCGGCGTCGCCGTGTACAACCTGCTCGGCGACGATCACCGCGAGCATCCGTTCGGCAGCCCGATCGGGCGCCGCCTCCTGGTGACGGCCGCCGCTTCGTTCTAGGTGTCCGGCAGCGGGCAGCGTTAGAAGTCCGGCCGCGATGCGGCTGGTCTCGATCCAGGTCGGACTGCCGGCGAAGTACGCGGGACGCTGGACGACCGCGTATCGCAAGCA
>Ga0075433_10005249_pt1 | contig 10156 bp, 10 predicted proteins | sample RhiMethybrSRZTD2_FD_75299 | JGI IMG/M metagenome (GOLD analysis project Ga0075433, IMG submission 75299) | Populus rhizosphere microbial communities from Tennessee, USA - Rhizosphere MetaG P. TD hybrid SRZTD2 | ecosystem: Host-associated > Plants > Roots > Rhizosphere > Soil | place: USA... | reverse complement strand
GATCGGCACTTCGCGATCGCCGGCCCGGATGATCTCCGGCGCGGCCTTCGACGGCATGCCTTACCTTACAGGAATTCCTCTCGCCGCCTGCGGTCCGGGGTGCAGCGTACAGTCTTGGTTCACTGTCACGCTGCGAATGTGTCCACGGTTTGCGCTTCGCGCCTGCGCGACGACACGACGGCACGACGACACGACGACACGACGACACGACGACACGACGGAAGACGACCTCGGGCCTGACGGCCCGCCGTCACGAAGAGCACAAAGACTCAAGAGAACACAAAGCCTCGAACTCTCTTCGACGGACTTCAGCCGCCCTAGGGCCGGCGCGCCGGCAGCGGGCGAGCCGGTGATACGTGCCCGTTGTCTTGGTATTTCTTCGTCTTCCGTCGTGTTCGTCGTGGCGTCGTACCTTCGTGCCAGCGCGAAGCGCACCCGTGGACACGATCGCAGCGTGACAGGGAACGAGATTCGAAACTTGACCGCGACCGGCGCGCCGTACTCACGCCGGATACTTCGGATCGGCCTTGATTTCCCGGATCTGCAGGATGTGCCGCTGGGCGTGCGTGGAGATCATCAGGAACCACTGATAGACGTCCATGTTGCCTTCGAGCAGCTTCCGCGAGCGGAGATCGTCTCCGGTCTTCGCCGCATACTGCCGCATCGTCGCGCGCAGCTTCAGGAAGCGCTGCAGCGGCTCGCTGACGTTCGGCACCTTCCCGGTCGGGACCCGCGCTTCGCCGGTCGTGGTGCGGGTGGTGCGGTCGATGCCGTACCAGAGAATGCCGGCATCCGTGGCTTCGATCTTCTCGGTGTTCGGCGGCTGCTTCATCGAATCCGCGACCCGCTGCCAGTATTGGGGCTCGGCGATGGCCAGGTGCTCCACCACGTCGGTGATGGTCCAGGCCTCGGGCTTCATGCGGAAGCGCAGCTGCGCCTCCGACAGACCTTTGAGCTCGGACACCAGCCAGCTTTCGGTCATCTCGAGGTGAGCGAGCAGACGTTGACGGTCGCCGGCGGTCAGGCCCTGGGCCGAGGCGATCGTGGGGAGCGTAGCAAGAACGAGGACACAGAGTGACTGTCGCACCGGCCAATCCTGCTGGAGAGAGCGACACGCGATCAATGCGATTCGTCACACCGGTCCGGCGTTCGTCACAAAACCGGCGTCGTCAAGCGCCGCGTCCGCGTGAGCGGCCCTCGCGCAGCGTTCGGAACGTAATCGAGTAGCGCAGCGCCGTGACCGCGGGAATATGGTGCTCGTAGGCAGTCCTCGCCGGTCCCGCCAGGACGTACGCCGAGCGGCGTTCGAGCGTGATTCCGTGGGTCGCCGTCCGCCGCGGTCCCGTACCGGCTGCCGCCTCGGCGGGACTGACGTAAGGACGGAACTTCATGCGGCACGACGAGAGCAGCGAGATCCCGGCGACGATGTCGTACTGGGGAGCGTCGCGGTGCCAGCCGATCGGCGCGCCCGGAGGGTACTCGTTGATCAGCGCCATCGCGAACGCGTCGGCGTCTTTCCCCGCAAGACTCGCTGCCCTGGCGCGGAGCGGCATCAGGAAGTCCGGTATCGCTGGCGAGACGCCGTCGCCGGCGTCGTATGACATCCCGAAGAACGCAACCCGCCGCCGCGCCACCACCCCGCGCATCTCGAAGTCCGAGAATTCCACCCGGCCGATCGCCTCGACCAGGGCGGTCTCCTCGTCAGGGCTGACGAAGTCGCCGCGATAGACGAAGCCCTCCGGAACGTCCGCGTCGAAGAGCGACATGTCGAAGAGAGCTGGCCGCGCTCAACCGGGCAGGAAGAAGAACCCCAGCGACAGAATCATGTAGACCGCCAGCAACTGAATCCCTTCCATCCAGTTCGTCTCCCCGTCGTGCGCGATGAAGGCGATGCTGAGCACCGAGAGGCCGATCGCGACGAGCTCGAAAGTCGTGAACAGGAGATCCATCGGCTGCGGCGCGATCAGGTAACTCAGGAAGATCAGCGCCGGGGCGACGAAGAGCGCGATTTGCGTAGACGATCCGACCGCGATGCCGATGGCGGCATCCATCTGATCGTTCGCGGCCAGAACGACCGCGGAGAAGTGCTCCGCGGCGTTGCCTACCAGGGCGACGATGACCACGCCGACGAAGAGATTGGTCATCCCGAGGTCCTTGGCGGTGGCGGAGACCGACGTGACCAGCAGCTCGCTCACGACCGCGACGGCGGCGGTCGACGCCAGCAGCATGAAGACCGCGCGCTTGACCTCGGATGTGCCGGGACCGTCGCCATGCGGGCCGTGCGGGGCCGCGACGCCGAAGAGGTCGCGGTGCGTGCGCAGCGTGAAGATCAGGCTGGCGCAGTAGGTCGCGAACAGCACGAACGCGATCTCCGTGTCGAGCTTCAGTTCGACCGGCCTGCCGCTGCCGTGCGCGAGCCGGTGAAAGACGGCGGGCACGACCAGTCCGATCACGCTCAGCAGCAGCATGGTGGTGCCCATGCCGGCCGCGGTGCGGTTGAACTTCTGGGTGGGATGTTTCAGGCCGCCGATGAACGCGGCGGCGCCGAAGACCAGCAGGACGTTGCCGATGATCGAGCCGGTGAGCGAGGCCTTCACCAGATCGATCAGGCCCTCGCGCAGGGCCAGGGCGCCGATGATGAGCTCGGCGGCATTACCGAACGTGGCGTTCAGCAGGCCGCCGATGCCGCCGCCGAGCCGTTCGGCGAGGACCTCGGTCGCCCGGCCGATCGAAGCGGCGAGCGGCAGGATCGCCAGCACCGAGGCGACGAAGATCGCCGTGTGGTTTTCCGGAATCACCAGCTCGAGGCCGATGGCGACCGGGACGAAGCCGAGCAGCAACAGCTGGCCATGGCGGCGCAGGAACGACATCATGGGATAGTGCCACGGCCCCGACCATCAGGCCCTGTTCAGCGAGAACGGGAAGGAGCCGGGTGGGTACCTAACCCGAGCGCTGCTTGGAGGCGGCGTCGATCTCCGCATCGATTTCGCGTTCCGCCTGCAGCCAGTCGTCCAGGTCTTGCCCGTCCTGCCCGCCGCGCGCCTCGTAGAGCTCGTGCGCCCGCTTCGCAATCCGGTTCATGCGCGACAGCGGCTGATCGGGTGAGCCTGAATGGGGGTCGGCCATGGTGTCCTCCGGCGGTTCATCCCGATTGTAGCTAACCGGTTGCTGAAAAGCGTCGTCGATAGGTGAAGGCTGCATTTCCTTGAGCAGCCTGCCAGCCTCTTGTCGACCGTTCAGGGCTCCTGGTCGGCGCGGCTGCCCTGGTGCGGACGTTCTCGGCGCTCACGGCCGTCGATCCCGGATTCAGGAGGGAGCACGTTCCTCAGCCGCGATCGTGTTGTTCGCGGTCGCCCTCGCCGCCAGCTACGTCCCAGCTCGCCGGGCGGGCCGCATGGATCCGGCCGTGGCGCTTCGGGACAGCTAGGCCTTTTTGTCCCTTGTCCCTTGTCCCTTAACATGGCTTTCAATGGCCCGCGCGCTGTTCCTCGCGACGCTCTCGCTCTTTGCTCCTCTCTCGGCGCAGCCCCTGAGCACGCTGCACATCAAGATCGTGCTGGGCGACGCCGACGGCCGGGCGATGCCGGTCGCGCGCCATGTGCTGCTCGTCAGCGAGAACCCGACCAGTGCGCTGCCGCGGCGTGTGGTCACGAGTGCCGATGGCACCGTCGAGATCAGGCTCCGTCCGGGGAACTACACGGTGGAATCGGATCGCCCGGTGGCGTTTCTCGGCAAGCGATACGGCTGGACGCAGGTGATCGACATCCCCGCGGGCCGTGACGCCACGCTCGAGTTGACCGCAGCGAACGCCGAGGTCGAATCCGAGACGCGAACCGGGACCGGTGCAGCGTCGCCGGATTCCGATCCGTCCTTTCTCCTGAGCCGGTGGCAGGGGAGCGTGCTCGCGCTCTGGACCCCGCTCACGCGTGCGTCCGGGTTCGTCGTCGACGCGAAGGGCCTGCTGGTCACCAGCCAGCGCGCCGTCGGCGGCGCTTCAGACGTCGAAGTGCAACTGACGCGTGAGATCAAAGTCGCGTCGACCGTACTGGTGTCGGACGCGGAGCGGGGCGTGGCCGTGCTCCGGGTCGATCCGACGGTCACCGCCACGCTGCCGGCATTGCCGCTCGGATGCGGTCAGGGCACGAAGCTGCCGGTCGAGGACGGACAGGAGATCTTCACCATCGGCGCGCCGATGCGCGGACCGGCGGGAATGACCTCCGGCGTCGTGACCCGCATCGAGCCGCATGCCATCGTCGCCGACTTGATCCTCTCGTATGGCGCGGCCGGCGGCCCGGCGTTCACCGCAGCAGGCGTTCCGATCGGCGTGACGTCAGCGGCCGCCGACACCGGCGACGGCGCCCGGGCGTATCCGCGTGTCGCCCGGATCGACGATGTCTGCGCCGTGATTGCGGCGGCCGCGCAGAAGATGAGCAGTGTGCCGGCGCCGAAGGCCACGCATCTGCCGGTCGAGCCGGCGCGGCCCTTCCCGGCCGCCGCGCTCGAAGACGCAGTCAAGGGCCGCGCCGGCGGCCTCAGCCCCTATGAGATGTCGTCGTCCGACTTCGAGATCCACTTCATCACGCCGGTGACCCTCTACGGCGCGAAGTATCAAGCGGAGCAGACGGAGGCGCAACGGCGCGCCGGCGGGCCGCAGCGCGCCGACGCGCCATTCATCCGCCCGCTGCTGGATTTCGAGAACTGGTCCCAGTACGTCTCGGATCTGCCGCCGGTCCTGCTGGTGCGGATGACGCCGAAGTTCGTGGAAGGCTTCTGGACGACCGTCGGCCGCGCCGCGGCGCGGACGCAAGGGGTGTCGTTGCCGCCGATCAAGCATCTGAAGTCGAGCTTCCTGCGGATGCGAGCGTTCTGCGGCGACGCCGAGGTCACGCCGATTCACCCGTTCCTGCTCGAGCACCGCCTCACCGAGACCGACACGATCGACGAAGGACTCTACGTCTTCGATCCGGCAGCCTTGCGCCCGGACTGCGGAACGGTGAAGCTGACCCTCTTCTCGGCCAAGGATCCCGCGAAAGGCGACACCCGCGTCGTCGATGCAAAGGTCGTGGAGCAGATCTGGCAGGATTTCGCGTCCTACCGGAACGCTCGCTAGAAAGCCACCGGCCTACGACAAGAACTTCAGCAACTCCGCGTTGATCTGCTCGGCGTGCGTCCACAGCACGCCGTGCGGGCCGCCGGGCAGCTCCACGAGCTTGACGTTCTTGATCATCTTCGCCTGCCGTCTCGACGTCGCGTCCGGCGGCAGGATGCGGTCGGCGTCGCCGTGCAGGATGAGGGTGGGCACTTTGTTCTTCGGGTGGTTCTTGCGGAAGTCCTCGATCCAGCAGTCGACGCACGCGACGGTCCCGATGGCGGAGGCGCCGACGGCCACGTTCCAGTTGTCCTCGAGCACCCGCTCGCTCACCAGCCTTCCGCCGGTGACGTCGTAGTTGTAGAAGTTGCGCAGGAACTCCATCAGGAACTTGGGACGGTCCGCGCGAATCGCCGCCTTGATGTCGTCGAAGACCTTGGCGTCCACGCCTTCCGGATTGTCCGCCGCTTTCACGAGATAGGGCCCCAGCGTCCCAATCAGCACGGCCTTGCGGACGCGCTTCGTCCCGTACTTTCCGAGATACCGGGTCACCTCGCCCGATCCCATCGAGAACCCGACCAGAGCGACCTTCTTGAGATTGAGCTTTCTCAGGAGCTTGTCGAGATCGGCGGCAAACGTGTCGTAGTTGTAGCCGATGCCGGTCTTGCTCGATCGGCCGAAGCCGCGCCGATCGTACGTGATCACCCGGTGCCCGGCGGCGAGGAGGGCCGCCGTCTGCTTCTCCCACGACGCGCCGCTCAGCGGCCAGCCGTGGATCAGCACGACCGGCGATCCGGATCCATGGTCCTCGTAATAGAGCTCGATCGGCGTGGAGTTCTCTTTGCCGACGGTGATCATGGCCATTCGGGTTGCTCCTTGAAGTGCTCTTGTCAATGCTTGTGTTTGTGTGGAACCGCGGGCTTCGGCGGTGATTGGCCCGTGCCGGCTTTGTGCGACTCTTCCTCCGCCATCTTCTCCCGGATCTCGTCAGGAGATTTCGGGTTCAGCGCCTCCATCTCCGCAATCTCTTCCGGTGTCAGCTTCGGGAGTCGTCGCAGGAAGTGTACGAGATGCCAGCTGGCCGTCTCGCTTTCCTTGGTCCCTGTGCCCCAGGCCGGCATCCCGGTGAAGCGGACGCCGTTCTCGATGATCCAGAACAGCTCGCCATCCGACAGGTTCTGGGTCTCGGGGAGACGCATGTCGGGAGCCTTCGGCCACAGACCGCTGCCCATCTCGGTTTTGCCGCTGCCATCATTGGCGTGACACGTGGCGCAGTGATCCGCGAAGTGCGCGCGGCCTTCGGCAACGACTTCGGCAGAGTACTGCACCGGGTTCGTCAGCGACTTCGCACGCCGGGCAATCGCCATGTTGCGGACCCGCCGGGCGACGAAGGCTTCGACGGCTCCCGGCTGCTGCTTTGCGCTGACTCCTGTGTTGACGAAGTACCAGAGCCCGAAGGCGCCCAACGCCACCGCCAGCACGAGGAGCAGCAAGAACGCTTTGAGCACGGGCCGTCGATGCATGCCCTCAATGGTACCAGCCACCGCTCTGCGTCTACCTCGAGCACACGGTCACACCGGCCGAGATGGTGATAGTGTGACGCCCGCCTGCGGTCCATTTCTGGAGGTAGCGGTCGGCCTGATCGGCGCGTTTCTGCTCGCGCGCGGGCTCCGCAGTCTGTTGTACGGTGTCGGCGCCGCGGATCCGGTGTCCTACGCCGCCGCGGCCGTGGTCATGGCGCTGTCGGTGCTGGTCGCGTGCGCCGTGCCCGCCTGGCGGGCGGCCCGCATCGATCCGACGCTGGCGCTCCGCCAGGAGTGACGCCGCCGTCTATCGCACCTGCCGGCGCCAGTCGGCCAGCTTCTGTCGCATCGCCTCGCGCCGGCGTGTGTGCGCCGGATCGCCGGCCAGGTTGCGGATCTCCTGCGGATCAGCGGTCAGGTCGAACAGTTGTTCGTAGTCGAACTCCGGCCAGTACACGTACTTCCAGTCGCGACGAATGACGCCCTGCGATGACGGAATGCGATCGCGCGACGTGATCGTGGGGTGCTCGTAGAAGAACTCGTCGCGCCAGCGGGGCGCCCTGTTGGAGAGATACAACGGGGCCAGATCGCGCCCCTGCATGACCCCGGGGACCGGCACGCCGGCGCCAGCGAGAATCGTCGGCGCGACATCGATGTTGAGCGCCATCTCGTCTCTCGTCATGCCGCGGCGTCCAGAGGGAAGACGCGGGTCGCGAACGATCAGCGGCACCCGCAGCGCCTGCTCGTACGGGTACCACTTGTCGGCCAGCCCGCGATCCCCATGGAAGTATCCGTTGTCGCCGATGAATACGATCAACGTACGCTCGTACACGTTCTGTGCCACGAGCTCGTCCACGATCCGCCCGATGGCCGCATCGACCTCGGTAATGAGCCGGTAATAGCGAATCATGTATTCCTGGTAGCGTTCGGGTGTGTCGAAGCGCCACTTGAAGCGCACCCGTCCCTCGTTCGAGTCCTTCGACAGGAACGGCGGCAGCGCCTCCAGAAATCTGGCCTCGCCGAGCGGCGATGGTGGCACCTTGACGCCGTCGTAGAGCTTCGCGCTCCAGTCCTGCGGCAGGTACTGTTCCTTCGCGTTGTCTTCCGCGTGAGGGGCGAAGAAGCCCACGCTCAGCATGAAAGGCCGATCGCGCGGCCGTCCGCGCAGGAACTCGAGCGAGTCGCGGGCGTTCATCTCCGTGACGTGCACCCGCTGACCGGCCGCGTCCTCCAGCCAGTGACGGCCGTGGTAAGCGCGGACGAAGTCGAAGTCGCTGGACCGCGGGGCGCCGACATCGTATTTGCCCACGTGTCCGGCCCAGTAGCCGGCGCCGCGCAGCCTTCCGACGTAGGTCTGGTCGAACGCGCCGGGCGCCAGTGGCTTGCCGAACTGGTCGATCCCGTGCCGGGACATGTACTGGCCGGTCAGGAGCGACGCCCGGCTGGTCATGCAGATCGACGTCGTCACGCGCGCCTGCCCGAAGCGGACGCCGTCCGCGGCCAGGGCGTCCAGCCGCGGGGTGCGCACGACGCGATTCCCTGCGGCGCCGATGGAGTCCCATCGGACGTCGTCGATGACGAACAGGACGACGTTCATCGGCCCCGGAGGGGGTTGCTCCGAGCCGCCGCGGCCGGCCGCAGACAAGGCCGCGGCCGCAAGCCCGAGTATTCCAAGAGCGATTTTCATGAGGCCGGCCAGGGAGGTCCTTTTCTCCTTCTGACAGTCGGCGGTATGTTATCCGCGCCGCGGCGGATGCACAGTGCTCCGCGATCCGGCGATCGAGAGGCCCGATGAAGACAATTGCTTGTGTATCGTCCGCGCTCGCGCTCGTCGTGGCGATGGCCGCCGCCCGCCCCGTCGCCCAGGGCCCCGCCCCGGCGGGCTTCGTTTCGTTGTTCAACGGCAAGGACCTGACCGGCTGGAAGATCCCGGAGGGCGATGGCGGCCACTGGAAGGTCGTGGACGGCGCGATCGACTACGACGCCGGCAGCCAGGCGACCGGGGACAAGAGCCTCTGGACGCAGAAGTCGTTCAAGAACTTTCAGCTGAAGGTGGACTGGCGCATCAAGGAGACGCCCTTCATCAGCAAGAACATGAAGATCGTCATGCCCGACGGGCACAACAAGCGCGACGCGAACGGTCAGGAGATCAATCTGACCGCGCCGGATTCCGACTCCGGATTGCTGCCGCGCGGCCACACCAAGGCGCAGTTCAATATCTGGTGCTGGCCGGTGGGCTCCGGCGAGATGTATGGCTACCGGACGGATGAGAAGTCGCCACCGGCCCTCAAGGCGGCCGTGACTCCTCGCATGAACGCCGACCACGACATCGGCCAGTGGAACACGTTCGAGCTGACGGTGCAGGGCAGCGATGTCACGTTGTTCCTGAACGGCAAGAACGTAATCCCCAAGGTCACGCTGCCCGATCTGCCGGCGGAAGGGCCCATCGGACTGCAGCACCACGGCGGGCGTACACCCGACGGCGGCTACAGTGGGATTCCGGCGCTCGTGCAGTTCAAGAATATCTACGTGAAGGAGATGAAGTAGACCGTCGCGGAGCTCACCGGATGGGCGGCATCCAGCGGACGCCGCCCTCCGCGGTCGCGAACGTGCGGCCGCCGGAATCGGGATCGGCGTCGGGCGACGTATTGCCGACCGGACGCTGGAACGCGATCGCCGCGGCGCCGCGATCGAAGTCGGTGGGCTCCGGACCGATCGCCGGATTCATGATCGACGTCCGCACCGTGACGTGGTTGCAGCCGAGGGCGTGCCCGAGCTCGTGAATCCGCAGCAGCCGGCGCCGGCTGTCATCGCGATCGAAGTCCCGATCGAGCCACATCGATCCGCCGACGATCGTCCCGTCGGGCTGTTCGGCCCACGTGCCGTAGCCAATCGTCTGGGCCGTGTTCCTGACCCCGGTGTAGCGGCCGACAACGATCTTGCCCGTACGCTGAACCAGCACCTGCTCGCCCGCCTGCGGCCATTCAATATCTACCGACGCGAACGTCGAGTAGGTCCCCGACGTCAACAGGCCGAGCCCCTCGTTCAGATGGCCGACGAGCGCCGTCACTTCGTCCGCCGTCAACCGCTCGGCGGTCGCCTCGTACCGGTCGGTGCCGGAGCTGACGTACTTCATGACCGTGCCCAGGACGACGACTGAGGGCCGGCTGGTCCAGCGCTGGAGGCGGCTGTTCGAGCCGCGGAACATCTCGTCGAAAGCCGGCAGATCGAACGAGGACGGAATGAGCGGGACCTTCATGCGATCCGCCGTCGGACCGGTCAGGCTCGTCCGGCGTTCGACGATTCTGCCGCCCGACACCACCGTGGCGTAGCTGCCGGGGCCGCCGACTTCGACATCGAAGTTGCCGTTGGCATCCGACTGAATCGCGAAACGGTTGCCCAGCTGGACGCTGACCTGGCCGGTTGCGCTCCCGTCGAGAGCGCTCACGGTCTGACCCTGAAGTCTCCCGGATGTCGCCGGGGCCGTGGGGCTGGACTTCGATCCGCCGCACGCGGCGGCAGCAAGGCAGAGCACGACGACTGC
>Ga0075433_10005245_pt1 | contig 10158 bp, 10 predicted proteins | sample RhiMethybrSRZTD2_FD_75299 | JGI IMG/M metagenome (GOLD analysis project Ga0075433, IMG submission 75299) | Populus rhizosphere microbial communities from Tennessee, USA - Rhizosphere MetaG P. TD hybrid SRZTD2 | ecosystem: Host-associated > Plants > Roots > Rhizosphere > Soil | place: USA... | reverse complement strand
TCCCGCGCGCGCGAGCGGGAGCTCGAGCAGGCCCATGACCGGCTGCGGAACGCCTACGCGCAGTCGCGGCAGTACGCGGTGGACCTCCGCAAGACGTATCGCCGACTGCAGCACGCGATCTTCCAGAGCCTGCTCGGTCTCGCGAACGCGCTCGAGGCCAAGGACGCCTACACCCGTGGCCATTCCGAGCGGGTGGCGAGCCTCGCCCGCCGGCTGGCCCTCGCCGCCGGGGTGGCGCCCGCCGGGGCCGACGTCATCGCCCAGGCCGGCCTGCTCCACGACCTCGGCAAGATCGGGATCCCCGAGCAGGTGCTGCGCAAGGCGGGCCCGCTCACCGCGGAGGAGTGGGAGGTGATGCGGCGGCACCCGATCGTCGGGGCGCAGATCGTGGCGCCGCTCGAGTTCTTCGCCGACGGCGCGATCATCGTGCGGCATCATCACGAGCGCCACGACGGCAGCGGCTACCCGGACGGGCTCCGCGGCGAGCTGATCCCGCTGGGCGCGCGCATCGTGGCGGTGGCGGACGTGTACGACGCGCTCACGTCGGATCGGCCGTATCGCCCACGCCTGTCGCGGGCGGACACGGTACGGCAGCTGCGAACGGAAGCGGGGCGAACGCTCGACGCGCGCCTGACCACCCTCTGCATCCAGGTCACTGACGATGCTCCTGCTGAGCACCCCGTTTGATCCGGCCGCGGCGGCGGCGCGGCGCCCCTCGCTCCGGCCGTTCGCCTGGACCGCGCTCGCCGCGGCGCTCGGGGTCGGGGTGGGGGCGGCGGGAGAGATGGGGAGCGCACTGCCGCCAGGGCTCGGCCGCGCCCTCGCCCTCGGGGCGGCCCACGGCGGCCTGCTCGGGTTGGGCTGGCTGGTGGCCACCGGCGCCGGGCCGGGCTGGCCGGGCCCGGTGCTGCGGCTCGGTCTGGTCATGACCCTGGTGCCGATGGTGGCGCGGCTCGTCCCGTGGGGCGCCCTCGCGTTCGCCGCGATGCCCGCGCTCCTGCTCATCGAGGTCCATCGTCGGCCGGACCTGCGCGCCCTCGGCCTCGTCGGATGCCGGCTGCGACACGCGCTAGCCGGTCTGGCCGCCGGCGGCTTCCTCGGCGCGCACGTGCTGATCACCGCGTCGCTCACCTTTGGCCATCGCGGGCATCCGAGCAGCGTGGCCGACTACGCGAGCGCTCTGGCGTACGACGCGGGCGCCAACGTCCTGTCGGCGGAGTGGCTGTTTCGCGGCGCGATCTTCTCGTGGTGCTGGCGGCGCGCCTCGTTCTGGCCGGCCGCGCTGGTCAGCACCGCGCTGGCCCTGGTGCGGTACCTACTCGATCCGGCCCTCCCGCACGCCCCGGAGGCGAGGGCGGGCGCGGTCTTCTACCTCGGCCTGGTCGGGCTGGTGGCCTGCGCGCTCCGGGCGTGGAGCGGTAGCATGCTGCCCGGCTATCTGGCCGGGCTCGCCTTCTTCGCGGCGTACCGGACCGTCGCGCCATGATCGCGCTGCCGCTCGTGCTGGTGATGGGCCTGGCCGCGGTGATGGCGGCCTCGGATCAGGGCGCGGATTCGGTGCTGCGTCATCTCTATCTCGTGCCCACCATCTGGGTGGCGCTGGCCCGGGGCGCGCTCGCGGGCGGCCTGGTCGGCGTGCTCGCCGGGCTCCTGCACGCGCCGGTCGTCCTGCCCGCGGTCGAGCGCCTCGGGATCACCTCGCAGACGCTCGACGGTCTGCTCTCTCTCGGTCTGCCGGCGCTGGCCGGGCTGCTGGTCGGTCATCTCGCCGACGGGGCCCGGGCGCCCGCGGCCCGTCTGAGCGCGGTCCTCGCCATCCAGCGCCGGCTGGCCGAGCCGGGCCCGCTCCAGGGCGCGCTGACCGGCGTCGCCAAGGTGCTGCGATTCACCCTCGGCGCCCGTCGGGTCGCGCTGCTCGTCGGCCGCGACGTGCAGACCGCGCTGCTCGCCTCGGTGCCGGTCGGGACACTAGTCGATCCGGACTCGGCAGGCGCCTTCACGCTGGCGACCGGTCAGGCGCTGATGAGCCGGGACCTCCCGGGCGACTCCCGCCTGGCGGGGGAGCACGCGCCCGAGCCGGTCCCGCTCCGGGCCCTCACGCTGCCGCTCGTCTCCGGGGCGGGGGTGATCGGTGTGATGGCGGTCGAGTGGACGGGCGAGCTGTCGCCCGCCACCCGCGCGGCCGCCGAGGAGCTGGCGATGCACGTCGGTCTGGCGGTGGAGAACGCGCGGCTCACCCTGCGCCAGCAGCGCTTCGCCGAGGAGCTGGCGGAGAAGATCGAGGCCGCGACGACCCGGCTCCGGGAAGCGGACGAGGCCAAGACCGAGTTCCTCTCGGTGGTCTCGCACGAGCTGCGCACGCCGCTGACCGCGCTGCAGGGGTTCAGCGAGCTGCTGCTCCGCTCCACGCTGCCGCCGGAGAAGGCGCACCGCTGCCTCGTCTATCTCCACACCGAGGCGTGCACGCTCGGGCGCATCGTGGGAGAGATGCTCGATCTGTCCCGCATCGAGGCCGGCCGCGCGCCGGAGCTCCACCCCGAGACCGTCGATCTCGACGCCCTGCTCGAGCGCAACGTCGAGCTCTTCGCCACGGAGCATCGCCGGCATCGGTTCGAATGGACCCGCACCGCGCCGGGTCTCGCGCTGCACGCCGATCCGGACGCGGTCGACCGCATGATGAAGAACCTGCTGTCCAACGCGGTGAAGTACTCGCCGCGAGGCGGTCGGGTGCTCGTGTCGGCGAGCCCGGCCCCGGATCGGCCGGGCATGGTCGAGGTGGCGGTCGAGGACGACGGGGTCGGGATTCCCGCCGAGCAGCTGCCCCGGATCTTCGAGAAGTACGTGCGCGTGCCGCACCCCGACACGGCGGCTGCCCGCGGGCTCGGCCTCGGGTTGAGCCTCGTGAAGGCTCTGGCCGAGGCGCACGGCGGGCGAGTCGAGGTGGACAGCCTCCCCGGCAAGGGCTCGAGATTCCGGCTGCTTCTGCCCGAGGCGAACGGCCACTTTTGACCTATTTTCCGTATAGTTGTGCTTGACACCCCCGCGCGGCGCCGTGTACGCTGTCTCTTCGGGCATGCCGCGACGGGACGAGGTGGCGGGGCGGATGGCGGAGGCCGTGGTCAAGCGGCTGGTCGGGCGAAAGCTCGCCGACGTCCGGGACGAGACCCGCGCTCGTGAAGTGGTCCGGCGCATCCTGCTCGAGAACTTCCAGGCGGAGGAGAAGATCGACGCCGACGCGCGCACGCTCCTCATGGACAACGCCAAGCTGATTCGCGACTCGGCCTCCGACTACAAGCGGCTCTTCACGATGGTGAAGACCAAGCTCGCCAAGGAGCGAGGGTTCACCCTGTGACCCGGATGAGCCGCGAGCGCATGTTCGCCCTGGCCGACCGGATCGTGGCCGACCTGACCGCCACCGAGAGCGTGATCATCAAGGGCGTCGACGAGAAGGCGCACGGCCAGCTCCGCACCGAGGTCTTCCGGGTGCTGGAGGACGAGTCCAAGCTCGAGGAGTCGATCGACCAGGAGGTGCGCCGCTCCCTGAGCACGTACTCGCGTCCGGCTCCCGAGGGCAGCGCGGAGTGGGAGCTGCTCTACCAGAAGACGCGCGACGAGGTCTACCGGCGGAGGTTCCGGCTGTGAAGCGGCTGGTCGTCGGCATCAGCGGGGCCTCCGGCGCAATCTACGGGATCCGCTTCCTCGAGCTGCTCCGCGGCATCCCCGACGTCGAGGCGCACCTGATCGTCTCCGACGCGGGCCGTCGCACCATCGCGGAGGAGACCGACTACTCCGTCGACGCGGTCGAGGCCCTCGCCGCGCGGCGCTACCGCAACCGCGACATCGGCGCGGCGGTGGCGTCGGGCTCGTTCAAGACCGACGGCATGGTGATCGTGCCGTGCAGCATCAAGTCCGCCGCCGCGGTCGCCCACTGCGCGGCCGACACCCTGATCGCGCGCGCGGCCGACGTGACCCTCAAGGAGGGGCGGCCGCTCGTCCTGGTCGTGCGCGAGACGCCGCTCCACCTGGGCCACCTGCGCGTGCTGACCGCGCTGGCCGAGATGGGCGCGGTGATCCTGCCGCCGATGCCCGCGTTCTACAACCGGCCGAAGCAGATCGACGACCTGGTCGTCCACACCATCGCCCGCGTGCTCGACCGGCTGGGCCTGCCGCACCGCCTGACGCCGGAGTGGCAGGGCACCGCACCGCGCGTCTCGCCGCCGACCGCGTGACCGCTCCCCGCTCCGTGGATCCGGATCCCGGCGCGCTCGACCTCTCCATCGTGGTGCCGGTGTACAACGAGGAGGAGAACCTCCCGCTGCTCTGGCCCGAGATCCGCGAGGTCCTCGCGCCGACCGGCCTGCGCTACGAGGTCATCTTCGTCGACGACGGGAGCCGCGACCGGAGCGCCGAGATCGTCCGGGGCTTCCGGGAGCAGGACGCGCGCGTGCGGCTGGTGCGCCTGAAGGCCAACGCGGGGGAGACCGCCGCCACCGACGCGGGCATCAAGACGGTGCGCGGCCGCCACGTGGTGGTCATGGACGCCGATCTCCAGAACGATCCCCACGACATCCCGGGCATGCTGGCCCACCTCGACACCTGGGACGCGGTGACCGGCTGGCGCGTGAACCGCGCCGCGGGCGATTCCTGGGTGCGACGTTTATCCTCGCGCATCGCCAACCGTGTGCGCAATCGGCTCAGCGAGGAGACGATCCAGGACAGCGGCTGCACGTTCCGCGCCTTCCGGCGCGAGTGCCTGCGGGACCTGGCCCTCTACAAGGGCTTCCACCGCTTCATCCCCACGCTGCTCAAGATGCGGGGGTTCCGGGTCCTCGAGGTGCCGGTGAACCACCGGCCGCGACGGTTCGGCGTGTCCAAGTACGGGATCGGCAACCGGGCCCTGCGCGCGTTCGTCGACCTGCTGGTGGTCCGCTGGATGAAGGACCGCCTGCTGCGCTACGAAATCGCGGAGGACGTGGGCGGCGAGGGCAGGGACCCGCGATGAGGGTGCGGCCCATCGTCCCGGGCGTGGTTGCGCCCATCCGGCGCCTGACATAGAGTTCCCGCGCGGGAAGCTCGACCGCGCGCCGTGCCGACGTCACCGCCAGTGGAGGACTCCATGCCGAGATCCCGGCGCTTGCTCATCGCGGTCCTGCTCACGGCCCTCCTCGGCGCGGGCTCCACGTGGCTCCTCGCGGATCCCGGCCCCGCCGCCGCCCAGGGGGCGTTCGACTGGAAGCGCTTCAGCGGCAAGCAGGTTCGCTTCCTGGTCAACAGCCACGACTGGACCAACGAGATCATCCGGCCGGCGATTCCCGAGTTCGAGCAGCTCACCGGGATCAAGGTGGCGTGGGAGATCTACCCGGAGGACCAGTTCCGCCAGAAGCTCGCGGTGGAGATGGTCTCCGGCTCCGGCTCGGTGGACGGCTTCATGAGCCTCACCTCGTGGGACGGGCTGCGCTTCCTCAAGGCCGGCTGGTACGAGCCGATCCAGAAGTACATCGCGAACCCCGCGCTGACGAGCCCCCAGTTCGGCTTCGACGACTTCTTCCCGAACACGCGCCAGATCGCGACGGTGAACGGCCAGCTCATCGGGGTGCCGCTCTATCCCGAGGTGCAGCTCCTCTACTACCGCAAGGACGTCTTCAAGGCCAAGAACATGGCGGTGCCGCAGACCATGGAAGAATGGGAGGAGGCGGCGAAGAAGCTCACCGACAAGGCCAACAACTTCTACGGCTTCGTCTCGCGCGGCAAGCGCTCCGCCGCGGTGTACACGCTGGCTCCCTTCATCTTCAACTTCGGCGGCCAGTGGCTCGACAAGGATGGCCAGCCCGCGCTCACCTCGCCCGCGGCGGTGAAGGGCCTCGATACGTACGGGCGCATGCTGCGCGAGTCCGGCCCTCCCGGCGTGGTCAACGTGCACACCTACGAGGTGGTGGATCTCATGTCCCAGGGCCGGGTGGCGATGGCCTCCGACTCGAGCAACTGGGTCTCGAGCTTCGAGAACCCGAGCAAGTCGAAGGTGGCGGGTCAGCTCGGCTACGCGCGCATCCCGCGCGGCCCGGCGGGCAGCCACACCCCGATCATCTCGTGGGCCATCTCGGTCTCGGCGCAGTCCAAGAACAAGGAGGCGGCCTGGTACTTCGTGCAGTGGGCCACGAGCCGCGAGATGGTCCTGCGACAGGCCAAGGCCAAGATCCCGGTGGCCCGCGAGAGCGCGTGGAAGAGCCCCGAGTTCCAGGGGAGCCTGCCCAAGGAGTGGCTCGCCGCCTTCCAGGCGACGCTGCCCGACGGCTACCCGAACCAGGCGAACCCGGTGGTGGTGGCGGTGCCGGAGACGCGCGACGTGATCGGCGCGGCCATCGTGGCCGCCATCGAGGGACAGCCGGCCAAGGACGCAGCCGACAAGGCCCAGAAGGCGGTCGCGGAGATCATCAAGAAGACGCAGTAGCGGCGGCGGTGGCCACCCTCACCACGCCGCGTGCCGACGCCGCGGCGCGGTCGCGCCCGCGTGGCGCCGCGGTGGAGCGCTGGATCGACCGTCACCTCCGGTGGCTCCTGCCCGCGCCGGCGGTGGCGGTTCTCCTGCTGCTCATGGTGTTCCCGCTCGTCTACACCGCGTACCTCTCCCTCCACGAGTGGTACGCCTCGAGCGTGCTCGGGCCGCAGTTCGTGGGCTTCCAGAACTACGTCCAGCTCTTCGTCCGCGACGAGCGGTTCTGGCCCGCCTTCCTCACCACGCTGATCTTCACGGTGGGCTCGGTGGTCCTCACCGTGGTCCTCGGGCTCGGGATCGCGCACCTCCTCATCCGGATCTTCCCGGGCCGCGGGCTCGCCCGCACCCTGGTGCTGCTCCCGATGATCGCGACCCCGGTGGCGATGGCGCTGGTCTGGATGACCATGATGAGCCCGACCATCGGGGTGCTGAACTGGCTGCTCTCCTGCGTGGGCCTCCCACCGAGCGCGTGGGTCTCGAGCCCGAGATCGGTCATCGCCGCGCTCCTGCTCGTCGAGACCTGGATGTGGACGCCGATGACCACCCTGATCTGCCTCGCCGGCCTCGCCGCGCTCCCCGGCGAGCCCTTCGAGTCTGCGCGGGTGGACGGCGCCTCGGCCCGCCAGGTGTTCTGGCACGTGACCCTGCCGCTGCTGCGCGCCACCCTGGTGGTGGCCGCGCTGTTCCGCACCATCGACGCGCTCAAGGTGTTCGACATCGTCTACGTGATGACCGAGGGCGGGCCCGGATTCGCCTCCGAGACCCTCAACCTCTACGTGTTCCAGACCAGTTTCAAGTACTTGAATCTGGGCTACGCCTCCGCCCTCATCGTGGTGTTCTTCACGCTGATCGCGGGCGCGAGCCTGCTGCTGATCCGGGTGCGACGGAGCGCGTGGTGAGAGCCGGCCGTCGCGCGCGGAGGCTCGGCTTCTGGATCCTGCTGGCCGCGAGCCTCGCGTTCCTGCTCTTCCCGCTGGTGTGGATGGCGCTCGGCTCATTCAAGACCCAGGTAGACTTCATGGCCTATCCGCCGAAGTGGCGCTTCAACCCGACGCTGGCCAACTACGAGAAGGTGCTTGGGGGCAGCGACTTCCTGCGCTTCGCGCTCAACAGCCTGATCATCGCGGTCGGCTCGACGCTCCTGAGCCTCCTGGTCGGCACGCCGGCCGCCTACGGGATCGCGCGCTATCGTCAGACGCGGCTCGGGCTGCTGCTCCTCTCGGCGCGGATGGCGCCGGGCATCGCGTTCCTGATCCCATGGTTCATCCTGTTCTCGAAGCTCCGCATGATCGACACCTATCCCGCGGTCATGCTCACCCACATGGTGGTGGTGTTGCCGCTCGTGATCTGGGTGCTGGTGGGCTTCTTCGAGGAGGTGCCCGCGGAGCTGGAGGAGGCCGGGCTCATCGACGGCTGCAGCCGCCTCAGCGTGCTCGCGCGCATCGCGCTCCCGCTCGCGCGGCCGGGCCTGGTGGCCACCGCGATCCTCGGGATCATCTCGTCGTGGAACAACTTCATCTTCTCGCTGGTGATCGCGGGCAACAACACCCGCACCCTGCCGGTGGCGATCTTCAACTTCGTGTCCTACGACTCGCTCAACTGGGGCGGGCTCACCGCGGCCTCGACCGTCATCACCCTGCCGGTGCTGGTGATGGCGTTCTTCGTCCAGAAGCACATCGTGCGAGGCCTGACCCTGGGCGCGCTGAAAGGATAGCCGGGGAGGGCACCGCCAATGCGGGTCGATCCGGGTCACCGAGCGATGGAGCGACGAACCTTCCTTGGCGTGATCACTGGCGGCCTCCTCGCCGCGCCACTCGCGGCCGAGGCGCAGCCGCGGCCGAAGACCGCGCGGATAGGGTTTCTCTCGCTCTCCTCAGGCCCGACCACCACGATGGACATTTCTCCGGGGCTACGTGAGCTGGGATGGATCGAGGGACAGAACATCGTTATCGAGTACCGCTGGGCGGCGAACCGGGAGGATCAACTCCCCATCCTGGCGGCCGAGCTCGTTCGGCTCAAGGTGGACGTCATTGTGACCTCGTCGACGCCGGCGGCCCAGGCGGCCAAGCGAGCGACGACGACCATCCCCATTGTCGTGACGTTCGCCGCCGATCCGGTGGGAAGCGGCCTCGTCGCGAGCCTGGCCCGGCCGGGCGGGAACATTACGGGATTGACCACTCTGGCAAGAGGATTGGTCGCCAAGCGGCTGGAGTTGCTCAAGGCGGTGGCATCGGAGGCGACCAGCATGGCCATCCTCTGGCAGCCGGGCGCTCTTGGGGAGCGCGCGATGCGAGACATGGTGGAGGAGACCCAAATCGCGGGCCGGACGCTAGGCCTGCAGCTGCGATTCGTAGAGGCGCGGCGGCCGGAAGATCTCGAGCCCGCGTTCTCCACGATGAGGGAAGCTCGCGTGGGAGGGCTCCTCGTCTTTCCAAACCCCATGCTGTTCGAGGCACGGGAGCGGATCGTGACACATGCGGCAAAGAGCCGCCTGCCGGCCGTGTATCCGTGGCGCGAGGCGGCGAGCGTTGGCGGCCTTCTGTCGTACGCAACGAATTTTCCCGATATGTACCGCCGCGCCGCCACCTACGTGGACAAGATCCTGAAAGGTGCCAAGCCCGCCGACCTTCCCATCGAGCAACCGACGACGTTTGAGTTGGTGATCAACCTCAAGACCGCCAAGGCCCTCGGCCTGACGATCCCGCCGTCGCTGTTGCACCGGGCGGATCAGGTGATCGAGTAGGCCATCAAGGAGCGGTTGGGGCACCGGGACCCGGCCCGCTCGAAGGAAAGCACAACGGCAGCACAACGGAGCGCGATGAGGTAGGCTTGCTGGATGAGGTCTCGGGAAGTCGCTGATTCTTCTGGTGCCGAAGGGGGGACTCGAACCCCCACACCCTTGCGGGCACATGACCCTGAATCATGCGCGTCTGCCAATTCCGCCACTTCGGCCCGGGGCAAGGTCTTCATCTTACGGACCGCGACCTTGAAGTCAAGGGTCCCGTCGCGCGCGAGGCGGTGAGCGGCCGTGGCCGACGAGAAGGTGATCTCGACCAACCGGAAGGCGTTCCACGATTATTCCATCCTGGAGACCTACGAGGCGGGGCTCGTCCTCAAGGGGACCGAGGTCAAGTCGCTGCGCGAGGCCCAGGTGAACTTCAAGGACTGCTACGCGGCCATCGACAACAACGAGGCGTGGCTGATCGGCTGCTACATCAGCCCGTATCACCACGGCACCGACGCCAACCACGACCCGGAGCGCAAGCGCAAGCTGCTCCTCCACAAGCGCGAGATCTCCCGGCTGCTGGGCAAGATCGCGGAGCGCGGGTTGACCCTCATCCCCCTTCGTCTATACTTCAAGGAGGGACGGGCGAAGGTCGAGCTCGGCCTGGCCCGCGGCAAGAAGCTCCACGACAAGCGCGCGAGCCTCCGGGAGCGCGAGAGCCGTCGGGAGATCGAGAAGGAAACACGCGCCCGACAGCGAATTTAGAAGGCGGGCGTAGAAGGGGGCGACTGGTTTCGACGGGGATCAGTGACGCACAGGTGGCATCACGAGGTGCTCTCTCCTCGTAAAACTGGGGGCACGGTTATAGCTGCCGACACTCAGCTAGCCCTGGCGGCCTAACACCCGCTAGCGTTCTCCGGATCGGGTCAACGGGGTCCGG
>Ga0075433_10005244_pt1 | contig 10159 bp, 8 predicted proteins | sample RhiMethybrSRZTD2_FD_75299 | JGI IMG/M metagenome (GOLD analysis project Ga0075433, IMG submission 75299) | Populus rhizosphere microbial communities from Tennessee, USA - Rhizosphere MetaG P. TD hybrid SRZTD2 | ecosystem: Host-associated > Plants > Roots > Rhizosphere > Soil | place: USA... | reverse complement strand
GCTTGGTGCGGCTGGCCCGCCCTGCGTCGCGGCGATCAGTTGGGAGCGGGTGGTCGAGGCGCTGGTGTTGTAGGGCGCGAACACAGCCGATAGCCGATAGCCAATAGCCGATCGGTCGATTGCAGATTGCAGATTGCAGATTGCAGATTGCCTGAACCGCTGACGCCACTGAGGGCGAGTTCAGCGGTTCAGCGGGTTCAGCGTTTCAGCGGTTCCGTAGGGGCGGATTTGTATATCCGCCCTCTGCGGTTCTGAGGAAGTGCTGCGTTCCCGCGTACCGCCTGATGCTGCGGAGGCGGCCTTCGTAGGTATAGCGCGCCCGGCGGCTGAAGCCCGCGGGCTATGCGTACGAAGCCCGCCTGCGCGGGCTGAGCTGCCTGTGACAAACGGTTTCTCATATGGGAGCATGCCCATGGATCCGACGATGCGCCTGCGTCCCATGAGCGTCGGCGACTTGTTCGACGCCGCGTTTCGCGTCTATCGCGCGCGCTTCTGGATGCTGGTCGCGATCACGGTGTTGATGTATGTGCCATCGGTGCTGCTGCGGCGCTTCTTTCAATTTGATTTCAGTCGCGGGACGCCGATCATCTCCAGCGCGCTCTGGTCGCTGACGTTCGGGAGCTTGCTGAACGGCGCGTTGGTGCAGGCGAGCGCGCGGGTTTACCTCGGCCAGTCGATCAGTTTGTTCGCCGCCTATGGCAGTGGCGTCCGGCGCTGGATCACGCTGATCCTTGCTTCGATCATCCCGCAGATCGTTCGCAGCCTGAATTGGCCGTTCGCGTATCTGCTGACCGGTGCGGGCTATGGCACATTCTTCTTGATCGGTGAGTCGCTGCCGCGCGCACAGCCGATCTTGAATGAGCTGCTGGGAGTCGTCGTCGCGCTGGCGTTCGTGCTGTTCTTGCTGCTCCTGATCGCGCTGCTGTATGCCTTCGTCTCTTTGGTGCCACAGGCGGTGATGCTGGAGGGCTTTGGGCCGCTCGGCGCGCTCGGTCGGAGCTGGCGGCTGGTGCGCGGCGAGACCCGCCGTGCGCTGGTGGTGGTGATCGCGACCGGCATCTTGAGCTTTCTGTTCGGCGATGTGCCGCGCACGTTGCTGGTGCTGGCGCTGCTCCGTCGATATGGTGCGAACTTTATATTGATTAACGCGCTCGGCGGGCTGGGCGCGCTGCTTGGGCAGATTTTGCTTCAGCCGCTGATCGTGGCGATCTTTACGGTGTTTTATTATGATCTGCGAGTGCGCAAGGAGGGTTACGACCTGGAGCTGTTGGCGCAGCAGGCGGCGCTGCCCTAGAGCGCCGGTCATGTATTCTGAATCCACGAAGGTCACGAAGGTCACGAAGGTCGGGAAGACGCATATGAAAGTACTCTTCGTGCGCTTCGTGAGACTGAAGTGGATCGCCCAATCCGGATTCTTGACCAGCGCTCTGGTTGTTTGCTCTGCACCCTGCTCTGCTGCTATAATCCTATGAGTCGTTCGGGAGATGGCTGGAGCAAATCATGAATACCACACCGCAACTCCGCCCAATGACGATCGGCGACATGTTCGATGCCGCGTTTCGCCTTTACCGCGCCAATGTGTTGACCTTCGTGGGTATCGTGGCGCTGCTCCAGGTGCCCATGGCGATCATCCAGTTCTTGGTGCAGGTGACGATCGGCAACACTGCGCTGACCGCTTTGCTGCGTTTCTCGGCACGCCCGCCTACGCTTGTCCCTGGCCGGAGCATCTTCGACTCCCTGCCGCTTGGTCAGATCCTGACGTTTTATGCGATCACGCTCGGTCTGGCCGCGATCCAGTATCTGGTTGTCCAGAATCTGCTGACCGGCGCGCTCGCGAATGCGATCGCGCAGACGTACCTCGGTCGATCAATCACGATCTTGAGCGCCTATGGCTTCGGCGCGCGCCGTTATGCCGCGCTGATCTTGGCTTCGCTGCTGCCTTTCACGGTCGGCGTGGTTTTGTTCGCGCTGTTTATTGGTTGCGCGGTCGGCGGGCTGGCTGCGCTCGGCTCAAGCATCGGACGCAGCCGCACGGGAGGCGTCGCCGTGCTGCTGGTGGGGCTGCTGATGATCGGGTTGCTGGTGTTGCTGGGGCTGGCAGCGCTGTTCTTTCTCGTGCGCTTTCTGCTGACGACCCAGGCGATCGTGCTGGAGGGCCAGGGTCCGCTGGCCGGGCTGCGGCGTAGCTGGCGGCTGGTCGGGGGCGCGTTCTGGCGCACGGTTGGGATCGTGGTCCTGATGGGTATCCTGACGTATGTGATCTCGGCGGTGCCGGCGACTATCGTGAGTTTCGCGCTGACGATCGGCAGCGGCGGTGCGATCAACAATGTCGTGCGCAACCAGGCGATCACGACGTTGCTGGCGCAGATTGGGCTGATCATCGGGCTGCCGCTCCAGCTCTGCGTCTATACGTTGCTGTATTATGATCTGCGTGTGCGCAAAGAGGGCTACGATTTGGAACTGTTGGCGCAGCAGGCGGCGCTATCGTGAGACGACGAACGCTTCTATTTACACCACAAAGGCACAAAGGACACAAAGATTTTTATCGATCTTCTTTGTGCTCTTTGTGTCTTTGTGGTTATCCCTCGTGAGACGGCCGATGCGCATATTTACAGCACAAGGGCACAAGGGACACACAAGTTTTTTGTCGATCTTATGTGTGCTCTTTGTGTCTTTGTGTTTATCTTTGACGGCAGCGGCACAGGGCCAGGCACCTGATCTCCCGACGTATACCGGCTGGGTTCGCGAGGCGTTCGCCGCTGCACAGCGCGGTGATCGGCTGGGGCTGGAGACGGTCGCCGGGCAGCTGACGGCGACGACGAGCGTGCGGCTGCCGGATGATGCGACTGTCGCCGTGGATAACGGCTGGCTGCGCGATGCGTTGCAGGAGGCCGAGCCAGACATGGCGGCGATCAGCGAGCGTCTCGGCGCGATCATCGATGCGCTGGCGCAGCCTACCAGCGCCGCGCCCGCCGATGCACGCGCGCGGCTTCAGCAGATTCTTGCGGCGCCGCCTTTCAAACGTGCCGAGTCCGATCCGACCGCCAACCAATGGTGGCGCGATTTCTGGGATTGGGTCGGTCGGCTGATCGACAGCATCTTCAGCCCGATCAGCTCTGTCCCGTCGTCCACTAGCGAGATCATTGGCTGGGTAGTCGTCGGGGTCGGCGCGATTCTGCTGCTGGCTGTGATGATCTATTTGCTGCTTGGGCTGCGCCGTGGGCTGGTGAGCGAGGCGCAGGCGGCGGATGACGATCCCGAGGCGCGCCTGACGGCTAAAACCGCGCTCAATCAGGCGGGCGACCTGGCGCGCGGCGGCGATTATCGCACAGCGGTGCGCTATCTCTACCTCTCTGCGCTGCTCTGGCTCGATGAGCGCGATATGCTGCGCTACGACCGGGCGCTGACGAACCGCGAGTATCTTGATCGGGTGCGTGATAATCCGCTGCTGCGCGAGCGGCTAGCTCCGATCGTCGAGACATTCGATCAGGTTTGGTATGGGCATGTGATGATCGACGCCGAGGCGTTCGCGGTCTATCGTGCGCGGGTGGAGGCGTTGCGTCATGAAGGGTGATATCGAGACACGGAGACACGGAGACAAGGAGACAAGGAGAGGGGGAGACAAGGGGACCGGGAGACATGAATCCGCGAAGCTGCGCGAAGAAGGTTCACTCCTTCGCGGTTCTTGGTGTGACTTCGCGGCTCGAAATGAGCGCAGGTGGGGCGGCAGGGAATGAGTCATTGAAGAACCGCCGAGATATTTTCATCATCGCCGGCTTGTTTCTGGCACTGATCCTGTTCGTCGCGCTCGGGCCGGGGCGTCAGCAGCAGCCCAGCGATCCAGATGCTTCGACGACGCATTCGAGCGCGGACGGCGGCGCGCTGGCGCTGTATACCTGGACGCGCGCGATGGGCTACGACGCTCGTCGCCTGGAGTATCGGCCTTTCGCGCTGGAGGAGGACGATGCCGCACTGGTGATCATCAACCCCAGTGAGGCGATCAATCGTGCGCAGGCGCGGGCGGCGCTCGATTGGATCGAGCGCGGCGGCACGCTTATCCTAGCCGATGATTCGCCGATCTTCTTTGGCGCGCCGAACGCGCTGTTCGACGAGCTTGATGTGGACCTGGCGGTGTATAGTTCGACGCTGGTGATTGATCGCGCGGCACCGGCCCAGCCTGTGCTCGATCAGCCGCCGCCCGGCGAGGTGCCCGTGCAGACCGGTCGCGTGCTCGTGCCGCGACGAAGCGACTACGTGAAGTTGCTTGGTCCGCCCGATGGCGTTGTGCTGGCGGGGATCAAGCATGGTCGTGGCTATATTTACTTGAGCGCGGCGAGCTATCCGTTTACAAACGAGGGATTGCGCGACAGCGAGAACGCGGCGCTGGTGCTTAATATGCTGCGGCGCGTGCCAGCGGGCGGGCGAATCGAGTTCGATGAGTATCATCATGGGTTCTTCACGCCGCCCTCGACCGGCTCGGTCATCTTGGGGAGTCCATGGGGCTGGGCGGCTGCGTATGCGGTGGTCGTGATCGCGCTTTACCTGATCGTTAGTGGCCGACGCTTTGGCCGACCGGTGCCGCTGGCCGAGGAGGTCGTTCGCCGCAGCAGCGCCGAGTATGTCGAGAGCATGGCCGATCTGTTCCAGCGCGGCGGTAAGCGCGGATATATCCTGCGGCATTATCACACGGCCTTCAAGCGGCGAGTCGCGCGGCCCTATGGCATTAATCCGCGCATCGACGACGCGGAGTTCGTGCGCGAGCTGGCGCGCTTTCGCGATCTGGACGAGCCGGCGTTGCTGGCGCTGCTGACCCGATTGCGCAATGATCAGGTCGGCGAGGCTGAGTTGGTGCGAACCGTGGCGGATGCCGAGCAACTGCTCGCGGTCGATGGACGGAGAACGTAGCGGAGGCATGAGCGAAACGCTTCAATCGACACTCGCGCTGCTCGACGAGGGGTTGAGCCTGTATCGGCGCAATTTCGTCGCCTTCGTGCTGATCGCGGCGAGCTGGTTTGTGCCGGTCGCCTGTGTGGCCGGCCTGGTAATAGCCCTCGGCTCGCGCTTGGATAGTGCGATCGTGGTGCCGCTGGTTCTGCTGGCGGTGTTGCTGCTTTTTCCGCTGCTGATCTATTTGATCGGCGGGCTGTCGCGTGCGGCGGTGACGGCGGCGGCTGGCCAGCGCGTGCGCTTCCGTGAGGCGTTGGCGATTCATCCGGCGCGCGCGGCAGGCATGGGCTGCTTCTCGATCATCTACTATATCATCGCGCAGGTGGTCTCTTCGACCCTGAGCCTGATCTGTATCTGCCCGCTGTATTTCTTTGGCTTTCTGGTGATCGGCGGCGTGGCTAATGTTACATCCGCGTCTGGTCCGCTCGCGACGCTGATCATGGCGGTGTTCGGTCTGATCTTCGTTGGTGTCTACATCTTTGCGTTGATCGTCGGCGGCGCAACCTACAGCAGTTTGATCTACGGGATTCAGCCGTGGGTCCAGGAGGCGCGACCGTTCGGCGAGTCGATGCAGCGCAGCTTCGAGCTGATCGGCTACCGCTTCGGGCGCAATCTGGTGGTGTGGGGGCTGGCGGCGCTGCTGGTGGCGGCGGTTGGGCTGACGGTGACGCTGGCGATCGGCCTGCTGCTGCCGCTGCCGCTGACGTTTGTGCTGGGGACTGAGTCGTCGATCGCGCAGGCGGTCTCGGCCAGCGCCTGGCTGATCGGGTTCGTCTTCGTGCTGCCGCCGCTGCCGATCTGGATGGCGCTGCTGTATCAGCGCAATCGTGCCGAGCGCGATGGTGTCGAGCTGGATGCGCGTGTGCAGGCGTGGTGGCAGGCGCATTTCGCGCCGGGGGATTTGCACGCCGGCACCATCCCGCATACAATCCCACAAGCACAATAATAGCTATCGTCCAGGAGCATTGTCTATGACGACGATACATTTTCTCTACCGGAAGAAATCATCCACTCCCTCAACCAATTGGTACCACCCGATCAGCACGACCATTTTGTTGCCAAAGTCCTTCGCAAAGCCTTGGAGCAACAGGAACAGGCGCTCTATGAGTGCGCGCTCGCGGTCGAGCAGAACGAGGAGTTGAACGCCGAACTCGATGACTGGGATGTGACTCTCACCGATGGAATCTGGCGGCCAACTGGCGGAGCGTCCTGATAGAGGAGCTGCATGTTCGTCCAAGATATTGCCACCCATATTCGCACCGAAGCGGCCAAGGTGCTGGTCGGCCAGGAGGAGCCGTTTACGCAGGTGCTGATCGCGCTGTTCAGTGGCGGCCATGTGCTGCTCGAAGGCGTGCCGGGCACCGCTAAGACGTTGATGGCGAAGACGCTGGCGGCGCTGACCCAAACCGAGTTCAAGCGCATCCAGTTCACCGCCGACCTGATGCCCTCCGATGTCGTCGGCACGCAGATCTTCGAGCTTGGCACCGGGCAGTTCCGATTGCATCAGGGGCCGATCTTCACCAGCGTGCTGCTTGGCGACGAGATTAATCGCGCGCCGGCCAAGACTCAGAGCGCGCTGCTGGAGGCGATGGAGGAGCGCCAGGTCACGATCGAGGGCCAGCGGATGCCGCTGCCCGAGCCGTTCTTTGTGCTGGCGACCCAGAACCCGATCGAATACGAGGGTACCTACCCGTTGCCCGAGGCGCAGCTCGACCGCTTTCTGTTTAAGGTGCTGGTCGATTACGCACCGCAGGCGGCCGAGATCGAGGTGTTGCGGCGCTATCACCACGGTTTCGACGCGCGCCATCTCGAACGGGTCGATCTCCAGCGGACGGTGACGGCGCAGACTCTGGCCGAGTGCCAGAACGAGATTCGCGAGGTTCAGGTGGACGAGGGTATCTTCAAGTATATCACCGATATTGCGCAGGCGAGTCGCAAGAGCCTCGATCTGCTGTTGGGCGGCTCGCCGCGCGCGTCGATCAGCCTGTTGCTGGCCGCGAAGTCGTGGGCGGCGATGCAGGGACGCGCGTTCGTTGTGCCCGACGATGTCAAGTTCCTGGTGCGCCCGGTCTATCGCCACCGGATCATCTTGAAGCCCGAGGCCGAGATCGAGGGCCTTAACGCGGATACGGCGATGTCGCGAATCCTGGCGAAGGTCGAGGTGCCGCGGTGATGATCGGCGATCGTCAGCCGTCGGTCGAGAATCCGCTACGATCTCGCGAAGCCACGCGAAGGGGGCACGCTAGATCGTGTCCATACAGACGAGAATCCGCGAAGAAGCGCGAAGCCACGCGAAGCCACGCGAAGGGGACACGCTAGATCGTGTCCATACGGTAGTCTTGCTGTGTGTGCTGCTGCTTGGTGCTGCGCTGCGACTCTACCAGCTGACCGCTCAGAAGCTCTGGCTCGACGAGCTGTACACTGCCGAGCTAGTGCGCAACGGCCTGAGCACGATCTGGCAGAATGCGTTCATCGACCCTACACTGCCGTTGCCAGGGGCGATCTTCTGGCTGGCAGCGCAACTGGGCGGGCTGACGCCCCTGGCGCTTCGGCTGGTCAGCGCTGTCGCAGCGCTGCTCGTGCTGCCACTGTTCTACCAGATCTGCGTCTACGCCGCCGGGCGCAGAGTGGCGCTGCTGGCGACCGGGCTGCTGGCGATCGCTCCGCTCGCGGTCTACTACGCGCAGGAGGCCCGGCCATATGCGCTGCCGTTGCTCGGACAGATGCTGGCGTTGCTCGCGCTTGAGCGCCTGATCCGGCGATCGGGCGGCGTCGAAATCGCCTGGTATGTGCTGCTGGCTGTGATCGCCGCGCATCTGCACTATGTGAATGTGATCTTGATCGGTGCCCAACTGATCGTGCTGCTGGCAGTGGCGAGCGACCGTCGGACGGCGCTGCTGGTCGGCGCGCTCACCACGCTGGCACTCGCGCTTACGTTTGCGCCGTTCCTGCTTGGGCTCTTCAACGCCAGGGTGGCCTGGGTCGCGCGTCCGCCGCTCGCTGGCCCGCCGATCCAGCTGCGATCGGCTGTGGAGACGATGGTCGCTGGCGATCCACGGATCGCCAGCGAAACGGCTCGCCAGGTCGCGCTGGCGGCTGTGATGTTAGGCTGCGCTTCGGCGCTGATCGAGCGCCGTAGCTTGCGCGCGCTGCTGCCGCACCTGATGCAGATCGCCTTTCTCGGCGTCATGACCTTCGTCTTGCTGCCGCTGGCCGGCAAGCCGGCACCGCTGGCCGAGGAGCGCGTGTTTCTTTTTCTGCTGCCGAGCGTGCTGCTCTGTTTCAGCGTCGGGGTGCGGCGGCTGGCCGACTGGCATGTTGGAGTGCTCCCGGCGGTGCTGCTCTGCCTGGCACTATGCGGTGCCTCGCTGCTCGGCGTCGCGCACTATTATCGCGATTTCGTCAAGAGCCCAGAGGGACTGATCGCCGATCAGATCGGCGCGCACGCGCATTCCGAGGATGTTGTGCTCAACGATGGCATGGCCTACTCGGTCGATGCCGCGCTGCGCTTTTACTACCCGTATCTGCCGCTCTACAGCTATCTGGGCGATGATGTTGGGCACTGGCAGTTCGTCCGCGACACGACGATTCTGCCAGCTCGCTTCAAAGACGATCGCCGGATCGCGCTGGAGGCTTTGCCACGCGGCGATCGTATCTGGCTGGTCACGCGCGGCGATGACACGCCTTCATACTACGCGTATCTGAGCGCGCGTTACCAGGCCCGCGACAGGTACCAGGTCGCCGACTTCCACGCGCAGCTCCTGGAGCAGCGCTAGAGCGAGATCGCCATGATTCCAACCTTTCGGCTGCTGCTGTTCCTGCTGCTTGGCTCGCTGCTGGTGGCGGGCGTCGCGCTCGTGCCAGTGCTGCTCTGGCTGGCGCTCGGCTATTTGGTCGCCGTGGCCGCGCTGGTTGTCGCCGATTACGTCGTGACGACCAAGCCTGGCGAGCTTGAGGCCGAGCGGATCAACGATACCAAGCTCTCGATCGGTGCCGAGAATGTGATCACTGTGCTGCTGGCGAATCGTAGCCGCCGGCCGATCAGCTTCGAGCTGCGCGACGAGTATCCGTACCAGTTCGTCGCCGACGCGGTCACGCTGGCGGGTGTGATCGCGCCATACGATATCTACGAGGCGCGCTATCACGTCAGGCCGTTGCAGCGCGGCGATTACAGCTTCGGCGACATTAATGTTCGCTATCGCAGTATGCTGAGAACCTTCGTCCGCCAGGCGCGCTACCCGGCGACGGCGCAGGTCAAGGTCTACCCGAACGTGCTTGATGTGCGTAAATACGATCTGCTGGCGCGCAAGGGGTTGCTGTTCGAGCTGGGGCTGCGTGCGGCGCGCGTCTTCGGCACGGGGACCGAGTTCGAGCGGCTGCGCGAGTACAACGCCGATGATGAGTTCCGCCGCATCAACTGGAAGGCGACCGCGCGGCGTGGCAAGCCGATCGCGGCTGAGTACGAGACCGAGCGCAGCCAGTATGTGATGAGCGTGATCGACACCGGGCGGCTGATGCGCCCGCCGATCGGCGACCTGGCCAAGCTCGATTATGTGATCAATACCGCGCTGCTGCTCTCGTATGTCGCCACGCTCAAGGGTGATCACGTTGGGCTGCTGACTTTCGCCGACGATGTGCGCACCTATCTGGCACCCAAGCGCGGCAGGGGCCAGTTCTATCGCATGCTCGAAGGGCTGTACAATGTTCAGTTCGAGCCGGTCGAGGCCGACTATGGTCAGGCGCTGGCCTACCTCGGCGTCAAGCACAAGCGCCGCTCGCTGGTGATTCTTTTCACTGATCTAGTGACGCTCGACGCCGCCAAGCCGTTGATCACGCATATGGCCCGGCTGGCGCAACGTCATCTGCCATTGTGTGTTGTGATCTCCGACCCAAACATCACGCGTCTTGCCGCCCAGCCGCCGCGCGACTCCGACGCGGTCTATCAGCGGGCGGTCGCGGAGATGCTGATCGATGAGCGCCAGGTGGTTCTCGATACGCTCAATCGCAGCGGGGTGCTGACGATCGATGTGCCGGCGGATAAGCTCAGCGTCAGCGTGATCAATAAGTATCTTGAGCTGAAGGGGCGCGGCGCGATCTGAGGGCTGGCGTGGGCCGGCGGCACGTTGCCGGGGACGCGCACCACAGAGGCACAGAGGCACAGAGGCCGATAGGTTTTAACCACCAAGACACCAAGACACAAAGGCTTGGTGTC
>Ga0075433_10005243_pt1 | contig 10160 bp, 7 predicted proteins | sample RhiMethybrSRZTD2_FD_75299 | JGI IMG/M metagenome (GOLD analysis project Ga0075433, IMG submission 75299) | Populus rhizosphere microbial communities from Tennessee, USA - Rhizosphere MetaG P. TD hybrid SRZTD2 | ecosystem: Host-associated > Plants > Roots > Rhizosphere > Soil | place: USA... | reverse complement strand
CTCGACTCGCTGCCGGTCGGGAGCCTGATCGGCCAGCAGGTGGGGAACCTGGCCGAGGTCATCGTCGGCGCGATTCTGCTCCGGCGGCTGATCGGGCCGCGCGCCACGTTCGAGCGCTCCGAGCAAGTCAGCGGGATGATCCTCGCGATCGGAATCGCGACGGCGATCAGCGCCACGATCGGAACTGTGTCGATGCTCGCGGGCGGCGTGATCGCCGGCCCCGAGGTCCCCAAGTTCTGGCGAACGTGGTGGCTGGGCGACACTGCCGGCGGCCTGGTCGTCGTGCCGCTCGTCGTTGTGTGGGCATCGCGACCCGCCGAGGCGTGGCGCCGCATCCGCACCTGGGAAGGCGCCCTGCTGATCGTGGCCGTCACTGCGCTTGCGTCCGTTGCGATGTCGATCGACGGCCCGCTGACCTACGTCGTCTTCCCCGCCCTGATCTGGGCCGCTTTCCGCTTCGGCCCGGCGGGCACGACGCTGTCGATCGCGATCACCGCGCTCGTCACGATCGCCGCGACCGCGCATCAGAGCGGCCCCTTCTTCAGCCAGCCGATCGACCACAGGACGCTGGCGACTCAGGTGTACATCGTCGTGACGGCCGTGACCACGCTCTTCCTCGGCGCGCTCGTCGCCGAACGCACAGCGTCGTCCCGGGCTCTCGCAGAGGCGGAGCGAAGGGAAGGCGAGCGGGCAGTAGAGGAGCGGCACCGCATCGCGCGCGACCTCCACGACTCCGTCTCGCAGGCGTTGTTCTCGACCGCGTTGCACACCCGCACGGCCGAGAGAGCGCTCGAGCACGACGGCGCGGGCTCCGGGTCCGAGTTGCGACAGTCGCTCAGCGCGATCGGCGAGCTGACCAAGGCCGCGCAGACCGAGATGCGCGCGCTCATCTTCCAATTGCGCCGCGACGCCGTCGAGGCCGGGCTCGTCTCGGCGTTCGCCGCGCACGCCTCGAGCATCCGCTCGACGACGGGCTTGCGCGTCAGCGTGCAAGGGCCCGAGTCGAGGCTGCCGATCCAGCCTCGAACAGAGGAGGAGCTGTTCGCGATCGGCCGTGAGGCTCTCGCCAACGTCGTCAAGCACGCGCGGGCACATTCGGCGACCGTCCGGATCGAAGAGCTGCCGGAGGGGGTCTCGCTCATGGTCTCCGACGACGGCCGCGGCTTCGACGCCACGGCGGCCCATCCCGGGCACTTCGGGCTCGAGTCGATACGCGGCCGCGCGGCGGCGATCGACGGTGACCTGACCATCGCTAGCACCGCCGGAAGCGGGACGACCGTCCGGGTCGAGGTTCCTGCCAATGGGACCTGACGGAGACGCGATCCGCGTCGTCGTCGTCGACGATCACGCCGTCGTGCGGCGCGGGTTGCTCGCCTTCCTCGAGGGCGAAAGCGGCCTCGAGGTCGTCGGCACGGCGGAGGGCGGGGCGGAACTGCTCGATCTCCTCGCTGGGCTCGATTCGAAGGGCATCCGCCCTGACGTGATCCTGATGGACCTGCAAATGCGACCGGTCGACGGCATCGAGTCGACTCGGGAGGTGCGAGCCCGCTACGACGACGTGGAGGTGGTCGCGCTCACCTCGTTCGGCGAGCCGGACCGCGTGCAGCGAGCGCTCGAGGCCGGCGCTTCGGGCTACCTACTCAAGGACGCCGGCGCCGACGAAGTTGCGGCGGCGATCCGCGCGGCCCACCGGGGCGAGCTTCAGCTGGACCCGGCGGTGGCCCGGCGGCTGATGTCCACTCTCCAGGAGCCGCGGGCGGTCTCCGCCGAGCTCACCGCCCGCGAGCTGGAAGTCGTAGCCCTCGTCGGCGAGGGCAAGGCCAACAAGGAGATCGCGCTGCAGCTCGGGATCGGCGAGCGGACGGCGCGCACACATGTCTCGAACATCCTCCGCAAGCTCGGCCTCACGTCGCGCACTCAGCTGGCGCTCTGGGCGGTTCGCGAGCAGCTCGTGAACGTCGAGACTGCCCGCAGCTCGTCGGCGGGCTGACGCCGGGCCGGTGGTGCCGGCGCCGCCGAAATTGTGGTGTTTCACCCCTTTTCGCGGCGATGCCCGAGCGCGATACTTCTCTTGGGAGGGCAGCCCCGCGGGGCTCAAACTGAAGGGAGGCCGGGATACCTCTCTGCCGCTTGATCGACTGGCTCGACGGTTTGTCTGTGCCCGCGCGCGTGATTTGCACCAGAGGGCGAGCGTGGTCGTTCTAGACCGGTCGAGGAGGTTCGGCGCGGGCCGCGCGCGGCCGAGCCCCACGCTTCGTGATCTCGGCGCAAAGGCCGTGCTCGTCGAAGGCGAACGGCCGCCCGCGGTCGACGTCATCGAATCGAAGGTGACGGTTCCGCAGGTGCGCAGAGACAGCGTCTCCCGGACGGCACTCGTCAACCGGTTGCGGGCCGGCGGCGCTTTCCCGCTCGTGGTCGTCGTCGCTCCGGCGGGCTACGGAAAGACCACCCTGCTCGCTCAGTGGGCCGCCAAGGACTCGAGGCCGTTCGCATGGCTCTCGATGGACGAACGGGACAACGACCCACTCGTTCTGCTGCGGCATCTCGCCGCGGCACTCGATCGGATCGATCCGGTCGAGCCGGGCATCTTCGAGGCGCTCGCCGGGCCGCGGACATCGGTCTGGGACTCGATCGTCCCGCGGCTGACGAAACACCTGTCGTCGCGTGACTCGCCGCTCGTGCTGGTGTTCGACGACATCGACCTGCTCGAGTCGGAAGAGGCGATCGCGATCGTCGCGGCCTTGATCGAGAACGTGCCGGCCAAGTCGATGGTCGCCCTCGTCGGCCGCGCACAGCCCGGGTTGCCGGTGGCGTCGCTCCGCGTCGGCGCGCCGCTGCTCGAGATCGGCGCCTACGAGCTCGCGCTCAGCCGACGCGAGGCCGAGATGGTGCTCAGAGGTTGCGGCGTGGAGCTCGCCGAGGACGAGCTTCTCGAGCTCCTGCAGCTCTCGGAGGGCTGGGCTGCCGGTATCTACCTGACGGCGCTCGCCGCCCGGGCCGAGGACGATGGAGCCCACGTCGAAGCGGACAGCCGCTACCTCGCGGACTACGTCGAGGCCGAGTACCTGAAGCGGCTCACGCGGGACGAGCGCGCCTTCCTCAGGCGTACGTCCGTGCTCGAGAAGCTGAGCGGCGGCCTCTGCGACGCGGTGCTCGAGAGCGATGACTCTGCCGCAGTGCTCGACGCCGTCGAGCGATCGAACCTGTTCCTCGTGTCGGATGAGCGCGGGCATGGTTGGTACCGCTACCACCGGCTCTTCCGCGACCTGCTTGCGCAGGAGCTCGCCAACCTGGAGCCGGACCTCGTCCCCGTCCTGAACCGGCGCGCGGCCAACTGGTACGAGGCACACGACGACCCCGAGGCCGCCCTCGGGCACGCGCACGCGGCCGGAGACAGCGACGAAGCCGCCCGGATCCTCGGCTCGATCGCGCTGGAGGTACACCACAGCGGGCGCGCGACGCTGCTCGAGACGTGGCTTCGTCCCTTCGACGACGACGATCGGCTCGAGCGATACCCGGCGATCGCAGTCAACGGTTCTCGCATCCATGCAGTTCGAGGGCGACCGGAGGAGGCGGAGCGGTGGTTGGCGGCCGCCGAGCGGGCTGCCGCCGGACACCGGAAAGGCATTGCCGCAGTCCGCCCGTGCATCTCGGTCATGCGCTCCGCACTCTGCGCGAACGGCCCCGCGAAGATGCAGGCGGACGCCGAAGCAGCCGTCGCGAAGCTTCGCTCGGGTGCCACGTGGCGTCCATCGGCGCTACTCGTCGAAGGGGCTGCGGCGATCCTTCTCGGCGACGATGCGAAGGCCGACCCCCTCCTCGCCGAAGCGGCGCTGGAGGCCGAGCGACTCGGCTCGACCGAGACCCAGGTGATCGCCCTCGGCGAGCGGTCGCTGCTCGCCGCCGCCCGCGGCGACTACCACGAAGCCGAAGCAATGGCGACCGAGGCGTGCGAGCTTCTCGATGAGACCGAGCTGACCGACTACTCGACGAGCGCCCTCGCGCTGGCCGCGTCGGCGCGGGCCATGCTCCGGCACGGCCTGTGGGACAAGGCGCGGACCCAGCTGACGCTCGCTCAGCACGTCTTGCCAACCCTCACACACGCGCTCCCGTGGCTCGCCGTCCAGGCGCGGCTCGAGCTCGGACACGCGTGTGTGACGCTCAGAGACCACGACGGTGCGCAGCAGATGCTCGAGGAAGCGCGGGAGGTTCTCGCGGTGAAGCCGAAGCTCGGCGTGCTCTCGCCCGCGGTCGATGCCCTCGCCGAAGAGATCGACGCGATGCCGGCGAACGGGAACGGCGCCGGCTCCGGTCTGACCGCGGCCGAGTTGCGGCTGCTGCCGCTGCTGTCGACACACCTCTCGTTCCGCGAGATCGGAGAGCGCCTCTTCGTTTCGCGCAACACGATCAAGACGCAGGCGATCTCCGTCTACCGCAAGCTCGGGGTCTCCAGCCGCAGCGAGGCGATCGAGCGCGCCACCGAGCTCGGCTTGGTCGATGCCGAGCACGGCCTCCCAGGCGCCGAGGACGAGCCCGCTGCCAGGCTGCGCCCGCTCGACTCGACCGGTTCGGCCGCGTCGTAAACGCTTACTCGGTGCTCAGATCCTCGTAACGCCTCGAGCGTTGCCGGTCGTAGATCCAGGCAACCAGCGCCAGCACGCCGACCACGAAGACAAACATGCCCAGAAGTCCCCACGCGTACCAGGCCGCTCCGATGAACAGGAAGAGGATCAGACCACCGATCCCGATCGCGAAGATCACGCCGATCATCTTCAACCAGAACCCTGCGCCTAGCCCTTCGTCATCCATGCCTTTCCTTTCGCTTGTGACGATCTGCCTCGATCGTCCACGGCAGGCGGAATCGCGTCGTCATCCGTCCGGGGTGATCCCGCGTATCCCGCATCACGCGCTCACTGTCGGGGTTTCGGGAGGCAGCTCGGCCGGAACTTGACCGGCCGCCGACTCCTCCGCGGCCGACGCGCGCGCCCGCGCGAGGTCGCGTGTTATGTGCACCGCGGCCGAAGCGATCGGCGCGGCGAGCACCAAGCCGATCATCCCGAACACGCAGCCGGCGCTGATCGTCAACACGAGAACGGCGAGCGGATGGAGGTCGAGCGCCGACCCCATTGCAAACGGCTGGACGATGTTCTGGAGCAGCCCGTTCGCGAGGATGACGACCAGGAGCATCACCAACGCGATGGTCGTCCCCTTGGCGCCCAACGCGATTATCACCGCGAAAGCGCCGGCGACGAAAGCGCCGATGTACGGGACGTACGCCGTCACGAAGGTGACAACCGCGATCGTGCCGGCAAGCGGCACGTTGAGCGCCAGCGACGCGAGCCCGACGACGACGCCGTTGAAGGCGGCGACGATCGTGACGCCCTGGAAGTAGCCCCGCAGCGAGCGGAGGACCCCACCCGTGATCGTCTGCGCAACCGGAAGCGGCACGCCGAGGTGACGATCGACCCACCCCCGCATCGAGGGGCCGTCCTTGAGGAGGAAGAAGAGGCTGAGTGCCGAGAGTGAGAGCGCGAAGGCAACCGACGTGAGGCCTTTGATCCCGTGGATGACGCCGGTGGCGAGCGCAGAGATGATCGCCGGAACGTCCCTCTCGGCCGCGTCCTTTGCGCCCGCCGCGCCGGAGTCGTTGACGCCGAGGCTCTTCAGCCAGCCCTCGCCCCTGTCGGCGGCCTCGCTCGCATGCTTGCCGATCTCTGAGGTCTGCGACGTGACCCCGCCGATCACGATCACGATCACTACGACGGCGACAGCGGCGACCGCGAGCAGGACGATCGCCACCGCGACGGCGCGCGGAATCCGATGCGTCGTCAGCCGCCGCACGACCGGGGCCGTGACCGCCGCCACGATGGTCGCCGCAACCACGGGCCCGACGATCGTCTGCGTCGTCCCAAGGAGCCAGACCACGCCCGCCAGCAGGACGAAGAGTCCGACGAGGAGCCACGACGCGCGGCCGAGGTCGCGCAGCCACCGAGGCGGTGCGAAGACGGTCGCGAGTTGTCCCGCCTCGGCCGGGCTCAGCTCGACGGCGGGCGGCTCGCTCGCATCAACGGCCACGTCCCTTTTGAGCAGATGCCTGAAGAAGCCCGCGCGAGCCATTGTCAGCCGATCGTTCCTCTCCGATCGTTCCTCTCCTGCCGGAACCCCAGCATCACCCGGAGGGGATGATGTGTCGGGCGCCCCGCTGACACGACAATCCTCTCACCCGCGCCGACGCGGGCGACGCGACGCACAAGCAACTCTCGCAGGTGGGTGAGCGAGATCCTGGAACCGCAACTGGAACGAATCGACGCCCTTTTCGTCCAGAGTGCGACGGGGTTCTCGAGCGACGCAGACACGGTGACGCTGCACGGCCTGACGGACTCCACGGTCTATTTCGCCGATAGGCCGCGACGAGAGATCGGCCACATCCCATCCCGCCGGTTCGTGTCGCTCTGGGCCGCGGGCGTGAACAGCTTCGCCGTCGATCCGCCGAACGCCGTCATCTCATTTCTGGACGACGACGGCGGCGGCGCCTCCGACGCCGTGGTCGTGCTCCACGAGCCTTCCCTCGACGGAACCGACCTGACCTACCGGGTCGAAGTGCTCGAGGGAACCCTCCCCGCCGAATCCGGGCCGTGCTCGCTCTTCATCGACGTCTTCGGCCGGCCTCTCTCACCGGTCTCGGTCGCAGGGTCGAAGCGCCGGCAGCTGCGCCAACCCCGCGGGGTTTAGACGTCCGCGGCGGGCTTCGGCCGGCGATACCGCCTCCACAGGACCCCCGCACCCGCGCCGAGCAGGAGCGTGGGCACGATAGTCAGGAAGCGGAAGAGCAGGACCGCCGCGACAACGCCGGCCTTGTTGCCGCCGAAACCGACGAGCACCGAGGTGAGACCGACCTCGACGAGCCCGAGCCCGCCCGGGGTGATCGGAAGCGAGCCGAGCACGCGCGCGAGCGACCAACCCGCGAACGCCTCGATGACGCTCACCTCACCCGGCCCGACGTCGAGCGCGCGGAGCGATGCAAGCAAGACGAGGAACACCGAGAGCTGCCCGGCGAGGGTCGCCACGGTCAAGACGGGCCAACGTCTGTGGAGCAGGCCCAGCGCCTGGGCGCGAAAGCGCACGAGGCTGCTCCCGTCCCACGTCACGGGCCTGCGCCGGACGACCTTCAACACCCGGTCGACGATTCGCGCAGCGAGGTCGCCGACCTTCGCGGCCATCCGCGCGCTCGCGATCGCCGCCGCGAAAGCGCCGGCAAGCACGACGAAGGCGGCGAGCCCGAGCGCCGCAACGGTCTGCAACGCCGCGCCGCTGCCGCCGCTGGCTGTCAACAGCGCAAACGCGAGTGCCGGGAAGCCGAGAATCGCGAGCTGGTTCCAGACCCCCGTCAGCGTCACCGCGAGGGTCACCGCGCTCGCGGAGAAGCCCCAGCTGAGGAGCATGGCCGCGGAGAGCCCGACGCCGACGGCAGGCCCGCCGGGCGCCACGTAGGTCGAGGCCGTCGAGGCCTGGGTCACCGTCAGCGCCTGAACGAACCCCAGTCCGGGAAGTGCGGCCATCCACGGAGGCGCGAAGGTGACGACGTTGAGCGCGACCGTCGCGAGCAGGACCGCAATCCACTCCCACGACAGCTTCTCGACCCGCGCCCAGACGTCGCTGTAGTTCGCGAACTGCGGCAGGACGAAGGCGAAGGTGCCGACGATGACGATGAGCCCCGCCCCCGCCGCCAGGCCGCGCTTGACCCAGCGGTTCCGGTACCAACGGCTCGGCGGGTGCGTGACGGGTTGTTCGAGCTGCGTGGTCACGAGACCGCCCCGAGGGCGAGCGTCTCCCCGATCGAGAGGACGCGGACGTCGACCTCCGGAGCGAGCGCGGCGGCGAGACGGGCGAAGTCGCGCGCCGGTCCGTCGCCCGCGGGCTCGGCAAACAGCGTGCGAAACGTTCCCCAGTGGATCGGCACCGCGACCTTCGGCTTGAGTAGGCGAAGCGCCTCCGCCGCCCGGGCCGGATCGAGGTGCCCGGGCCCGAGCCCCGGCCCCCAGCCGGCCACCGGGAGCAGGGCAACGTCGAGCGGCGCGAGCTCGTTCATCGCGGCGAAGAGGTCGGTGTCACCGGCGAAGTAGACCGAGGCCCTGCCCTCGAGTACGTAGCCGAGCGACGGAGTCTTCGCGGAGAAAGGCCCGCGGCCCGGCGCGTGCTCGGCATGGGTCGCGCGGATGCGGATCGCGCCGATCTCGATCTCCTCCCCCACATCGACCTCCACGACCTCCCCGAACCCGCGCCGCCGGACGAGCGCGCCGGCGCCGCGCGGGACGACGACGGGCAGCTCATGGTCGAAGCGCCGGAGCGACCGCAGATCGAGGTGGTCGAAGTGGAGGTGCGAGACGAGGATCGCGTCGAGCCGCCCGAGCGAGTCTGCGGCCACCTCGGCGTTGCGCCGGAGATGCCAGACACGGGCGCGCAGGACGGGGTCAGTCACGACCCGCGTATCTTCGAGGTCGACGACGACGGTGCTGTGCCCCAGCCAGGTGAGCCGGCTCAACGGTTCTCGCGAACAGAGAACAGCTTCGAAGGGCTGCAATCATCATCCCCTTCGGATGAGGTAGCAGCCGGCGCACCGCCGGAGAATCCCTTCGGAGCGGGCATGCCATGACGACGAGTACCGAACCGGTCTACGGTCGTGCTGCGGCGTGGAGCCCGGCGCGCCCGAGGCTGCGACCGCTGCGGCTCGTCACGGCTTGGCTGGCGTCGGCGCTGGCGCTGTTTGCGGCGGCATGGGTAGTCCCCGGAGCGCACGTCAACGGCTTCCTGGGCGCCCTCGCGGCGACGGCTGCGATCGCCGTTCTGAATGCGGTCATCCCGCCGCTGATCGCCGCTCTGCGGCTCCCGTTCATGCTGCTGGTCGGGCTCGTCCTCGTCCTCATCGTCGACGCGCTGATTCTGCTTGCGGCGGACCGCATCACGGAAGGAGACCTGAAAGTGGATTCCTTCTGGTCCGCACTGGCCGTCGCCTTCGTCGCGTCCGCGCTCGGCGTCGTCATCGCCGTAGTCCTCGGCACGAACGACGACGACGAGTACACGTTCAGGGTGATCCAGCGCATCGCCAAGCGTTCCGGCGGCCGCACGATCACCGATGCGCCCGGAATCGTCTTCCTCGAGATCGACGGGCTCGGGCTTCCGGTCCTTCAGCGGGCGATGCGGGACGGGAACGCACCGACGATGGCCCGGTGGCTCGCCGACGGGAGCCACCGCTGTACCGAATGGGAGACCGATCTCTCGTCGCAGACCGGCGCGAGCCAGGCCGGAATTTTGCTGGGTTCGAACGAGGACATCCCGGCGTTCCGCTGGGTCGAGAAGGAGTCGGCAAAGCTGGTCGCCTGCTCCGGGCCCGCGGACTGCGCCGAGATAGAGCGCCGTCACTCGTCCGGCGAGGGCCTGCTCGCGGACGGCGGCGCGAGCCGCGGCAATCTGCTCTCGGGCCTCGCCGACCACGTGATTCTGACGTGCAGCCGGATCGACGCCGAAAAGCGCGCGAACCCGGGCTACCGGGCGTTCTTCGCGAACGGCTTCAACGTGATCCGCGTGTTCGTGCTGTTCGGGTGGGAGGTCGTGCTCGAGTGGTCCGCTGCAGGCCGCGCAAGGCGCCGGGACGTGCGCCCGCGAGGCCACCGCGGCGGGCTGTACCCGTTCCTGCGGGCGGCGCTCTGCGTCGTCGTCCGCGACCTGATCGTCTACGGCGTTCTCGCGGACATGATGAAGGGGCGTCCCGCGATCTACGCGACGTTTTCGAGCTACGACGAGGTCGCCCACCACTCCGGGCTCGAGCGCGCCGACACGCTGGAGGCGCTCCGCAAGCTCGACCAGCAGTTCGGCCGGATCGAGCAGGCGCGTGCCTACGCGGCCCGCCCCTACGAGATCGTCGTCCTCTCCGATCACGGCCAGACGCAGGGCGCGACCTTCAAGCAGCGGAACGGCTACGGCCTCGACGAGCTCGTCGAACGGTCGCTCACGGGCCGCAGCGTCACCGGGATCGCCGGCGGCGACGAGCAGAGCGCCGTGGTCGGCAACGCGGCGGCCGAGGCGACGGGAAAGAAGCAGAAGCGGCCGAAGAACGACGTCTCCGACCGCGATGTCGTGGTGCTCGGGTCCGGGAACCTGGG
>Ga0075433_10005238_pt1 | contig 10166 bp, 11 predicted proteins | sample RhiMethybrSRZTD2_FD_75299 | JGI IMG/M metagenome (GOLD analysis project Ga0075433, IMG submission 75299) | Populus rhizosphere microbial communities from Tennessee, USA - Rhizosphere MetaG P. TD hybrid SRZTD2 | ecosystem: Host-associated > Plants > Roots > Rhizosphere > Soil | place: USA... | reverse complement strand
TTACCGTCAGGCAGGTTAACAACTCTCCCTGCGGACAAAGTTAACGCGGGCTCATCCTTACGCTGGTGTCCAGGCCGCAAAATTGAGGATTTCGAAGGTCTCAACGGTACGCCCCGCCTGACCTGCGGCGGCGAAGGCGTCGAGCGCGGCCTGCCGGGCTGCCCTGGACATCGAGCGCGACGGCCGCTGCTTTAGGATATTGGTCGCCCCCATGGCGCGAAGGTCATGCACCAGGCGTCCAAGGTCTTCGTATGAGACCTGCACCCGATCGACATCGACGACCGGGTTGGCGAATCCGGCGCCGGACAGAAGGGATGCGAGCATCGCGGATTCGATCCGCGGATGGACGTGCGGAACGGCGAATCCCTGAACCAGGTCGGCCGCCCGCATCGCAGCACGAAGCTGCGGCAATGTATCGCCTCCGGCGATCGCTCCCAGGAAAAAGGCACTGGGCGCTAGCGACGCTCGGATCCGCGTCAGGGCCCTCGGAAGATCATTGACCGTGTCGAGTGTTCCGACCGCCACGCAAAGGTCGTGGCGCTCCGCTGCCACTTCCAGCTCGTCTTCGACGACGCAGGAACCGCCCGCCGCCTGGGCGACGCAGCGACCGGGATCGAGAACCACGACCTCCCGAGCAAAGTCGCAGAGGCGCTGAGGCCAGGCCGGATCGGGGCAGCCGATCAGCAGGGCCGAGCCAAAGCTCTGCTGAAGAAGTCCGAGACGGTCGAGGCAATCTTCGAAAACCCGCTCGAGAAGGAACAGCTCACCGCCGCGCCGGAAGGCACGGTCGCGGCGCAAAGCGCGAAGTTCCATGTCGAACAGCTCGGCCGGCATGGCGGCGCTTGTGCGATGCCGCGCCTCAGGCGACAAGCGGGAGATGGTCGTTGCCGCGTTGAGGACCTGCGCACGCTGGGCGCTCGATTTCGCGCTCCCGCCGCGGTGCGCGGGATGTGGAATCATCGTTGACGACGTCCACAGCTTTTGTCCGGGCTGCTGGAAGCAGGTCGAGTTCCTCGGCGAAGGCGGGTGCAGGGTATGCGGGATTCCGCTCGCTTCAACTGATGCCGAGACCTGCGCTGCCTGTCTCGCAAAGCCGCCGCGCATCGCTCGCTCGCGGGCAGCCGTCGCCTATGACGATCTATCCCGAAACCTGGCGATCCGACTGAAGTACGGGCGCAAGGTCGCAATCGCGAAGACGATGGCGCGCTACATGATTCCCCTGGTGAAGCAGGATGGCGGCGATCGGCTGATCGTATCGGTCCCGCTTCATCGAAGCCGCCTGTGGTGGAGAGGGTTCAACCAGTCGGCCCTCGTTGCGTGTGAACTGTCCAGGGCCCTTGGAATTCCCGCGGACCCGTTCGCGCTTCGCCGGATCAGGCGCACACCGCCGCTCAAGGGCATGAGCGCCATTCAGCGCAGAAAGACCGTCGCCGGCGCCTTTCGAATCCGCGACGCGAGTGCCGTTGCCGGTCAGACGGTGATCCTCGTGGATGATGTGCTGACGACGGGAAGCACGGCCGAAGCCTGCGCGCGTGCCTTGAAGCGGGCAGGAGCAGTTCGGGTCGAGTTGGTCAGCTGGGCCCGCGTGGTGAAACCTTCGCAATTGATGCGTTAGGGACATCGCCTAAGTATCGGCGTGAAAGGAAGGTTCGTGCCGCTGGTCGAAATCTACACCAAGAGCTTCTGTGCTTACTGTTGGCGGGCCAAGCACCTCCTCGATGGAAAGGGCGTCGAGTACCAGGAGATCGCGGTGGATTTCGGAGGCGAGACGAGGCAACAAATGATCGAGCGCGCGAACGGACGAATGACGGTTCCGCAGATTTTCGTCGCCGGACGCCACATCGGCGGCTGCGACGACCTCGTGGCGCTCGAGCGCGAAGGAAGGCTCGACGAGCTGTTTAACGCATGACTCGCATCGCTCTTTTCCAGTCGAACACGGGCATAGACCCGGCCGCCAACGCGAAAGCGCTGGTCGACGCGATCGGCGAGGCCGCGCGCGGTGAGGCCGCAATGCTGTTCACGCCGGAGATGTCCGGACTGCTCGACCGCAATTCCCAGCGCGCCTCGGCGAACCTGCGTCCGGAAGACCATGACCTCGTCCTCGCTGCTTGCCGCGATGCGGCGCGCGAGCATGGGATATGGGTTCACCTGGGCTCGCTCGCGATCCTCGTCGACGATGGAAAAGTCGCGAACCGCGGCTTCGTCATCGACCGCGCCGGCAATGTGCAGGCGCGCTACGACAAGATTCACCTGTTCGACGTCGACCTCCCGACCGGCGAGAGCTGGCGCGAGTCGGCCGTCTACCGCGCCGGCCAAAACGCGGTCGTCGTCAACGGCACCCCGATCGGCAAGCTCGGTCTCACCATTTGCTACGACCTGAGGTTCCCCGCCTTGTTTGCGCGCATCGCCGAAGCGGGTGCTGATGTCATTACCGTCCCGGCCGCCTTCACTGTTCCCACCGGACAGGCGCACTGGCATACATTGCTCCGGGCGCGCGCGATCGAGGCGGGACTGTTCGTCGTTGCCGCGGCCCAGGTCGGTCATCATGAAGACGGACGAAACACTTTTGGCCATTCTTTGGTGATCGACCCGTGGGGAGACATATTGCTCGACATGGGCGAGGAAACCGGCGTCGGCTTTGCCGAAATCGAGCTTGCACGAATCTCCGACGTTCGCTCGCGCATACCGGCGCTTAATCACCGCCGTCCTATCCCCGAGGTGGTGAGCAAATGATCGTTTTCGATCTTCAGTGCCTCGAATCGTGCTGTGCCGGGGGCGAAACCTTCGAAGCATGGTTCCGGTCAAACGCCGATTTCGATGAGCAGAATGCGGCTGGCCTGGTGCGGTGCCCGTTCTGCAATTCGACCCACATTACCAAAGCGCCGATGGCTCCGAGCTTGCCGCGCAAGACCTCGGAAGGACTTTTGTCGAAGGTCGCCGCGGTGCAGGCCGAGATGCTGAGGGAATCTCGCTGGGTCGGCGACGAATTCGCCGAAACCGCCCGTGCGATGCACAGCGGTGAGATCGAACGGGAGCAGGTACACGGGCAAGCGACCATCGCCGAGGCGAAGTCGCTGGTGGACGACGGCGTTCCGGTCGCTCCGCTGCCGCTGCCGGTGATTCCGCCGACCCAGGTCAACTAGGCGACCATTCCGGCTCTGAGGATCGGAGGCGGCTCGTCCTGTCCTTTTCTTCGTTCCGGCTGGGCTCGGAATGCAGTATATCGCCATCGGGGACGTGCCGACTCCATTAGCTTGCACCGCAGTGCAAGGAGGAGGCTGGCATGACCATTCTTACGCAAGCCGATTTCGCTTCTGAGCCCGATTTTCTCGGTTCGTCGACGCGCCGCGTCTTTGTGAAGGGCGTCGGCTTCGTCGGCGTCTCACTTTTGCTTTCGATGATGGGCGGCTGCGACAAGATTGCAGAGCAAATCAAGAATCGCCCGGTCCGACGGCGCATTCGAAGCGGATCCGCGGCGGTCGACGCCGACGTGGCAACCTATCGAGATGCGGTCAGCCTCATGAAGGGGCTACCGGTGGCCGACCAAAGACGATGGTTGGCGGAAGCGACGATCCATGGAACGCCGGCCGGGTTCAACATGTGCGAGCATGGATCGATTCACTTCTTCGATTGGCACCGCGCTTACCTCTTCTACTTTGAAAAGATCTGTCAGAAGCTCACGAATAAACCCAAGTTCGGCCTGCCTTATTGGAACTGGAATCAGAACCCGGACGTGCCGACGCCATTCCTCGACAACACCAGTCCGCTGTTCGCGTCGCGAACCCGAACCAGCATGGCAGGCAACTCAGCGGTCTCCACGCCAACGCTGGACATCATCTTCGGCGACACAAACTTCTTCAGCTTCTCAAGCCAGATCGAGGGCACGCCGCACAACACCGTCCACGGCTATATCGACGGGACCCTAGGCCAATATGACTCGCCGCTGGATCCGCTGTTCTACAACCACCACTGCATGGTCGATTATTGCTGGTACAAATGGAACGTCGAAATGGGCCGGCAGAACACCAACGACCAAACGTGGCTGAACAGATCGAATGGCCAGTTCGTCGATGGCAACGGCAGCCCAGCGACCTCGACCGCGCTTGCGACCATACTTATGCCGCTGCTGTCCTATCGTTACGAGAGCAGCGCCATTGGCAGCGCTGCCGCTCAAGCCAGGGCCTGGACGGCTTCCGAGTTTAAGAGTCTCGAAGCTCGGCTGCGCGCCGGAGCACCGATTCGGTTCGCGATCACACAACGGGCACGGCTGGCCGAGCGCGTCGGCACAATTGCGCAGCGGCCCGTGGTGCTTCGTTCGCAGGTTCGCCCGGAAAGTTTCGCGGCGATTCTCGAAAGCCGAACGGCCACCGAACGCGTGTTTCTTGCCGTCGAGCATGCGAACGTACCGCAATCCAGGGATTTCAGCGTCCGCGTGTTCGTGAACCTTCCCGAAGCGAGCGCACAGACCCCCACGACGGATCCGCATTTCGCCGGCAGCTTCGCCTTCTTTGGCAATCCTGCAGCTGAGCACTCCCATGTCGACGCCCCCGCCGGCGAGCAGGCCAAAGTGCCTCGCTTCCTCGTGGACGTCACACACACACTTCGAACGCTCAGGGAGCGTGGGGCGCTCGCCGCAGGAGAGGCGCTCACGGTTCAGCTGGTCCCAACGCCGTTCGACGTTGAACGCCCGCTCGAAAACGCGCAGCTCGAATTGAGCGGCGTGGACATAATCACCACGCCGGTGATCGTCGCTCGCGACGGGGAGGGTCCGCGATGATATAAGCCTCGCCCTAATGGCCTTGATTTTAGGGCGATCGGTCTGGCGGACGTTGAGTGCAGTTGCAGTACTCGTGCTGCCCGCCGCGGCTGCGTGCGGTCCAACCGCCACAACGAACGATGTGCCGAAAGACCGATCCGAATATTCGCTCGGCCGCGAGATGCGTTACATCGATTCTCATAACTTCGAGCTTACCTGGCCGGTAACCGCAGCGGCCGCTGCTCGCCGCTCAAGGTTCGTTATAGTCAGGATCGGCGAGATCACGAATCCCGCTCGCGCGTCTCTTACCTTCGCCGTTGCGTTTCGCTCTTCTGGCAACGACCTGATCCAGCTCGGCTCCTTCAGCCTATATCCGTCAGACAATCCTGGGCGCTTTATAGTGGCAACCCAGGGGAAGGTTGCGGCAAACGGACACATTGTTCTGTCTCTCAAAGATCCGAACATCGAAGGAATGGCGTCGGTGCGCGTTGGCGTGGCAGAGCTGGCACTCGGCGATGGCTGATGGGGCGTCGTCGAATTGATCGACCGGGTGGTTGCCTCTATGCCTCGGCCAAGGCCGACCCCGTAGCTCAGCAGGATAGAGCATCAGATTCCTAATCTGAGGGCCACAGGTTCGAATCCTGTCGGGGTCGCCAACGATTTGGCGGGAATGAGACATGGCGACCGATCAGCCTGACGTTCAAAACGACCATCGCGGAGCAATCGACCGATTGTTCCTTGAGCACCCGCGTTCGCTCGGGATGAGCTGGGCCGGCCACGGCGCGGGCGCCGTCAAGATCGGCGCCGAGCTGATCGGCGCGGGCGCCGCCTGCCTGATTCACGCGGCGATACCCGCCATCTTCACGCAAACGGCCGGCAAGACCGTTGAGCGAATGCACGACCATATGGTGAAGCGCAAAGCCGGCGCGGCAAACCCGGAGGCCTGGCCTGATTACGAAATCTGACCGGGTCGTCCCGGTTGCGATTGTCGGAGGGGGCGCGTCGGGGACGATCCTCGCAGCCCAGCTGTCGCGACGCGGTATCGGCTCCATCCTGATCGACGGCAGCGGCCGTGCGGGGCACGGCGTCGCATATTCGACGACCGAGCCGGCGCATTTGCTCAATGTCCGGGCCGATGGAATGAGCGCGCTCGCCGAGGATCCCGATCATTTTGCTCGGCGTTTCGAAGCGGAAGGGGGGCACCGGACGGGGTTCGCGGAGCGGCGACTGTTCGGCCGATACCTGCGCGAAATCCTCGAAAGCGTAATCGGCATCGGGCATGCCCAGGTCGATCATTCGTCCGTCGTCGAAGCGCGCCTCGACGACGGAATGTGGCGTCTCGCGCTGAACGACGGCCGGGTTCTGAAGGCCCGGGCGCTCGCGCTTGCCGTCGGCAATCAGGAGCCTCAACCGCTCGAAGCGTTCGGCGCGGGCGGCGATCGCTACGTCAACAACCCCTGGGGCGAGGAAGCTCGCGGCGCAGTTCGCAGATTGGTCGATAACGGCGGATCGGCACTCCTGATCGGCACCGGCCTCACCATGGTCGACCTCGCGCTGTCGCTCGACGCAGCCGGATACCAGGGCAGGATCGTTGCCCTCTCGCGACGGGGACAGGTCCCGCGCGCCCATGCAGATTTCCATCCCGCGCCGATCGAGTTCGAAGCGGTCCCGGGCGGGAGCGTCATAGGCTTGTGGCGCTGGCTTCGGCGGCGGTCGGCCGAGGTCGGCTGGCGTGCGGCAATCGACAGCCTGAGGCCGCATAGCCACGCGCTGTGGCAGGGCCTCGACCTGGATCAGCAGCGCCGATTCTTGCGGCACGCACGGCCGTGGTGGGACGTCCACCGCCACCGGATCGCGCCTCAGGTCGCGGCCAGGATTCACGACATGGTGGCGGAGGGGTTGCTGGAGATTGTCGCTGGACGGGTGATCGCCGCGAACCCGGCTGACGGCGGCCTTGAGGTCGAAATCCGCCGCCGCGGATCGGATCGCAGCTCAAGCGAACGCTTCGATTATGTCATCAACTGTACCGGGCCGTTGCATGTGATGGAACAGACGCACGATCCGTTGCTCCGCGGGTTGCTCGATTCGGGCGTCGTCCGGCCGGATCATTTGGGGATCGGGCTTCAGGTTGATGAGCATTCCCGGGCCGGAAACCGGCTCTGGGCGTTGGGACCACTTACCAAAGGGCGCTATTGGGAGATTATTGCCGTCCCCGACATCCGCGGGCAGGCGGCTGCGATCGCCGAAGACATTGCGCGGGAGCTTAAGGAATGAACCCACCTTTCGACCACGGCGAGCCGGAGGACGGCGACCTCGTCGAATCCGCTCCGGAGTGCGAAATTCCAGGCGAGGTTCGTGATGCCATCCGAACTCTGATTCATTGGGCGGGCGACGATCCCGATCGCGAAGGGCTGCTCGACACCCCACGCCGGGTGGCTCGCGCCTGGCGCGAATATGCCCGCGGATATGCCGAGGATCCCGCGATTCACCTCAGCCGCACGTTCGAAGAGGTCGGCGGTTACGACGAGATCGTGCTTCTGAAGGACATTCCGTTCCAGTCCCATTGCGAGCACCACATGGCGCCGATCATCGGCAAGGCGTCGATCGCCTACCTGCCCCGCGACAAGGTGGTCGGGATCAGCAAGCTCGCCCGGGTGCTTCACGGCTTTGCCCGGCGGCTGCAGGTCCAGGAACGGCTTACCGCGCAGGTCGCGGACACGATCTGGCAGAACCTCCAGCCCAAGGGGGTCGCGGTGGTCATCGAGGCGACCCACGCCTGCATGACGGCGCGCGGAGTGAACACGCCCGGTGTGGTCATGACCACGAGCCGGATGATGGGCACGTTCCGCGAGGACGAGCGGAGCCGCCGCGAAGTGCTCGCGCTTATGGGTTACTGAGAACTAGGGCCGCGCCAGGCCTATTTCGTTAGCGATTCTCCATTTTGCGGAGGCGTTCCGGTTCCCTCAATCCGCCGCCGAGCGGTCACCAGGATATGTGCCGGCGTACACAGATTCTCAAAATGTCTCAGGTCTAACACCGCCGCCGAGAACGATACCTGCGTTGCGGGCTTGTCGCGACGATGTAGCCCCAACTCCTCCATTGTCATGGTTCTAACGCTGTCGATGTTCTGCGATTTGAACAGGAAGTGTTCGTCGTAAAGATCCAGCCCGCTCATGGTCGCAGCTGAACCGATGTTGATGAGCCCGAGGAGGTGCTCCTTCGTGCCGGTGTCGTTGGTCCAATCGTGCAAAGCTAGCAGGCTGTTGAGGGCCGTTGTGATGGGCAGGATCAGGTTGCGGGCGATCCGAGACGTTCGCTCGTTCCGGCCCATGATCCGGTAATATTCATGACAGTTGATTTCGACCAGGTCACGCCCGACCGCATCCATCGCGGCAGCATTTGCAGGACTGTCGTCCTCGAATGCTTTTTGCGCTGCAGCGAGAAACTTCTCATTGACCGAGAGATATTGGGTTCCCGCGGGCTTCACGATTCCGTTGGGTCCGTAGACGGGCTGAATTCCATAAGTGCTACATGCGCTCAGCGGAAGCGCGAGAGCTGTGACGACGATACGAGAATGCCGCATCGCTTGTTCCCCCACAAAACGATTCGGCAGAGCCGGTTATATTTTTATTTACCACATTAGCAAACAAGCAAAATTTATGCCCACTGATCGCGAAGGCGGTAAAGCAACGGGGCGGCTCCCGCTGGCCTGAGAGCCGCCCCGCACCCACCCCGGATCGCCGCAATCTGAAACGCTCGAAGCGGTCAGGCGATGCCGCCGCTTGGTCGAAATTTTGAGGCGAAGGGCGCGAATTGTTGCCAATCTGCCCCCGGCTTCAGCGGCAAGGGGCGAGTCGCATGGCACTGACGCGTCGCGCATTACTCGAACAGATTGGCACGATCGGCGGGGCAGGGGCGACCTATCTCGCCATGGAAGCAATGGGACTCGCGATTCCGACCCCCGCGGGCGCGGAGAATTTCCAGATCCCGGGGAGGAGCGGCGCCGGCCGGTCGGTCGTGATCCTCGGCGCCGGCATTGCCGGGCTCGTTTCGGCCTACGAACTTCAGAAGGCCGGCTATCGCGTCACGGTACTGGAAGCGCGCGACCGGATCGGCGGCCGAGTTTGGACCATCCGCGGTGGTGAAAAGATCGTGCAGACCGGACGTCCCGATCAACATTCGACGTTCGACCCCGGCCTCTACTTCAACGCGGGCGCGGCGCGGATCCCGAGCACGCACCGGGTGATCCTCGGCTATGCACGGCGCTTCGGGGTCCAGCTCGAAACCTTCGTCAACGTCAACCGCAACGCCGGCTGGGATTTCGGCGGCAAGGTCCAGCCCGAGCGGCGCATGGTGAACGATCTGCGCGGACACCTCGCCGAGCTGCTCGCCAAGGCAATCGACCAGCACGCACTCGATCAGCAGGTGCCCAAGGGCGAACTGGAGTTCATTCGACAGCTGCTCGGCTTTTACGGGCAGCTCGATGACAAGGGCCGGTACACGCCCCGCGGGTCGTCGGGCTACTCGGTCGAGGGTGGAGGTTACGACCAGGCTCCAGTCCCCCTTCCGCCCCTGACTTTCCAGGAACTCGCGCCGTCGAGGGCCGTCGGTTTTCCTTACGTCTTCGAACATATCTGGGACATGCAGGCGACGATGCTTCAGCCGGTCGGAGGCATGGATCGGATCGCGCACGCCATCTACCAGCGTGTGAAGCCGTCGGTGCATCTCCGGACTGTGGTAACTGCGATCCGCCGGACCGGGGATCGGGTCCGAATCGAGCACGGCCCCGGCGGACAGGTCACCGAAGCGGATTATTGCATCTGTACCCTGCCGGTCCCAATCCTGCAGCGGCTGGCCAACGATTTTTCGCCAGCAAAGAAAGCCGCGATCGCGGGTGCTACTCAGCAGTTACGCAGCGTGAAGCTGGCGTTCGAAGCCCCGCGCTTCTGGGAGAAGGACGACGACATTTTCGGCGGCCTCGCGTGGACCGACAGGCTGAATGAAAATGTCATCTATCCATCGGAGCGCTACGGAGCGGCGAAGGGGATCATCGTGGGCGCCTATTGCGCCGGATGGACCCACCCGGACACGCCGGATTCGTTTGCCGCTCTGTCCCACGAGGAACGGATTCGGATCTGCCGAGACAGCATCGAGGCTCTCCATCCGGGTCGATCGAGATTCCTAAGCAAGCCGGTGACGGTCGCCTGGGGCCTGACGCCTTATTCCGAAACGGTTGGAACTCTCTGGGGCAACCGCCCGGGCGACCGGGCGGGCCGCGGCGCGCAATATGCCGAGCTGCTAAAGCCCGAGGGCCCGATCGTTTTCGCCGGCGAGCATTTGAGCTACCAGGGCACCTGGCAGGAGGGCGCCGCAATGTCCGCTCACGAGGCTCTGAAGCTGGTCGCCGCGA
>Ga0075433_10005234_pt1 | contig 10167 bp, 6 predicted proteins | sample RhiMethybrSRZTD2_FD_75299 | JGI IMG/M metagenome (GOLD analysis project Ga0075433, IMG submission 75299) | Populus rhizosphere microbial communities from Tennessee, USA - Rhizosphere MetaG P. TD hybrid SRZTD2 | ecosystem: Host-associated > Plants > Roots > Rhizosphere > Soil | place: USA... | reverse complement strand
CGTCCAGCTCACCGTACCGATACTTAGGTGTAATCGATACCTACGTGTGATTGATGGCCCTCCTCGAATCGGAGATTCTGGCTCCCGCGCGGCACGGCGAGACCGTGCAGCGAACCGACGACAGGGGTAGGCCAATGAACGCCCAACTTGCAGCAGACGATCTCGTGTGCGACCCGCATCACCCGGCGTGGGCATCAGGAACGATCAGCAGCGTGCCACATCGCCGATCGAGCGCCTCGATCGATGATGGCCACGACACCGATACTCCCATCGGCACGTCGGCTGGCTGGCGCGACGTGATCAAACGCGCGACGCGCGTCGCAGCGACCGAGGTGACGACATGCCTTCAAGGCGAGTCTGGCACCGGCAAGGAAGTCATTGCGCGGTTCATCCACCGGCGGTCGCCGCGATCGCGCGGCCCGTTCATCGCGATCAATTGCGCGGCGCTCCCGGAACAGCTCCTCGAGTCGGAGCTGTTCGGATTCGAGCGCGGGGCGTTTACGGGCGCGCAACAGCCGAAGCCGGGACAGGTTGAATTGGCTGCGGGCGGCGTGCTGTTCCTCGACGAGGTCACCGAAATGACGCCGGCGGCGCAGGCGAAGTTCCTGCGCGTGCTGCAGGAGCGCGAGTTCCTGCGGTTGGGCGGCACGCGGCCGATCCGCGCCAACGTGCGCGTCATCGCCGCGACCAACCGGGATTTGCATGACGCCGTCGAGCGTGGGCAGTTCCGTGCCGACCTCTATTACCGCTTGAACGTCTTCGATATTCGCATTCCGCCGCTTCGCGAGCGCCGCGACGACATCCCACTCCTCGCCGCCGCCTTTCTCCGCGAGTTCGGTGGGGGCGCCACGGAACTGACGACATCGGCGATGCAGGCGTTGTGCCGCCATGAGTGGCCTGGCAATGTCCGCGAGCTGCGCAATGCGCTCGAGCGGGCGGCGATCGTCAGTGACGGACCGTTCATCGATGCCGAGCACCTGTCACTGTCGATCAGGGCAGACGCTCCGCCGTTGAGCAGCACCGATCTTGGCGTTCTCGAGCGACAGGCCATCGAGCAGGCCCTGCGCGAAACCGCTGGTAACAAAGTGCGGGCAGCCAAGCAGCTTGGGATCACGCGCACCCAGCTGTATGGCCGGCTCCGCAAGTACGGGCTCGAGTGGCTGACCGGACGCCACGCGGACTAAGCTGATCGAGTTGCGCAGGATGGCCAACGCGATCGCTGTTCTCAACGCCGGCTCATCGAGCATCAAGTTCTCCCTGTTCGTGACGCGCGGCGACGATCTCGAGCTCAATGTGCGCGGCCAGATCGAAGGGATCGACACTGCCCCGCACTTCATCGCAAAGCGAAGCACTGGCGCACAGGCGTCCGAGAAATCGTGGCCCGACGGGACGAAGCTGGGTCACGACGACGCCCTCGATCACGTGATCGCCTTTCTGCGCGCGGAGCTCGGGAGCGATCGCCTCGCCGGCGTCGGGCATCGCCTCGTCCATGGTGGATCGGTCTACACAAAGCCGGTGACGGTCGATGCGGCTGTCGTAGCCGCTCTCGAACAGTTGATTCCACTTGCTCCGCTGCATCAGCCACACAATCTCGCGCCAATCCGGCGCCTGCTCGAGCGAATGCCCGACGTACCACAGGTCGCGTGCTTCGATACCGCGTTCCACCGCACGAACCCGGAGCTCGCGCAGCGATTCGCGCTGCCGGAGGAGCTTCACGAGGCGGGCGTGCGTCGATACGGCTTCCACGGTCTGTCGTACGAGTACATCGCGTCGGTCTTGCCACGGTTCGATGCCCGGATTGCATCGGGCAAGACCGTCGTGCTGCACCTCGGCAACGGCGCGAGCATGTGCGCGATGGACGCGGGCCGCAGTATGGCCAGTACGATGGGCTTCACTGCAGTCGACGGGCTGATGATGGGGACGCGTTCCGGCTCACTCGATCCGGGCGTCATTCTGTACCTGATGGATCACCGAGGCATGAATGCGCGTGCGGTGGAGAACCTCCTGTACAACGAGTCGGGACTGCTCGGCGTGTCCGGAATTTCCAGCGATATGCGGAAGCTGCTCGCGTCGAGCGATCCGCGGGCGCGGCTCGCGATCGATCTCTACTGCTATCGCATCCGTCGCGAGCTCGGCTCTTTGGCCGCTGCCCTCGGCGGCCTGGACGCGATCGTCTTCACGGGCGGCATCGGCGAAAACTCCGCGGTCATCCGCGAACGCGTGTGCCTGGATGCGGCCTGGCTCGGCGTCGAGCTCGATGCGACTGCCAACGCCGGCGGCGGTCCCCGCATCAGCACGCCGTGGGCCCGCGCGTCGGCATGGGCGATCCCAACCAACGAAGAACTCATGATCGCCCAGCACACGCGGCGGTTGCTTCAACGGTCCGGCTGAAGCCGGACACTACGTCCTACCGCCACGTCCACTGATCGATCTCGGGCTTGTCGACGCCGTACTCGTACGCGTAGTTCTGACAATCGATCTGCATGTTGCGCAGCTTCTCTTTGGCGTGCGCGCCGGCGACGCGCAGCCGTGGGACGTGATTGATGACGTCGATCGCCAGACTGAAGCGGTCGATCTGGTTGCGAATGGCGAGATCGAGCGGCGTGTTGATGCTGCCCTTCTCTTTGTAGCCGCGCACGTGCAGATTCCCGTGATTGGTGCGCCGGTAGGTGAGCCGGTGGATCAACCACGGATAGCCGTGGAAGTTGAAGATGATCGGCTTGTCCACGGTGAACAGACTGTCGAAGTCCTTGTCCGGCAATCCGTGAGGGTGCTCCGTCGATGGCGCGAGCTTCAACAGATCGACGACATTGATGAAGCGGATCTTGAGATCGGGGAAGTACTCGCGCAGCATCGCCACGGCCGCGAGTGCTTCATTGGTTGGGATGTCGCCGGCACATGCCATCACGACTTCCGGCTCCGACCCCTCGTCGTTGCTCGCCTCGGCCCAGATGCCGAGCCCCTTGGTGCAATGCTGGATCGCCTGTTCCATCGTCAGGTACTGCAGGTGCTTCTGCTTGTCCGCGACGATCACGTTGATGTAGTTGGTGCTCTTCAGGCAATGATCGGCCGTCGAGAGCAGACAATTCGCGTCGGGCGGCATGTAGACGCGACACACATCGGGACTCTTGTTCAACACCAGGTCGATGAAACCAGGATCCTGGTGAGTGAAGCCGTTGTGGTCTTGTCTCCACACTGTCGACGTGAGCAGGAGATTGAGCGACGCCACCGGCGCGCGCCACGGCAGGTCGCGGCAGGTGTCGAGCCACTTGGCGTGCTGGTTGAACATCGAGTCGACGATGTGGGCGAACGCTTCGTAGGTCGAGAAGAAGCCGTGCCGGCCGCTGAGCAGATAGCCTTCGTACCATCCTTCGAGCGTGTGCTCGGAGAGCATCTCCAGCACGCGCCCATCCGGTGACAACTCACCGCCGTCGGCGTCCTCCGGCAGGTAGTCGGCGAGCCACAGCTTCTTGCTCGCTTCGTAGATCGCATCGAGCTTGTTGGACGTGGTCTCGTCGGGGCCGAAGACGCGGAAGTTCGTCGCGTTGTGCCGCATGGTGTCGCGCAGGTAGAGGCCCAGGGGCCGCGTGTTCTCGGCCGACGTCTGCCCGAGCTTGTCGACAGTGACGGCGTAGTCCTGAAAGTCTGGCAGGCGGAGCGGCTTCCGCACCAACCCTCCATTGGCGCGAGGGTTTGCGCTCATGCGTCGTGTGCCTTTGGGCGCGAGCGCTTTCAGCTCCGGGATCAGTCGGCCGCTTGTATCGAACAACTCCTCGGGCCGATAGCTGCGCAGCCAGCGTTCGAGCTGCTTCATGTGGGCGGGATTGCCGTGCATCCCGGCGAGCGGCACCTGGTGCGCGCGCCAGAAGCCTTCCACCTTGTGGCCGTCCACCTCGTTCGGACCAGTCCAGCCCTTCGGCGTGCGCAACACGATCATCGGCCAACGCGCGCGACGCGGCTCGCCGCTCGTGCGCGCCTCTTCCTGGATCCTGCGGATCTCCAGGACGCAGTCTTCCAGCGCGGCGGCCATCTTCTGGTGCATGCGCGCGGGATCGTCGCCTTCCACGAAGTGAGGTGTCCAGCCATAGCCAGTGAACAGCGCCTCGAGCTCCTCGTGAGAAATCCGCGCGAGCAGCGTTGGGTTGTTTATCTTGTAGCCATTGAGGTGGAGGATCGGGAGCACAGCACCGTCGCGGATCGGGTTCAGAAACTTGTTGGAGTGCCACGACGTGGCAAGTGGTCCCGTCTCGGCTTCTCCGTCTCCCACCATCACGGCAACCAGCAGTCCAGGATTGTCGAACGCTGCGCCGAACGCATGCGACAGGCTGTAGCCGAGCTCGCCCCCTTCATGAATGGAGCCCGGTGTCTCGGGCGTGCAGTGGCTGCCGATGCCGCCGGGAAATGAGAACTCCTTGAAGAACAGGCTCATGCCTTCTTCGTCTTCGGCCTTGTTCGGGTACACCTCCGAGTAGGTGCCTTCGAGATACACCGGCCCCAGCACGCCCGGCGCGCCATGACCGGGACCGGCGATGAAGATGGCGTCGAGGTCGTACTTGGTGATCAGGCGATTGAGATGAACGTAGGTGAAGCTCAAGCCGGGACTCGTCCCCCAGTGGCCCAGAAGGCGCTGCTTGACGTGCTCGGCTTTGAGCGGATCACGGAGCAGCGGATTGCTGCGCAAGTAGATCATGCCGGCAGCGAGGTATGTGCAGGCGCGCCAGTACGCATCTACGTTTCGAAGTTCATCGTCCGAGAGCCGCTCGGCCGACGCAACGACATTCACGTCTGCGGCCGACGGGCGCGTCTGGGTCGCTGAGGGTGTCATGAGCATTCCTCCTACAGTTCCGGCGCGTCGATGGGCGCGAAGAGCAGGACCACCGAGCGCGGTTCCACCCGATACGTGGAGCCGGCGACGATGGGAGCGTCGTTCCAATCGACGAGATCATGAGGCGACTCGAGAAACGTATCGACCCAGCGCCGCCATCGATCGCGAGCGCTGTCGACCACCGGCGGGAGCTCGAAATCGAGCGCCTCCCAATACGCATTGAACATGGCATGAAACACCATTCGTGTATGCACGAATCGTGACGTGAACGCGAGGCTGTGGGACGAGTCGCTCCAGTCCGGGTCGTACAGTCTCACGCCGTGCCACGTGATCTGTCTCTGCCGGATCAATTCGCTCAACGACTCTCGCTCCACCTGTCGCGACACGCGGTAGTTGTTCAGCAGAGTCAGGAAGCGATGCACGTCGCTGTGCTTGGCAACCAAGCTCCAGTCGAACCAGCTCGTCGCGTTGTCCTGACAATAGGCGTTGTTGTTGCCGAGCTGCGTACGACGCACTTCATCGCCCATCGACACCATCGGCATGCCGGCCGACAGCATCGTCACGGCAAAGAAGTTCTTGACCTGCCGCGTTCGCAGCTTCTCGACGACGGCATCGGTGGTGGCGCCTTCGACGCCACAGTTCCAGCTTCGGTTGTCGTCGGTGCCGTCGGCATTGTCCTCGCCGTTCTTCGCGTTGTGTTTGTGGTCGTACGAGACGAGGTCGTTCAGAGTGAACCCGTCGTGACACGTGACGAAGTTGACGCTCGCTTCGGGTTCCCGCTGCTTGTGGTCGTACAGCGACGGGCTGCCGATCACACGGTCGGCGAAGCGTCCGGTCACACCGTCTTCGCCTCGAAAGAAGCTGCGGACATCGTCGCGGAAGCGTCCGTTCCACTCTTTCCAACTGTCGCCGATGAAGCTGCCCACCTGATACAAGCCGGCAGCATCCCAAGCTTCAGCGATCAGCTTCGTTCCTGATAGCACCGGATCCGACTCGATGTCCCACAGCACGGGCGGATTCGGGATCGAACGGCCCGACTCGTCGCGCGCCAGAATGGACGCGAGGTCGAACCGAAAACCGTCGACGTGCATCGTCTGCACCCAATAGCGGAGGCTGTCCAGAATCATGCGGCGGACGATCGATTGATTGGCATTGAGCGTGTTGCCGGTGCCCGTGTAGTTGGCGTAGCGGGCGCGATCCTCCTCGAGCATGTAGTAGATCGTGTTGTCGAATCCGCGAAGGCTCAGCGTCGGCCCGGTGTGATTGCCTTCAGCGGTGTGATTGAACACGACATCGAGAATCACTTCGATGCCAGCGCGGTGGAGCGCCTTGACCATGTCGCGAAATTCGTCGACTGGGCCGAACGGATCGCGCCGGGAACTGTAGGCGTGATGCGGCGCGAAGAAGGACACCGGCGCGTAGCCCCAATAGTTGACGCGCCCAGGGGGCGCGTCCTGCACGTCGAACTGGAACACCGGCAGCAGTTCTACGGCCGTGATGCCCAGGCGCTCGAGATACGGGATCTTGTCAATGAGACCGGCGAAGGTGCCGCGTCTCTGCTCGCAGACGCCCGAGCTCTGGTCGCGAGTGAAGCCGCGTACGTGCAGTTCGTACACGATGGTTTGGGATGAGGGGCGCTGCAGTGGCGCATCGCCCTCCCAGTCGTACGTCGACACGTCGAGCACCACGCTCTTCATGGCGGTGGCGGCGTTGTCGCCAGGGCGGCGCGCCTCCTCCCGGCCGTACTTCTCTGGAACCGCCACGGCACGACCGTACGGGTCGAGAAGAACTTTCGCGGGATCGAAGCGCATCCCCTGCGACGGATCGAACGGGCCCTCGACGCGATAGCCGTAAATCTGACCTGGTTTCACCTGCGGCACGAACACGTGCCAGTAGTGATACGTGCGGTCGGCCGCCCCATCGAGGCGAATGATTCGGGCCGGCCGCGCATCGTCGACGCGATCGAACAGCAGCAGCTCGACTCCGGTCGCGTGTTTCGAGAACACGCTGAAGTTGACCCCCTCGACAGAGGCCCCGCCCGCCGCAGCCTTGGCGAAGGCGGGCGTAGCTCCGAGAGGCGCACTGCTGCTCCTATGAAGACCGTCGATCACCGCTTGCCCAGCAGCTCCCGAGCGGTCGCCGCGACGTGCACGTGCTCGAATCCGAATTTTTCCTGAAGCGCCTTCAGCGGCGCAGACGCTCCGAACGTCTTCATCCCGATGATGCGGCCGCCACTTCCGACGTAGCGTTCCCATCCGAACGTCGACGCCTGCTCCACCGCAACGCGCGCCGTCACTGACGGAGGCAACACGCTGTCCCGGTACTCCTTCGTCTGGTGATCGAAGATCTCCCAGGATGGCATCGAGACCACGCGCGAACGGATTCCCTCCGCGAGCAACTGTTCGTGAGCCTGCACGGCCAGACTCACCTCGCTGCCCGATGCAATCAGGATTACGTCGGGAGGTCCACCTGGAGCGTCCGCCAGGACGTATGCGCCACGTGCGACTCCAGCCGCGGGCGCGTACCTGGCCCGATCCAGCGTTGGCAGCGGCTGCCGCGACAATACGATCGCCGCCGGCTGATGTCGCAACTGCATGATGTAGCGGTACGCCTCGACCACTTCGTTCGCGTCGCCAGGCCGCAGCGTGATGAGACCAGGGATCGCGCGCAGCGATGCCAGGTGCTCCACGGGCTGATGCGTCGGTCCGTCTTCGCCGTCGCCCATTGCGTCGTGCGTGAACACGAAGATCGTGGGCAGCTCCATCAGCGCCGACAGTCGAATCGCTGGCCTCGCGTAATCGCTGAAGATGAAAAACGTGGCACCGAACACGCGCACCTTGGAGAGCGACAGGCCGTTGAGCGTGGCCGCCATCGCGTGCTCGCGAATGCCGAAGTGCAGATTCTTGCCGCCATAATTCCCGGCCTGAAAATCTCCGGCACCTTCGTACTTCAGCGTGGTCTTGTTCGACGGCCCCAGATCGGCAGACCCTCCGAGGAACCACGGGATGTTCTGCGCGAGCACGTTGAGCACCTTGCCAGACGCGTCGCGTCCGGCGACGCCCTTGGCGTCCGCCGCAAACACGGGAAGATTGCGATCCCACCCGGCGGGCAACTCGCGCCGCTGCATCGCATCGATCTCGTTGGCGAGCTCGGGGAAAGACGACCGGTACGACGCGAGCAGTTCCGTCCACGTGCGGCGCGCCGCCGCGCCGCGCGCACCGACGCCCGCCGCGAAATGCTCGCGCACGCCGTCGGGCACCAGAAACTGCGCATCCTCGGGCCAACCGTAGCTGCGTTTTGCGAGCCGCACTTCATCGTCGCCGAGCGGCTCGCCGTGGGCCGCAGCGGTGTCTTGTTTGTTCGGCGAGCCGTAGCCGATGTGGCTGTCGAGAATGATCAGCGTCGGACGACCCGTCGTCGTGCGGAAGACGTCGAGCGCCTGGTGGATGTGCCCGCAGTCGTTGGCGTCGCCGACACGAAGGACGTTCCACCCGTATCCGAGGAATCGCGTGGCGACGTCTTCAGTGAAGGCGAGGTTCGTCGATCCTTCGATCGTGATGTGGTTGTTGTCGTAAATCCAACAGAGATTGTCGAGGCCCAGATGAGCAGCGAGTGACGCCGCTTCGCTCCCCACGCCTTCCATCAGACAACCGTCGCCGCACACCGCGTAGATGTCGTAATCGAAGATCGGGAAGCCCGGCCGGTTGTACCGGTTGGCGAGCCACTTCTCGGCGATGGCCATCCCGACGCTGGTCGCGATGCCCTGGCCGAGCGGCCCCGTCGTCGTCTCGACGCCGGATACCCAGTGATACTCGGGATGGCCGGGTGCCTTGCTGTCGATCTGACGAAAGCGACGGATGTCGTCGAGCGAGACGGACGGCTGACCCAAGCGCTCGTACTCGGCGTTCACCGCGCACGTGCCGGTCAGATGCAGTACCGACCACAGCAGCATCGAGGCGTGACCGTTCGAGAGCACGAATCGATCGCGGTTGGGCCAGATCGGATCGGCGGGATCGAACCGCATCACACGATTCCAGATCGTGTAAACGAGCGGCGCGAGCGCCATCGGCGTGCCGGGATGTCCCGACTTGGCGCGCTGGACTGCGTCGATGGAGAGCGTGCGGATGGTGTCGATCGATAACTGATCGAGCTCCGCATCCGTCTTCGGGTTCGTGGAGGCCGTCTTTACGCCGCCGATCGACTCCGTTACGTTCGCGATAGAACTCATTGGCTGGTCCTCGTCAGTTGAAGCTCCAATTGCGCGACCTTGCTCAAGCGACGCAGATGACGCGGCGCGTTGCTGAATTCAGCGGCAAGAAATGTCCGCACGAGATCCCACGCGACCTCGGGCCCCGCGGTCCGGCCGCCGATGCAGATCACGTTCATGTGGTCGTCCTCGACGCCCTGCGCAGCGGAGAAGTGGTCGTTGATCAACGCGGCATGCGTGCCAGGAACCTTGTTGGCGCAAATTGACGCGCCGACGCCGCTGCCGCACACCGCGATGCCGCGCTCGAGCGTTCCTTCGGCTACCGCCTGCGCGAGCGGGATCACGAAGTCCGGATAGTCGTCGTCGGGGTTCAGCGCACTCGCGCCAAAGTCGACGACGTCGTGGCCCTCGGCGCGGAGGCGGGCGAGCAGATCTTCTTTCAAGCGAAACCCGCCGTGATCGGTGGCGATGCCCAAGTGCATTGATGTTCTCCTGGTCCGGCTAAAGCCGAACACTACGTACTCCCGGTCCGGCTAAAGCCGGACAGGACGTACAAGTTGCGCCGCCGCGGCCTCGTCGGCCAGCACCACCGACTGCTGACGACTGATCCGTCCAGCAGGAATCGAGCGATCGCCGTCACGCAGCCGCAGCAACATGTCCGCCTTCTCGTGCCCGGTGACGAGCCAGAGAATGCGTCGCGATCGATTGAGCATGGGATACGTCAACGTCATCCGGCGACGCCCCTGATAGATGCCACTCAGGGCGACCTCTGCGGTGGTGATGTCGAGCACGGGATCGCCAGGTACGAGCGACGCGGTGTGGCCGTCAGGTCCGAGGCCGAGATGGGCGAGATCGAGTACGGCCGGAGCGCCCGCGATCGTTTGCAGCGTCAGCGCGTATCGTTCGCAGGCCGCGTCCAGATCGGACCACTCCACCGGCATGGCGTGAACCTGCTCGGGCGCGAGCGGACAGTGGGCGAGCAGACTCTCGCGGAGATGCGTGAGGTTGCGGTCGGCGTCGCCAAGGGGCGCCACGCGTTCGTCGACTTGAACGACATGCAAAGCAGCCCATGGCATCTCTTCATCCGCCAATGCACGAAGCATCGCCCACGGCGTGCGTCCGCCGCTCACCGCCA
>Ga0075433_10005233_pt1 | contig 10168 bp, 7 predicted proteins | sample RhiMethybrSRZTD2_FD_75299 | JGI IMG/M metagenome (GOLD analysis project Ga0075433, IMG submission 75299) | Populus rhizosphere microbial communities from Tennessee, USA - Rhizosphere MetaG P. TD hybrid SRZTD2 | ecosystem: Host-associated > Plants > Roots > Rhizosphere > Soil | place: USA... | reverse complement strand
GCGAACAGAGACCGTTCCCAACATCGAGAGCATCTGCAAGAAGCTACTCACCTTCATGGCTCAGTTGGAGGAGTGAGGTCGAGGGCAATAAGCAAATAATGCTCACGCAATCGCCATGCGACGCGCTCGGTTTTTGCAATTACAATCAGTTCTGTTCTTTACACCACTCCTACTTCACGCCATGTTCGTCGATTCCCACGCGCACCTTGAGGGCTCTCGCTATGACGCTGACCGTGATGCCGTACTGACTCGTGCGCGTGAGGCGGGAATTGTGCATATCCTCGCCGTGGGTACTGGGGATGGCCCGGGAACCCTCGATTGCGCTGTGAACTTGGCTGAAAAGTACGGCTTCATCTACGCTACCGTCGGGGTTCATCCCCACGAAGCCAAGCTCGCCACGAATGCCGATTTTCAGGAACTCGAAGCGTTGGCAAAGCGACCCAAAGTCATCGCGTGGGGGGAGATTGGACTGGACTACTTCTATGACCACTCCCCGCGAGAAACCCAGCAGCAAGTATTGCTGAAACAACTGGAGCTTGCCCGAGCCGCGAAGCTGCCTATTGTCATTCACTGCCGCCCGTCCAAGAACAGTGACAACGCCTGGGATGACTGTATTGCAATACTCGAAAAATATTGGAGTAGCAGTGGGCTCGCCGGCATTCTGCATTGCTTCACCGGCGACTGGGCACACGCAAAACGCGCCCTCGATTTCGGCTTCCTGATCTCCTTCGCAGGGAATGTAACTTTTCCCAAAGCGCAGCGGATCCGCGGTGCCGCCAAACAGGTCCCGCTCGACCACATACTGATTGAAACCGATTCTCCGTTTCTCGCGCCGGTTCCCCATCGGGGCAAACGCAATGAACCCGCGTTTGTGAAGGAAGTCGCACGCCAATTGGCGGAATTGCGTGGACTGCCCATCGAAGAAATGGCCAGTCGAACTACGCAGAACTTCTATCGCTTCTTTTCCCTTCCCGAAAACCCTGCCTCCATTTAGCCTGTGGGTGCATCTTCATCGGGGCAGCGCTAATCTACTCAATTGGGCTTAGTACCATGCCAGAGAACACCTTTGACATCGTGAGCAAGATTGACCTGCAGGAGGTCTCGAATGCCATCCAGCAGGCCTTGAAAGAAATTCATACGCGTTTCGATCTGAAAGATTCCAAATCGAACATCACGCTCGAGGGCAAAGATGCAATCGTGCTGCAGTCGGTTGATGAGTTCAAACTCAAAGCCGTGAACGAGGTCTTCCAACAGAAGCTGGTAAGGCGAGGCGTACCGCTAAAAGGCTTAACCTATGGTGCGGTCGAATCCGCGCTGGGAGGTACTGCCAAACAGCGTATTTCCATGCAACAGGGGATTCCGATCGAGAAGGCGCGGGACATCGTAAAGTTGATCAAGAATTCTAAGAAGAAAGTGCAAGCCTCGATCCAGGGCGATCTGGTTCGCGTGAGCGGCAAAGATCGAGACACCTTGCAGGAAATCATTGCTATGCTGCGCCAGCAGGATTTCGGTATCGATATGCAGTTTACGAACTACCGCACGAATTAGCAGAAAACAGCTTGAGCACACCGGCCACCATTAGCGCAAGTGAGATTTTCGAACTGCTGCGGGAAGACCTCGCCGCCATCGAACGTGAGTTCGGCCGCGACACTGTCGCCGGCGTCGAGGCGATCACCGATATCGGCGAATACCTTCGCAACGGCGGCGGAAAACGCATCCGCCCGGCCCTTCTGTTGCTTTCTTCAAAGCTCTTTAACTACCGGGGACGGGGGGCTATCCGTCTGGGCGCCGTAGTCGAGATGATTCACACTGCGACCCTCGTCCACGATGACATCATCGATGAAGCTCAAACCCGGCGGGGGCGTCCTGCAGCCAACACGCAGTGGGGTAATTCTAAATGCGTTCTGGCCGGCGACTGGCTCTACATGCAGGCGTTCAAGATCGCCGTGCAGGAACGCAACTTTCGTATCCTCGATACCTTGATCGATCTGACTCAGCAGATGGTTGAGGGCGAACTTCTGCAAATGGAGAAGCTAGGCAAGCCGATTGGCATCGACGAGCACTTCGATCTGATTCATCGCAAGACCGCGTGCCTGTTCTCGGTTTGTATGCGGCTGGGAGCGATCCTGGGTGGCGCGACCGCCGAACAGGAAGAAAACCTGGCACAGTACGGCCGCGACTTGGGAATGGCCTTTCAGTTAGTCGATGACGTACTCGATCTCACAGCGTCGGAAGACGTACTTGGAAAACCCGTTGCGAGCGATTTGCGCGAGGGCAAGGTGACAATGGCGGTCATCGATGCTTTTGGGCGCTGTACTCCGCCGGAGCGGGAGCTAATCGAAACTGTTCTTGCGGAGCGTACCTTCGACGACGTAACTCACTCCCAGATCATCGAAATCCTGGAACGCTATGGCTCGCTTGAAGCCGCAACCTCACGAGCCATGCAGTATGCCGCGCTGGCCCGGAACGCCATCTGCAGTTTCCCCGATGGCGAGATCAAGCGAGCACTCTTGTGGGCTCCCGATTTCGTCGTCGCCCGCGAGAAATGAGGTCACGTACGAAGTGCGATATTAAACCCAAAACTCCGGCCAGCGTTGATTGTAAGTAGTTAATGTGTAATCATTTATTAGGTAAGCTTGACATTTCTTAGGGCGAGTCACTACAATTAGCACTCGCCAAACAAGACTGCTAACAGCTCTCGTTTTGGCAGTTCTATCGGCAATCAAAGCAAATCCAAAGCACAACCAGCTCAATGAAAGGAGTCTGCAAGTATGGCTACGAAGTTCACCCCGCTTCATGACCGGATTCTGGTCCGCCGGATCGAAGAATCGGAAACCACCCGCGGCGGCATCATCATTCCGGACACAGCAAAAGACAAACCCCAGGAGGGCGAAGTCGTCTCCGTCGGCAAGGGAAAGATCAATGAAGAAGGCAAAGTTCGTCCGCTCGATGTCAAAGAGGGCGACCGCATCCTGTTCGGCAAATACTCCGGCACCGAGATCAAGCTCGATGGCGAAGAGTTCGTCATCATGCGCGAAGAGGAAGTTCTCGGCATCGTGACCGGCGCAGCGAAGAGAGAAACCGCCGGCGCCCGCCGCTAACGTTTAAGTTGTCATCCTGAGCGACCGCGCGTCCAGTGAGCAAAGCGAGCCGGACAATACAGCGCGACGCGAACAACCAAATTACGAGGAGAGAAAAGCATTATGGCAAAGCAGATCGTACACGGAGAAGAATCCCGTCAGGCGATTCTTCGCGGCGTTAACCTGCTGGCTGACGCCGTCAAGGTTACGCTTGGCCCCAAGGGCCGCAACGTAGTTATTGAGAAGAAATTCGGTTCGCCGACCATCACCAAGGACGGCGTAACCGTAGCCAAAGAAATCGAACTCAAAGACGCGCTCGAAAATATGGGCGCACAGATGGTCCGCGAAGTCGCCAGCAAGACCAGCGACGTCGCCGGCGACGGCACCACCACCGCTACCGTTCTCGCGCAGTCGATCTATCGCGAAGGCGTAAAGACGGTCGCAGCCGGTGCCAATCCTATGGCGCTCAAGCGCGGCATCGAGAAGGCCGTCATCGCCGTTTGCGGCAAGCTCGATAAAGAAGGCAACCGCGAGAAGGGCGAACTGGACAAATATTCCAAGCCCGTCAGCGGTGACATGATTGCTCAGGTCGGCACGATCTCCGCCAATAACGACGAAACCATCGGCAAGATCATCGCCGAGGCCATGAAGAAGGTCGGCAAAGATGGCGTCATCACCGTGGAAGAGGCCAAGACGCTCGAGACCCAACTCGAGGTCGTTGAAGGCATGCAGTTCGACCGCGGCTACCTGTCACCCTACTTCGTCACCGATCCCGAGCGCATGGAAGCCACGCTCGAGAACGCCTACATCCTCATCAACGAAAAGAAAATCAGCTCCATGAAGGACCTGCTCCCGCTGCTCGAGCAGATCGCCAAGGGCGGCAAGCCGCTTCTGATTGTGGCTGAGGACGTCGAGGGCGAAGCCCTGGCTACGCTCGTAGTCAACAAACTGCGGGGCACCCTGCAGGTCTGCGCCGTTAAGGCGCCAGGCTTCGGCGATCGCCGCAAAGCCATGCTTCAGGACATTGCCACCCTCACCGGCGGCAAGGCCATCACCGAAGACCTCGGCATCAAGCTCGAGAACGTGCAGATCCAGGATCTTGGCCAGGCGAAGAAGATCACGGTGGATAAGGACAACACCACGATCGTCGAAGGCAAGGGCAAGCACTCCGAGATCGAAGGCCGGGTAAAGGAAATTCGCAGCCAGATCGACAAAACCACCAGCGACTACGACCGCGAGAAATTGCAGGAGCGGCTGGCGAAGCTGGTCGGCGGTGTGGCCGTGATCAAAGTGGGCGCGGCAACCGAGACCGAGATGAAAGAGAAGAAGGCCCGTGTCGAGGACGCCATGCACGCCACTCGCGCGGCGGTCGAGGAAGGTATCGTCCCCGGCGGCGGCGTTGCTCTGGCCCGTTCTGTCGGCGCACTCGACAAGCTGAGGGTTGAGGGCGACGAGCAGATTGGCGTCAACATCGTGAAAAAAGCTTTGCAGGAGCCGCTGCGCCAGATCGCCGAGAACTCCGGCGAAGAAGGCGCAATTGTTCTGGGCAAAGTGAACGACGCGAAAGACGCCAACTACGGCTTCAACGCCCTGACCAGTGAGTACGAAGACCTGGTCAAGGCCGGCGTGCTCGACCCCACCAAGGTCGTGCGCACCGCGCTGCAAAACGCAGGCTCCATCGCCTCGCTGATGCTGACCACGGAAGCTCTGGTAGCAGAGATTCCGGAAGAAAAGAAGGGCGCTCCAATGCCCGGCGGCCACGGCGGCGGCATGGGCGACATGTACTAAGGAGTAGCCGTCCAGGCGGACGCGCCTGACGGCGCAACGCCGAAGCCCCGGTGAAAGAAGGCGGTTACAAAACTAGTCTGGATGATTCGCAGAAAGGCGATGTTCCACGATTTGGAGCATCGCTTTTTGTTTGAAGGGCAAGTTTTAGCCGGGGCTTACTGAGTGCGGTGAGGCCTAACTAGCCAGCCCAAGTCTTGGGACAGAATTAAATAGTGCCGGCACTCTTCGACAGAACCCTCCGCGATATTCAGGAATCGGGGCTTTCTCGGCAGGACTACGCTTGCCGAAGCCCTCGGCAATATTGGCAGGGATGGAAACGGCCGCGCGACGCAGTTGGTGGCGTCAGCCCATACCTCTCCGGTTCAGGAAACGATTCGGTGTAATGGTACCGCCAGCACGAAGTCATGTGCCTATTGCCAGACCTGAGATCACGAAAACTGCGCGCCGGAAATCGATCGGAGGAATGACAAACAAGGCGTTCACGGGATTATGCTCCAGGTGTCTTACCACACTGGAGGTTGGCCATGAACGCCCTTTTTCGAGCACCATCAGGATAACATCAAGTTCCGCTACCGCTGCTTTGACCGTCTTCTGTGGAATGGCTGTATTCAGTCCTTCCTGGACGGTGCCCAAGGCAACGTGTATCTGAAGACAGCACTGGTCGAGGCCGCTAGTGCCGCCGCCCGGGCCAAAGGCACTTATCTCCGAGACAAGTTCTACCGTCTCAAAGCCCGTCGCGGGTACAAGCGCGCTGCGGGTCGCCATCGCCCACAAGATCCTGGTCGCGATTTATCCCATGCTTTTACAGCAAGTCTCCTACAACGACTTGGGAGATCTCTACCTGGATACACGCAACAAAAACCACCTTACCCGCAACTTGGTCCGCCGCTTAGAAAGATTGGGCTACGCCGTCACCCTGACACCTCAGCAAGAAGCCGCGTAGCCGGAGATCATTTTCATGGCAGTCTCCGCAAGGCGGGGCTTTTTTCCCGACGAAATCGGGTCATCCGTTCCGCAAAACCACTGCTTGCACTTCATCTTCTGTTTCATGATCGTGTGCTTAACGACACCTCGCCCTTTAAGGCTCGAAGTCGCCAACAGAAGGGAGTATCGTAGAGGGGTCTCTTTCCGCGTCTTTTCAGTGGTCTCCTAGAGTGACGGTTGAAATTGCCAGATCAGGACAGCGCTGCGCTGTTACCAGAAGCCATTTGGGTGAAATCTCCTTCTAATCGCGTAAGAGACACCGCGGCATCGAGACGAGATGCCAATGGCAATGCAGACTCAGAACGATAGCCACCGGCGAGGCCTTCACATTCTCGGCCAAACCTTCTCGCATTACCGGGTAATCGAGGAGCTGGGCGGGGGCGGGATGGGTTTGGTCTATAAAGCCGAGGACACCGAGCTCGGACGCTTCGTCGCGCTGAAGTTTCTCCCGGAGCTAGTGGCGCGTAATAAGCGAGTTCTGCAGCGTTTTCGGCGCGAGGCCCGCGCCGCTTCCGCTCTCAATCATCCCAACATCTGTACGATTTATGAGATCGGCGAGGCGCATGGCAGACGATTCATTGCCATGGAGTACCTGGAGGGAATGACGCTGAAGGAGCGTATTGCGGGGCGTCCGCTCGACACGGAGACGCTGCTCGGGCTGGGCGTCGAAATTGCCGAGGCTTTAGAGGCTGCGCATTCGCACGGAATCATCCATCGCGATATTAAGCCGGCGAACATTTTTGTTACAGCGCGTGGGCACGCCAAAATTCTTGACTTTGGATTGGCGAAGCTGACGCTGAAGGACAAGTCGTCCAGCAGCAGTGGCGAAGACAATACCGAGAGCATGGGGACTCAGGAGCTACAGGACTTGACCGCTCCAGGTTCTGCCATGGGGACGATCGTGTACATGTCGCCGGAGCAGGCGTTGGGACAGGAACTCGATTCCCGTACCGATTTGTTCTCTTTCGGCGCGGTGCTTTACGAGATGGCGACCGGGTCGCTACCTTTCCGGGGAGATACTTCGGCGGCGGTTTTCGATTCCATCCTCCACGGTTCTCCTGACTTGCCAGCACGGTGCAATCCTGAGCTGCCCGCGGGGTTGCAATCCATTGTTTATAAGGCGCTTGAAAAAGATCGCGAGCTTCGCTATCAGCACGCTGCAGACATGCGCGCGGATCTCCTGTGGCTCAAGCGGGAAGTAGACTCGGTGCAGATTGCTGCCGCGGGTACTGGCTCAATCCCGCAGGGGTTACGATCGGCATCCGTTCCTCCGTTTGCATTGCGATCATCGGCTGCGGTGAGTGCAGCCGAGCTTTCTAAAACTGGCCGGAAAAAGCTGTGGAAGATTTTGGTGCCTGCGGCGCTGGGGATTGCAGCTCTGCTTGTCGCAACTTTTCTCGTGAGGCTGCTGATTCACACCCCCCCTGCCGAACGCGAACTGAAGCAGCAGCAACTCACGGCCAACTCCCGTGAAAGCGCGGTAGCCAACGGCACCATTTCACCAGATGGTAAATACTTGGCTTACTGGGATGTGAAAGGAATCCACCTGCGCCTGATCGCCACCGGGGAGGACCGCACAATCCCGCAACCGAAAGCGCTGGAGGAGAGCGGGGCGGAATGGCGGATTGGGCCTTGGTTTCCGGACGGCTCGCGTTTTCTTGCAGACTCGAGCCTCGATCAGCACACCAGCACTTGGGTGGTCTCTGGCTTTGGAGGATCCCCGCGCAAAATTCGCGACGACGGTAGCGCATGGTCGATTTCGCCGAATGACTCCAGCATCGTCTTTACAACCAATACCGGCAGTTTGGGTGACCGTGAAGTGTGGCTCATGGGATCGAATGGTGAGCAGCCCAGGCAGCTCTTCACGGCGGATAACGGCAGTGCGTTTTCAGCAGTGAAATGGTCGCCTGATGGCCAACATCTGGCTTACCTAAAACTTCGACTAATCCAATCTCTGCAGGTAGAGGATAAGTTTGAAGTCACCATTGAGATTTCCGATTTGAACGGCCGGGAGCGCATTCCTGTTTATTCGTCTCCGACTGTTCACGATTTCTATTGGTTAATGCCCAGCCGCATCATCTTCTCCCGGTCGGACATTGAACCCAACGGGAAAAGCGATAACCTTTGGGAGATTCCTGTTGACTTGCCGACCGGTCGACCCACAGGTCAGCCCCATCGATTTACGAATTGGGCTGCATTTCATATCGACGACATCACCGCGACAGCAGATGGAAAGCGGCTTGCATTTCACAGGTGGTCGGCTCAAAGCGGCGTCTATCTAGGTCAACTCGAAAAAGGAAGCACCAGCATCACAACCCCTCACCGGATTACGTTCGCCGAGGCTGATGAGTGGCCAGTGGCTTGGACGCCCGACAATAAGGCCGTTATATTCCTATCCGACCGCAATGGGCACTGGGGCGTTCTCAAGCAGCCGCTCGATCAGGACTCAGCTGAAGTCCTGGTTGCCGGAGCAAAAAATGCGGAAGCCGATTCTCCCCGCATCAGCCCCGACAGTGCATGGTTGTTGTACCAGGAGATAGCTGAAAAAACTGATCGGTTGTGGCCGATGGCGCGTATGATGCGAGTCCCTTTGAGTGGCGGTCCGCCCGAGTACGTGTTTTCAGCGCGCTTTTATAACAGCCATCGCTGCTCCCGGGCCGAGGCAAATTTGTGCGTTTTCGCCGAACAGATTCCCGACGGCAAGTTGCTCCTGTTCAGTGTTCTCGATCCCATGAAAGGTCGGGGCCGTGAACTCTTGAAATTTGAAACCGATCCATTAGGCTACTACCACTGGGACCTGTCCCCTGATGGCAAGCGCATTGCGATTCTCAAAGCCGGAGACAATCAGATACACCTGCTGAGCCTCAGTAGCGGAGTCCCGCGCGATCTTCCTATAAAAGGTTGGACCGGTTTCAACTCCCTGGATTGGTCCCCGGATGGGAAGGGGTTTTTCATCGGCAATCTTTCAGGGGGAAGTGCGAGTTTGCTTTACGTCGATCAAGCCGCCAATGTGCATCCCTTGTGGCATCAGAAGTCGACAACCGGCACTTGGGGCGTTCCTTCTCCAGATGGCCGGAAGATCGCCATTCTCGGTCAGGAATTCAATGCGAACATTTGGACGCTGGAAAATTTTTAGTGCGTCCACAACAACGCTCGAAGCCGGCAAGCCGTTCCACACGGCATACCGCGAACCGTGATAAAGGAAAAGATTCTTTGTCTCCAAGGCCCTAAGCTTGCCACTACCTTCTGTTTCAGCGACACTTCTCAGTCTGTGGGACTAACCTAGATCCATGCTCGATCTGAACTTTGTGCGCGACAACTTGCCGTTGATTGAGGAGAAGCTGCACCAGAGAGGGCTGGATCCTACAGCCGTGTTGCAGGATTTTCGCGAAGTCGATATCCAGCGCAGAGCGGCTTTAACGACTGCCGAAACCTTGAAAGCGAAGCGGAATCGCAAGTCCGAAGAGATTGCGCGGCTGAAGAAGAGCAAGCAGGATGCCGACGCACTGATCGCAGAAACAAAACAATTGCGCGAGCAGATTCAAGAGAAGGAGAAGAATGCTGAAGAGCTTGAGGTCCGATTACGGGACATTCTGGCGGGCATTCCTAACGTCCCTCATCACACCGTGCCGGTCGGGCAAACGGCTGAGCAGAACGTGGAGGTCCGGCGATGGGGCACTCCTCCTACGTTTGACTTCATACCCAAGCCGCACTGGGAAATTGGAGAACAGCTGGGCGTGCTCGATCTGGAGCGCGCGGCAAAGCTCTCCGGGGCGCGGTTCGCGGTGTATTGGGATCTGGGAGCGCGGCTGGAACGCGCGCTGGCGAATTTCATGCTCGATCTGCATACTCGCGAGCATGGATACACCGAGGTCCTGCCACCGTACATGGTGAATTCCGAATCGATGTACGGCACCGGGCAGCTCCCCAAATTTGCTTCCGATTCGTTTCGAGTGCCTCATGGAGAGAACAATCTTTGGCTGGTGCCGACGGCGGAAGTACCCGTCACGAACTTGTATCGAGATGAGATTCTCGAAGCTTCACGACTGCCGGTCTCGCTTACCGCGTACACGCCCTGCTTTCGCAGCGAGGCGGGGTCTTATGGCAAAGACGTGCGCGGCATTATCCGTCAACATCAATTCCAGAAAGTCGAATTGGTGAAGTTCGCGCGGCCTGAGGAGTCGTACGACCAACTGGAGCGATTAACGCGCGATGCCGAGGAGGTTCTGCAGAAACTCGGCTTACACTATCGGGTGCTTGCCCTCTGCACTGGAGATATGGGATTTTCTTCTGCAAAGACGTACGATATTGAGGTC
>Ga0075433_10005229_pt1 | contig 10170 bp, 8 predicted proteins | sample RhiMethybrSRZTD2_FD_75299 | JGI IMG/M metagenome (GOLD analysis project Ga0075433, IMG submission 75299) | Populus rhizosphere microbial communities from Tennessee, USA - Rhizosphere MetaG P. TD hybrid SRZTD2 | ecosystem: Host-associated > Plants > Roots > Rhizosphere > Soil | place: USA... | reverse complement strand
GGGTTCACGCCGCTCGGCGCGTATGGCAATCCGCTTCGGCTGCCGGCGGTATTCGGCCAGCCCGCGGGGGCCGCTTCGCAGAGAGCTGCCGTCACGCTGGCGCGTCAACGCGAGCTCAATCTCAGCGAGCTCGAGGTCATGACGGCCCTCGAGATCGTCACCGAGGAATACGGCGCCGATCGCTCGCGCACGTACCTGGCCGGTCACTCGATGGGCAGCGGCGGCGCGTGGCATCTCGCGGCCCGGTATCCCGAGCGCTGGCGCGCGGTGGCGCCGATGTCGGGGCCGTTCGTCGACGAGGCGACGTATCCGTTCGAGCGGATCAAACGACTGCCGATCTTCATGACCGAGGGCACAGGCGCGACGCCGTCGCTCGAGGGCAGCCGCGTGCTGGCGCGTTACATGCGCGAGCGCGGTTTTGCGTTCGAGTACCTCGAGGTGGATGGCAACCACGGCAGCATGGTGCCGATGGTGTGGCCGCGCATCTTCGAGTTCTTCAACCGTCAAGGGCGGTAGGACGAAGTATGGCGATCGACTTCACCCGCGTGGTCAACAGTATCGGACTGCAAGCGATCAATAGAAGACTCATCGGCGTCGTGTCGTGCGCGTGCGTTCTGCTCCTGCTCCTCGCGGCCGAGACACGATCGCAGCAGCGTTCCACGTCCGTCGCCTTGTCACACCCCAACATCGTTCTGATCATGACCGACGACATGGGGTACGCCGATCTTGGCAGCTACGGCGGCAAAGACATCAAAACGCCAGTACTCGATCGTCTGGCCAGAGACGGCGTGCGCCTCACTGACGCGTATGCGAACGGCGTGCTGTGCAGCCCTACCCGAGCGGCGCTCATAAGCGGACGATATCCGCAGCGCGGCGCGATCGAGACCGCGCTTGGTCCGGAGGGGACGCGCGGGCTTGCCGTCAGTGGCTCGTCGCTGCCGCAATTGTTGAAGAACGGCGGCTATCGGACCGGGCTGATCGGGAAATGGCATCTGGGCGGCACGGTCACCGGAGGGGTACGAAACGGCGGCCCCCGCGCGCACGGGTTCGACCAGTTCTTCGGCCTCATGGGCAGCCACGTTGATTACTGGCATCACAATCGCGGGCCAGGGTCCGAGGATCTCTGGGAAGACGAGACGAAGATCTCGATGGACGGCCAGTATCTGACCACACTCATCACCGAGCGATCGATCCAGTTCGTCGAACAGAGCGCGTCGGCCGGCCAGCCGTTCTTTCTGGACGTCGCCTATAACGCTCCGCACTGGCCGTACAACCGGCCCGATCGACCGTCGCCGGCGCCGGGGAGCGGCGCGCACGTGATGGCGAACGCCGAGAATCCGCCGACGCGCGCTGACTACGCAACGATGCTCGAAGCGGTGGACAGCGGCGTGGGGAAGATTCTGCAGACGGTCGCGCGACTCGGCCTCACCGACAACACCATCGTTATCTTCACGAACGACAACGGCGGCGAGTGGTTGTCGAACGGCGGCCCGCTCTTCAACCGGAAATGGACGGTCTGGGAGGGCGGGATCCGCGTGCCGGCGATCGTCAAGTGGCCCGGGCGCATTCGCGCGGGGAGCGTCTCGGATCAGCCCGCGATCACGTTCGACTGGAGCGCATCGATTCTCGCAGCGGCCGGCGTGCCGGTGCCGGCGAGCTACGAAGGGATCGACGTCCTCCCGATTCTTGAAGGGCGCGCGCCAAAGCAGGAGCGGACGTTCTTCTGGCGCTCGGCGCCCAACTCCAACCGGACGCAGCAGGCAGTACGACAGGGCGACTGGAAGCTCGTGGTTGACGCGAATCACCTGCTGCTCTACAACCTGCGCGAGGACATCGGCGAGCGCATCGACCGCACGGCGCAGCGGACGGATATCGTTCGCCGTCTTCGCGCACTGGCCGATGACTGGGCGCGCAGCGTGGACGCCGATGCGAAGGCTGTGAAGTAAGGAGAACTTCATGCGCCGCACTCTCTGGCCGATCTCCGTCGCACTTGTGGCGTGTGCCGCGAGTGCCGCTGGCGTCACTCGCGCGGCTCCGTCCGATTCGCCCGTGCGGGGACTCTACAACTGGATTCACAGTACCGGCGACGCCGAGCGCAGCTTCTCCTTCTACCGTGACGTGTTCGGTATCGAGCTCGCGCGATCACCGTTCGCGGGAGAGTCATCCGCCAACGCGCGGCCCGAGCCGATCCGTCCGGTATCGCAAGCCGGTTCTGATGCGCTGGTCTGGGCCCTGACAAATACACAGGGATCTCGCTTCCGCACGGTCTTCATGCGGGCCGCCAACACTCCGTTCGGGCTCGAGCTGTCAGAGTTCTTCGACGTCCCGCGCAGTGAACGGCCGGCCAACCCCTGGGACCCTGGCGCGTCGAAACTGATCTTCACAGTCCGTGATCTCGATGCCGTCGTGGCTCGATTGACGACGCGGCGTACGGCGGTCGTGACGATTGGTGGTGGCGCGCTCGACACGCCGAATGGGCGAGCGATACTCGTGCGCGACCCGGATGGCTATCTGGTAGAAGTGCGCCAAGCCTCGTCAGCCGCTATCACCGGGGCGAAGGCGTCCGGTGCCGTGATCGAGACTTCGATCTGGATCTCCGTGGCTCGGCGCGAACGCGCGCTTGCGTTCTATGAGAAGTTGCTCGGGTTCCAGCTACGGGGGACAAGGACCGCGACCGACGCCGAGCTTCGGGTAAACGGCGTGACGCAGGGGAGTCTTACACAGACGGTGATGTCGGTTCCTGGAATCGAGGCGACAGTCGTCCTCGCCGACTTCGCGCGGCCCGCGAACGCGAACCCTGCGGCCATGCCGTTCGAGTGGCGGGTGCAGGACGTCGGCGCGCCGCAATTCCAGCTCGAGGTCGCTGGCCTCGACGCGCTCCTCGAGCGCACGGCCCGTGCGGGTTATCGTTTCCTCAGCGTCGGCGGTGAGCCGATTCAACGTCCCTTCGGGCGATTCGTGTTCGCGATCGACCCTGACGGCATCCTCGTCGAGTTCGTCGAGCCGTCGACACGCGCACAGTGATGTCGAAGATGAGGAGCACATGCACCGCCTCTGCCCGATGATGATCGCCGCTCTGCTCGTCGGTGCCGTGGTCTCGAACGCCGTTGCTCAGCCAGCGGCGGCGGGGATCGTCGGATCGCCTTGTCCGCCGCCTGATGCTGCCGCGGAAGCGCGGCTGAAACCGATCGACGATCTGTTCATGACTCCGGCCGCATCGCCGGAGGCCTTCTGGGCGGCCTTCGCCAAACTCCAGGCTACCGTGCTGGCCGGGGACGCGGAACGCAGCCGCGCACAGCAGGCTGCGGACTGGCCAAACCTGTGTCGCTACAAGGCGGCGAACGCGGCGCTCGCCCAGGGACCGCGCCCACGCGCCGTGTTCATGGGCGACTCGATCACCGACAACTGGGCCCGCGGGGATCCGGCGCTCTTCGCCGATGGCATCGTCGGTCGCGGCATCGGCGGCCAGACGTCGCCGCAGATGCTGGCGCGATTCCGCCAGGACGTCGTCGCGCTGCGGCCGCGCGTCGTGCACATCATGGCTGGCACCAACGACATCGCCGGCAATACCGGTCCGACGACGCTCGAAGACTACCGGCACAACATCCTGGCGATGATCGACCTTGCCCGTGTCAACGACATTGCCGTCGTCGTTGCCGCCATACCGCCGTCCCGGAAACTGTTCTGGCGCGACAATCTCGATCCACGTCCGCAGATTCGCGAGTGGAATGAGTGGCTGCGTGGCCTTGCGTTCGGGCGCGGCTTCACGTTCGTGGACTACGGCATGGTGCTCGCCGATCCGGACGGTGGAATGCGCGCCGATCTCGGCAACGACGGCGTGCACCCCAATCGGCTCGGCTACGCACGAATGCGATCGCTGGCCCAACGTGCGGTCGCCGAGGCGGTGGAGAGAGCCGATGCACCCGCGGGAACTCACGTAAGCGTGGCGCGCCGCGAAGCGCTCCTGCAGCAGGTCGCGGCATCCGTGTCTGCGGTGCGCGCGCGGCCTCGCAGTGCCACCCAGCTCGCGCCGCCTCCGACACCGCTCACCAACTCGCGCGCGTGGAACGCGGCGGAGCGGATTGCGCTCTGGCCGGCGGCGCCACCAAACGGTACGTTCGTGCCCGCGACGTTGCCACCCGCCTGGCCGGCTCCTTTCGTCGCCAACGTCGCCTCTCCAGAGCTGCGGGTTTTCCCCGCGCAGAGGCCCACTGGCCAGGCCGTGCTCGTCATCCCGGGCGGCGGCTATCAGTTCGTGTCGGTAGAGAACGAGGGTGCCGAATTCGCCGCTCGCCTGAACGAGCGCGGCTACACGGTTTTCGTGCTGGTCTATCGGCTGCCTTCCGAAGGGTGGCAGCGAGGCGAGGACGTGCCGCTGCAGGACGCGCAGCGCGCGATGCGTGTCATCCGCGCGAACCCCGCACGCTGGGCGATCGATGCGCGTACGCTGGCCGTCGTGGGCTTCTCCGCGGGCGGACATCTCGCGGCGACGCTCTCAACCGACTTTGCCGAGCCGGTCTACGTGCCGGTCGATGGCGCGGATACGGCGAGTGCCAGGCCATTCGCGACGGCGCTGGTCTACCCGGTGGTCACGATGGCGTTACCCGGAACGCACCCCACGTCGCGCGAGTTGCTGCTTGGCCCGAACCCACTGCCATCACAGGTTGCGCGCCGCTCCGCCGAGCTTCACGTCGGTGCGGAGACGCCGCCGCTCCTGCTCGTGCACGCCATCGACGACACGGCGGTGCCGGTCTCGAACAGCCTGAGTCTGCTTACCGCGATGCGTGCCGCCGACCGGCCGGTCGAGGCACATTTCTTTCAGGAGGGGGGACACGCGTTTGCGTCGGGGTATCCGAATTCCCCGACATCATCATGGATTGCCATCTTCGACGCCTGGCTCGCTCGTCTCCGGACGGGCTCGTAGAGAGATGATTCCCGGGGGAGTTGTCATCATGTCCGCACCTCGCTACCTGCCGCTCACGCTCCTGGCCGTCGCCCTGACACTCGCGCTGCCGAGTGCCCCGGCCTCGGGACAACAGAAGCCGGACCCGCCGAAGGGGACCATGGAGCGGATCACCGTTCACGGCCGCTCGCTCGAAGGCAACCTCGAAGGCGACTCGCCGGATCGTCCGGTCATCGTGTATTTGCCACCGAGCTACGCACAGGAGACGACCCGTCGCTATCCGGTGCTCTACTATCTCCACGGCTACACCGCCACCGCCGAGGCGTACGCCAAGGTGCTGGCGCTGCCAGATTCGGTCGATCGCGCGGTCGCTGCGGGTGTCCGCGAGATGATCGTCGTCCTACCCGACGCTTTCACGAAGTACAGCGGCAGCATGTATTCGAACTCACCGACCACCGGCGACTGGGAAACGTTCATCGCGCAGGATCTGCCCGCCTTCATCGACACGCGCTATCGCACCATCGCGTCGCGAGAGAGTCGTGGACTCGCCGGACACTCGATGGGCGGGTACGGCACGATGCGAGTGGGCATGAAGCAACCGTCGTCGTTTGCCGCGCTCTACGCGATGAGCTCGTGCTGCCTGATGAACGACCAGGCTGCCGGACGCGGCGCCGGCGTCCGCGGCACCGAAGCGCCTGGCCGAGGCGACCAAGCCACTGGTCGCGGTGACGGAGCTGGACGTGGCGGCCGCGGAAACGCGATGGCAAACGCCTTGGCCGCGCAAGCGGCAGCCTGGGCGCCGAATCCGAAGAACCCTCCGCTGTTCTTCGACCTGCCGACGAAGGACGGTGAGATTCAGCCGCTCGTCGCAGCGAAATGGCCGGCCAACTCGCCGTTGGTCATGGTCGACCAGTACGTGCCTGCGTTGAAGACCATGCGCGCGATCGCTCTGGACGTCGGAGACAAGGATCCATTCGTGACCACCAATCGACAGCTCAATGAGTCGCTCACGCGGCTGGACATCGCCAACTCGCTGGAGATCTACGACGGCGATCACGGCAACCGTGTCGGCGAGCGATTCGTATCGAAGGTTCTTCCGTTCTTCTCGAAACAACTCAGTTCACGCTGACCTGCAACCATGACTCACCAGCCACACTCGCAGAGGGGGAAATGCACGATGACCATTCATGACATCCGGCATCTCTTCTCACGTCCACTCGTCGTCGCCGTCGCGACGACGTGTGCCACGGTCGTCGCTCTTGCGCAACAGCCCGCCGCACCGCCGGTTGATCGAGCGGCGCTCGAACGACAGGCCGAAATCAACAAGCAGCCGGACACGCCCGGCACGGGACTTTTCGCGGCGATGAAGGAGGAAGTGGCCTCCCTGCCGCGGCACGTTGTCTACAGGCCGAAGGATCTCGCCGCGCTCGGCCGGACGAAGCTCGGGGTCGTGGCATGGGGCAACGGCGGCTGCTCCGACGATGGCGCGAGCAGCCGGTTTCATCTGCTCGAGATCGCGTCGCATGGATATCTGGTGATCGCCAGCGGCCGCATTCTGAGTGGTCCCGGCGCACCGCCGCGCGAACCGCGTCCAGCGGCGCCACAAGGTCAACTCCCGCCGCCGCGCACGCAGGTATCGGATCTGACTGACGCCATCGATTGGGCGTTAGCGGAGAACACGCGCGCAGGCAGCCCGTACTTCGGCCGCATCGATTCAGCGCAGATCGCGTATTCAGGTTGGAGTTGCGGCGGCGTTCAGGCCCTCCAGGTCGCGAAAGATCCGCGTGTGAAGACGCTGGTCATCCACAACAGCGGCATCCTCAACAGCGGCCCCACCAACATGACCGGCGCGACCGTCGGCAAGGAGGTGCTGCAGACACTACACACGCCGGTGATCTACATCTTGGGCGGCCCTAAAGACATCGCGTATGAGAACGGCATGGACGACGTCAAGCGTATCTCGCACGTCCCGGTGGCGACCGCCAATCTGCCAGTTGGACACGGCGGCACGTTCAACGAACCCAACGGCGGCGCGGCCGCATCGGTGGCGGTGAGCTGGCTCGATTGGCAGCTTCGCGGTGATGCACAGAGCGCGAAGCGGTTCGTCGGGGAGGACTGCGGGCTCTGCAAGGACACGCAGTGGTCGTTCGAACGGAAGCAATTCCCGGGAGCGCGCGCCACGAGGTAACCGGCTCCGAGATTTCGCTATGACACACCCGCACAATCGTCGCCGTACGATCACGAGCCTGGTTCTGTTCGGCTGCACGTCACTGGCGCTTGCGACAGTGACGGCGCAGTCGGGCTCGCCACGGTCATGGTGGTCGCCGGGACAAGGCACGCCGCTGGCGAACCTTTCGACCTACGACAACGAGCGCGGCCAGCTCGGAGTGCTGAATGCGTCCGGGCAACTGGAGACGAAAGGGCATCCCTTCTTCGAGGCGATCGGAAGCAACGGGCGCGCATGCGTCACCTGTCACCAGCCGGCGGACGCCATGTCTCTTTCTGTGCGCAGCATTCGAGAACGGTGGGCCGCCAGTGGCGGCAAGGATCCGCTCTTTGCGGCGGTGGACGGGACGAATTGCCCCAATCTGCCGCCGGACGATCCGCGATCCCACTCGCTCCTGCTCGAGCGCGGTCTGATCCGGGTCTCACTTCCGTGGCCGCCCAGGCGTCCAGACGGGACGCAGATCGATCCCGAGTTCACCATTGAAGTGGTGCGCGATCCGAGCGGCTGCAACATGGACGCGGTATACGGGATGACCAGCGCGAACCCATCGATCTCGGTCTTCCGAAGGCCCCGCCCAGTGGCCAACACGAAGTACACGACGCACCAGAACTTCGGCGTCAGTCCGTTCATCGGCAAGAACGGCATGCCTGCAGCCACCGACCCGCTCACCGGCAAGCCAACCAGCATGAATCTGATGGCGGATGCGCGCGCGCCGACGCTGGCCGTGCAAGCCGAAGATGCGGCGAGGAGCCATCTTCAGATCGCGGGATCGCTCAGCGCCGCGCAAATCGCGCGCATCGTCGAATTCGAGCGCCAGGTTTACGTGGCGCAAGTGGCCAGCACCACCGCCGGTAGCCTGGTCGAAGCCGATGGTCCGCCGGCGTTCGGACCACGCAATCTTGAGGCCGGTGATGCCGGTGTGCTCGGCAACAACACGACTCGCTATGTGTTCCCTCTCGGCGGCAAGTGGGCCCACATGCCGCATACGAACGACGAGGGGGAGAACGCGCGAGGCGCGGCACGCGAATCGATCGCGCGCGGGCACGACGTGTTCATGTTCCGCACGTTCTGGATCAAGGACTCGATGCATCTCAACTCGGTCGGGCTGGGCAACCCGACCAAGCGAACGTGCGCCACGTGCCACGGGATGCACATGACCGGCATGGACACGGCAAACGGCTGGATGGACATCGGCACCACCAACCTGCCTTGGGCTTCCGAGGTACCGCTCAATCCGTGGAACGAGGCGAAGCCGCAGATGCCGCTGTTCCGCGTGACGTGCAAACCAACTGTGAAGGAGCATCCCTTCCTCGGCCGCGTCATCTACACGCAGGATCCAGGGCGAGCGCTCATCTCAGGACAATGCAACGATGTGGGCACGATCGTCATGCAGCAGTTCCGCGGGCTATCCGCACGTGCACCGTATTTCTCGAATGGCTCGGCCGCGACGCTTCGTGAACTGGTGGATTTCTACGATCGCCGTTACACGATCGGCTACTCCGAGCAGGAGAAGCAGGACCTCGTCAACTTCCTTGGAGCCCTCTGATGAACGCGCATCGTCTGAGTGGGGTGGCCGCGTTGGTGTCGGCAGGCTGGCTCGCGTCGGGAGCCGTTGCGTCCATCGGCGCCGACGAGCCGACTCGCAAGAACTTCGTGAGCTGTCCGATCGTTCGTGACACCGCATCGGTGCCGTGCTGGCTCACTGAGTACGAAGGCGAAACGTACTTCCTCACGCTGCAGACCGATGTCAGCGCACCGGTGACGCCGCCCTGGCTTGGTCATCAGGTACTCGTCGAAGGGGTCGTCTCATCGGAGCCGCGCATCTGCGGCGGCGTCGTATTGAAACCGGTTCATCTCTCCGTACTTCCCGAGCGAGATGCCTCGTGCAGTACGATTCTGCCGGCCGAGGATCGATACAACCTCACGTTCGAGCCACCGCGGCCTCCGGGGCCCAGCAAGGGACGTCTTGCGTTCGACAACAGGACGCCTGCTGCTCCGCCACCCGCCGTCAATGCATCGACCAGAGAGTTCGTCATTCAGTACGACTTCGACCGCCTGGTGGGATTCAGCCACGCCGGTCCGCTGTCGCAAATCCTGAACTTTGCGCGCGAGGTGAACGCGCGGGAAATCGAGATCGTGGGCCACCGGGGCGCCGTGCTGCTCTCGAACGGTCGGACAATGGTGGAAGAACCGACCATCGGAAAGCAGCGTGCAGAGCAGGTGTCCATGTTGCTGCAGGGCGCGAATCTGAAGGAACCGTCCTACAAGGTGAGGTGGCTGGACGAACCCGCGAAGGCGACCGGCGTGGACGACTATCTGTCGCGCCGCGTGGTCGTCACCGTACGGCGATAGGCGGAAGTGGCTCGTCAATTCGAGGTGGACATCATGCGCATGTTGCTCGGGCTCGTTGTGATTGTCGTGTCGGTTGCCCTTCTCGGTGGGCAATCAGGGCTGGCGCCGGACATCCATCCGGAGTCGCTCTCTCGTCTCCCACCGCTCCAGCGCGATAGCCTCGATGCCGAAGGCAAGCGCGTCTGGGACCTCATCGGTGGCGGCCGCGGAATGCCGAAAACGGGACCGGCGCCGGTCTCGATGTACAGCCCCATCACCGCAGAACCGATTCACGTCCTGAATCAAAACCTGCGAAAGACTGTCGCTGGCAGCCGCTACTTCGAGCTGTCGGCGTTGCTCGCCGCGCGCGAGTTCGACCAGCAATACGAGTGGTCGGGGCATGAAGCGGCGGGGGTGCGCGCGGGGCTCGATCAGGCCGTGATCGACGCCGTCAAATTCGACAGAGACGTCGCCGGGTTGCCGGAGAAGGACGCAACGGTGATTCGCCTCGGGCGCGCGCTGTTCCGCGATCACAAGGTGAGCCCCGAGCTCTGGGCGAAGACGGTCGAGTTCTTTGGACGTCAGGGCGCGGTCGAGATCGTCGCGACCATGGGCGATTACGTCATGGCCGGATTCATGCTCACGGCTGTCGATCAACAGTTACCGCCCGATCGAAAGCCGCTGCTGCCGCCACGCCGCTGACGCGGCC
>Ga0075433_10005227_pt1 | contig 10172 bp, 8 predicted proteins | sample RhiMethybrSRZTD2_FD_75299 | JGI IMG/M metagenome (GOLD analysis project Ga0075433, IMG submission 75299) | Populus rhizosphere microbial communities from Tennessee, USA - Rhizosphere MetaG P. TD hybrid SRZTD2 | ecosystem: Host-associated > Plants > Roots > Rhizosphere > Soil | place: USA... | reverse complement strand
GGGTCCTTGCTGCTCGTGGGGAGCCTCCAGCGGTCCCTGGTCGCAGCGGTCGACAGCACCGCTCGGCAGCAGGCGCAGGATGTCGCGGCTCTGGCCGTCAGCAACCGCCTGCCCGACCCGCTGCCGGCCGCGAGCGGCGGGAGCGTGGTGCTACAGGTCGTGGACGCCGGCGGCCGCGTGGTGGCCGGCTCCGTGGGCGGCGATCGAGTCGTGCCCCTGCTGACCCGGACGCAGCTCCTCCACGCCAGCGATCGGCGGGCCCGCTTCCTAGACGGTAGCCGCGTCGGTCAGGAAGCGCCGCTGCGGGTGGTTGTCTGGCCGGCGACCTACCGGGGGGCGCCGGTCCGCGTGCTCGCCGCCGCATCGTTCGCCGGCGTCGCCAGCAGCCTCCACGTCGTGGAGCTCGCGCTGGTCGTCGGCATGCCGCTGCTGCTGCTCCTGCTGGCTGCTGTCGCCTGGGTCACGATCGGTTGGACCCTGCGACCGGTCGGCGAGCTGCGCCGTGGCGCCGAGGAGATCACCGAGGCCGGTGCCGCGCGGCAGCTTCCGCTGCCGTCGGCTCACGATGAGATCTTCCGGCTTGCCGACACCCTCAACCGCATGCTCGACCGCCTCCAGCGGGCCAGCAGCCGGCAGCGCACCTTCGTCGCGGACGCCGCCCATGAGCTGCGCACGCCGTTGGCAAGCATGCGGGCGCAACTCGAGGTCTCCCTTGCGCATCCAGGCAGTGCGGACTGGCCACGGGTGGTCGCCGCCGCCCTCGAGGACAACCTACGGCTCGCCCGCACGGTTGACGACCTGCTGGTCCTGGCCCGGCTGGACGAGCGGCACATCGATGCGTCGGCCGGGACGGTCGACCTCGACGACCTCGTCCGGCGGGTCGCCGGTCGGGTCGAGCGGTCGGGGCTGGAGCTGCAGGTCCGGGTGGCCGGCGGCGTGTCTGTCGCCGGCGACGCAGCGGCCCTCGGCCGGGTCGTCCAGAACCTGCTCGACAACGCCCTACGCCACGCCAGCAGCCGGGTCGAGGTGTCGGTCGAGGCGACCGATGGGTGGGTGGTCCTTGTCGTTGCCGACGACGGACCAGGGATCCCGGCCGCTGACCGGGACCGGGTCTTCGAGCGGTTCACCCGGCTCGACGACGCGCGCAGCCACGACAGCGGAGGCACCGGCCTTGGCCTGGCGATCGTCCGTGAGATCGTGCGCGCCCATCACGGCGAGGTCACCCTCGAGGACGCTGCGTCCGACAGTGACGGCGCCACGCGCAGCAAAGGCGCCCGCGTGGTGACCCGGCTGCCGGGCGGCGCCTCGCCCCGGCCACCCCCCCATGGCGCTGCCCTCCTCCGACGTCACTGGGCGACGCCGGCGGCTCCAGACGAGGTCGGCGGCGCCTATGGCCTCGCTCCACGTCGGTGAGCGCAGCAGCGGCACCCCATGGCGACGATAACCAGCCCGACACCGAGGATCCATGGCCACCCAATGTCGGCCGCGGCGAGCCGCGGCCGATCCCACCAGGTACTGCGAAGAAGGCGATCGCTGTCGATATGGATACGACGGCGGTTCGGGCCGGCCAGGAACCAGCGGGAGCAACCCCAGAGGAGATGCCAGGGGTAGAGCACCGGGCTCAGAAGCGCGATCACCGATAGGGCGATCCCGAGCGCCGGCAGGGAGCCGAGCTTAGGGCTCCGAACGATGAGGATGCCGCCACCGACGACCCCTGACGCCCCGAGCCCGATCAAACTGGTGACGGTCAGCATTGGAATGGCCCTGCCGACGCCGAGCATGGTGCAGAGCTTGCTCTGGGCGGGGCCCACCGGGGTGCAGGGCGCAAGGAGCGGCCACGCCCGGACTCCTCGCCAGGAAGATCCGCGGCTGTTCTGGGTCGAGGAGGAATACCGGAGCCTGCTGCGCGCGGCGGAGCTGCGCTACGCACGCCGACTCCTTAAGGACATCGCCGTGGAAACCTCGACCGACTACCGTGGTGGAAGCGGATTCACATGGAGGACCCGCACCACCGCCGCCGACGCCATGGCCCACAACTCTTGCGAGGCCTCGCACCAGCCGCGACCCCGTCCAAGGTGAGGCCAACGCCCGAGCGCCCGTCCACACAGCCTCAAGCAGCGCCGCACCTGACAGTCCCAGCGGGATGAGGCTACTAGGGCGGCCTTTGGCCGGTCGCCGGGGTCCGCCGCCCAACGCGCCGTGGGCCGAGGGGCTCGTGCAACAGCACCCGCGCCGCAACGACCCCGGACCGACGGACATGAGAGCCGGGTCCCGGATCCCGTCAGAAGATAGACGCATTCGATTCGGTGCCGGCGCGCTGAGCCGACTCCTGGCAAGTGCCCCAACACCGTCAGCCCTCAGGCGTGTACCACACCGGCACGATCATGGCGCTAGCCAACGAGGTCGTCGCGCTCCGGCGCTGGTCGCCTTGGTGGAGTTGACCCAGCCACCCACAGCCGGGCGATGTGGCTGGCGACGAGCCGTCTCGGCCCTGGGGCCCGCAGGTCCAACGGAGCCCTCCCCCGACCAGTAACCGGCCCGGTTAGGTTCCGGAATGTCCTGTTAGACCCACAAGCAGCACGGCCACCGGGAGCGTGGAGCGCATCACGCCGACCGCTGGAGGGCGACACGCCCAGGTCCAGCCATTCACTTCGCACCTCCGGACGCTAAGGACGAGCACGAGCAGATCCGGCGCGGCGGGACCGGATCAGCTCACGAAGCTGGTCGGTCAGTCGACACGGTCGGCTCGGCAGGATCATGCCGGAGCGGTCAGGTGTCGTCGCGGTCAGGCCGATCTTGACCTCCGGCCACCACCCATCCTGCGATACCGGCCGGCGACCGGACCAGCCACCCGGCGCGGTTGCCGGGCCCGGGTCCCCGGCGGACGCGTCGAGAGCCCCCACGTCAGGACCGCACCGGTGCTCAAGGCGATCAGGTGCTCGCCGGAGACCAACGGCGTCTGGACGACCACGCCCACCATCTGGGCCACGGCAAGCCAGATGGCCACAGGAACCGACCGGCCGGCCACGGCCAGCCCGGCAGCTGCCGCGACCACGACGGCCGAAGCACCGACATCGAGCCCACCCCCGCCCAGCTGCCGGTCCGCGGCCAGGCCGGCGACCGCCACGGTCGGGACCAGATGGCCCAGGGCGATGATGGCGAGCATGCGCCCGCTGCCCACGAGCGCTTCGAAGGGCGCCAGGACCAGACCGGTCGCCGCGATCGTCCAGAGCACCTCGTACCCGTGCCTGAGCAGGAAGGCACTCATGAGCAGGCGCACGCTCGGGCCGAGACCTGGATGCCAGCTGCGGTAGGCGCAGCAGGCCGCGATCAGCCGGTGCCCGGTCCCCCGCGTCACCCACAACCCGCTCACGGCCAGGCACACCCACAGGAAGGTCATGGCTACCGGGGCGGCGAGCAGCGGCCCGCGCCGCCTGATCAGCTGCCAGAGCGGCCGGTGGGAGCCGAACGTCCAGGCGATCAGGCGCGCCGGCGCGGTACGCGGGGACGGCCGGACAGGGCTGGTGGTCCGGGTGCCCGAGGCTCGGGCCACTGTTGTCATCTCCCGGTCAGGTGGCGCATCGAGCCGCCCGCCGCCGCTTCGGCCCCGGGTGCGGGGTCGTGACGAGGACGGCTGCGGTCCGTGATCGCTGACTCCGCCGAGTGAGGGCGCTCGCGTCCATGCAATGTCCCTGACGATGGGGATCAAGAAACAGCGGCGGGGAGGTTGATGGCCTTGCCGGTCGTGCTTCGTTCTGGAGGGGCGAGGATCGCTCGGAACCCGGTAGCGACAACCGCCCGGTCTCGTCGGTGAAAATCAAGCCAGGCAAGCCGCCACGGCCAAGCACCTGGCAGTCGATGACGGAGAAGAAGGGCTCGACCAAGTCCGGCCACAACACTCTCCGTCCCTGGCCCCAAAGCCTGCTCATGACGCCACTACATTCCTGCCATCCACCTTGCCTTGCTTGCCTCGTTCACGCCCGAACCCGACCACCCTCACGACCAGCAACGCCCCTCGGCAACACCTCTGCATAGAGGATGAAGCGTCGCCGCTCGCTCTACGCTCGACCCGACATCATCCGAGGACAGCATGGCACCATCGGTTGAGCTAGAGCTTCTTAGCAGGGGCGAGGGTCCCAGGCCGGAGCGGCTGCGGGGTGGGTGGGGGCGGACGGTACGGGGTGGGCGGCCGGCGTGGACCGGCCGAGGAACCAGGCCACCGTCTGGCGGGTCGCCGGCTGGACAGCCACCAGGACCTGCTCGCCCCCGCGCAGCGCGGGCATGGTGGGGATGGTCAGGCCGACCAGCGTGCCCGGCCGGAGCGCGCGGAACTGGCCAGCCAGCCGCACCGCCTGCCCGACGGTGAGGGTGTCGTCGCGGGAGAGGTGGTGGAACAGGGCGGCCAGGACGGCGTTGGCCCGCAGTGGATTGGTCAGCCCCCGCCGCAGCGCCTGGGCGGCCAGGGCCCGCAGCAGGATCTGCTGGCGGCGGATGCGGCCGAGGTCGTAGCCGGGGTCGAACTGCCAGACGCCGTCGGCTCCCCGGTACTGGTAGGAGCGGCTGCGGGCTAGGGCCAGGGTCTGCTCACCGTTCAGCTGCCGGCAGCCAGGGGTGGTGATCAGCAGCCCGCTGTTGTTGTGGCCGTTGTCGTCGTCGCGGACCGGTCGGGGCAAGTCCAGACGGATCCCGCCGACCGCATCGACTACCGCCCGGAAGCCGTCGAAGTCGACCAGCACGTAATGGCTGACCGGGATCCCGAAGTCAGCCTGGATGGTCTCCACCAGCTGCTCGGGACCCCTGGCCAGGACCGAGTTGATCTTGGCCCGGCCGCCGGTGCCGGCCACCGGCACGTACAGGTCCCGAGGAATCGACAGCATCCAAGCCCGGTGGGTGGCCGGGACCAAGTGGACGAGCATGACGACGTCGCCGCGCTGCCCTTGCAGGGCGCCGAACTGGGCGCGGTCCTGGAACTCCAAACCCTGGCCGCCAGCCTCGCCGCTCCAGCCGACAACGACCGCCCGGCCATACTGGCCCTCGACCACCGGGCGAGCGAGTTACTGCTGGGCTTCGAGCGCGACTTGGAGCCCCGGCTGGCCGCCGGCAGCGGCGACCTTGCTCACCTGGCCGGCTGGGCGGCTAAGCTGGCCGGCGCCACCTGCCGCCTCGCCGCCCTCCTCCACCTGGCCAGCCACCTACGCGACGGCTGGGCCCACCCCATCGGCGCCGACACCTTCACCGGCGCCATCAAACTGGCCGACTACCTCATCGAGCAAGCCCGAGCCGTGTTCGACCTCATGGGCACCGACCCCCGCCTCGACGACGCCCGCTGGCTCCTGGACTGGATCGACCGCACCAACCACGTCCAGTTCAGCCGTCGAGATGCCCATCGGGCCGCCCCCCGTGGCCGCTTCGCCAAGGCCACTGACCTCGAGCCAGCCCTACGGTTGCTCGAAGAGCACGGGTATCTGCGCCGCGTCGATCCTGAGCCATCGCAGGACCCGCGCGGCCGCGGTCGGCCGGCTTCGCCGCGGTTCTTGGTCAACCCGCTGCCGCGCGCCGCAGAAATGACAGAAACACCAAAAACAATCGCCGAACCCGTTTCTGTGGATTCTGTCGTTTCTGCGGTGCGCGGCGAGACCTCGGGTGACCGCCGATGAAGATGAACTCGCCTGTCACGTTATCCAACGAGAACGGCCCCAGCCGTTCCCGGCCATATCGGGGGAGTCGTGTCCGCCGGCTAGCGGCCGCCAGCGGCCTGCCTACGCGCCTCGGCGGTCCATCCCGCCGCCCACCAGCCACTGGTTGCGCACGCTCGGGGTGCGGAGGTCCTGATGGGGTCGGTGACCTGGCGCAAGCGCGGCCACCGCTACCAGGTCTCTTGGCGCCTGGACGACGGCGCCCAAGGCGCCAAGACCGTGGACTCCGCCGATGAGGCCCGTGACCTGGCCGCCGAGAAGCGGTTGGAGTTGCGCCGTGGTACCTGGCAGGGTCGACGCCGCGGCCGGCTGGCGTTCAGCCGCTGGGCCGATGTACTCGACCGATCCCGACCGCAGCCCCAACACCCTGGCCATCACCGAGAGCCGGCTCCGGCTGCACGTGCGGCCCTGGCTCGGTGACCGCCCGATCGAGCAGATCGGCCCCGCCGAGGTGCGCCGCTGGCAACGCGAGCTGGCCGCCACGGTCGGCCCGGCCACCCTTGGCCAGTGCCGCTCCCTGGCCCTGCGGATCTTCCAGTTCGCCCTCGACGAGGGCGCCATCGACACCAACCCGGTCCGCAAGGTCCCCGCTCCCAGGCGCCGCCCCGACCCCGACCTGGTCCTGCGGCCCGGCAAGCGCCGCGCCCTCACCCCCGAGGAAGCCGGGCAGCTGCTGGCGTGTTTCCCGCTGTTCTGGTTGGGATCATGTCATCACCCTGCTCGGCACCGGCTTGTGCATCGGCGAACTCGCCGGCCTCCACCGCCGCCGCGTCCACCTCAGCCAGCCCATCCCGACCCTGCAGGTCGTCGACGTGCGCTACCAGGCGGGCAGCCAGTTCGGCAGCGGCTTCAAGCCCCGGCCCAAGAGCGACGCCAGCATCCGCGAGATCCCGCTCGCCGCCCAGGTGGTCGAGGCGATCTGGCGTCGGCTTCCGCCCGGCAGCGATCCTGCCGCCCTGTTGTTCACCGGGCCTGGCGGCGGCCCTGGACGGCGCGGTGGGCCTGGGGTGAAGAAGGGCACCCGAACGATGCTGTCGCGGCACAACTTCCGCCGCACCTACCACAGCGCCCTGGCCAAGCTGGCCAACCCGGCCACCGCCGGGCTACGGCCGACCGCCGCCCGCGTCCTCGGGACCCTCCGCGACCACGGACCTCTCACCGCCGAGCAGCTCGTGGTCCGACTGAAGACCGAGGGCCGCACGGTCGGGGTGGCCACCATCGACCGCGCCCTAGCCGAGCTCGCCGCCGGCGGCGCCACCGCCGTCGACGCCCGGACGCGGCGGTGGACGCTGCTGCCCGGCGCCCAGCATCCCCTGCTGGAGGCGGTCGACCTCCACGGCGCCCACGACTTCCGCCACACCTTCTCGACCTGGCTGGAAGATGCCGGCATCCCCGCCCGGGTGATCGACGAGCTCATGGGCCACCAGGCCAGCGGGCGGTCCGGGCGGCATCAGGCGAGCGCCATCGGGGCTCACTACCGGCACACCACCCCGGAGATGGCCGCCCGCGTGCTAACCGCGGTCGAGGAGCGCTTGGTCGTCATCTTGGCGACGGCGGAGGCCGCCCTCGATCAGCAGCCCTGGTGACGCTACGCGTGGCCATGCGCCACCTCACCTACCCACGCAACCGAGCAGGTGAAAGGCGCTGTCGAGGGTTGGGTCGTGGGGCGACGCCAGGTTACGTGCAGCGCAGTTTCTGGCAAATCTCTGGCAAGGGCCCCTGTGTGGTCGCCACTCTCCTGCACCTGGGTCGGACCCCACATGGCGGCCTGCTCGGCGGCTGAGCTAACCCGACGGGGGTGGCGGCTAGGGCGCGGTCCATTTGTAGATGAAGCCGCTTGAGCCGGGGAGGGTGAAGCTGGCCGAGCGGCCGTCGGTGCTGTGCAGTGCGGTCGGGTCGCGCGGGTCGTTGGTGCCATCGGGGGGCAGGTCGTCGACCCGGTCGATGTCGGCCAGTTTGACCCAGACCCCCGGGCGGCCGAGTTCCAGGTCGACCTGTACGTCGCAGCCCTCGAAGTTGAGCAGAACGGCCAGGGTGTCGGTGGGCTGGTCGCTGGGGTGGGCGCGCCAGCCGACGGTGCGGCGGCCGCCGCCGTGGGCTTCGTCCAGCCAGGGGCCGAGGATCCACTCGAACTGGCCGGCGGCGGCCGGGTCGAAGCCCCGCAGGCGCAGGCCCGGGTAGCGGCGGCGCAGGCGGACGAGCCGGCGGCACCACTGGTAGAAGCCGTGCTGGTCCAGGTTGGCCGGCCAGTCAACGGCGACCACGTTGCGTGGCCGTTCCAGATTGAACTCCTGGCCCATGTAGATCATCGGTTGGCCCAGGGCGACCAGGGTGGCGAACATGCCGAGGCGGCCCTTGCGCTCCTTGGCTGCCGGGTTGTCCAGCCCGGGAGTGAATTGCAGTTCGTAGGGGACGCTCTGTTCGTCGTGGCTCTCACAGTAGTTGACGACGTTGTTGGTATGGGCGGCGAAGCGGGAGCGGCTGAAGTAGAAGGTGTCGCCCAGGTTGTCGGTGCCGGCCGACTGGCCCTCGAACTGGCCCTCGCGCAGCAGCGCCTTGAGCTTGTCGTGGAACAGCTCCGACCACTGCCCATAGCCGTTCCAGCCGTCCAGGTTGAGGTCGCCCTGGTTGGGCAGGTTCTCGGCCACCAGCAGCACGTCGGGCTTGCCGGTCTTGAGCTCCGCGGCCAGGCGGTGCAGGAAGCCGTGGTCCATGTAGTCGGTGTGGGTCGCGTCCAGCCGGAAGCCGTCGACGCGGTACTCGCCGACCAGCATCCGACAGGCGTCGATGAGCAGGTTCTGGACGTCGGCCTTCTCGGTGGCGAACCCGGTTGCCCCAGGGGGTGGCGCCGTTGAAGTACAGGCCGCCGCCGGCGTCGTCGGGCTGCTCCAGGACCAGGTCCCACAGCGGGTTGAAGTCGTTGCTGGTGTGGTTGAAGACCATATCGACCAGGAGCGCGAGGCCGCGGCCGTGGGCGGCGTCGACCAGCCGGCGGAGGTCGTCGGGGCCGCCGAAGTCGCGCTCGACGGCGTGGTACAGCGACGGGTCGTAGCCGAGTGACTGGGGCCCCTGCATGCTCGGCACCTCAGCCAGCGGCATGAGCGACAGGGCGGTCACCCCAAGCGAGTCGAAGTAGCCGGCGCGGATACGCTCAGTGATGCCGTCGATGCGGCCCTGCTGGTCGGGCCGGATGTCGGGATCGCCGTCGGTGAAGCCATGCACCGATACCTCGTAAAGGATGAGGTCGGCCGGGTCGGGCGTGCGCCAGCCGCGGTCGCTCCAGGCGAAGGTGGTCGGGTCGACCACCACGGCGTTGCTGTTCTGGACGTCGGGCCCCAACTGGCGGGCGTAGGGGTCGACCACCAGCCGGCCGCCGGCGGCGTCCTCGGGTGGGGTGCCGCCCTGCACCCAGAACCGATACTCGTCGCCAGCGCCGGCCCGGTCAGTGACCGCCAGCCAGGTGTTCGCCGCCCCGAACCAGCCCCGGAACAGCGCGAGTTCGACGAACGCGTCGGGGTCAGGCCGCTGGTGGCCGGCATGCTGCCAGTCGTTGAAGCTGCCGGCCACGAACACGCGGGCCGCGGTCGGGTGATAAAGCCCGAACAGGACCCGCCCGTCGGCAAGCAAGTTAGCCCCGAACCCGCACCGGCCGCCGGTAGACGGCAGCTCCAGCCCGGCCGGGAAACCGGGGTCGGCGGCCAACCGCTCCAGGACGTCCCCGGCCGGTTCGGGCTGGGGGTCGGCCGGGCGGACCGGGTAGACGAAGGCCCGGTCGCCCCGGCACCACACCTGGCCGGGGTCGAGGCCGCCGTCGGCCCCGACCAGCAGGCGGACGCGCCGGTCGTGGCCGTCGGTCTGGGCAGCGCCCGGGCTGGCCGTGAAGGTGAAGGTCAACTCCGGATCCACCAGGGACAGCTCCCACAGGGGGCCAAACTCGTCCCCGCCGGTTGGGGCCAAGTCGATGGGGTTGGCGCCCGCGTGCCACAGCCGCAGGTGCGGCCGGGCCAAGCCGGCCAGGTTGTCGTAATGGATCGTGAACCGGACGGCCATCGGCACTCCTGTGGTCCTCGCGGCCGGAGCCCGACCCGCCTCTGGTCTAGCCCGAAGGAGGCAGGATTGAGCTGGCGCCATGCTAGGGCGGTGTCGCAGCCGCGCCGCAACCTGGTGCTACTTGGCGTGCTCGCGCAGGGCGGCGATCAGCTCGTCCTTGCTCATGGCCGAGCGGCCCTCGATCTCCAGCTCACGAGCGCGGTCGCGGAGCTCCTCGACGCTGCGCTCGGCGAACGGGCGCCGGTCGATCCTGCTGTCCTGGGTTCGCGCCCCGGCCTTGTCGGCATCGCCGTTGGGCTGCTTGGGCTGCCGCTGCTCGCGCAGGGCGGCGATCAGCTCGTCTTTGCTCATCGAGCCGCGGCCCTCGATCTCCAGCTCGCGGGCCCGGTCGCGCAGCTCCTCGACACTGCGCTCCTCGAAGCCGCG
>Ga0075433_10005226_pt1 | contig 10173 bp, 8 predicted proteins | sample RhiMethybrSRZTD2_FD_75299 | JGI IMG/M metagenome (GOLD analysis project Ga0075433, IMG submission 75299) | Populus rhizosphere microbial communities from Tennessee, USA - Rhizosphere MetaG P. TD hybrid SRZTD2 | ecosystem: Host-associated > Plants > Roots > Rhizosphere > Soil | place: USA... | reverse complement strand
GTCGATCGTGAGAGAAGCATCCCGCACGATGCCGACGATTGTGAAGACGCTCGACGCCATTCATCTCGCCACCGCCATCGTTTTGCGCGAGCGCCGCGGGATCGATCTCGTGTTCGCGACACACGACGATCAGCAAGCCACGGCGGCGCGCGCGCTCGGGTTTACAACGGTGGGTGTGTGAAGCCGGTCCGGCTACAGCCGGACACGACGTACTGCATGGACATCGACCAGATCATCGAGAAGCTGCGTGATGCCAGGCGGGTGACGATCCTCACGGGCGCCGGCGTGTCAGCCGCCAGCGGTGTGCCGACGTTTCGCGGCGCAGGCGGACTGTGGCGGCAGTATCGAGCCGAGGATCTGGCCACGCCCGGTGCGTTCGCGCGCGATCCGTCGCTCGTGTGGGAGTGGTATGGCTGGCGGCGCGAGTTGATCGCGTCGTGCCGGCCCAATGCCGCACACGAGGTGATCGCGCGCTGGTCGCGAGGCTTCGAGCGCTGCCGGGTGCTGACGCAGAACGTCGACGATCTTCATGTGCGAGCGGATACGGCCGGCCTCGTCCGTCTTCACGGTTCGATCTGGGAGCTCGCGTGTTGGCGCGGATGCGGCGCGACATGGCGAGATGAATCGGTACCGCTCGCGTCCTCCCCTCCGCGATGCCCGCGCTGCGGCAACCTTGCGCGCCCGGCCGTCGTCTGGTTCGGCGAGACGTTGAATCCCGCCGACCTCGACGCCGCGTTCGACGCCTGCACCTGCGACATGTTTCTCACCGTCGGCACATCGGCAATCGTGCATCCCGCGGCTGGTCTCGTGCACGAGGCCCGGCGGCGCGGCGCGTTCACCGCCGAAATCAATCTCGATTCGACGCCGGCCTCCGCGCACGTCGATGTCGCGCTGCAGGGACCGGCCGAGCAGATCCTCGCGGAAATCGCCGCGCGGTATGAGTCATCGCCGCGAGATCGCTAGTCGTCTTTACGACCGCGCACCGCTCGCACGCCACAGTGAGTCCAACCTGTTCACTTGTCGCATCAGGCCGGCGAACATGCCGACCCCAATCGGCACGTGCAGCCAGTACCGGCCCTGGTAACCGAATGCAACCTGAAGAAACACGATCACGAATAACCCAAAACTGAGACCCGCCACCCACCCTGGTACGCGTCGTCGTCGCCAAAGCACGATCGCCGTCACCGCTTGGATGAATGTCACCACCTGCAACGCCAGCGCGACAGCACCGTGGACGGTCACGGCGCGTCCGTATCCAGACATGAAGAGCCCTGCCGATACCGCCTGGAGCGCGACAAGTCCCAGATTGATGACCAATAGCCACCGAATCCACGTGATGCCGCGGCCGCCGGCATCGATAGTCCCCTTCGAGAGATCTGCTGTCATGACTTCGTTCCCCTTCTGCGCGCGTCACCTCTGGCTCGTGCCGTTCGTCATGGATATGACGGACGACGAGACGGGAACGTGACATGGACGAGCAGAACTGGCTGACCGAGCGGTTCGAAGAGAACCGGCTGCGGCTGCGTGGAGTGGCTTACCGCATGCTCGGTTCGGTCAGCGAGGCCGAGGACGCGGTGCAGGAAACGTGGCTACGGCTTCATCGAATCGATACGGCCACCGTCGACAATCTGGGGGGTTGGTTGACGACGGTCGTCTCGCGCGTGTGTCTCGACATGCTGCGCTCGCGGAAGTCACGGCGAGAAGAGCCAATCGGCGCGCAGGTCATCGAGGCAGGCGTTGTGCGTGGGGCCGACGCCGACCCCGAAAGTGAGGCGGTGCTCGCGGATTCGGTTGGCGTGGCACTGCTGGTCGTACTCGACACGCTGACGCCTGCCGAACGCCTCGCGTTCGTCCTCCACGATCTGTTCGGCATCCCCTTTGGCGAGATTGGTTCCATCGTCGGACGGTCACCGGCCGCGGCCAAGCAGCTTGCGAGCCGCGCGCGGCGGCGCGTGCGCGGATCGCCGGCGCCATCGGACGCCACTCGGACTCGACAGCGCGATGTCGTCGAGGCGTTTCTCCGCGCGGCGCGCGCCGGCGATCTCGAGGGTCTCCTCGCCGTGCTCGATCCTGACGCGGTCATTCGCATCGATGCCGCGACACGCATGGCTGGGGGGGCGCCGGACGCCGCCCCGGTGGCGCGAGAGCTCAAGGGCGCCTCGACGTGGGTGAAACAGTTTGTCGCGTTTTCCCGAGGGTTGCGATTCGTCCAGCCGGCGCTCATCGATGGATCGGTCGGCTTGATCTTCGCGCCACGCGGCAAACTTTCGCGGGCACTCACACTGACCATTGCGAACGACAAGGTCACGCGAATCGAGATCATTGGCGACCTGGCTCGCCTGCGCCAGCTGGCCATCGCCGTGCTCTGAAATCGCAGAACGTGCCTTACATCAGAAACCCCTCTTGCAGCAAGTATCTTGATGTACAAGATACTTTGTGTGTGAGGAGTTCTGTGTCGAAATCGCCTCCGTCCCGCGACCAACTGCTGAAGACGCTCGATGAGACGCTGCGCACGGTCGGCGCGCAATCGGTGCTGATCAGCGATGCCGTGGCCAAGCTGGTTGGCCTGAATTCGACCGATCTCGAGTGTCTCGATCTGCTCGGTCTCGCCGGGGCCACGACCGCCGGGCGCCTGGCGACGGCGACTGGCTTGACGACGGGGGCCATGACCGCGGTGATCGATCGGCTCGAACGCGCCGGCTTCGCCCGCCGCGTCCGCGACGCCGGCGATCGCCGGTGCGTGCTCGTCGAGGCGCGCCTCGAGAACCTGCGCCGCATCGAGCTGCTCTATCGACCGATCGCGGCGGCCGTCGCGCGACTCAACGAGGAGTACGGCGATCGCCAGCTCGCGGTCATCGCCGATTACCTCTCCCGCGCCGTGACATTAGGGGCCGAGCATTTGGTGTGGCTGCAAAAACAACCACCGTTGACTCGTCGCACGCCCGCGCGTCGATATCACCGCCGTCGTCCGGCGCGCGCGCGGTCGCCGATCGTGGCTGCTTCACTTCAGAAGGATTGACCAACGCATGCGTGATCGACGTTTTCTCCTGATGGCGACGGCCGCGTGGCTGTTCGCCCTGATCCCCGTCTCCGCGAGTGCGCAGACGCCCGCGCCCACATCGGCACCGGCACCGCCGCCGGTACCCGCAGGCCCGCTCTCGCTCGAGCAGGTGCTCGCGCTCGCCGAGCCGCGCAGTGAGGCGGTGCAGATTGCGCAGGCCGGCGTTCGCCGCGCCGAGGGCGAACAGGTGCGCGCGCGCAGTGGGCTCTTGCCACAGTTGTCGGCGTCGGCGAGCTACGACCGCGCGCTGGCCTCCGAATTCGAAGGGGTGTTCGACGTCCAAGGGCCGACCTGCCCGCCGTTCTCACTGAATCCGGCGGCACCGCTCGATGCCCGCGTTGCGGAAATCGAGCGCGCGATCGATTGCGGCGCGGTCGGCGGTGGATTCTTCGGCGGATCGTCGAGCGGCAGCTTCTCGAATCTTCCGTTCGGTCGCAAGAACACGTATCGCGCTTCCCTGTCCTTCTCACAGAACCTGTACTCGGGCGGCAGGAATGGCGCACAGAAAGACGTGGCCTCGATCGGTCGCGATGCGGCCACGCTCACGCTGACGACGGCCCGTGCGCAGATGCTGTACGACGTGACGCAGGCGTACTACGACGCAGTGTTGAGCGAACGTCTGGTCACGATCGCGGCCGCAACCCTCGAGCAGGCGGGCGCCACCTTGAAGCAGACGCAGGCCGGCTTCGATGCCGGCACTCAGCCTGAATTCGAAGTGCTGCGCGCCCGTGTGAGCCGCGACAACCAGTCGCCGGTGCTCATTCGCACTCGAGCGAATCGCGACGTCGCGATGCTGCGTCTCAAGCAGTTGTTGGATCTGCCGGTCGATTACCCGCTGCAGCTCGCTGATTCCCTCGACGGCGACACGCTTCCGCCGCCTTCAGTGTTTGGCGAGCGCGTCGGCGCCGTCGAGCGCCAGCTGCGCCCGGAAGGACAGACGCCGGTGTCGCTGCAGGTGAACGCGCAGCTTCCCGAACGCACCGCCGTCACGCAGGCCGATGCCACCGTCCGGCTTCGCGAGGCGTCGTTGAAGCTCACCACGGCGCAGCGCATGCCGACCGTCTCGTTGACGTCGTCCTTCAGTCGCATCGCCTATCCCGAAGATGTGCTGCAGCCCACGTTCAATCGGACGAACTGGTCGATCGGCGCAAGCATGAGCGTGCCGATTCTGACCGGCGGTCGTCAGCGCGGTGACGAAGCCGTGGCCCAGGCGGATCTCGCGCAGGCCAAGGCCGAGCGTCAGCAGGTGGCCGAGCTCGCCGCTCTCGAGACGCGCTCGGCATGGGCCGAGCTGCTTGCGGCGCGAGCAACATGGGAAGCAAGTGCTGGCACGATTCAGCAGGCCGAGCGCGCGTATCAGATCGCGAACGTGCGGTTCTCTGCCGGAGTATCGACGCAACTGGAACTTTCGGATTCCCGTCTCCTCTTACAGCAGGCCGAAGCCAATCGCGCACAGGCCGCACGCGATCTTCAGGTTGCCCGAGCTCGAGTCGCGTTGATTCCAGATCTTCCACTCGCGCCGGGCACTGGTGCGGCCACCGCCGCAGCGGGGGCGCGGGCACCACAGACACAGCCACAGCAGCAGACTCCGGCGCCGCAACAGCCGCAGAGCGGCAGTCAGTTCAGGTCGGCGTCGTTTGCATCACAGGGAGCGCAGGCAGGGGTTCAATGAGGCACACGGTTGCGTTAGGAATGTTGGCTCTGACTTGTCTCTGCTTTGGCTGCAAGGCTGAAGCAGAGAAGCCCGCGGTGTCGTCATCCCCCGCGGTGCAGGTCGGATCGGAGAACGTCGTCGCGGTACAAAAGGGCTCAGTCGTTGTCGGACCGATTGTGTCGGGCGAACTGAAGCCTGAGCGCGAAGCGACGCTGCGCGCCGAGGTCGGCGGATCCATGCTCGAAGTGTCGGTGCTCGAGGCACAAGCGGTGAAGATGGGCGCGACACTGGGCCGCATCGAAACCCGCACGCTCGACGACGCGCGGCAATCGGCCGCGTCGTCCGTCCGGTCGGCGGAGAATCAACTGTCGGTCGCTCGGCGCGAAGCGGAGCGCACCGAGAAGCTCGCGAGTGCCGGCGCGCTCGCGACTCGTGACGTCGACGCCGCTCACAACGGTGTGTCTGCAGCGGAAGCGCAGCTCGCCGATGCCAAGTCGCGTCTCGCGGCGGCCGAGCGATCGCTCGGCGACACGATCATTCGCGCGCCGTTCTCTGGCATCGTGTCGAAACGTGCGGTGAACGTCGGCGATGTCGTGAGTCCCGGGACGGAACTCTTCACGATCATCGATCCGTCCTCGATGCGCCTGGAGGGATCGGTGCCGTCGGACGATCTCAAGTCCCTGCGCGTCGGGGCCACGGTGGCGTTCATGGTGCGCGGATACGACCAGCCGTTCCAGGGCCGCATCGAGCGCATCGCACCGCAGGCTGACGCGACGACTCGCCAGGTGCCGATCTACGTGACGATCCCGAACGAGGGTGGTCGTCTCCTTGCGGGTCTCTTCGCCGAGGGTCGCGTCGTCAGTCAGTCCGCCGATGGTCTCGTGGTGCCGATCAACGCCGTCAACACCGCGAACAGCGCCGACCCCTGGGTGCTGCGCGTGAAAGACGGGAAAACGGAGAAGACGACCGTCAAGCTCGGGCTCGCCGATCCACGATCGGAACGCGTCCAGATCGTGGCTGGTCTGGATGACGGCGACACGCTGTTACGCGGTGCGGCGCAGGGCATTACGCCAGGTACGAAGGTGCAAGTGAACGCGACGAAGTAGAGGCGGGTGTTTAGACCCGCCGACAGGTCTTTATGTTCATTTCAGATAACGCGATCAAAAAACCCACGCTGACGGTCGTCGCGATGATGATCCTCGTCGTGTTCGGTTTGGTGGCCCTGTTCCAGCTCGACACCGACGAGTACCCCGAGATCGACGCGCCGGTGGTGGTCGTCGCGATTCCGTATCCCGGCGCGTCACCCGATAACGTCGAGCGCGAAGTGATCGATCCGATCGAAGAGGAGATCTCCGGCATCAGCGGAATCGATCGGATGCAATCGAACTCGTTCGACGGCTACGCCACGATCATCGTCGAGTTCGTGTTCGCGAAAGATCCGCGCGTGGCGACGCAGGAGATTCGCGACAAGATCTCGGGAATCCGCAACGATCTGCCGCCTGAAATGAAGGAGCCGATCCTCACGCAGTTCGATCCCGCGGATCGACCGATCATGTCGCTGACGCTGTCGTCGCCTGGTCTGTCGAGCGCCGAGCTCACGCGTATGGTCGACCCCGGCATCACGCGCCGCCTCCGCGCGATTCCCGGCGTCGCGCAGGTCAACCTGAAGGGCGCCGTCGAACGCGAGCTGGTCGTCGAGATTCGCCCCCGCGCCATGCAAGCGTCGGGGATCAGCGTGGGTCAGCTCGTGCAGGCGCTGCAAACACAGAACCTCGCTTCACCGGTCGGACGACTCGAAGGACAACTCGACGAGCGCACGATTCGGCTCAAGGGCCGGCTCGACTCGCCCGAGGATTTCAAGCAGCTGACGGTCTCGCAGTCGCAAGGGCGAATCGTTCGCCTGGGCGACGTGGCCGATGTGCGCGACGCGACCGAAGAGCCGCGATCGGCGGCGCTGTACAACGACGAAAAAGCGGTTGGCATCGACATCTTGAAGTCGAGCGGCTTCAGCACTACAGCCGTCGCCGACGAGATCCGCCATCGAGTCGGCGACATTCAAGCGACGATGCCCGCTGGGGTCACGCTCCGCGTTGTCATGGACGCTGGCGTGCGGGTTGCGAACTCGGTGATGAGCGTCGAGGAAGCGCTGATCGAGGGCGCCGCGTTGACGGTTGCGGTGGTCTTCCTGTTCCTGAATTCGTGGCGATCCACCGTCATTACCGGCCTGGCGCTGCCGGTCTCGGTGCTGGCATCGTTCGTGGCCGTCTGGGCGTTCGGCTTCACGCTCAACACGATGTCGCTGCTCGGCCTGTCGCTCGCGATAGGCATCCTCATCGACGATGCGATCGTGGTGCGCGAGAACATCGTGCGGCACGTCGAGATGGGGAAGAACCACTACGATGCCGCATTCTCCGGCACCGACGAGATCGGTCTCGCGGTCACGGCCACGACGCTCTCGATCGTCGTCGTGTTCGTGCCGGTGGCGTTCCTCGGCGATGTGGCCGGCCAATGGTTCAAGCCATTCGCGCTCACCATCGCCTGCTCGGTGCTGGTGTCGCTCTTCGTGTCGTTCTCGCTCGACCCGATGCTATCGGCCTACTGGCCCGACCCGCACACGCCCCTCGAGAAGCGATTCATCCTGTCGCGCATTCTGGGCCGGTTCAATCAGTGGTTCGATCGGCGCGCGGAAAACTACAAACGGGTCATCGGCTGGGCGCTGGATCATCGTTTCGCCATGATGGGTCTCGCAGTCGCCTCTTTCGTCGCCGCGCTGGCGCTGCCGGCGATGGGAATCGTTGGGGCCGGCTTCGTTCCGGAGATGGACAATTCGGAGTTTCAAATCGACATCGACACGCCGCCGGGATCGAACCTCGATTACACCCGCGTCAAGTCAGAGGAGATCAGTCGTCTCGTGCGGGCACGGCCGGAGGTGCTCTACACCTACAGCGCGATCGGCGGCCAGGGCGATGCCGTGGACGAAGGCATTATCTACGTCAAGTTGAAGCCGAAGCACGAGCGCACGCGCGTGCAGGCGGCGATCGTCAACGATCTTCGGCACGATATCCAAAACCTCGTCGGTGTGACCGCCTCGATCAGCACGGGGTTCAACCCGGGTCAGAAACAGATCCAGCTGCAGCTGCACGGGACCGATCCGGGTGAGCTGACGCGGCTTGCGCAGCAGGTTGCATCCGAATTGGGCAAGGTGCCCGGCGCCGTCGACATCGGTCTCTCCACCAAAGGCCAGAAGCCGGAACTCGATGTACAGCTCGATCGCGGCCTCGCCGGATCGCTTGGCGTGACGGTTGGTCAGGTGGCGCAGGCGCTGCGTCCTGCGTTTGCCGGGATCGACGTTGGCGACTGGGTGGATCCCTCCGGCGAAACGCGCGATGTCACGATTCGTCTCGCGCCCGAATCACGAACCGTGGTCGCCGACCTCGAGTCGTTGCCGCTGCCGGTCGGCGGCCCCAACAACGCCGGCGCGAGCATTCCTCTGGGTCAGGTTGCGCGTGTGCGACCGTCGATTGGTCCGGCGCGGATCGACCATCTCGATCGCGATCGCGTGATCAACGTCGAAGCGAACACGGAGAATCGGGCGCTCTCGGAAGTCGTGGGCGATCTCATGAAGCGTGTCGACCGGAACGTGAAGTTCCCGGCTGGATACGGCCTGAGCCAGGGCGGCGAGACTCGCGATCAGCAGAAGATCTTCAAGCAGATCTTCGTCGCCATCGGCGTCGCCGTCATGCTCATGTACTTCGTGCTGGTGGTGCAGTTCGGCTCGTTCCTCGAGCCGCTCTCGATCATGCTCTCGCTGCCGCTGTCGCTCATCGGCGTGATGCTGGCGCTGCTCGTCACGCGCGACACGCTCAACATCATGAGCATGATTGGCGTCATCCTCCTGATCGGCATCGTGGCGAAGAATGCGATTCTGCTGATCGACTTCGCGAAGTGGTCCGAGGAAAAAGGCATGAGCCGACGCGAGGCGTTGATCCAAGCCGGCCGCGTGCGGCTGCGGCCGATTCTGATGACGACGTTCGCGTTGGTGGCCGGGATGATTCCGGTGGCGCTTGGTCGTGGCGAGGGCGGAGACTTCCGCGCCCCGCTCGGCGTGACGGTCGTTGGCGGCGTCATCACGTCGACACTGCTGACGCTGCTCGTGATTCCAACCGTCTACGAGATCCTGGCCGATACCCGCGACTGGCTTGCGGCGAAGGTGTTTGGCCGCAAAGCCGCGCCGGCCGTCGCACATGGATCGCACGCGCCGGCGGCGCGGCCCGCGACCGAGCACTAAAGATCTAGAATCTGCTGCTATGCATAACCCGCTGGTTCCCGAATCTCTGGAAGGGTGGAGCGTGCTCCACCTGATGTATCGCGTGCGGTGGGATCGTCTTCGCCGGACGTCCGCCGAGGATGCACAGCGGATGGCTGACGAAGCGATGAAAGCGCTCGCGGTACCCGACGCGGGCGCGACGGCCGCAGTGCACATGCTCGGTCACAAGGCGGACCTGATGTTCATCTGCTTCAGGCGCGGCTTCGAGCAGTTGGCGGCGGCGCAGCTCGCGCTGTCGCGGACCGAGCTTCACGATCATCTCGAGGCGACGACGTCGTATGTGTCGATCGTCGAGCTCGGCATGTACGAGATGACGGGCAAGCTTCACGAGCAGCTCGGGGCGAAGTTCAAGCCCGGGAGCGAGGAATTCGAGCGGGCCTTCGATGCGGAGATGGAGACGCAGCGGCAGCGGGTCATGAACCGATTGTTCATCGAAATCCCGAAAGCCCGTTACGTCTGCTTCTATCCGATGAACAAGCGTCGCGGCGAGACGGAGAACTGGTACTCCGAACCGTTCGAGCGGCGCGCGTCGATGATGCGCGAGCACGGCATGATTGGCCGCCACTACGCCGGCAAGGTCACGCAGGTGATCACGGGATCGATCGGCTACGACGACTGGGAATGGGGCGTCGATCTGTTCGCGCAGGATCCGCTCGTATTCAAGAAGTTGATCTACGAAATGCGCTTCGACGAGGCGAGTGCGAAGTTCGCGGAGTTCGGTCCGTTCTACACCGGGCTGCAATTCGATTCAGCGCAACTTTCCACGTTTCTCTCGGGTTCGGTGCCGTCTCTGGAGTAGACCCAAGCACAAACCTCGGCGACGCTTCCTCGTTTGCTCCGCAAGCCCTGAGCTCAAACCTCAGCGTTTTTTATTCACTGTTCAGGTGAACTACCGATAGCCCTGATCCAGAAGGGCAGCCGAAACTCTAGGAAATTCGTAACTTTTCTGGTCCATTCCTGGACACGTCGGGACTGACGGATTCGTTACGAATGGTAAGTGCCGAAGGATGAGCAAGAAACCGCGTTCGTCGCCATCACCTGAACAGGGCGCGGGAATTGCTGGGGATCCTCAAGCACCCCTGGAGACCACATGAACCCTCAGGAGATGTTCGTCACACGGTTGCGGCGTCA
>Ga0075433_10005222_pt1 | contig 10174 bp, 5 predicted proteins | sample RhiMethybrSRZTD2_FD_75299 | JGI IMG/M metagenome (GOLD analysis project Ga0075433, IMG submission 75299) | Populus rhizosphere microbial communities from Tennessee, USA - Rhizosphere MetaG P. TD hybrid SRZTD2 | ecosystem: Host-associated > Plants > Roots > Rhizosphere > Soil | place: USA... | reverse complement strand
GTCAACATTGTTATGGTCGAGGGGAGTCTGAAAAACCGCGAAGGAGAGAGCTATAGAATACTAAGGATCATGCTTTGAAAAAAAGGCGCCGAGGGGGAGCCCGGCGCCGTAGAACCGAAACGCACGTTGCTCAGAACTCCACGCGCGCGCCAAGCTGGACCGTGAATGGCAACCCGACTGGTGGACCAAAGCCCGGGCCATACAAGGAGACCGGCTGCAGAAAGAGGCTTGAACTGAGCGAGCTCAGACCAAGCCGATCTGAGAAGGAAAGGTTTTCGCGATTGAGCAGATTGAAGAAGTTGACGTATCCCCTTACTTTGAACGACTCACTCACGTTGAAGGTTTTTTGCGCGCGCAGGTCCACGTTGAAGAATCGCCCATTGCGTTCTTCAATTTGGCCATTGTTGACGACAAACCCACCGCGCTGACTATTCACCGGGAGCTGCGTGCAACCCAGCGCCGTAGCGGCTGCGGGGATTGCCTGTCCAGCCACTCGAGCCTGGAGCAGGGTCAAAGGGTTAACGCCAGCGCAAATTCGATCGACGGTAACTCGTCCATCACCATCTATGTCGATGCCGGCGACGGCGGAATACGGTCGTGCCGTCGCAAACTGCACGATGGGCGCCAGTTGGAATCCATGTGGAAAGTCGAATAACCCGCTGGCCACTATGCGATGACGTTCGTCGATTCGTGTTGGTCCAAACTCTTCCGGTTTGAATTGGTTTTCAAGCGCGATCGCAATGCCGTTGCCACTGTATGAGGCGGTTGGCTGGCCTCCCCATGCCTGAGACTTCGACAACACATAACTTCCCGAAAATAGAGTGTGGCGAGTTCGACGCCGAAGAGTGGTGACCCAACTGTCGTATCGAGATCGATTTGTTGACGTAAACATATTGATCTGTTCCAACCGTCCTGCGCCAAGCCCGGCATCGACAAAAGCCTTATCGAAGAATCTCGTGTTACTTCCTCTAACGCAGAGAGGTGATGCGGGATTCGAACCAGGAAAAGCAGCGGAACAGATATTTCGAATGCGCGGATTGATGTTAACGACTCGGTTTTCATGAATCCCGAGAGTGTGTACGAAGTCACTCGAGAGTACGTAGTTTTGACCGAGTTTCGTTTCAACTCCCAGGGACCACTTCTGAACATACGGATCCTTCAGCAGTGGATCATTGATTCTGCCGAAGCCTCCAACTTCGAGATTGGTCGGTAGGAAACTGGCCGAGGGCGACGGTAGCGGGTCGACGCCGAATCTAAATCCGGCAAGTTGGCCGACACCAACCGAGTCGTTCACCTGATCGAGAACGGTCTGATAGATCGTATCGTTCGATTGCTGTTTGGCAAACAATGTCAGATTCTGGAAAACCTGATCGTAAAAGATCCCATATCCTCCCCTGATCACTGTTTGGCCGGTACCGGTCACGTCCCACGCGAACCCGACGCGAGGTTGAAACTCCCTGTAGCTCGTGGTTGTATTCTTGAGCTGATCAGCATCACCAGTAATTGCGCGGGCGCGGCCATTGTTGAGTTGGCTCAGAAGCCTGATGGTGCGATTGTTCGTTTGATCGATCAGCATTCTGATGTTGGCGTCCCAACGCAGTCCAAGGTTGAGAGTCAACCGCGGCGTGACCCTGTAGTCATCCTGGTAGTACAAGGCCAGTTGATGGAATGGTGGTTGGCCGGTGTCGCCGGAGCCGGTGTTGAAAGTAATCTCTCTAACGGCGCCGGGAGTGGCGAAGCCCTGCGGATAACAGCCTTGATTTGCCGGAACGGTCGGGCAATTAGGCGTGTGCAGATTGTTCTTGATCGCCAAAGGATTGTCGAAGAAGAAGATCTGATAACCATTGGCGCCGAAGAAGAAGAAACCCGCCAGTTCGGTTCTGATGTAATTCACGCCAAACTTCATCGCGTGCTTGCCGGATAACAGAGAGAAATCATCGCGAAACTGAAACTTTCGCTCGATTGTCTGTTGCGGCACATTCACATTCGCGCCAGTTTGTACTGACGGGAAGACGATGTTTGGATTCGTAGTGACGCCGAGGATCGCGTTCTTGAAATCCTGATAGTGGAAAGAGAACACATTCAACTTCGTGGGGCTTAGTGTGTAAGTGTCGCTGCCAAGAACGCTATAGAGCCGGTTGTTATTGAAGTTGCCACCGGTTAGATCAGCAGGCGTTCCCGGATCGAACTGATCATTGGGAGAGTCGTTCTTCTGATAAGCAAACCGATACAATAACTGTTGTTTGCTGCTGTAGTGCTGGTCCACCTTTACAGTCAGCAGAGTGTCGTTGTAGGGAAGCGGGATCGTAGACGACGCGGTTACGCCTGGTATGGCCGCAATCTCGGGAAGCAATGCTGGATTGACAAGTAGATTCTGCCGTTCTCTAAAACGCTCAAACGCGACAAAGAAGAACATCTTGTCTTTGACCATCGGGCCGCCAACCGAGCCTCCAAACTCTTCCCGGTTGTACTTAGGCTTTGGATCCGTAGTTTGTTTCTCAAAGAAGTCCTTTGCACGCAGAGACTGGTTGCGAAAGTTAAAGAAGCCTGACCCGTGTAGCGCATTGGTTCCCGACTTCGAAACCACGTTAACAACTCCGCCCACCGAGCGACCGCTCTCCGCAGTCCAGCGATGCTCGAGAACCTGGAATTCCTGAATACCCTCGTACGCGAAGTTCTGCAACAGGCTGCCGACCACGTTGTCTTTATTGTCACCGCCGTCGACGTTTACATCCACCTGCCTGCCATCACCACCACTGAAGGCAACATTCCCGACGTGGGTTTTTGTGGGATCGAAAGTACCCGTTGGCCGCGCCTCAGGTGCAACGACCGACAAGGTGGCGAAGGTGCGATTAAGTAATGGATAGTTCTGAAGCTCGGTTGGCGTCAGGATTTTGCCGATCTCCGAACTCGTCGTATTAACCACAGCGGTCTCGCCCGTCACCTGGACCGTGGCCGTTATCTCGCCCGGCTGTAGCTCGAAATTCTTCGTTACCCTGGCGCCTACGTTGAGCTCAAAGTCTTGCGCTAACGCTTTGCTGAAGCTCTTTGCCTCGACAGATATGTCGTACTTTCCGGGAGGCACTTGTGTAATTGTGTAATCCCCGGCGTCGTTCGTCGTCGCGGTGCGCGTAGCTCCGGTACCTTTGTTGGTTGCGGTGACGATAGCCCCTGCAACAACGTTACCCTGCTGATCTGTAACACGCCCGGTTATGTCAGCCGTACTAACCTGGGTGTAGGCTGGGAAAACAAATACGAACAGTAGAAGGGAGACCACGCTTAGGGCTCGGCAGTAGAGTTTCATAATAACCTCCTTAGGTTGAAAGAGAGGGTTGCTATTGTCCGCGCGACCGAATTACCCGATAGATGTGAAATCACATGGGATGAAAACGATGCTGACTCACCTCCCGGAATTCGAATCCCGTATGCTTGCCGATAGTCGAAGTGGGCTCTCGGGGAGGGAACGTATCCTACTCCTATCGCCAGGTAGTAGCAATCGAATTTTCCGGAGTAACTTTTACTCTGTCACTGGCGCGAATGACCGGAAGATGGGGGGCGACTGCCGTCATCGGTGTGGGGCGGCCTGGCGTTCCTAAATCATATTCTTCCCGCAATAAGTAAGCGCGTCCGCCTCTGGATCACTTGCAGTTGCCGTGAGTGTCAACGGGTTTGCGACGGGATCGTAAAGTCTGGACCGGCTTCCACCGTCGGTGGATGATTGCCAATTGGCGTCAGCCGGGCAGACACTGGCTGCCTAATTTCAATGCGCTGTGCACCGAGTCGGTTGCGCCAGGAGAACTGACGCTAAAAACGTTTCGGCAATTTGCTTCATTATGTTTAAGGCAGGTGAACTCCAATGTTTGATCTCACTAATTTATTGAGTGCCGCAAAAGACGCCGGTGATCTGTTGTCGCGTCTTAAGGGAAAGCTGTTGGGCCAGCCTGATGAAGCCGCCGGGAAGCTCGCGGATGTGCTGGAAGAGATGTCTAAGATTTTTGTCTTTGTCGATGCCGAGATTGTTCGTTTTCTCGCTATCTTCATAGTTCCTGACCGAAGTAACTTAATTGAGTGTCGTGCTGTTTTGCTTTCGATGGAGGGCGGTAGCCTGGCGATCAAAGGCGACGAAGCCCGCGGACATTGTCATAAGATCGAAAACATCTACACCAAATATCTTCGACGTTGGTTCAATGAAGTGCTCGATCCCCAGGAATCTGCGGATCTGAGTTTCCTGTTCAACCGCCTGAACAACTCGGATGACTACATGGTCACAGGCCTTGAGAGCTTGACAGCGTGGCTCACACAACAAGCTGAGACAACGCTGGATCTAATCGACAACGGTCAGTTCGAAGACGCCAATACTGTTATAAGAACCGCCCGGGCAACGGTTCGACAGACCCGCAGGGACATCAGTGGAGCGTTGCGTGCGCTGAGAGGACTGCAAGCTGACTTCATTGCTGCATCCGGGACCGTTTAGCCAGACTCCAGAAATTGCGGATAGACTTGTAGTGCCCAGTTTGTAAAGAATTGCGGGACAATTGCCGGACAAACTTGCACCAAGCGAGAGGTTTCCGGGGACTACTACACCGGGAGACCTGAATTAAGCAGAGCAAATCTCGAACGCAGTGGAGGCCGGCGGTTCGGATCAATCGGACAGCAGCAGGAGCCCGTCGTCAAGTTCAAACCGATTGTCGGCCCGCTCACGCGGGAATGGCCGGTCGAGCAAGGCGTGAGGCACTATGAGACCCGCCGCAACCTCTCCGCGCGCAACGACGTCGAGGGCTCGGAGGCGCTCCGGCTCGAAGTCGGAATCCAAGCCGATGGAGTCGTTAGCGAACCCGACTCCCGCACTCCGCTCGCACACGGCGCGGAAGATCGCGAGCATACCGTCACTCGAAACGTGGTCCAGCAGAAAGCTCCGCTCTCCGCGGAGATACCGGGACCCCTCGGGCCATAAGAACAGCCACCCGGCGGTCGCCCGATCGAGCTCGGGCTGCGCGAGGACCCACGGCACAAAGCCGTACGGGTCGGAGCGATAGGCGAGCGCGCCCATTGCCGCCTGGTGCCACAGCGAGGCATCGCGTTGGCCGCGGATCCACGCGACGTGCTCTTCTTCCGCCACGTCGATCTCCGCACTGGGAGCCGTCCGTCGATCGAACATATACTCCTCCATAAGTTACTTACGAAACTGACTCCACCACGCGACCTTCCGCTTAGGAGTCGTTATTGTGCTTGTAGCGCTCAGTTTGTAAACAACTGAGGGACAACCTTGGAAGCGCAACGTTACCACATTCCTGTCAAAGCAATCTGCTGGACGGTGCCGGTTCGAAGTAAAAGAATGCCGACACTTCAAGTCACTCTTCCCAGGCTTCCGGTTTCATTGAGTTGCTCATTCTTTTACTGTTGGTGGTGCCGAACCTCACCCTCTTGCGCTGATGGGCTGGCGTGACGTAAAACCTCTCTGGTGACTGAAATTTCCCCCGGTTCCCGGCTCGAGCGCTATCGCATCATCTCCAAGATTGGCGCGGGAGGCATGGGCGAGGTGTACCGCGCGCAGGACACTGAGCTCGGACGCTCCGTCGCATTAAAGTTCCTGCCCGCCGATGTTGCCGTTCATCAGAGCCGCGTGAAACGCTTCATTCAGGAAGCAAAAGCGGCGTCGTCACTCAATCATCCAAACATTCTCACCGTTTATGAGATCGGCCGTCATGGCGATGCGACTTTCATTGCCACTGAGTTTGTCGACGGCGTCACGCTGAGACAACATCTCTGCCATCCGCTCAAACTGATCGAAGTTCTCGACATCGCAATACAAGTGACGTCAGCGCTCGTCGCAGCACACGCCGCAGGCATTGTTCATCGCGACATTAAGCCGGAAAACATCATGGTGCGCAAAGATGGCATTGTGAAAGTGCTCGACTTCGGCCTGGCGAAGCTCACGGAAAAGCAAGATTCATCGTCGGCCAGCTCTGAAGCGCCGACGATGGCCCTCGTTAACACCGAACCAGGCGCTGTGTTGGGAACAGTTGCCTACATGTCGCCGGAACAGGCCGCCGGACGCGAAGTCGATGCACGCTCCGATATCTGGAGTCTCGGAATCGTGCTTTACGAAATGCTTACCTCGCGCGTGCCGTTCGAAGGTCCGTCAAAGAGTCACATCATCGTAGCGATCATCGATCGCGAGGCGTTGCCCGTCAGCAAGTTGGCGCCAAACATTCCGGAAGCACTCGAGTGGATCGTATCTGAAGCTTTAACGAAAGACCCGGAAGAGCGAACGCAGACCGCGAAAGAATTGCTCGGAAAACTGAAGCGGCTAAAACAGCGAATCGAGACTGGCGATTCGCAAATGAGTTCACCACCAGTGACACACGCGACCATCGGTGAGCCGCAAACTTCAACGGCGGAGCAAGTGGTTGCCGTGACGACGCGCGTATCGAACGTCGACGTCGTACGGCCTCGGATCAGCAAACTTAAGAAAGCTTCTTTCGGCTTGCTCGGGATGGCGATCGTCTTTGCCGCTATGATCGGCTACGGACTGTACTGGGCACTTACCCGGCAACCAAAACAGTTTGGTCCAGTCAAGATGACTGCACTCACGACCGGTGGAAGAATCAACGGTGAAGACATCAACGGCCAACTGTCGATCTCTCCCGACGGTAAATACGTCGTCTTCGCCGCGAACGACGCGAAGCAGCAGGCGAGTTTGTGGTTGCGGCAAATATCTTCGAATAGTCTGGTGCGCATTGTGCCAGCGGAAAGTGGCGCATACCTCGCCACCACCTTCTCAGCTGACGGCGAAATGATTTACTACGTCGCAATGTTGGCACGGGATCAGTTTGTGCCGACGCTTTATCGGGTTCCCGTTCTCGGTGGGAATGCGACGAAAGTTTTGGACCGTGTCTTTGGCGCGATTGGCTTCTCGCCCGACGGCTCACAGTTCGCTTTTGTTCGCGACACGCAGGGCGGCACGTCGCTGATGGTGGCGCAAACTGAGGGCAGCACGGAGCCTCGGACGATTGCGAGTGTCAAGCAACCGAGCTTCTTCTCAAGATCTGGACCAGCATGGTCGCCTGACGGGAAGCGCATAGCTTGTGGGTTCCTCAACGCAGCGGATGGTGGATACTGGTCGGTGGCCGAAGTACCGGTGGACGGTGGAGACCCTCGCCCCATCGGTACGCAAAAATGGGGTGACGTGGGTCGATTAATCTGGCTCGCGGACGGAAGCGCCTTGATTATGACGGCGCGACCGGAGTCTTCTTCGGTGGGCACACAGATCTGGCTGGTTCCGTACAACAGTGGTAGCGCGCGTCGGATTACAAACGACCTGAATGCTTATGGCGACGTTAGTCTTGGCCTCACAGCAGATCTATCGACCATCGCAACCATCCAACAAATCACTACCAGTATCATTTCGATCACCGCACCTAACGAACCCGAAACTGAAGCGCAGGAAATTGTGAAAACTAATCCTCCTGACTTTCTCTCGTGGACGCCGGACGGAAGAGTTGTTTACGCGATGCGTACGGGAGAGAACTGGGACATTTGGATCGCCAATGTCGATGGTTCCGGAAGCAAGCAATTGACGGCTGACACTTTTACCGATCGCGTGCCGTCGGTCTGTGGTGATGGGCGTTACATCGTCTTCCAGTCGAATCGCTCTCGCAGTCCAAACATCTGGCGCATGAACCTGGATGGCACGAATCTGAAACAACTGACGTTTGGAAATGATGTGGACGCATATCCAGTTTGTTCCGCTGACGGCAATTCGGTCGTGTTTATGTCGACGCGGTCGAGAATCTGGACTGTGTCGAGGGTCGGAATCGACGGTGGTGCTTCCGCACAGGTGTCTAAACGATCGTGTGAACTTGCCTCACTCTCGCCTGATGGCAAGCTGATCGGATGCGTATACCCGGACGAATTCTCTAACCAACCGAAGGTCGCGCTTATTCCTTTCGAAGGTGGCGAACCAGTGAAAACGATCGAATTGCCGCTTACCGCGTCGCCGATTGCTTTAGCCTGGTTGCCGGACGGGAAGTCCATTGCATATCTCGACAACGCTTCCGGAATTCTAAACATTTGGAGTACACCGCTTGACGGCGGCCCACCAAAACAGCTAACTAAGTTCAAGTCAGAGTTCATAAACAGCTTCGCGATCTCGCGAGACGGCAAGATCGCCGCATACCGCTTTACCGTTTCCCGAGACATCGTTTTAATCAAAGACTTTCGTTAATGCGACTCCCAGAGTCGAAGGAGACCTCCCATGAAGCAAAAAGAATGGACCATCATGATTTACATGGCGGGCGACAATAACCTCGCCGTCGATATGGCCTACGCGCTCGAACAGATCAAGGGCGTTGCCGAGGCTGGCGCCGACAGTCCTAACCTCCTGGTCTACTATGACGGCAGTTCACCCTCGATTCCCACGCTCTACTGCGATTTTTCCGAACCGGGAAAAGCCCGGTACGTGCGCTCTTACAAGGTGCCCAACAAGCTGTATTACGTGCCAAAGAAACAGAACGAGAATGCTGCCGACAAATTCTCGATCCTCAACTTCGTCGATTGGTGTGTGAACAAAGTCGAGGTCGAAAACGACGGCGAGATCACTTTCGGGCGGCGCGCTGAGAAGTATGCCTTAATCTTTGCGGGGCACTCGCTGGGTTTTCAGGACATCGGTCTGTTCAAGGATGAATCGACCGGCAAGACGATGAAGATGAATGATTTTTGGTTTGTGCTTCAGTCGCTCACCAACACGCGAAAAGAGTTGGAGCAATACTGTGACGAAAACAAAATGGACGACGCCACTCGCGAGCTCGTCACCACGGTGCTGCTCGGGAAGAAGATTGACTTACTGGGTTTTGATAGTTGTGTGATGGGCATGCTCGAGGTCGGATATCAATTCAACAATGTCGCGAAGACAATGATTGCCTCCGAGGGCAGCGTGCCGAGTGCTGGTTGGACTTACGCGAAGATACTCGGGTGTTTGGCGCGCGAGCAAAACCGCAAGCTGGACACGCTGAGGGTTGCAGAAATGTTCGTGACGCAGTTCATAAAGAGTCAGGATTCCTACACGGTAGGCGGTGTGTCCGTCGACATGGCCGCGTGGGATCTAAGCCGGTTCAGTTACATGGCGGACGCGTTCGATAAGCTCGCGGAAGCGCTGCTCGACTGTTTCGCCGACGAAGACACTCGCATCTACCGACAAATGGAACGAGTGATTCTTCAGGCTCATTGGAAATGCCAGTCGTATATGTTCGATCAGAATGTCGATCTCGGGGATTTCTGCGAGTTGCTCGATCTTGAATGTGGGCGAGTAGCGGAAGAGCTTGGCGACGGCGACGACATCGAGAAATTGCGCTCGGTCCAAAAGCAGTGTCACAGAGTACTGAAAGAATTGAAAAAGGCCGTAATCCTCAGCGGATATAGCGGCGGCAGTTATCAGTATTCGAATGGCGTCTCGGTGTTTTTCCCGTGGTCTCGCGAAGGTTACGAAGTATCGAAGAAGAATTATGAGGGTTTGTGGTTTGCAAAAGACGTGAAGCGGAAGCAACTATCGTGGACGGATTTTCTGAAGAAGTATCTGTATGAAGTTAGCTTGCGCAAGCTGGAGCCGACGACGACGGAGGTGCCGATCGGGGCCAGATACAGATATCCGTCAGGGGTAGTCTTCGACGAACGTTTTGGTGCTCACGCGTACGCGGCCACAGCAGTCGCCGGTCGGATCGCCGGTCAGGAAGGAACTCGCATTGCGGGTCAGGAAGGTACGCGGATCGCGGGACAAGAAGGTACGCGGATCGCTGGTCAGGAAGGAACTCGCATCGCCGGTCAGGAAGGTACGCGGATCGCCGGTCAGGAAGGTACGCGGATCGCCGGTCAGGAAGGTACGAGAATGGCCGGCGGTGGCTCGAGTCAATTCTTTGACAACCTAAAGCTCTTCAAAAACGTTGAAAGCCGCTGGGACATCTCCGGGTTCTCCAAAAAACTCGAGTGAAAACTATGAGATAAAAGCAAGGATATTCGCGGTGGGTAGGCGTGGGGCCGCAGCTTATCCCACCGAAATTTCTAACGATATGATTCCCGTTTTGTAGACTTTGTGCCCCGTCAGCTTCGGTTTTCATACCAGGCGATACGGCTTGACCTCCGCGGTCCATTGCCTCGAAAGTTCGGCGCCCCAAAAGGA
>Ga0075433_10005221_pt1 | contig 10175 bp, 6 predicted proteins | sample RhiMethybrSRZTD2_FD_75299 | JGI IMG/M metagenome (GOLD analysis project Ga0075433, IMG submission 75299) | Populus rhizosphere microbial communities from Tennessee, USA - Rhizosphere MetaG P. TD hybrid SRZTD2 | ecosystem: Host-associated > Plants > Roots > Rhizosphere > Soil | place: USA... | reverse complement strand
AAAAACACCGCTCGCTGCCGGTGATTCTCGTCACCGCGAAGGGCTCGCCGGAGGACAAGGTGCGCGGCCTCGACGCCGGCGCGGACGATTATGTCGTCAAGCCGTTCGATTCCTTCGAGCTGCTCGCGCGCGTGCGCTCGATGATGCGCATCAAGCGGCTGCACGATTCGCTCGAGGAATTGAACCGCTCGCTCGCGGATAAGGTTTCAGAGCAGGTGCGGGAGATCGAGCGGATCGGGCGCCTCAAGCGCTATCTCTCGCCGCAGGTCGCCGACACGATCTTGGACAAAGACGAGGAGGGTCTCTTCAAGACGCACCGGCGCGAGATCACGGTGGTGTTTCTCGACCTCCGCGGCTTCACCGCCTTCGCCGACGCCGCCGAGCCCGAGGAGATCATGGAGCTTCTGCGCAGCTATCACGGCGAGATGGGGCGATTGATTTTCAAATACGAAGGCACGCTGGAGCGCTTCGCCGGCGACGGCATCATGATTTTCTTCAACGACCCGATCCTGTGCGAAGACCACACGCTGTGCGCGGTGCGCATGGCGGTCGAGATGCGTTCCCGCGCCGCGGAGCTCCGCGCCGGCTGGCAGAAGCGCGGCTACGATCTCGACCTTGGCATCGGCCTCGCGTGCAGCTACGCGACGCTCGGCAACATCGGCTTCGAGGGGCGCATGGACTACGGCGCCGTCGGCAACGTCACCAATCTCGCCTCGCGCCTGTGCGACGAGGCGAAGGGCGGCCAGATCCTCACGAATCAAAAGACGCTCAGCAAGGTCGAGGATCGGGTCGAGACCGAAGCGCCGTTGGAGCTTAAGCTCAAAGGCTTCTCGCGTCCGGTCACCGCTTACAACATCTTGCGTTTGAAAACGTAGACGATTAAGTTGGTGTGACGCTCGCGATATTACGATTAAAGATCTAGATCCCTTTGGCTAAGGCGTCCAAAGACCCCAAGGCTCCTTTCGCGGTCAAGAAACCGTCCGCTCTGGTCGGGATGATCCTGCCCGCGCTGCTCGTCGGCGTCGTTGTCGTTTCCTACTGGATCAAGATCGGGCCTTCGGTGACGAACGTGTCGAGCGACGAATCGGTGGATGCGCTTGTCGCGCGCGGCATGAAGGCGCACGGCGCCGGCGCGCTCGACCAGGCGCTCGAGCTCTATCGCAGGGCGCTCGCGCGCGATCCGGCGAACGCGTTTGCGCATTACAACATCGCGCAGATTCTAAACGATCGGGGAAGCTATGCCGGCGCGCAGGCCGAGTACCGCGCCGCGCTCCAGGCGAAGCCCGATTTTCTCGACGCGCGCTTGAATCTCGGCGTTGTCCAATACCGCGAGAAGCGCTTCGCCGCCGCGGCGGAGACGTTTCGCGACGTGCTCCGGCTCTCGCCACAACACGCGCAGGCGCTGTTCGATCTCGGCATCACGCTGTTCGAGCTGGGGGAGACCGATCAGGCGATCGCGCGCCTGAATGACGCGCTGCGGGAAAATCCCAAACAGGCCGCGGCGCATTATTATCTCGGCCGCGCGCACGCACGCAAAGGACAGCTCGCCCAGGCGCGCGCCGGCTTCGAGCAGGCGGTCGCGCTCGACGCGAACTACGGCCCAGCTTACTTCGAGCTGGCGAAAGTCTACCGCGCGCAAGGCGAAGGGCGGCGCGCCGACGATGCCGAGGCGAAGGCGGCCGCCCTCGCCAAAATCCAAAAATAGCGGGATCACCCGCGCTGTTTTTTAAGCGCGAATCGATGGCGCGATGTCGCGTCCGAACTGTCGGTGCGGCTCGCTGCGTCCACCATTTCGGCGAGCGTGAGCGGCGCCGCGACGAATTCTCGCAGATCCGACGCGTCGGCGATCTTCCGATTTGCTCTCAGCGCGAGAAAATTCTCCGCATCGAAAGACAAGGCGGCGCCGATCGCGCCGGCGGCGCGCGCGAGCGCGACGAGGAGAGAAGAGGGCAGCGGCGCCAGCAGCGCGCGGCTGCCCGTGGACGTCTGGATGGCGGCGATCAGCTCACGCAGCGTGACCGGCTCGGGATGGTAAAGGTCGAAGCGGCCGGTGCGGCCCTCCTCGAGGAGCGCGGTGATAGCGCTCACGAAATCGGCGAGCGCGACGACCGGCACGGAGTCGCGGCCGCCGTCGGCGAGCGGCACGATCGGGAGGCGAAGGGCGCGGACGAGGCGCGCGTAGAGGCCGCCGGGGCCGATCACGAGTCCGGGGCGCGCGACCGTCCAGCCGCGCGCGAGAAAATGTTCTTCGAGGAGATATTTGCTCCGGCCGTAGGCGCTCCGCGCTCCGGCGTGGCCGGAGACGCTGCCGATGAAAATCTGCCGCGCGGCGCCGGCCTGAGCGGCGGCTTCGGCGATCGCTTTCGTGCCGGCGACGTTCTGTTCCATCGCTTCGCGGCGCAAATCGTAGGCGCAATGGATGACGGCGTCGGCGCCGGTGAAAATTGCCTTGTCGACCGGCTGCGCCAGGTCGAGCACACCCTCTTCCGCGACGCCTTCGATAGGCTTGTCGAGACCGGCCGCGTTCCGCGTCGTGCCGTGCACGCTCCAGCGGCGGCGCGCGAGCGCGGACGCGAGGCGCGAACCAAGAAAGCCGGTCACGCCGGTGATGACGACGGTCTTCATGGCAGCGTGCGGCCGACTTCCGTCGCGATGCGCATGGCGTTCGCCATCATCGTGAAGCTGTGGTTCTTCGAGGGCAGCGCGGGAAAGTTCGCCGCGTCGGCGACGTAGACGCCGCGGGCGCCGGTGAGTCGGCCATTCGAATCGGTCTCGTAGCGGCCGCGCGGCGCGCTTTTCATCGGCAGCGCGCCGGCGTAGTGAAAGCTGCTCCCCGGCGCGAGGTATTTGCACAGCCGCGCGAGGCCGAGATAGCCCAGGCGGCGAAACAGGCCCACGAGCCGCGCCTCGAGCGCTCCGAGCTTCTTTCTTTCATAGGCGAGCTCCAGCTCGCCCGCGGCGGTCAGGCGCAGATAATTCGCCTGCGCCGGCGCATCGGGGTAAAAGAGCTGCGCGATGACGAGCGCGGGCGTGAGATACTTCCCCGCCGCGATCGCGTCGCGCGCGGGCAGCGGGAAATCGAAGAGGAAATCCGAGCGCAGCGTCCCTGCGGCGCCGTAGAGCGTCATCTGGATCGGCTCCGGCCAGAATGGCCCATCGTAAACCGCATTCAGCATCGCCGCGGGAAAAAATTCTTTCTCCAGCGCCGCGCCGATCCGCCGGGGATCGATCAAAGGCATATACGAGACGGCGTTGTCGAGCAGCGGCAGCCGCGTCTCGTAGTCGTCGTTCGAGTTGAGCGCGATCTTCGCCGTATTGAGCGCGCCGGCGGCGAGGATGAGCCGCCGCGCGGTGAACTCGCGGCGCGCGCCGCTCGAGCAGACGCGCGCGAGGACGCGAACGCCGTCGCCGTTCTCGGCGTAGCGCTCGACGAGCAGTCCCGGCGCGTAGGCGATCTCGCCGCGCGCGACCATCTCCCTCAGCGTAGCCATTGGCGAATACACCGCCGGATTCGCGGCGCGAAAAAATTCCAACGCCTCATAACTGTACGGCGGCCGGCCGTCGTGCGCGCGCGTCAGCACGGCGAGCCGCGGGCGGCCGAGGTAAAGCCCCGCGCGGCGGATCGCGCCGCGCCGCTGCTCGTAGCGGCGGAGCAAGGCAGCGCCGTTGGCATCGATCTTGAGCGGCGGCAAAAGGCCTTGCGCCGGGCCGAAGTAGCGGCTCAAATCGTCGTCGGCGCCGCTGATGCCGATCTTCTCCGTGAGCGCGTCGTAATAGGGATCGAGATCGCGCGCGCTGATCGGGAAAGCTTTCAAATCTTCGTCGGTGGCGCGGTAGAGCCCCGCGCCCCACGCGTTCGCGAGGCCGCCCGCGGCGAAGCTCATCGTCGCGTCGAAGCCCTTGCTTTGGACCGGTGCGAGGCGCGCGGCCCGCTCGACGATAAATTTCATCCCGGGCGCCTTGAGCTTCGGGCTGAGATACGGATGAAAGACATTGTGCAGGCTCTCGAAACAATCTCCGATCAGCTCGTGAAAAAGATCGGCTTGGCCGGGATTTTTTCTGAGCGCGTAAAAATTACCGGCGAGCGCGCCCGGCGGCGGCGTCGCTCCGACGTCGAGCAGCAGGACGCCCCTGCCGCGGAGCGCGTAGGCGGCGGCCACGCCCGCGGCGCCCGAGCCGACGATGATGACGTTAGCCGAGGCCATGCCGCGCGCCTTTGACGCCGAGATAAATTGTCCGAAGGGCGGCGCGGACGAGCGCGCCGACGCCGGCCCAAAATTGACGCCGCTCCGTCACGAAGCGATCGAAAAAGGCGGGCTCGACCTCGGCGAGGTACGAGACGACGCGAAAACGCTGCGTCAGAGGGTTGAAGGGATTTTTTCGCCGCAGGGCGAACTCGATCGCTTCGAGCTCGGCTTCGGCGTCGAAGCGCCATTCGCAATGCCGCGGAGCGCCGTCCGGTGCGCTCGCGAGCGCCGCCGCGTAGCGTCGCTTGAGCTCCTCGGACGCGGCGCAGCCGAACAGGATACGATGGATGGCTTCCGCCTCGCGCGCGAGGTTTTCGGCCGGTGCGCCGCTCGTTGCCTGTGCGCGTCGGGCCGCTACGAGCGCGCTCACGGCGGCAGGATCTCCGGCGCGCGGCGCGACTGCAGCGAGCGCCGCGGGGCGCTCGCGACGTCGAGCACGATCGCCTGTAGAATCAGCTGAAAGCCGAGAATCAGCGGCAGCACGGCGAGCATCACCGTGCCGGTCGTCGCCGGCGTGTGCGTCAGCGAGCTCAAGATCCAGTGGTAAACGCCGAAGCCGAGGCCGAAAGAGATGAGCGGAAGGCCGGTGAGAAGAAAAAGCGACACGGCGTTGAAATCGGCTACGAAGTATTGCCAGAGAATACGCTTGAGGCCGCTCCTGAACATCAGCCAGGGAAATTCCATCAGGGCGTGCCCGACGCTCAAGTGGCTGCGCTCGTTGTTATAGCGCGCGGGCATCGGCACGTCTTCGATGAGCGCGCCGATCTCCTTCAACCGGATCAGCATTGAGCTTTCGAAGAAATAGCGCGGGTGCAGACGCGCCAAGTCGAGCGCGCCGAGCGCGGCGCGATGGATCGCCGTGTAGCCGTTGGTGGGATCGAAGATATGATACTGGCCGCTCGCCGCCTTGATGAGAAACGAGAGCCCGGCATTACCGATGCGGCGCGCGAGCGGCATGCGCCCGAGCGCCTCCGCGTCGTGGAAGCGATTGCCCTTGGCGTAATCGGCGCGCCCCGCCGCAAGCGGCTCGACGAGCTGCGGCAGATACGCCGGGTCCATCTGGCCGTCGGCGTCGATCTTGACGCAGATGTCGGCGCCGTCGGCGAACGCCGCGCGATATCCGGTCGCCATCGCCGCGCCCACGCCGCGATTCCTTTCGTGCCGTAGAACGTGGATGCGGTGGTTGTCCACCGCGAGCGCGGCCGCGCCGGTGCCGTCAATACTTCCGTCGTCGACGATATAGATCGCGTCGATCCATCCCGGAATCTCCGCCAGCACGTGCTGAATGGTGTCCGCGGCGCAGTAGGCGGGAATGACGACGGCGATTTTCCATTGCTTCACTTCGGCGGGCGTGGGGCTGCGACGGCGCGGAATCTGCCGCGAAAGTCCCAAAATCCCGGCGCGCTTCTCCGCTACGTGCGCGCGCAGTTGTGGCTGTTCGGCGTCCATAGATCGGCCTCCCAGCGAACCACTGCGCAATTCTCTTGCCGAAGTCGTACAACCCCGCCGAGGGCCGAAGTTGTTAATAAACAAGCAGATTATTAAACATCGCGCGGCATGAATTGCCGGCGGTCGGCAAAGTTAGCCACACGCTATGGCGCAAAATTCCGGGGGTCAGATCGGCTGATCGAGGCGGCGGCGGAAAACGAATAGGGCGGCGAGCGCGCACGCGCCCAAGATCAGAAGCGGCGGTTTGATGGGCGAGCCGCGGTACTCGGCGGTGATGCGGTGGCTCCCCGCCGGCAGCTCCAAGCCGATGAAGCTCGGCGAGAGCATGAAGATCGGCGTCTCGCTCCCGTCGACCGTGACGCGCCAGTTGGGATGAAAGGTCGTCTTGATCGCCACGGTGGCCGCCGTCGCACATTCGGCGTCGAAATCGATGCGCCCGGATAGAACGCTGCGCTCGGTGATTTTCCCGCCCGCGCAGGCGGCGCGATTGTCGTTCATCGGCGCGGCGCCGCGCGCTGCGGGATAATCGTAGCGCACGGCGCGCTTCTGCGCGGGCCCGCTTCCCTGGAACCAATCGAGGTTCAGCAGAAAGAGCGCCGTCTGAGACGCCGGGCTCCGGCGTCCTGCGACTGTGACGAAATCGGCGTAGCCCGTGCCGTCAGCGCGATAGAGCGTGTAGCGCGGCGTCTGTTTCACCGGCTTTAAGAATTCCGCCGCGGGCCAGCCGCGCGGCGCGACAACGTATTTCACGTTGAACAGATCGTAGTGCGCCGCGCTGCGGTCGTCGAAATGCCAGATCATGTCCGCGTTCAGCGACATGTCGGAATAGGGCGGCGAGACGGCGGCGAGCCGGTTGAACGTAAGCAGGTCGTAGAAATGGAGATCGCCGAAGGTGAGGTCCTTGCCCCAGTTGGCGCGGAGCCCCGCGTAGACTCGGCCCGGCGGCAGCGCCTTCACGGCGGCGATGATCGCGCGGCCGTCGGCGTCGGCGGCCAGCGCGTCGCGCGTGCGCTCGATCCACTGCTTGTTCAGCGAATAAAACTGCCGCCGCTCGCGCAGCGCGGGAACGAGAAAAACAACCAACAGCGCGACGGCGAGGACCGACTGAGTGATGAATTTTGAATTTTGAGTTTTGAATTTAAAATTGAAAATTAAGAATTCAACATTTTTATAAAACCATTCGCCGCCGACTCCGATCAGCAGGATCGCGGCGACATCGAGGCTGCCGATGAAGCGGTGGAGCAAAAGCCCGTCGTGCAGTGGCAGAATGTTCAACAGCCGTCCCCACGTCGGCCGGCCGAAATAGAGGAAGAGCCAGACGAAAAAGAGCGCGAGCGCGAGGCGCGCAGGAGGATCGCGGCGCTGGAGCGCGGCGGCGAGGCCGAGCGCGAGGAGCACGGTCAAGACAGGCAGCCGGTCGTAGTCGAGCAGATCGCCGTTGGCGAGCCATTTGACGATCTCGCCCGCGCCGAACGAGTCGTATTTCCACGACTGGAGATACGGGCTCCAGCCGAAAAATGCGCTATGCGCGACATATGGCAGCCACATGTAGGAGCAGACGACCGCGGTCAGTCCGCCGACGAGCGCAAGGCGCGCCACGCGCGCGCGCCAGTTCGCGCGGCTGATGCCGTAGAGCAGCAGCGTGAGCGCGGTGAGCGCGAGCATATACGAATACAATAGATGCGCGAGGCCGAGCAGCGAGCAGGAGAGCACCGCGGCGAATGTGCCCCGGCCGCGCGCGATCACGCGCTGAAGGTTGGCGAGCACGATGAAATAAAGGTGCATCGCCCAGAGCTGCGTATAGACGCCGAGCCCGCGCCACACATAGCTGTCGTATTCGAAGCCGTAGCGGTGGTTCGAGGAGAAAAGACTCGCGGCCGCGGCGCCGGCCGCCGCCGCGACGGCGGAGAACTCGAGCCGCCGCATCGACCAGTAGACCGTAAGCGGGAAGCCGACGAGCAGGAGATAGCGCACGACGTTGAAGAGCGTCAGCAGATCGACCTGCTGAAACAGCGCCCTGTGGAGCGCCACGACGAAGAGATGCGGCAGGTGCTGGTAATAAAAAAAGAACGGGAAGCCGAGCTCGAGATCCGGCAGCCAGTGATCGAAGACGTTCTCGCCGTGCGCCAGCGCCTCGCTCGCGCGCTGAATCAGCAGATAATGGACCGCGTCGTCGTTGAGGCTCGGGACCGGCAGCGCGATTTCCGGTAAGAGAACAATCGCGTTGAAGACGATGGGGACGAGGACGAGAAAAGCGAGCGGCCAGTTCTGCCAGCGCGCGGAGCCGTTCTCAGGCAAAGCTATTGCTCTCCAAAAAGGATTTCGTCGATCGATGAGAGGCAGGCGGAGATTCTCATCTTCAGTGCGCCGGATAATACCACAGGCGGCGGGCGCTTGCCAGATTTTCGCGGCTCAGTCCCGCGCCGCCGCAATGGGAAAAGAACGATGCGACGGCTACGGGAAGGTTATCTCGATCCCCCAGGACACTTTCGACACGGTGCTGCCGGCGGCGGTAGTTATTTTCATACCCAATTCGTCGCCGGCGACGACCGAGAATGAGTTTGTCGTGTCGTTGCAAGTTGTCGTGGCGGCGCCGGTGATGCTGCACGTCACGGCGGCAGCGACGCCGTTTTTCATGAGCGTATAGCTGTTCGTCTTGCTCGCTCCCGGGCCGGCGCTGATGATGACGTAAAGATTCTTAACGGTTCCCGCTTTCGCGACGAGCGAGCGTGTGCCCGCCGAGGCGTCTGTGGTCACGGGAGTAAACGTATCGGCTAACGGCGCGTAGACGGTCGTGTTGGCGAGGATCGTCGTGTTGTTCGAGTTGCCCGCCCAGATCGTGCTGTAGGCGCTCGGCCCCGTGGGTCCGGTGGCGCCGGTCGAGCCGTTGGTGCCGTTGGTGCCGCTCGGACCCGTCGGGCCCGTGGCGCCGGTCGAGCCGTTCGTGCCATTGGTGCCATTGGTTCCCGAAGGCCCGGTCGGTCCGGTTGCGCCGATGTCGCCGGTGCGCGTGAACTCGAAGAGAATCGCGTCGCCGTCGGCGAACGGATTCGCCGCGCTCGATCCGGTATTGCTCACGGTAAAGTTTCTATAGCCGCTCGGTGTCGCGCGCGCCGTCAGGTTGAACGTGAGCCACTTCGTCTGATCGGAACTCTTCGACAGACGCACCTGGCCCTTGACGGTCGAGGAGCTGGCGTCGAGCGTATCGAGGACAGAAGTCCAGTCGGTCGCGCCGGCATCGAGGAGATCGGAGCGAATCGTGGTCGCGGCATTTTGTGTCGCGTTGCTGAGCCGTAGATTCCCGCTGCCCGGATCCGCATCCGTCGTCGTCGTGCTGAAAGTATATGAAATCGTAATGCCGCCGCCGGGCGCGCCCTGCGCGCCGTTGCTGCCATTCGATCCCGAAGGACCGGTCGGTCCCGTCGCGCCGTTTGAGCCGTCGCTGCCGCTCGGGCCTGTCGGTCCCGTCGCACCGGCCGAGCCGTTCGTCCCGTTCGTGCCGGACGGCCCCGTCGGTCCAGTAGGTCCTGTTGCGCCCGTCGAGCCGTTGGCGCCGTCCGCTCCCGAAGGCCCGGTCGGTCCGGTGGCTCCGGTGCTGCCCGCGTCACCTGTGCGCGTGAACTCGAAGAGGATCGCGTCGCCGTCGGCGAACGGACTCCCCGCGCTCGATCCGGTGTTGCTCACGGTAAAGTTTCTGTAGCCGCTCGGCGCCGCGCGCGCCGTCAGGTTGAACGTGAGCCACTTCGTCTGGTCGGACGCTTTCGACAAGCGCACCTGGCCTTTGATGGTCGATGAGCTCGCATCGAGCGTATCGAGGACGGAGGTCCAGTCCGTCGCGCCGGAATCCGTCAGGCTTGTGCGGATCGTCGTCGATGCATTCTCCGTCGCGTTGCTGAGCCGTAGATTCCCGCTGCCCGGATCGGCGTCGGTCGTCGTCGTGCTGAAAGTGTATTGGATCGTGGTGCCGCCGCCAGGCGCGCCCTGCGCGCCATTGGTGCCGTTGCTGCCGTTCGATCCCGAAGGACCGGTCGGCCCCGTCGGACCGGTTGCGCCTGTGGCGCCGTCGTTGCCGTTACTGCCGTTCGTGCCGCTCGGCCCCGTAGGTCCGGTCGGACCCGTGGCGCCGGTCGATCCATTGCTGCCGTTGGTTCCGGAAGGGCCTGTCGGGCCCGTTGCGCCCGTCGGACCTGTCGCGCCCATGGCGGCGAGCTTCGACCAGCAGGCTTGCGAGCCGCTGCCGCAGTCGTCCGTGCCGCCGGGGAAATCGCTGGCGTTGCTTGTGTGGTCGAACAGCGCGAGCCAAGTCTCGCCGTTGTAGGTGACGACATCCCGAGATTGATAGCTCGTCGCGTCGGCCCAGGTTCCTTCGAAAGTAATTCCAACCGCGCCGGTCGCGCCCGTCGCTCCCGTCGGGCCTGTAGCTCCGGTCGCTCCTGTCGCGCCGGTATCGCCTTGCGCTCCGGTCGGGCCCGTCGGACC
>Ga0075433_10005218_pt1 | contig 10175 bp, 6 predicted proteins | sample RhiMethybrSRZTD2_FD_75299 | JGI IMG/M metagenome (GOLD analysis project Ga0075433, IMG submission 75299) | Populus rhizosphere microbial communities from Tennessee, USA - Rhizosphere MetaG P. TD hybrid SRZTD2 | ecosystem: Host-associated > Plants > Roots > Rhizosphere > Soil | place: USA... | reverse complement strand
GTATGAGGAAGGATGCTAGTCGCGTTCTCCAGTGACGTGGAATCCAATCGTATAGTCTCCGCATCACCACGTGAGTCTTCCACTAACGAAGTGCCGTCGACGCGACAAAAGCTGAGGGCTCCATCGGCTTCGACGCGGTTACATTGAGGGCAGCGTTTCATTCGATTCAGGACAGGATTACAGAATTAACAAGATGGAACAAAGGAAGTAAACCAACGTGAACCGTTTGCCGCTATCCTGGAATCCGATGCTCTCGCGAGGTAAGTGAGTCGTCAGTCTCACCGCGATTACATTGAGGGCAGCGTTTCATATTCTGATCGTCGGGGCAGCGCCCTCCGTAGCGGCCCAATCTTGCATTCAATTGCCGCGCGTAATCACCGGAGAGAGTGGCCAGGAGGGTCTCATTGGCGATTTCGCCTATCTATGAACACGTAAAAAAGCGTGATACCGGGTCAATTGCCTGTACGACGAGGGAAAGCTCTCATGCGTAACCGGTTTTTTAGTTGCTCGTAACGGGATTAATTCCGTCAAAAGAGAATCTTGAAGTGCTAAAGAGAAGTTCTGGGCGGGTCATTCTAGATCACTATTGGCGGCAATAACTACCCCTCCTCATTCTCCCCAAGCTTCAGCTTGGGGTCACAGCTGCCTTGAGATTTCTCTGAACGGTTTCAACGGTTTAGCGCGTTTCGCTATGCGGTCTGAAATCGGCGCCCATTCCGAAAACCGTTAAAACGGTTGATCGACCGAAAGAAGGCTGCTGAACCCCAAGCTGAAGCTTGGGGAGAATGAGAGGCTTTGACACCGTTCCCTTCAGCTGGTGCGGTTTCAAATTCGACCTACACATAGCATCGCCTGCCTACCCCTGATCGTCAGCTACGACCCGATCTATTTCTGAATGTTCTTAATCAACACTACGTCTCGATTGCGCGAGCCGCGTGCTACTGCCAGGCGGGTTCCTTCCGCATTTAATGCGAAGGCTGCGATTTGAAATTCTTTGAAAGCTGTCAAAGGTGTGGGCTTTCCACCGTTCATGGGTTGCGTCCAGATGTTTGACGTCGTGCCGAGCGTGTTTACGAACAGGATTCCATTGGCGGTCTTATTCCAGGCAATGCCGGTTTCGCTATTCGTGGTTGCGGGTAATTCGAAAGTCTTAAGCGGAGGGCCGCCGTCAATCGAGATAATGCCGAGCTTCAACGGCTTATCTTTTTCACGAATAAGATACGCGACTAATTTACCGTCCCGTGAAATCACCGGAGAAATCGAATCAACATCCGTTAGTTGGACGGGAGATCCTCCTTTGAGCGGAACTTTCCAGATTCGAAATTTTCCTTCCGCTCTGCTCGTGTAAACAACCCAATCTGCATTCGCCGACGCCGCTGCAAAAGCCGCATCGTTGTTCCCAATTACGCGATGCACGTTTTGTCCTTCGGAATCCATTTGAAAGAAGGTGTTACCCGGTAGCAACTGTTTGGTAGCCAGATCAACGGCTCGGCTGAAAAAGGTAATTGAGTCGCCGCCTACAGAAAGGGAAGGCAACATCTTTCCGTATGAATAGTCTTTAGTTAAAGGCGTCGGGTTACTGCCGTCCGTATCCATACGCCAAATATTCTGCGCACCCCCTTCGCTCGAAACAAAAACAATTCTGTTATCTCTGGTCCAGGCAACACCGCGTTCTCCGTCGTCTGCCGCAGTCTTTGAATTGATACTGACCGTAGTTGAAAAATCATCAGCTTGTGTGAGCCAGATACCCATCGAATATTGACGCTGGACCGCAACCAAAGTTTGGCAATCAGCTGTCAAACTGAAATCTTCATAACTGGAAAGATCATTGGTCACATTTTGAACGTCTCCACTCGGATAAGCGGCGTATCGAATCTGGTAACGTTGGCCCATATCCGCGGCGTAAGGCAGATAAATCAAACCCCGTCCATCACTCATCCAAGCGATCTGACTGATCCGAAGTAGCTTTTCTTCCTTAAGAGGAATCGGCGCTTCTTTTCCACTCGCAATATCAATCACAGCCATTCCGCCTGCGTATGTTGCTCCGCGCGTTAGAGTGGGAACGGCTATCAGTTTTCCGTCAGGTGACCAGGAAACTTCATCGCCATAGACTTTGGGAAATTTGCGAGTCACCAGAATGCGCTCGTTTCCGCCTTGTTCACCTGCGATGATTACTGAATTGTCGCCTTCCAAAACTCTGATGAAAGCTATCTGGGTTCCATCGGGTGAAAATGAAATCTGGCTGTCGACACCCGTGATCACTTTGCGCTGATTGCGACCGAGTGTAGTGATTTGATAAAGCGAAGAAGGCTGACCTACACCTTCTGTGCCGACAAAGTACAGAAAATTTCCATCGCGAGAGAACCTCAAAAAGTCGTATTTCGTTTGTCCGGGAGGAATGATCTGGGTGTCGCCCGCGCTGGCGGTTTGCCGCAGCCACAAACTCTGTCGTCCGTCCTCCTCATTTTTGGCGTAGGCGATAATTTTTCCGTCGGGCGAAATAGCAACCGACCTTGCTAATCCATGCGCCGTCAGAACATCGAGTTTAATTGATTGAAAACTGGTGACCGAAGACTTCTGAACGTAAAAATATTTCCAGTAAACAACAGCAGCCAATCCCAAGATCAAAAGCGGTGCGATTAACCAAAGTGCCGCTTTTCGTGATTTGCGTAGGCGTACACCCCTTGTTGCCGCGGACCGTATATTTATTTTAGTTACGGCATTGTCAAATGAACCCGTTTGCGAATCGCGCAAAATGCTTTTCAGATCGGCGCGCAATTCTGAAAAGCTCTGGTAGCGTGCTTCACGATCTTTCGCCATCGCACATTCGACGATGTGGTCCAATTCAGCAGGAATTTGATCGTTTGATTCGCGAAGTGACGGTTGGATTTTGTTGATTGTCGCGTTGTAGATTGCCGCGTCGCTCGGGCCCGCAAATGGCATCACGCCCGAGAGCATTTCGTAAAGCACCACGCCGAAACTGAAAATATCGGTTCGAGCATCAACGTGTTCACCGAGAACCTGTTCGGGCGACATATAATTTATCGTGCCCATCAGGCGGTTCGGCGCCGTGTGTTCACGGGTTTCAAAATCACCCGAATCAGGTCCGCTTAGTTTTGCCAAACCGAAATCCAGCACTTTAACGATCCCATCACGACGAATCATGATATTCGCCGGCTTGATGTCGCGGTGGATGATGCCGACCGAATGCGCCGTCTTCAGCGCGCCCGTAATTTGGATCGCGATCTTGACGGCCTCCTGCCATGGAAGTGGTTTCTCAGCAATGCGCTCGCGCAGGGTCTGGCCGTCAATGAATTCCGTCGCGATGAAATTGCCAGCTTCGGTCTCTTCGATCGAGTAAATCGTGATGATGTTTGGATGATTGAGTGCGGAAACAGCGCGGGCTTCCTTCTTGAAACGATTTATTCGCTCGACATCGGTTTCAAATTGCGCCGTCAAAATTTTGAGAGCGATCCTGCGGTGTAGTTTGGTATCTTCGGCCAGATAGACTTGGCCCATTCCACCTGCACCCAGGAGTCTTATGATTTTGTAGTGACTGATTTCCGTCCCCTCAAGGTTCGTCTGCTTTTCTTTTTGCGCAAACATCTCAGCGGCTAAGGACAAGGGAGGCTTCTCAAAGAAATTATTCGAAGAGCTCTTTATGGCGAGCAGAGTTTCAAGTTCACGAAGCAAGTCTTTATCTTCACCGCAGCTCTTCTCGATAAAAGACTCACGGTCCGTCGCAGAGAGAGCCAACGCTGAGTGATAGAGTTCTTCTATTTGTCTTAGTCGTTCAGGATCCATTTAAGTTTTAGAATCGGCTGTTCGGCAGGTCTGGCACGAGTATTCTCTTTGAACCTCACAGAGAGGAGCCTTATTGCTGAAGTTCACGCAATAACCAGGTCTGGGCAAAACTCCAATCGCGTTTGACGGTTTCTGGCGAAACTTTCAAAACATCGGCGATCTCTGCGACATGTAATCCGGCAAAAAACTTCATTTCTACAACACGAACTTTGCGGTCATCCAGAGCCGCCAACCGGTTCAGAGCATCATCGAGTGCGACGATTTCTTCCGATGATTGGTTCGTGACTCGCATATTTTCCTTCAGCGTCACCCTCTCCTGCCACCCACCTCGTTTCCGGTTGTTCTTAGAACGCGCGTAATCAACCAGGATGTGCCGCATCGCTTTTGCCGCCACACCGAAGAAATGGCTGCGGCTTTGCCAATTTGGCTGCTCGCCTCCCGCAATTTTCAGATAGGCTTCGTGAATCAGGTCGGTAGTCTGAAACGTATGTCCGGAAGGTTGGCGGCGCATGTAGTTTCTAGCCATACGGCGCAGCTCTTCATAGACGAGCGGCATCAGCTGTTCAAGCGCATACTCATCGCCCTTACTCCAATCAATCAACAAAAGAGAAATCTGATGCGAGTTGTTATCTGGCGTCATTCTGGGTCGAGAAGTTGCGCGGATTATACACCAGACAAACCTCTTCACGGTCGTGACCCTTTCCAGCTCTGAATATCGTGTAGATAAAGGACACTGAAGAAACGGTCAGCCGTGGAGTACAGATCAGACATTTGATTAATGCTCAGATTTAATCTCCAGCGATGACCCTTTTTCTCTTCGAACTTCGTTTAAGGAGGTAGAGACAATCCCCAACGAATAGGAGAAAGATCATGAAAATCAATCGCACTTTAGTCGGTTCGCTTCTCGTTTTGATTCTCACCGTCAGCGTTGTCGTCGTAGCCCAAGTCAACCGTCCGTTTCGCAACGGCTCAGTCTGGTCCATCAGTTTTATCAAGATGAGACCTGGGATGGAGACGGCGTATCTTAATTACGTCGCGGGCGATTGGAAGCGTGAGCAGGAGGCGCTGAAGAAAGACGGGCAGATCCTTTCCTACAAAGTGATCACTACAGAGGCGCATGGCTCAAGTGATTGGAACATCATGTTGATGAGTGAATACAAGGACCTGGCAACAAGGGAAGCCAACGAAAACAAGGCCGACAACCTGGCTCAAACAGTCGTCGGCAATGATGAGAAGCAAATGCAGGGTTATCGAGATCGACTGCAAATCCGCGAAGTTCTGGATATCCGCACAGCACGCGAAATCGTTTTGGAACCACGTCGCTAGTCAGTTACCCCGCGGGCACTGACTCAGTTTGTGTCAATAACGCGTGGCGTCAGGTGAATTTTTGCCCGGCGTTTCAACACCGCTCCCGAAAATAAAGAACGCCGCGTCGCGTAGCGAGGGCTGAAGAACAATCGAGTTCAAGCGTCGCTAGGCGACGCGGTGTTAGTGCGCGAGCGTTATGGGGGATATGGTTTCGCTCAATTCGTTATTAAGAGCCCGATTCATCAATCACTGTCCATGAGGTAGCACGGTGATTGATGGATGAACGTTGACTCGCCAGAGCCTTCGTTCAACATAATAGCTGGAATTTCCAGGATATCAGTCGCTGTATTTCTGCACGTTGACAATACGTATAGGGTCGATTTGGAAATGCTCGACCTGAATCGTCTTGCCGTTCTTAATCTTTACTTTGACTGCATAGTAAAGTGTTCCGGTACCCACTTCTTTGCCCTTTTCATTCTTCTTCAGATCAAGAATCAGCAGTCCCAGGGTGTAATCAGTGGATCGGGTACTGTTATATAGCTCTCCAAATTGAAGTGGCCGATCACAAACTGCCACGATTCGGCGACCAGTTGGGGTCTTCCTCGAGCGAATAAGCTTAAAGTCGTAGAATCCAACATGGCCGGTAAGCCGGATCCCACCGATCTCGTCCATCTTCTCCAGAGCTTTCGTCAACGCTTCCTGCCCGCCCTCGAGTAACGCGCCTGCCAAATGTTGGGTTGTTGCATTGTCGGTGTAAGACTTCACCCGAACGTCGACCTGCACCATGCGTGCTCCCCGTTGTATTGAATACGCGGTCGCGCCAAAGTGTTCCGGCTTTGGTTTGGCCTGAGCAAATACAGCGGCCGTTGCACAAAGCATGACAAAGATCAGGATACTAGTTTTCTTAATAATCACAGCAGACTCCCTTCGGCGCACTTCGAGAAACGCTACAAGTTTCGGCACATTCTCGGCATAGACCGAAGGTATTCCAACTGTCAAAAGTAACAGTGGGGCTCCCAAGCGGCATTTTTTTCATGGACGCCGCGCGGAATAGCAATTTCAGATGAGAGAGCCAAATGGTCCCGAGCGGGACCTATGCTGAGAGTTGAAACCTTCCGGCTACCATTACCACTGCAATCCCATTCGTCTCATGTGGCTTCCAAAACAACCTTGATCACCCCGTCGGCGCGATTTGCAAACAGCGTGAACGCTTCCTGGGCTTCACTAAATGGAAAGGTGTGAGTAATCAAAGGCGATACATCAATCCTCTTATTCGCAATCAGATCGACGGCGATGCGGAAATCCTCCACCGTTGGACCAAGACTACAAATCAAACGGCCCTCGTTCCAGAAAAATTCATGGAAGGCGAGGTTGTACTTGTACTTGTGCGGCAGACCAAACGACAACAAAGTCCCATTACGTCTCAAGAGCTTTATTGCCAGGTTCAACGTTTCCTCCTTACCGATAGCCTCTACAACAAGATCAACTCGTTGCTCTTCCGTGATCGTCTCAATGGCATTGACAACTTCCGCTGCATTTCCACAAACGGTGTGAGTTGCGCCCATGGTAGTTGAAACTTTCAGGCGCTCGGGTAGAAGATCGACCGCAATCAACCGCGCAACTCCCTTATGTCGCAACAATGCAGTAAATAATTGGCCTATTGGACCCTGGCCCAATACCACGACCGTTTGTCCTGCTAACTCTGACAACTTAGAGCAAGCGTGCACAATTGTTCCCAATGGTTGCGAAAGGACAAGATGATTTGAGGTGGCGTTCGGGAGAACAACAGCCCGATCATCAGCTGAAACAAAATATTCGGCCAGACCTTTGTGCGGGACAGTTGGCAAGCCAAGAACGCGATCGCCTTCTTTGAAGTGTTTGCTTCGCGACTTAACCACGTTTCCCATTAACTCGTGAAGCGAAAGCATAGGGGGCAGTGGGGCTTCGGACCCGGTAAGAAGTGGATGGTCAGTATCAAAAAGGAAGAAAGGCAGGTCACTGCCACAGATGGATCCAACCTCGAGTCGGACCAGAAACTCGCCATCATTGATTTCCGGAATCGGTATCTCGACCATTTCCAGACATCGTTTGCTGAGAATCTGTCCGGCTAGCATCTTTTGAATCATGTTGGAGATTGCGTTCGAGATTAGGGGCTCTTACAAAATCGCTTCACTCCGGAGGAGTGAGATGTTTATAGCTCTGAGTCCCTGAAGAATCGCACTCCGTAGGAGTGCCATATGATTTAGGGTACCAATTCTCTTTCTCTGGGCGCATTGCATCTAACTACTTCTGAACATTGCACTCCTCTGGAGTGCGCTCGCCCGCCGTGCGTCGGTGCTATAAACATGTCACTCCTCCGGAGTGGAGAATTTATGCAAAAGCTTGTCGCTGAACAGATTTCAGAAGCGTCGGGGAAACTCCACAATGTTAAGACCTTCCAATGGTCAGAGCGCGACCCGCTTCACTAACTCAGCGAATCGTGGATCGGAATGAAGATTGTCCAGCATCGGATCGGTCTTGACGTACAGAATGTCCCATGCGCGATCCGAATTGCTTCGCTCCAACCATTCAAACGCCGAGATCGATGGCCGCTAAAAACCATCATTGAACATTCACAAGGCTTATTCCGGCAGATTCATCCGTTTCAATAAATCCTTGAAGCGTGGGTCTGGGCGAAGATTGTCCAAAACGGTGTCAACCTTTAATTGCGTCATAAAAAAGGCGCGTTCCTGATATGTACGTTCGAGCCACTCAAAGGCTTGGTCTCTGTCGTTCAGTCCGGCGTATATACAGGCGAAGTTGTATGGAGAAACGTATCGCTTCTTTGATAATTCTTTCAATTCTTCCAACGCTTTTTGGGCTTCTGCCTTTTTGCCTGCCGTGCCATAAACGTAGCCGAGGTATCCCAGACTTGATGGGTTGTCATCTGCCAGGCGTGCCCTTTCCAACGCGGCAATCGCTTCGGGATATTGTTTCTTTCGTTCATAGGCCAGACCTAAATTTTGATAAGACCACCAAAAATTCGGGTCAAGTTCGAGCGCTTTTCGGGTTTGTTCAATTGACTGGTCATACCTGCCGGCTGACAACAAGATACTCGCAAAGTCTAAATTCACGTTGAGGTCGAGCGGAAATCGCTGATGCACAACTTCCTGTGCTTTGACGGCTTCTTCGAGTCTGCCCACCGCGGCAAGATACGGCGGATAATCAGAGGGATAGCTCGGATCGAGTTCGTTCGCGCGCTTCCATTCTCTTTCGGCTGTAGCCCAATCCCATTCGTACCAGAACAAAATCTTTCCTAACAAATAGTGAGTCTCGGCAAGTCCGTCGTCCAATTCCAGGGCTTTCAGAGACGCGGCCTTTGCCTTTGGCTCTGACTCTTTGGGAGACAAATACCAACCGTTCGCAAAGTCATACGCGGCGGCAATCCCGTGATATGCCAAAGCATAATTTGGATCGATCGCTATGGCCTTTTCATAGTATTCGATACCTTTTTTGTAACCGTCCTCGGTATATTTTGTCCGATAGAAATTGCCTTTGAGATAGAACTGATAAGCCTCGGGATTTGTTGTGTAAGTCTTGGTTACCTTCGCTTCGTCTGCACCTGAAAGCTTCGTCTTCAGGCGGGTGGAGATGTCACGAGCTACGTCGGTTTGAAGTGAGACCAGATCGGTCTGCTTGCGATGGTATTGCTGACTCCAGACCACCTTATTCAAAACGCCGTCGACTAATTCGACAAAGAGGTCTATCTCCTGTCCACGCTGGACAACTCGACCATTCAAAACCGCTTCAACGTTGAGTTCTTTGGCAACAGTCTGCGGATCTGTTTCCTTACCTTTGTAACGAAAGACCGAAGACCGCGGTTTGACGTTCAAATTCGGCAACTGTGACAGACTACTAATCAGTGTTTCAGTCATGCCGTCCGAAAGATATTCAACATCTGAGTTACCACTCGCATTTACGAAAGGCATCACGGCGATTGATTGAATTATTGTGTGAGTGTTTTTTGACCGAACGGAGTAAACGACCACAGCGCTAATTGCGGCGACCATTGCGGTCACGAGCACCACAATCCAGACCTTTTTCCCTCGCAATTTAGAGTTTCCGATCGAGCCAGTGGTCGCTGTTGGTTGAGAAGAAAGTACGGTTGTTGGACCTGTGCTGCGAGGGTCCCTGGCATTCGTCGTTTGACCAAGAATGGTGGTCGAAGCTTCGGTCGACGTTGGATCGAGTCGCACTGTACCAGCTTCGTCGTCGAATGATGAGGAGTCATTGACGAGAGGAGTGCCGTCGATGCGACAAAAGCTGAGCGCTTCGTCAGACTCGACGCGATTGCATTGGGGGCAGCGTTTCATTATTGATGGCGCGGTTTTTTTCCGGGCTCGGGCGAAGTCTCAGTTATTGATTCAAACCCACTCGACGTTCCAGATCGTTCCATCGCGCGTCACTGTGCAACCGTTCCATCAAAGGCTCGAGCTTTAAGAACGCAAGGAAGACGCTGTGATCTGCAAAAGCCCTTTCCAACCAGGCAAAGGCTTTATCTTTATCATCTAAGCCGGTATAGACGATTACCAGGTCACGGCCATCGGCTTCTTTGTCCGTGTATCGTTTTTCGAGTTCTTTGATGATTGCCTCAGCCTCGCTTCGTCGCCCGAGCTTGCCATAGATATGTCCTAACAATGCGAGGGATGCGTTCGATCTGGTCGAGAACTGACTGCTCTTTTGTGCTTCGCTCAGAGCTTCAGTCAGATGGTCTTGCTTAACGAGCACGATCGCCTGCGTTTGATGGGCAGCCCAGAAATTAGGATCGAGGTCAAACATTCGTTGGCATTGTTTTGCAGCCGAATTCAGATCGCCTTGATCAATGTAATTCTCCGCGATGTTGTTGATGATCACCAGTGACAACGAATCGAGTTCTTCAGCGCGCTTGATCTCACGAAATGCCTCGGCGCTGCGTCCGACGCCGCGAAGGTAACGTGAGTACCAGTGATGAGCGGTTGGATAATTGGGGTTAAGCTCAATGGCCCGTAGAAACTCCTTTTCGGCGGTGGCCTTGTCCCAATCCA
>Ga0075433_10005215_pt1 | contig 10180 bp, 4 predicted proteins | sample RhiMethybrSRZTD2_FD_75299 | JGI IMG/M metagenome (GOLD analysis project Ga0075433, IMG submission 75299) | Populus rhizosphere microbial communities from Tennessee, USA - Rhizosphere MetaG P. TD hybrid SRZTD2 | ecosystem: Host-associated > Plants > Roots > Rhizosphere > Soil | place: USA... | reverse complement strand
AGTGAGCCCGATCTTGAGCGCCAGGTACACGTTCGACGCGCCAAAAATAAGCCCGAGCAGTACGCCGAGCACGATGGCGCGAAGCGTCAGCTCGGCAGGTGCTTGTGACGCCGGAATGTAGGGCTGGTGCGTGGCGGCGGGGGCAGTCATAGGCCGCAGAATCTGCGCCCGAAACTGCGCCCGTGTCCAGCGTGGGCGTTAGAATAGGGTGTCATGACGCATCCACCAGCCGACCGCCTGTTCCTCGACTTTCAGTCCGCCGTAGCCGGTCGGTACTCGTTGGAGCGCGAGCTGGGCCGCGGCGGGATGGGGGTCGTCTATCTCGCGCGCGAAGTGCGGCTGGACCGCCCGGTCGCGATCAAGCTGTTACCGCCCTCAAAGGCGTCGGACCCGAAGCTCCGAGAGCGGTTCCTGCGCGAGGCGCGCACGGCCGCCAAGCTTTCCCATCCGAACATCATCCCGATTCACGCCGTCGAAGAGATCGGCGGGTTCGTGTTTTTCGCCATGGCATACATCGAAGGCGAAACGTTGACCGAGCGGGTGCGGCAGCGCGGCCCGCTGGCGCCCTCCGAAGCGTCACGCGTGTTGCGCGATGTCGCGTGGGCGCTCGCCTACGCGCACGCGCAGGGGGTCATTCATCGCGACGTGAAGCCCGACAACATTCTGCTCGAGAACAACGGCCGCGTGCTGGTGGCCGATTTTGGAATTGCGAGCGTGGTCGCGGGCGCCGGTGGGCTCACGAGCGAAGAGGTGGTCGGGACGCCAGAGTTCATGAGTCCTGAGCAGGCACTCGGCGAGGTGGTTGACGCGCGCAGCGACTTGTACTCGCTCGGCCTGGTGGGCTTTTTCGCGCTGTCAGGGACGCTGCCATTCGACGGCGAGAAGGCGACGGAGGTGTTGGCGAAACAGGTGACGGAGCCAGCACCGCCGCTCGCGTCGGTTGCTCCCGGTGTCCCACGCCGGATCGCGCAGGCGATCGACCGCTGTCTGTCGAAGGAGCGTGACGACCGGCCTGAGGGGACTTCGGTTCTCGCCGATCAACTCAGCCGCGCGCTGGAGCAGCGCCGCGAGCTCCCGCTCGCGCTACGCGTGTTCGTGAAGCGCGGTGCGCGATTCGACGATGCCGGAGCGCTGCTGTACCCGTTCGTCCTGCTCGGGGCGGTCGTGGCGGCCTCGCCCATCCTTTCGGTCGGCCTCGGGTACGGTCTGTTCGCAGCGGGCATCACGCTGGTGCCTGCCGCTGTCCTCATTCAGCGCGCGCGGCGATTGTTGAAGGCGGGGTTCGACCACGGCGACCTCGAGGTGGCATTCAAAGCGGAGCTGGATCGCGATCGCGAGGAGCGCGCCGGTGGTCGACACCTCGGGCCGTCGTGGCTCGAGAGAATCTTCAAGTCCATCGGGCTGGGTGGCTTCATATCGGCCGGCCTGCACCTGACGGTTGTGCCGCTCCTCTCGGGTGTGTTCATGATCGAGGGCGTGGTGATGGGCATCGGTGTCGGCATCTGGTCAATGACGGGAGCGTTGATCCTGTTGCAGCGGCGGCGCGACGTCGACACTGAGTTTTGGGGCAAAGTGTGGGCGGGGCGCATTGGTCGCTGGCTCTTCAAGCTGGCCCGCACCATCACGCCGTCGCGCGCGCTACCGGCGTCGCTGACACATCGGGCGACCGAGCTCGCGCTGGGCATGGCGGCCGAGCAGCTTTACGAGTCGCTGCCCAAGGAGACGCGCCGCCAGCTGCGCGACCTGCCGGACGTCGTGCACCGGCTCGAGGAAGACGCGCAGCGCATGCGGGCCCGGCTCGAGGAGCTGCAGGAAGCCTTGGCGGACGTGGGGCAACGAGGAAGTCCTGATCCGGCGATCGGGGCACGGCACGACCGCATCGTCGCGGATCTCAGCGCCGAGCGCGAACAGGTGCAGCAGCGGCTCAAGGATGCGGTCGCGGCGCTCGAGACGATTCGCCTAAACCTGCTGCGACTGCATGCGGGGACGGGGACGGTGCAGAGCCTGACCACGGATCTGGGACTGGCACACAACGTCGCAGAGGAGATCAGCGCGCAAGTCGAAGGTTATCGCGACGTCGAACGCGAGCTACAGCGGTGACCTCTCGCGCGCCGCCCGATCGACTGCTCCTCGATTTTCAAGCTGCGCTGGCCGGACGGTACTCGCTGGAGCGGGAGCTGGGTCGCGGCGGGATGGGCGTCGTCTATCTCGCGCGCGAAGTGCGGCTGGACCGGCCCGTCGCGATCAAGCTGTTACCGCCGTCGAAGGCGTCCGATCCAAAGTTGCGCGAGCGGTTCCTGCGCGAAGCGCGCACGGCCGCGAAGCTGTCCCACCCCAACGTCATTCCGATTTACGCCGTCGAAGAAATCGGCGAATTCGTGTTCTTCGCGATGGCATACGTCGAAGGCGAAACGCTCACCGAGCGAGTCCGTCGCCGTGGGCCTCTGCCGCCCTCCGAGGCCGCGCGGGTGCTGCGCGACGTCGCCTGGGCGCTCGCACACGCGCACGGGCAGGGCGTCATCCATCGCGATGTGAAGCCGGACAACATTCTCCTGGAATCGTCGGGCCGTGTGCTGGTCGCGGATTTCGGAATCGCCGGCGTCGTCGCAGGAGCCGGCGCGCTCGCGGGCGGCGAAGTGATCGGCACACCGGAGTTCATGAGTCCTGAGCAGGCGCTGGGCGAGGCGACAGACGCGCGCAGCGATCTCTACTCCCTCGGCATCGTGGGCTACTTCATACTCTCGGGGACGTTGCCGTTCGAGGCGGAGAAGGCGACGGAGGTCCTCGCCAAGCAAGTCACTGAGCCCGCGCCGGCGCTGGGGCGGATTGCACCCGTCGTGCCGCGGCGCCTCGCCCAGGCGATCGATCGCTGCCTGTCCAAGGATCGCGCCGACCGACCGGACGGAACCGCCGCGCTCGCCGAGCAGCTGGGGCAGGCGCTGGAGCAACGCCGCGACGTGCCGGCGCCGCTGCGTGTGTTCGTGAAGGGGAGTCGCTCGACGGGAGTCGGTCTGGCCCTGCTCTACCTGTATGGCGTGCTCGTTGTGACCACAACTTTGAGCTTCGCGGCCAGCCCGGGCGTCGGCCTCCTCACCGGCGTTGGGTTACTCGTTGCCGGGCCAGCGTGGCTGCTTGCCTGGCAGGCGCGGCGCGTCACGCGCCTGGGCTACGGGCAGCAGGATGTCGATTACGCGTTTCAGGTCGAGCTCGAGCGGAGCCGCGAAGAGCGCGCGTTTGAATACGGGGCGGTCGCACCTCCCGGAGAGCGGGCCGCGCGCGGGATCGCGCTGATCGGGCTCTTTGTCGGCTTCATGAGCATGTCGCTCGGCAGCGGCTTCCTGTCGGCCCTGGGCGGAGTGCTGTTCTCGATCGGAAGCGTCGCGGGAATCATCGCGGTCATCCGCGCGGGGCGGCGTGCCGACTTCGGCGGCAAATTCTGGCACAAGTTCTGGAAGGGCCGTATCGGGGGCTGGATTCTTCGCCAGGCGAGCCGCCTCGGCGGGAAGGACGCCATTGCGTCGAGCGGAACGCATCGCCCCACCGAGCTCGCCATCGGCATGGCCGCCGAGCAGCTCTACGAAGGGCTCCCGCGCGAAACGCGACGTCAGCTGCGCGATCTACCCGACGTCGTGCATCGCCTCGAGCGGGACGCCCAGCGCATGCGCAGCCGGCTGGATGAGCTGCAGGACGCACTCGCCAACGTCGAACGCGATGCGACCGATCCCGCGGTCGCGCAGCGGCACGATCGCATCGTCGCCGATCTGACCGCGGAGCGGGTCGCGGTGGAGCAACGGCTGGCCGATGCCGTCGCGGCGCTCGAGACGATTCGTCTGAATCTGCTGCGGTTGCATGCGGGGACCGGAACGGTCCACAGTTTGACGACAGACCTTGGGCTCGCGCGCGACCTGACGCGCGACATCGGTGCGCAGGTGGAGGGCTATCGGGAGGTAGATAGGGAGCTGAAGCGATGAGCTCTGCCGCGCTCCCGGATCGACTCTTTCTTGATTTTCAGGCAGCCCTGGCCGGCCGGTACTCGCTCGAGCGGGAGCTTGGACGCGGCGGGATGGGAGTTGTGTACTGCGCGCGCGACTTGCGGTTGGAGCGCGTCGTGGCGATCAAGCTGTTGCCGCCCCAGCTGGCCGACACAGCGGAACGGCGGCACCGCTTCGTGCGTGAAGCCCGGATGGCGGCGCAGCTTTCCCATCCGAACATCATCCCCATTCATGCCGTGGAAGAAGTCGGGGCGTACGTGTTCTTCGTCATGTCGTACATCGACGGCGAGACGTTGGGGACCCGGTTGCGGCGCGACAGCCGTGTGAAGGCCGCCGACACGGCGCGGATTCTCCGCGAGGTCGCGTGGGCGCTCGCCTATGCACACCGGCAGGCGGTGGTGCACCGCGACATCAAGCCGGACAACATTCTCATCGAGAAGGGCAGCGGCCGTGCGCTCGTCGCCGATTTCGGAATCGCTCGCCTGGTGGCGGCGCCACGGAGCGGTGACTCGGGCGAAGGCAGGTTGGTCGGCACGCCCGAATACATGAGCCCCGAGCAAGCGTTGGGCGAGACCGTCGATGGACGCAGCGATCTCTATTCGCTAGGCGTCGTCGGCTATTACGCGCTCTCGGGCCGCCTGCCGTTCGTCGGAACCACGACCGCCATCATCGGCCAGCAGGTGAGCCAGCTGCCGCCGCCGCTCGACGCCGCCGCGCCTCCCCAACTTGTAGCGGCCATCGAGCGTTGTCTCGCGAAGGACCCCGCGCAGCGCTTCCAGACGGGTGAAGAGCTGGCCGACGCGCTCGCTCAGGTGGTCGAGGGTCAGCGCGATCTGCCGGTGCCACTCCGGGCGTTTGTGTCGGAGGGTCGCGCACAGGCCCGTGTGCAGTACATCGCGCCATTCGTCGCCGCAGCCGTGCTCGTCCCGATGGGCCTCAGACTTCTCCTTAACAGCGTCTTTGCCGGCAACCCACCTGCGCCTTTCCTCGGCGGACTCGCGGCGATTGCCGGCCTGCTCGGCGTCGCCGCCGTGGTATCTCCGGTTGCGCTCGCCGTCCGCAGCGTGCGCCGTCTTCTGAAAGCAGGCTATCGCCACGAGGATCTGGTGCACGGTCTTGGACTCGAGCTCGCCCGGAGGCGGGAAGAACAGGAGTTTGCGTCGGGCGTGCAGGGCGCGACGTGGTGGGAACGGTGGATGCGCACGAAGATGTACGCCGCGCTAGGGCTCGCGGCCCTGTGCGGCGCCGGGGCGTTCCTGCTTCCCTATCCCACGGTGCTTGTTGCGTTCGGTCTGTTCGGCGTGTCCGCCGCTGCCGCTGTGGCGACGGGGTTGGCTGCGCTCGCTGCGAGCCGCAGCCGGCTGGACCACGCCGAGGCGCGTCGCCTCCGTTTTTGGAAAGGCCGAATCGGTCGCTGGCTCTTTCGAATCTCCAGCCTCAGCGTCCGGGCACCCGCCGGCCTGTTGCCCGTCGCTGACCGGCCCACGGAGGTCGCACTCGGTTTGGCAGCGCTCGACCTTTTCGCTCTCCTCCCCGACGACGTACGGCGACAACTGGGTAATCTCCCGGCGGTCGTGCGCGCGCTCGAGGAGCAAGTGCAGAGCCTGCGCAACAACGGTCAAGCAGGTGAGCTGCGGGAGGCGTTAGGGGCGCTCGAAACGATTCGCTTCGACCTGCTGCGCTTGCAGGGCGGCGCCGTCACGCTGGCGGGACTGACGGCGGACCTCGGTGCGGCGCGCCAGATCGGTGACCGCGTGGACGCGCTGCTCGCCGGGTCGCGCGAGGCTCTGTGATCTAGTCGCGCACGCGCTGGAGCCGCTCGACCGCCTGCACCAGCATGTCGTCCGTTTTACAAAACGCGAACCGCACGTACTTCTTACCGAGCTCCGGCCGCGAGTAGAAGCTCGAGCCCGGCACGGGCGCGACGCCGTGCTCAGCGGTCAGCCACTCTGCGAACTCGTTGTCGGGGAGATCCGACACGCCCGAGAAGTCGCCCATGACGTAGTACGCGCCCTGCGGAGGCCGGCACTTGATGCCCGCTTTGACCAAGCCTGCGCAAAGAATGTCGCGCCGCCGCCGGTAATCGCGCGCCAACCCCTCGTAGTAATCGTCGCCGAGTGTTTCGAGCGCCACGGCGACCGCCTCCTGCAGCGGCGCGGGCGCGCCGACGGTGAGGAAGTCGTGCACCTTGCGGATCGCGTCGGTGACATCGGGAGGCGCGACGATCGTGCCGATGCGCCAGCCCGTGATGCTGAACGTCTTCGACGCGCCGCTGATCGTGATCGTGCGATCGGCCATCCCCGGCAGCGTCGCGAGGGGAATGTGCTCGCCCTCATAGTAGATGTGCTCGTAGATCTCGTCGGTTACGGCAAACGCGTCATGGCGCTGGCACAGCCCGGCGATCGCCTCGAGCTCGGTCCGGGACAACACGCGGCCGGTCGGGTTGTTGGGCGTGCAGACGATGATGGCGCGGGTCCGGGGGCTGAACGCTTTGGCGAGGCGGTCCAGGTCGATCGGCCCTTCGGCCGGCATCGGCACGAACACCGGCTTGGCGTCGCAGAGGATCGCATCCGGCCCGTAGTTCTCGTAAAACGGCTCGAAAATGACCACTTCGTCGCCGGGGTCGACGATCCCAAGTAGCGATGCTGCCATCGCTTCGGTCGCTCCGCAGGTCACTGTGACCTGCGTCATTGGATTTATGGCCAGGCGGTACCAATCTTGGTACTTCGCGGCCAACGCGTTCCGAAGCCGGGCAGCACCCCAGGTGATGGCGTACTGGTTGACGTCATCGCGGATCGCGCGGGCCGCCGCGTCTTTTAGGACGTCGGGACAAGGGAAGTTGGGGAAGCCCTGGGCCAGATTGATGGCCCCGTGCTCGTTGGCGAGTCGGGTCATCCCACGAATCACCGATTCTGTGAAGCCGTGAGTGCGGCGTGCAGTGCGCATGACCGCAAAAGATACCTCTTGGCCGGCTGTCTGGACGGAGGCCAATCGCAGGCTGTGAAGTCCCGACGTGAAGCGTTGTTCGTCCGCTTTCTCAAGGTCCGCGCACTCATTGCGTTGGGCCTTCTTTTAGCGACTGCTACCTGCCGTGACGGCACCGGGCTGGACGCGCGTTACGCCCGGGTCGCTGTCGCGCCGATTTTCCCCTCGACTTCGGGGCTCGCGTCATTCGGCCTCGCCATCGACCGGGTCCGGTTCATCGTCGTCCGGCCCGTCGCCGACACCGTCGCCGACACAACGGTCGCCCTGCCGCCCGACGCGCGGGAGCTCGCGCTCGACCTCCGGGTTCCCATCGTCAGCACGCCGGAGACGGTACTCGTCTCGATCGTTGCCCTATCGGGCGCGGTGCCTCTGTTTCAGGGCACGTCTCCGGTCGAAGTGTCCGCCGGGCTCGTCTCGCCGCCGACCGAAATCCCGGTCGCGACCTACGTGGGGCCTGGGGCGGGGCTGGACAGCATTGCCATCACGCCGCGCACGTCCTTCATCTATTTCGGTGATTCGCTGCGCTTTCAGATTCAGGCGTTCCAGGGCGGTACGCTGGTGCCGCAGTTCTACGTCTCTTGGAGCACCAGCGACACCGCACTCGCACACATCAACAGCCTGGGATCGCTGCACGCCCCGGCGTCGCGGACCAACGTCTGGGTCATCGCCCACACGCCCGGCGGAACCAAGGACTCGGTGACGGCGACGTTCCAACCGGTGCCGTCGCAGCTCGTCCTCGTGGCCGGTGGCAGCCAGAGCGGCATCGTCGGCCAGCCGCTCGTCGTCCCACTCCAGGTCGAGGTTCGCGCGGCCGACAACTTCCCCGTGGCGGGGGCGGTCGTGCGTTTCCGTGGGCCGACCGGCGGCGCACCCACCGATACGACCGTGACCGCCGACAGCCTGGGGCACGCGAGCGTTCCCGCCGTGCTCGGCTCGGCGCCCGGCGCCCAGACGTTCCAGGTCACACTGCCCGCGTTCCCGACCGTCGCCGCGTTGAACGTGGGCGCGAACGCGACGTCGGGCGCGATTTCCCCGGCGCTCTCCACCATCACGGTGTCGAACGGCAGCGTGCAGTCCGGCAACACGGTCACGCTGACGCTGCAGGGCAAGGACGGCGGCGGCAACAACATGACGGCGGGTGGCGCGACCGTCGTCTTCAGCGTCGCGGGCGGATCCAGCACCGGCACGATTTCGCCGTCGCCGGCGACCGACAACGGCAACGGCACGTACACCGCGACGTTCACCGGTGTGCTCGCGGGATCGGCGACGACGGTCGGCGCGACGATCAACTCGGCGCCTGTGGCCTCGACGCCGCCGACGGTCACCGTGACACCAGGCGTGATCTCGGCCGTGACCTCGGTCGTCACCGTGTCCAGCGACACGATCGGCTCGGGCGGAACTGCGACGCTGACGCTGACGGCGCGCGACGCCGCGGGCAACGCGTTGACGACCGGCGGCTCGACCGTCGCATTCACGGTGACAGGCGGCACGAGCGGCGGCACCATCGGTTCGACGACCGATCACGGCAACGGTACGTACACGGCGATCTTCACCGCCATTGCCTCCGGCACCGCGACGACGGTGCATGCGACGATCGGCGCCAGCGCGGTTACGTCGACGTTGCCCACGATCACCGTGACCGCAGGCTCGGCGTCACCTGCGACTTCCGTGGTCACGGTGAGCGCCGACACGATCGCGTCGGGCGCCGTCGTCAAGTTGCGGCTGCAGGCGAAAGACGCATCCGGAAATAATCTGACTGCCGGTGGCGCGACGGTTGTGTTCTCGCACTCCGGCGGCACGAGCACCGGCTCGATCAGCGCGACGGCCGACAGCGGCAACGGCGTCTATACGGCGACGTTCACAGGAGTCCTGGCCGGCACGCAGACAACCATCGGGGCGACGATCGGCGCCACTCCGGTGGCGACCCCGTTGCCGACCGTCACCGTCAAGCCGGGCGCGATTTCGCCAGTCACGTCGGTCTTGACCGCATCCATTGACACGATCGCGTCGGGCGCCGTCGCCACACTACGGCTGCGCGCGAAGGACGCCGCCGGAAACCTGTTGACGATCGGCGGAGACGCGGTGGTGTTCACTGCGTCCGGCGGTGGCAGCACCGGATCGATCAGCGTGAGTGCGGACAGCGGCAACGGCGTCTACACGGCGATCTTCACCGGCCTGGCGGCGGGAACGGCAACGACCATCGGTGCGACGGTCAACGGCAGCGCCGTCAGCAGCACTCCGCCGCTCGTGACCGTGAAGCCCGGCGCCGCCTCGCACCTCGTCTTCACGGTGCAGCCGAGTGCGTCGTTCATCGCAACCGCGATCGCGCCGGCGGTGCAAGTGACGGCGCGCGACGCCTTCGGCAACACGACGCCGGCGTTCACGGGATCGGTCACCGTCGCGATCGGCACGAATCCGAGCGCAGGTGCGCTGACCGGTACGCTGTCTCATAACGCCGTGGCCGGTATCGCGACGTTCAACGATCTCCAGATCGATCAGCCCGGGATCGGCTACACCCTGACCGCGGCGGCGGGCGGCCTTACCGGCGCGACGAGTGCCGTGTTCGACATGCTCACCGCCGCGGGCACGATCGCCTGGACTAATGCGGCGGGTGGTAACTGGAGCAATCCGGCGAACTGGAATGGCGGCGTCATTCCCGGCCCGACCGACATCGCCCTGATCACGCTGCCCGGCACCTACACCGTGACGTTCGACGTCAGCGATACCATCGGCGGACTCCAGCTCGGCGGCTCGTCCGGGACGCAGACGCTGGCGCTCGCGAGCAAGACGCTGGGCCTCGGCGCCGGCAGCCAGATCAACGCGAACGGCGTGGTCTCGCTGTCGAACGCGACCCTGAACGGCCCGGGGTCGATCACGAACGCCGGTCAGCTCTTGGTACACGGCACGACGACGCTCAACGGCCCGCTGTCGACGAGCCCGACCTCGCTCATCCGCCTGCAGGGCAACGGGGCCTTCAGCACGGCACAGCTGACGGTGGCGAACGGCTTCGTCAACAATGGTACGATTGCCCTCACCGATACGACGTCTTCGTATGGCGCGGTCCTGCACGTGACGAACGGCACGCTGACCAACTCCTCCGGCGCTACGATCGACGTCCAGGTGGGAACGAATGGTCTGCGGACGCTCGATGCGCCGCTCGACAACCAGGGCACGCTCACGGTCAATCGCCCGCTCGGCCTGAC
>Ga0075433_10005214_pt1 | contig 10181 bp, 7 predicted proteins | sample RhiMethybrSRZTD2_FD_75299 | JGI IMG/M metagenome (GOLD analysis project Ga0075433, IMG submission 75299) | Populus rhizosphere microbial communities from Tennessee, USA - Rhizosphere MetaG P. TD hybrid SRZTD2 | ecosystem: Host-associated > Plants > Roots > Rhizosphere > Soil | place: USA... | reverse complement strand
GCGGCGGGCCAGCGTCGTGCTCCAGCGGTAGTCGTAGAAGGTGCCGGGGAAATGATGCACGTTGGCGGCGCCGTCGCTTTCCGCGCCGTTATGCGCGTTATGGAAATGCAACTGCGTTTCGGCGCGCCCGAAGCCCCGATTCAGGTCCTGCCCCTTGTAGTCGGGCAGCTCGGAATCCTTGAGGCAATTGTAGACGCGCATCAGCAATGGCTCGCCGTAGCGCGCCTTGATCAGCAGCGGCGGCGCGGATCCGCGCGCGTTCCTGCCGACCCCGTAGGTCCAGATGCTGTTTGGCTGCTGGTTGGGCATGGCGGAATGCAGGCCATAGCCAGCATCGATTTCGCCGAGCGAGAGGACATAGCCGACCTTGGGGAAGAACTCGTCCCAGCGCTGATGCGCAAAGAGCTCGCCGGGCGGGCGTCCCTCCATCGGGCCGCGCTTGGTGACGGGATTGCAAAAGGGGTTGGCGCTGGTCGGCTGGCCGGAATGGGCCGTCTTCCAATTATTGAAATCCTGATGGTAGGACAGCCGCTTGGCGTTGGGCTCGTTGGAGCCCGCCGGAAAGGCGGCCTCACCGCCGGCGGTGCGCGTCAGGGTGAGCGGGCGCGGGACCTCGAGCCGGTGCAGCGGCTGGGTAAATTTTCGCGCCCCGAACAGCGGGCTTCTGGGGGTGCCGGTCGGCACTTGGCCGTAGGCGCTCGGGGCATAGACGTTGAGGCCATTTTTCCACGCCAACAGGCCGCTCGAGGTGAAAAGGCCCCATTTGAAGAGCTCGCGCCGCGTCACTTGCCCCGCGGACAGGGCGCGCACGATTTCCAGGCGGTTCGCACGGGCCTTGAGGGCTTCGCGAATGCGGTTTTGCGGTGCATCCTTCGGCAAATACATAGCAAACCCCTTGCGCCACAGCGCGTGCAACCCCGCTGATGGAAGGAATGTTGAGATTTCAGCCTGCCGTCGGGTCGGCCGAGCACCCTGGCCGCGCGACGGCCGGGGGACCTCGCGTTCAGTCGCGGCGCCGGCGCCCCTGTGCGGGCGCCTTCGCGCTCGTTGCGTCGTCATCTGCGGGGACTAGCCCGGCGCCGCGACGAGCCCGGCCTCCTTACGGCGTCTCTCGCGCCGGCACAGCGGACCTTTGTCTGACACGGGAGGACCAACAGTCTGGTCATGCACGGCGCTATTTGCGGCCTGAAAAAAGCCGGCGTAGCAATTCGGCACCTACCCGGCAAAAGTGCTATGGAGACAAAGTGGTAGCCCCGAATCAGCATCGACGAGCCCTACAAAACTGAATAAGCTCGCCTCGTTTTTGGGGGCCCAACCGCGGCGGCTTCGACCGTGGATCAGTCGCCGAGGTGTTTGGTCGGAAAATTCGAATCTGTCACGGGTGTGCGCTTGAACGGACGTATGCGCAACGGTCTTGCGTATGCTGACTTCGAGGGGGATCGTGCCGATTTCAGGCGGATTGCGGTTAGCGGTCTTGCTGGCGGTTGCGAGCGTGCTGGGCGCGTGTACGTTGCCCTGGCAGCAGGTCAAGCTGCCTGGCCCCGTGCCGCCTGACGCCGGCCCCGCCCCCATCGCCCGCGCCAACCACGCGCCCGGTTCCCCCCTGACGCCGGGCGCGCCCGAGGTCGCCGGGCCACAGCTATCCCCCGGCACGGGCCAATTGACCGGGACGCCGCAACCCCGCCCCGTCGTCGCGGCCGGCGCGGCCAACAGCAAGGATGGCGTCACGCTCAATTTCGTCGGTGCCAGCATCGCCGAAGCCGCTCGCTCCATCCTCGGCGACATTTTGGGCGTCAATTACACGGTCAGCGACAAGCTGAAGGGTTCCATTACCATCCAGACGGTGCGGCCGATCCCGAAGGAGGCGCTGCTCGGCGTGTTCGAGACCATGCTGAGCGGGGAAGGCGCGGCGATCTCGGTCGACAACGGCGTCTACCGCATCCTGCCCTCCAACGATGCGATATCGGCGGCCGCCATCCTGGCGCGCGGGGCCCGGCGGCTGCCCGGCGTCAGCGCACAGGTAGTCTCGCTACGCTACGTGGCGGCCGCGGAGATGGAGCGCATCGTCAAGTCGATGGCGCCGCAGGCCACCATCCTGCGCACGGATCCGGCGCGCAACCTGTTGGTGGTGGCCGGCACGCGGGGTGACCTCGATTCCATCATGGACGCGGTCAGCACCTTCGACGTCGACTGGATGAAGGGCATGTCGTTTGGGCTCTTCCCGATCGAGACCAACGATCCCGACGCGATCGCGCAGGAGCTCGACACGGTCTTTGCCAACGACCAGGAAAGCCCGACCAAGGGGCTGGTGCGGTTCGTGCCGAACCGCCGCCTCAAGGCGATCCTGGTGATCACGTCACGCCCCGAATACCTGAAGAAGGCGGAGACCTGGGTGCGCCGGCTCGACATGGTGGGCCGCGCCACGGAAAAGCAGGTGCACGTCTATCACATCCAAAATCGTCCCGCCGTCGAGCTCGCGCAGTTGCTGCAACGGATCTATGGGGGACAAGAACAAGGCCGGGTCGCCTCCATCTCGCGCACCACCACGGCGACGGTGTCGTCGGGACCATTGCCCGATGCCGTCTCGGGCCAGCCCGCATTTCTGCCTGGGGCTCCCGGCATCCCCAGCGCGACCGCGGCGCCGACAACGGCGATCGGCGGGGCGTCCCCGGTGACGACGCCGGCCCCGGGGCCCGACTTGGCAACGCCCGGCGCGCCATCCCTCGCAGGCCGGCCGCCGCTTGCCGCTGCGCCCTTGGATGATCGCACCACGGGAATCTCCGTGGTTGCCGATGAGAGCAACAACGCGCTCATCATCACCGCCAGCGCCCAGGAATATCACCGCATGCGCCGGATCCTGGAGCAAATCGACGTGCAGCCGAACCAGGTCCTGCTCGAAGCGACCATTGCCGAGGTGACGCTGAACGATCAGCTCACCATGGGCGTGCGCTGGTTCCTGCAGACGGGGAACTTCCAATTCAGGTTCACCGATCTTGGCGCCACTACCGCGACCAATACCAACACCAACATCGCCACCACCGTCCCACCCGTGGTCACGCCGGCGTTTCCGGGTTTTTCGGCCTTCTTCAACACGCCCAATGCGCAGGTCGTGATCAGTGCGCTGAGCGCCATTACCGACGTCAATATCGTCTCCTCGCCAACCCTGATGGTGCTGGACAACAAACGGGCCACCCTGCAGGTAGGCGACGAGGTACCGATCGTCACCCAGTCGGCGGTGGCGGTGCAGGTGGCGGGTGCGCCGATCGTCAATTCGGTCAACATGCGCAATACCGGCATCATCTTGAACATCACCCCGCGGATCAACGACGGGGGCCGCGTCCTGCTCGACATCGAGCAAGAGGTGAGCACGGCGGTGACGACCACCACCTCGACAATTACCTCGCCGACCATTCAGCAACGGCGGATCAAGACCACCGTCTCCGTCGACGATGGCAACTGCATCGTGCTCGGTGGCCTGATCCAGGACAAGGCCACCAATTCGCGTAATCAGACGCCGCTGATTGGCGAGATTCCCATCCTCGGCAACCTGTTCAAGAGCAAGGACGACAATATTCAACGTACCGAGCTCCTGATTGCCATTACGCCCAAGATCGTCAAGGACACCGGACAAATTCGCGCCATTGCCGCCGAGTTTCGCGATAAGATCAACTTCACGACGCGCCCGCAGCGGCAAGCTCCGCCCGATCGACGCGAACAGCTCGACAGGGTCTTGCGCTAAGCGGCCAGCGCTCTCAGGTATTGCGTATGCCAAGCTTGCCAACACCGCGCAGGAGAGCGCCAGCTTCCGCCGCTCGCGCGGCCGCAGCGCAGGACGGCGGCTTTGTGCTGATCGTCGTCATCACCGTCATCGGCTTGCTTGCCTTGGCGGCCGCGGGCTTCGCTCAGGTCACACGCGGCCAGGTCAAAGCCGCCGCCAGCAGCGTCGGCAGCTCGACAGCGCAGGCGCTGGCGGACGCCGGCGTGCAGCTTGCCATCCTCGATCTGGTGCAAGCCCGCCAGGATCCGTCCTACCAGCGGCGCTTTGCGTTGGGCGAAAAACCATTCGTTTGCGATGCCGGCAATGGGCGTCTCGCCGTCTCGGTCGCCGACGAAGCCGGCAAGGTCGACATCAATACGGCCGATGATCGCCTGCTGCAGACCCTGCTGGCGGGCGTCGGGGCACGGGCAAGCCAGGCGCTGGCCGATGCCATCATCGACTATCGGGACGATGACAACACACGACGGCCGCAGGGAGCCGAGCGCGAGCAATATAGCGCCGCCGGCCGCCAGGGCCCGAAGAATGCGCTATTCTCGGTGGTGGAGGAAATCGAGCAGGTGCTTGGCGTCGACGCCGAGTTGGCGGCACGCCTCAGCCCGCATATCACGGTTTACACGGGTCAGGCCGGCCTCGACACGACGAGTGCCTCGCGCGAGCTGCTCGCGATCCTGGCGCGTGGCCTGGGCCAGGACGCCACGCCCGCCCAATCGGACCCCCAAGAGCAGACGCGCGAGGAGCGCAACCCGCTCCCCGGGCTGCGCTTGATGGGCGCGCAGGGCCGGCGCTTTTTTGCGCTGCACGCGGAAGCCTTCACGGAGGCTGGCGCCTTTGTGCGCGATGCCATCGTCGAGCTCGGCCAGAACCGGACGCGACCCTACACCTTCCTGCGTTGGCACCGGGGCGTCCGGCGCGATACCGATGCCGGCCTGCCGGACTCCGCCCTGAGCCTTTGCCCCTAGGACGACGTCGCTCAAGGCCAAGCTCCGTATCGCTGCAGTCGGGCCGCCAAAAGCAGGCCGCCGCCAGGCGCTGCGGCTCCGAGCCGGCTCACGACTGCAACAAAGCGTGACGGGACGTGATTTTGCCTGCCCCCCGTTCGATGGCACCCTGGCGGCGTGAGGAAAGAGAGCGGGAGGTGCTGCAAGGGGTGGCACCATGTCGCTTAGTCGAGACGTCCTGGTCGCGAACGCGGAAGAGCTCGTCGACCGTGCGGAGCAGCGCATCGGCCTTTTCAAAGTGCATCTGCACAACCGGCGGAGGCACGGGCTGGAGTGCGAGCGGCTGACCGCCAGGGTGGGTCGGATGGAGTTGGAGTTGAAGCGCCTCCAGCTCTATCGCGCGGTGATGCGCACCACGCACTTGCCCGACGCGGTCATGCCCGAGACCCTGAGCGCGGCGCGCCTGCGCAGTTAGCCAACCATTGAGCGCGATACCTTCGGCACACCTGGCCGGCGGGGAGCGGTCTCGCGCGCTCGCTTGTGGCGCGCCCGCGCGGGCTTAACCGCGGTGAGCACGGGCGGTGCAGACAAGCGGGCGAGCAACCAGCCGTTGCCGCCGATCTTTGCCAGTGCCTGCGACTTTTCTCTGCGATCGGAGGCCAGGATGATGGCGTTGAGCTCCTGCGGACACGGCACGTTTTCCATGAACACCCAGACCTCGAGGCCCTGCGCCTTGAACTTGTCGGCGATGCGCGCCGGCACGGGGTCATCGGGAGCCTGGCAGGAGATGTTGATGGCCACGCGGCCGCCCGGGCGCAGCCGGCGGCGCACGTGAGCGATGCTCGCGCTATCGAGCACGGCGTCATAGGAAAAGCGGGGTCCGCCGACATCGATGCCGATGGCTTGGAAGCTGCGCGTCTCGTCGCGAAGAAAGGGGCGCATATCGGCGGTGACGCAGGTGATCGCGCTCGGCATCCAGAAAAAGGTGCGCGCCAACTGGAAGCTGATCGGATTGACGTCGACGACCGTCACTTTGGCGCCGCGGCGATGCAGCATACTCGCGAGCGCGCCACCGCCGCAGCCCAACAGCAAGGCATTGTCCGTGCCGACCAGCAATTCGGCCATCAGGCGGATGTAGTCGACCCCGGCTTCGCCGCCGGCCATCACACAGCTTTGGCTGACGCCAGCCTCTTCATAGTGCCGGATGCCGGTGCCCACCTCCTCGACGACCGAAATTCGTCCGTTGGGACCGTAGAAGCGAGCGAGGACGCGCATGCTGTTTCCGTGCCGTCGGCAAATCGAGCTTTTATGCAAGAGCCGTGAGTCGAAGTCCAGGCTCGCGTGGCGACATGGGCCGCGCGCCTCGCAGTCCGCAGCGCTTGGATGCAACACTCGCCTTTGGGAAGGCGACCTCGATCGCGCCGCCCGCGCGCACAAGCGGCCGTACGCGGGCGCGCGCGTTAACCGCGTCACCCCATAGCCATAGAGCGCTCAATCGAACGTGTGCACGTTCGTGAGACCGCAGCAAAGCTGTCCGCGCGGGTTGCCTCACGCGCGCGGCTGGCACTGGGCCGGTGGTTGTCTCGACAAGCGTGGAGCGCGGGCCGCTGCGCGCCACCGCCTGCAGCCCGGTGGCGCCGTGAGCGCGTTCGGCGGCTCAGGCCCGTTGCGGAATGGTCAGCCCGCGCTGGACCGCGGGCCGGGCCAGACCGCGCTCGAGCCAACTCGCAACGTGCTGCAGGGCATCGAAATCAACGAGGTCGCGGGCACCGTAAAAACCAACGAGGTTGCGGACCCAACCCAACATGGAGATGTCGGCGATGGTGTACTCCTCGCCCATGATCCACTGCCCCTCACGCAGGCGCGCCTCGAGCACGCCGAGCAGACGTTTCGACTCGTCGCGATAGCGCTCGAGCGGACGCTTGTCGGCGATGTCGCGGCCGGCAAACTTATAAAAGTAACCGAGCTGACCGAACATCGGCCCGATGAAGGCCATTTGGAAGAACACCCACTGGATCGTCTCGTAGCGGCGCGCCGCGCGGGCCGGCATGAGTTTTGCGGTCTTGTCCGCAAGGTAGAGGAGGATGGCGCCGGACTCGAAGAGGCCGAGCGGCTTGCCCTCGGGGCCCTCGGGATCGAGGATGGCAGGGACCTTGCCGTTCGGATTAAGGGACAGGAATTCGGGGGTCCAGGACTGGTTTTTGCCGATATCGACGAGGTGGGGTTCGTAGGGGAGGCCCATTTCCTCAAGGGCGATCGATACCTTGACCCCATTGGGCGTCGGCAGCGAATAAAGCTGAAAGGCGATCGGGGTGTTGCGGAGGCCAACGGCGCGTAATGGGAAAGGCGGAAAGATCAAGCATGGGGCTCCTCACGAGCAAAGGGCGACTTCACTCCGCGGCGAGGCCGCAGGCGCCGGCTTTCCGCGGCATCGGCTAGGCGCGCCGGCGCCAGAGCCAAGCGCCAAGGCCGATCCCCAGGGCAAGCTGCGCCGGCAGGGTCCGACGGCGCGGGGTGGCCGCGGCATGGGGCCTGGCCAGCGTTGCAGCCTATCGGGTCACGATCAGCGGCGACGACTTGGCTGGCGCCTCAGCGCGTCATGGCCGCGTAGGTCAGCATTTGCACCTGCTCGCGATAATATTTGCGCAATTCGCCGGGCGCCGCGGTACCGAACACGACCACCAGCTTCTCGGCAGGATCGGCGAAGAAGCCCGTTCCGTAGGCTCCATTCCAGGTGTATTCGCCAATATTGCCGGGCACCGCTGAGAGGCCCGCGTGCGTGCGCACGGCGACGCCGAGACCAAAACCAAAACCCTCGCGGTGCGGCTCGACCTTGCCCACGTTGTTTTCGATCTCGGGGCCCAAGTGGTTGGAGGTCATGTGCGCCACGGTCTTGGGGCTCAGGATCCGCTCTCCGTCGAGAACGCCGCCATTCATGAGCATCTGGCCAAAGCGCAGGTAGTCACCAACGGTTGCAAAGGCGCAGGCGCCTCCGCAATCGAACTTGGTCGGCTGGTTCAAGAGGACGATCGATTGCGGCTTGCCATCGAGTGGGTTCTGCTGGAATGGCTGCGCCAGACGCGGCCGCATTTGCTCGCTGATGGTGAAGGTCGTGTCCGGCATGCGCAGCGGTTTCCAGACATTGGCGGCGAGATATTCACCGAGACGCTGGCCCGATACCTTCTCCACCACGGCACCCAGAACGTCGATCGAGAAGCTGTATTCGAAAGCCGTGCCGGGTTGGTGTGCCAGCGGCAGCTTGGTGATGCGATCGATGAAAGCTGCCGTGTCGCCCTCGAGCGCGGGTTGCGTGCCGTTGGGATAGAGCTTGCCGATCGCGTTGGTGTCCGGGCGTCCGCCGTAGGTCAAGCCCGAGGTGTGGCGAAACAGATCCTGGATGAAGATCGGGCGCACCTGCGCGTCGAGCCGCAGCGACCCATCGGGCTGCGGCACGCCCACTTTCATGTCGGCGAAGGCAGGGTAGTAGTCGGCCAGTTTGCTCTTGAGCGGCAGGCGGCCGTCCTCGCTCAAATGCAATGCCGCCACGCTGGCCATGATCTTGGTCATGGAGGCCAAGGCGAACACCGCGTCGAGCGGCATCGGCGTGCCGCGGGCGCTATCTAGAAAGCCGTAAGCCTTGTAGTGCACGAGTTTACCGTCGCGGGCGATGGCGACAACGGCCCCCGGCACCCGCTTGGCCTCGATTTCTCGCGCGAAAAAGCGGTCCATGCGCGCCAGACCCTGCGCGGCGAAGCCCGCCTCCTCCGGCGTCGTCGACGGCAGCGGGGCGGCTTGCGCGTTCACTGCGCCGAGTGCCGCTGCGAGCACGGCAAGCATGGCGAAAAGCTGCATGGCCCCTCCTGAAAAGATTTTGGCGGCGCCTCGGGCGAGCTTGAGAGGCGTGCACCTCACGCTAAGATAAGGACATGGGCAGGCCGGCCCGCCCGCGGACATGCCAGGTGATGCTGCGTGCCGTCCCTCAGGCGCAGGAATCGAGCGATGCCAGAGAGACATTAAAGCCTATGGCGCCGGTTCCCCTGCGTCTAGGCTAAAGCGCGCGGGTGCATGGCAGCGCTCGCGTTGGCGCATGCGCGCGCTGGCGTCGCCGGCGGATTGGTGAGGATAAGATCGGCCATTGCCGCAGGTCAGAACGGAAAGGACGTCCGGAGGCCACACGCCAACGCCGCGCCAATGGCCATGCCCCCCGCGCGCGGAGGCGCCAATCGAGACTCGCAGACCCGAAAGGAGGACTCCCATGGAATTCGGCTACTTCAGCATGCCTTCGCACCCACCGGAGCGCGCGTTAAAAGACGGACACGAGTGGGATTTGCAGGTCATCGGCTGGCTCGATGCCCTCGGCTACAAGGAGTGCTGGATCGGCGAGCACCACACGGCGCCCTGGGAGCCGCACCCTGCGCCCGACCTGCTGGTGGCGCAGGCATTGCTGCAAACGAAGCGCATCCGCATCGGGCCCGGCGGTTTCCTGTTGCCCTACCATCACCCCGCCGAACTCGCCAATCGCGTTGCCATGCTCGACCACATCTCTGGTGGTCGGCTGAACTTCGGCGTTGCCGCATCGGGGCTGCCGAGCGACTGGGCCATGTTCAACGTTGACGGCGAAAAGGGCGCCAACCGCGATATGACCCGCGAGGCGCTGGATATCATCCTCAAGCTGTGGTCGACCAACGAGCCATTCGAATACGTCGGCAAGTTTTGGACCGTGCGCAACCCCGAAACCATGTATGGCTTCCTGAAGCCGCACATCAAGCCGCTACAACGGCCGTTCCCGCCGATCGGAGTGGCCGGGCTCTCCAAAGGCTCCGACACCCTCAAGCTCGCCGGCGAACGCGGCTACCTGCCGATGAGCCTCAACCTCAATCCCGCCTATGTTGGCAGCCACTGGGAGGCCGTGGAGATCGGGGCCGCCAAGACCGGACGCACGCCCGATCGCGCACAATGGCGCATGGTTCGCGAAGTTTTCGTGGCCGACACGGATGCGGAAGCGATGCGGTTGTCGGTGGGCTTGCACATGGGCCGCATGATGCGTGAGTACTTCCTGCCGCTGCTGAAGGAGTTCGAGTTCCTGCAGTTCCTGAAACACGACCCCAATGTAGCCGACAGCGACGTGACGGCGGAGTACTGCGCCCGCCACAACTGGATCGTCGGGTCACCGACGACGGTGGCCGAAAAGATCGCGCGCATTCACGAGGAGGTCGGCGGTTTCGGCCATCTCCTGGTGTTCGGCTTCGACTACGTGGAGCATTCCGAGGTCTGGCACCGCTCGCTGCAACTGCTGGCGCATGAGGTGTTGCCGCGCGTGCGGCACCTGTCACCGGCCGCCTGAGGCCGCTGCCAGCGCGGCAGCGCGCCGCGGCGGCCCCAAGAGGCCAGGCGCGCCGGCCTATGCCCCGGGCCGGCCGGTTTTGCGCGGACGGCCGTGACGGTGTTTTTTCTTGCCGTCGGCC
>Ga0075433_10005211_pt1 | contig 10184 bp, 10 predicted proteins | sample RhiMethybrSRZTD2_FD_75299 | JGI IMG/M metagenome (GOLD analysis project Ga0075433, IMG submission 75299) | Populus rhizosphere microbial communities from Tennessee, USA - Rhizosphere MetaG P. TD hybrid SRZTD2 | ecosystem: Host-associated > Plants > Roots > Rhizosphere > Soil | place: USA... | reverse complement strand
GATCCGCCGCACCATCCAAATCCTGCAGCGGCGCACCAAGAACAACCCCGTGCTGATCGGCGAGCCCGGCGTAGGCAAGACCGCAATCGTCGAGGGTCTCGCGCAGCGCATCGTCAACGGTGAAGTCCCCGAAACGCTCAAGAACAAGCGCGTGCTCTCGCTCGACATGGCGATGCTCCTCGCGGGTGCCAAGTATCGCGGCGAGTTCGAGGAGCGGCTGAAGGCAGTGCTCAAGGATATCGCCGCCGACGAGGGCCGGACGATCGTTTTCATCGACGAATTGCATACCATGGTCGGCGCCGGCAAGGCGGAGGGCGCGATCGATGCCGGCAACATGCTCAAGCCCGCGCTCGCCCGTGGCGAGTTGCATTGCGTCGGCGCGACCACGCTCGACGAATACCGCAAGTACATCGAAAAAGACGCCGCGCTCGAGCGGCGATTCCAGAAGGTGCTCATCGACGAGCCGTCGGTCGAGTCGACTATCGCCATCCTGCGCGGCTTGCAGGAGCGCTACGAGATCCACCACGGCGTCGAGATCACCGACCCGGCGATCGTCGCTGCGGCGGAGCTGTCGCACCGCTACATCACCGACCGCTTCCTGCCCGACAAGGCGATCGACCTGATCGACGAGGCCGCGGCGCGGATCAAGATGGAGATCGACTCCAAGCCGGAGGCGATGGACCGGCTCGACCGGCGTCTGATCCAGCTCAAGATAGAGCGCGAGGCGGTGAAGAAGGAAAAGGACGAGGCGTCGAAGAAACGGCTCGCCGCGATCGAGGAGGAAATCAAGCGGCTCGAGCGCGAGTACGCCGACCTCGACGAAGTCTGGCAGGCCGAAAAGGCCCAGCTGCAGGGGACGCAGCATATCAAGGAAGAGATCGACAAGATCAAGCTCCAGATGGAAGAGGCGCGCCGCAAGGGCGACTGGCAGAAGATGTCCGAGTTGCAATACGGCAAGCTGCCGGCCCTCGAGGCGCAACTCAAGAAGGCCGACACCAAGCTCGCGAAGGAACAGGCGAACAAGCCGCAGCTGCTGCGCACGCAGGTCGGCGCCGAAGAGATCGCCGAGGTCGTTTCACGCGCCACCGGCATCCCCGTTTCCAAGATGATGCAGGGTGAGCGCGAAAAACTATTGCACATGGAGGATGCGCTGCACAAGCGCGTCGTCGGCCAGGACGAGGCCGTCCGCCTAGTGTCGGACGCGATCCGCCGCTCGCGCTCGGGCCTGGGCGACCCCAACCGGCCCTACGGTTCGTTCCTTTTCCTGGGGCCCACCGGCGTGGGCAAGACCGAGCTGTGCAAGGCGCTCGCAGAATTCCTGTTCGATTCCGATCAGTTCCTGATCCGCGTCGACATGTCCGAGTTCATGGAGAAGCACTCGGTCGCGCGGCTGATCGGCGCGCCACCCGGCTATGTCGGCTACGAGGAAGGCGGTCATCTGACCGAAGCGGTGCGGCGCAAACCCTACAGCGTGATCCTGCTGGACGAGGTGGAGAAGGCGCATCCCGACGTGTTCAACGTGCTCCTGCAGGTCCTGGACGACGGCCGTATGACCGACGGTCAGGGCCGCACGGTCGACTTCAAGAACACCGTCATCGTCATGACGTCGAATCTCGGCTCGCAGATGATCCAGCAGATGTCAGGCGAGGACTACGGCATGATCAAGCTCGCCGTCATGGCAGAAGTGAAGACGACGTTCCGGCCGGAATTCGTCAACCGCATCGACGAGATCGTCGTGTTTCACGCGCTTTCCGAGAAGGACATCGAGGCGATCGCCAAGATTCAGCTGAAGGCGCTCGAAGCGCGTCTGGCCAAGCTCGAGATCAGGATCGATGTCACGCCCGCGGCACTGGCGGAGGTCGCGAAGGTAGGCTTCGATCCGGTCTTCGGCGCGCGCCCGCTCAAACGCGCGATCCAGCAGGAAATCGAAAATCCACTGGCGAAGGAGATCCTCGCTGGCAAGTTTGCAGCCGGGGACACGATCAAGATCGCGGTCAGCGGCCGCGAAATCACCTTCGCCAGGAAATAGTGCGGTTGCCGTAGCCCGGGCTGACCCCGGACTTGATCCGGGGATGCCCGGGGACAGCTCTCCAATTTGGCGCCGCCCCGGGCTTCGCATGCGCTCAGCCCAGGCTACACGCGCGAGGCCCGGGGCGCGCAAATCAAAAGTACGGCACCGCCCTTTGCGCAAGGCGTCCGGCCCAACCGTTGAGCGCCTGTGCGACCGCGCGCCCGATCGCTGCGACAACGCGATCGCGCGACGTCTCCGGGGCGAGGAGGCGCAGCGTGCTGTCCGTTTCGGCGGCGATGACGGTTCGCCCGGAGCGGTCGATCTGAAAGCGCATGCCTTTGACCAGCACGATGTCGCGCAGATCGCGCTCGAGGGTCACCCAGAGGCAGCCGCGATCGACCGTGATGATCGTGCCCTGCGCGTTTTCGAGGACGAGCGTTTCGCGCCGATTCAGGACCGAGCGACGCGAGTGGTGGGTGAGGGAAACGGTCTTGGCCATGGTGTTCTCCTGGTGAATGCGTATAATGCATGCAGAGCCGGGGCTTCCTGGTGCGATGAGATTCGGCGTCCGCTGAGTGAAGTATCAGGGCCGGCGCGATCCCATTCAAACGAATTCGCCGCATGTCAGGCATGAGGAAATGGAATGCCTAAAGCCGGATTGGCAACGCCGGCGCGCAAGCCGCGGCTGCCGTCGCTCGACCTGCTCAAGGGCTTCGAAGCCGCGGCGCGACACCTGAGCTTCACGCGCGCGGCGGAGGAGCTTTTCCTGACGCAATCGGCGCTGTCGCGCCAGATGCAAACACTCGAAGAGCAGCTCGGCATGCCGCTCTTCGAGCGCCGCCATCGCCAGCTGTTGCTGACCGAGGCCGGACAGGTGCTGCACGCAACGGCGAAGACGGTGCTCGACGAGCTCACGCAGGCCGTGGCCGCGATACGGCGCGACGAGGCGGCGCAGCCCTTGACCGTATCGACCAACCTGCCCTTCGCATCACTCTGGCTGATTCCGCGCCTGTCGCGGTTCCGCGAGCGCCATCCGGGGATCGACGTCTACATCTCGGCGGACAACCGCATCATCGACCTCGAGCGCGAGCGCATCGATCTCGCCGTCCGCTATTGCAGTGAAGCGATGGCGCCGCCGGGGTCGCCGCGGCTCTTCGGCGAGAAGCTGGTGCCGGTGTGCAGCCCGGGGCTCGCCGCGGATCGGTCGCGGCCGCTGAAGCGGCCCGAGGATCTGGCGCGTCACATCCTGCTCTCCATCGACGACGAGCGCGGGCGCTTCACCTGGCTCAACTGGTCGGCGTGGCTCGCGGCGATCGGCATTCACGAACTGACGCCCGCCGGGTCGCTTCGTTTCAACCATTTCGACCAGGTCATTCAGGCGGCGCTCGACGGCCAGGGCGTCGCGCTGGGACGCGAGCCCCTGATCGATCATCTCCTGCGGCAGGGCAAACTCGTCGCGCCGTTTCGCAACAGGTACACCACGACGCGCGCCTATTTCATCGTGCGCGCAGAGCACGCGGCAGCGCGCCCTGAGGCAGGGGCCTTCGTCGATTGGCTGCAGGACGAAGCGCGGGAGGAGGCCGCCGATACAGAATCCGCGCCGGGCGGGGGCGCCGGGCGGCGTCGGGCGCGGAAGGCGCGGAAGGCGCGATGAACGAGGGTTCCGCTCACGAGCCGAGCGACGCGCCGTCGCCGTGGGTCGTTCGCTTCGCACCGCTGGTCGCGAGCGGAGCGCGTGTGCTCGACCTCGCGTCGGGCCGTGGCCGGCACGCGCGGTTCTTCGCCGCGCGCGGTGCGCGCGTCGTTGCCGTCGATCGCGACCCTGCCGCGCTCGCGAGCCTTGCCGCGGTGCCCGGCATCGACGCCCGCGTCGTCGATCTCGAGAAGGGCGATTGGCCTTTTCCGGGCGATCGCTTCGACGCCATCGTCGCGGTCCATTACCTTCACCGCGCTTTGTTTCCGCTGCTGCTGGCTGCGCTCGCCGAAGACGGTGTCGTGCTCTACGAAACCTTCGCCGCGGGCAACGCTGCGTATGGCCGGCCCTCCAACCCTGCCTTCCTGCTGACGCCGGGGGAGCTGCTGGAGTTCGCACGGAGTACGCTAACGGTCGTCGCGTTCGAGCAGGGTGTGGTCAACGATGAGCGTCCCGCCGTGATCCAACGGCTTGCCGCCGTTGGCCGCGGCAGACCATGGCCGCCGCCGCTAGCCTGAGGGTTCGCTGAAGATTAGGGTAAAATGCCGCATTTTTCAGGTTCGAGTCGATGCTGAAGGGAAGCCTGGTCGCAATCGTCACGCCGATGCAAGCCGGCGGCGCGCTCGATCTGCGCGGGTTTGCCAAGCTTCTCGATTTTCACGTCACCAGCGGCACCTCCGGCATCGTCGTCGTTGGCACGACGGGCGAATCGCCGACCGTCGACGTCGAAGAACATTGTCTGCTGATCAAGACTGCGGTCGAACTCGCGGCCGGGCGCATCCCGGTGATCGCCGGTACTGGCGCCAACGCGACCGCGGAAGCCATCGAACTCACCCTCTACGCCAAGAAAGTGGGTGCGGCCTTCGCCCTGTCGGTTGTGCCGTATTACAACAAGCCCAGCCAGGAAGGCCTCTATCGGCATTTCCGAACCATCGCCGAAAAAGTCGATCTGCCGCTGATCCTGTACAACGTGCCGAGTCGCACGGTCGCCGATCTAGCCAATGATACGGTGCTGCGCCTGGCCCAGGTGCCGGGCATCGTCGGCATCAAGGACGCGACCGCCGACCTTGGGCGCGGCAGCGAGCTCATCCGATCGCTCGCGGCCGCAGGCAAGCCGGACTTCGCGGTCTACGGCGGCGACGACATCACGGCGTTGCCTCTCATGCTGATGGGCGGCCACGGCGTGATTTCCGTGACAGCCAACGTTGCACCCAAGTTGATGTCCGAGATGTCGGCCGCGGCGCTCGCCGGCGATGTCGCCCGCGCGCGGGCGGCGAATGACCGCTTGCTGCCGCTGCACCGCAAGCTCTTTGTCGAGGCCAATCCGATCCCCGTGAAATGGGCGCTCGCGGAAATGGGCCTCATCAACGGCGAGCTGCGGCTGCCACTGACACCGCTGGCGACCCAGCATCATGAAACCGTTCGCGCGGCGTTGCGCGAAGCCGGTTGCCTCTGACGGAGATTCAAGCATGTTGCACGTTTACCTTTATCGCCGCATCGCGGCAACGCTCGTCGCCGCAAGCCTCGCTGCGCTACTCGCCGGATGCGAAACGATGACGACGTCGATCGGCAAGAAGATCGATTACAAATCTTCGGCTTCGGCGCCGGCCTTGGAGATACCGCCCGACCTGACGACGCCCGCGTACGACGATCGCTATTTCGCGTCGACGGCTTCGGGAGCCGCCGCGGCGCGCGCCGCGGGCAAGCCGAGCGAGATACTGCCGCCGAATCCGGAAGCGCGCCTGGTGCGCGCCGGCTCGGAGCGCTGGGTGGTGGTGAAGGCGAGTCCGGAAGCGGCATGGAACGCGCTGCGCGAATTCTGGACGCAGAACGGTTTCGTCGTCGCCGTGGAGCAGCCGGCGCTGGGGATCATGGAGACCGACTGGGCGGAGAACCGGGCCGGGTCACCGCAAGGCGTCCTCGCGAAATACATTGGCAAATACATCGAATTCCTTACCGATACCTATCGCCGCGACAAATTCCGCACCCGCATCGAGCGCGGGGCCGAGCCCGGCACGGTCGAGATCTACATCAGCCACAAGGGCGCGGCGCAGGTGGCAACCAAGATAAGCCAGGGGGCGGGTGAAGACTACGTCTGGCAGCCGATGCCGCCGAACCCCGAATTGGAAGCCGAATTTCTATCGCGGCTGATGGTCAAGTTCGGAACCCCGGCGTCGGCCGCGGTGACCGCCGTGGCGGCGCTGCCGCTGCAGCCCGTGCGCGCCCGGATCGAAAAAGGCAGCGATGGCGCAAGCCGTCTCATCGTCGACGACGCGTTCGATCGGGCGTGGCGGCGGGTAGGCCTCGCGCTCGACCGCACCGGCTTCACCGTCGTCGACCGCGACCGCTCCAAGGGTCTGTATTTCGTGCGCTATGCCAACCCTGACCTCGATGCCAAGCAGAAAGGCTGGCTCGATAGGCTCCAGTTCTGGAAGACCGACGACAAGGAAAAGCCGGAGCAGTATCGCGTTGTCGTGACGCAGGCCGATCCGGCCAGCGTCGTTACGGTCCAGGACCCCGCGGGCGTCGCCGACCGCACGGCCAACAGCGACAAGATCCTCGCGCTGCTGCAGGACCAGCTCAAGTGAGCGCGCCCACGCGCACTTCGACCACGCCGGGCTAAGGCGCCATGCGTTTCGCGTCGCTGGGCAGCGGCAGCGAAGGCAATGGCCTGCTGGTCGAGGTCGGCGCGACGCGGGTGCTGATCGACTGCGGCTTCGGCGTCCGGGACACGGTCGCGCGGCTCGCGCGGATCGGTGTCGCGCCCGAGACCGTTACCGCGATCATCGTCACGCACGAGCATTCCGATCACATCTGCGGCGTCGCGCCGTTCGCGGGGCGGTTCGGAACACCGGTATGGCTCACTTTCGGCACGCTCGAAACGGTTGCGGAGCGTTTCGCGGTCTTGCCGCACGTATACGGTTTCGACAGCCACGACGTATTCGAGGTTGGCGATATCGAAGTCCGGCCCTTTCCCGTACCGCACGACGCGCGCGAGCCGGTGCAGTTCGTCTGCTCCGACGGGCGCTGGCGGCTGGGCGTTCTGACCGATCTCGGCATATCCACTGCATACGTCGAAGCGAACCTCTCCGGATGCGACGCGCTGGTGCTCGAGTGCAATCACGATCTCGACCTGCTTGCCAACGGCGATTACCCGTTTTCGCTCAAGCAGCGGATCGCGAGCAAGTTCGGACACCTCGACAACGGCGCGGCTGCGGGTCTGCTGGCCCGGCTCGACAACTCGCGTCTCAAGCATTTGGTCGCCGCGCACTTGAGCCAGAACAACAACCTGCCCGGGCTCGCCCGTGCGGCGCTCGCCGCAGCGCTCGATTGCGATCCGGATTGGATCGGCATTGCCGATCAGCACCTGGGTTTCGGCTGGCGCGAGTTCATTTGACGGAGATTCCATGGAAAAGCGGCTGGAACTGTACCGCGGCAAGGCCAAGACGGTGTATTCGACCGACGATCCCAATCTGCTCGTCATGCATTATCGAGACGACGTATCGGCGTTCGACGGGGCGAAGCTCGCCCAGCTCGAGCGCAAGGGCGAGACCAATAACAAGTTCAATGCCTACATCATGGGCAAGCTCGCGGCGGTCGGCGTACCCACCCATTTCATACGGGTGCTGAACGAGCGCGAATCGCTGGTGCGCGCGATGAAGATGATTCCGATCGAGTGCGTCGTGCGGAACATCTGTGCAGGCTCGATGGCCAAGCGCTACGGCATCGAGGAGGGCACACGGCTGCCGGAACCGATTTTCGAATTCTTCTTAAAGAGCGATGCGCTGCACGATCCGCTGGTCAACGACGACCACATCCGCGTGCTCGGCTGGGCGACATCGGCGGAGATCGAACAGATGAAGGCGCTCACCCACAAGGTGAACGCCGTGCTCAAGCCGCTGTTCGCGGACGCCGGCCTTGACCTCGTCGATTACAAGCTCGAATTCGGACACCCCAAGGACGACCCCGGAGGGGCACTGGTGCTGGGTGACGAGTTCACGCCCGACGGCTGCCGGCTGTGGGACCGCGCGACGCGGGACAAGATGGACAAGGACCGCTTCCGGCGCGATCTCGGCAGCGTGATCGAGAAATACAGAGAGGTCGCCCAGCGCATCGGCGCCCCCCTCTAGCAGGCTCGCGTATAGCTGCTGCGCCGGCCGGCTGCATCGGTGTGCTCATTTGGCAACTGAGCGCTTCCGCGCGAGCCAAAAAAAGCCGGCCCGCAGGCCGGCTTTTTTTCGTGGGATTGCTTGACAGCTATTTCTTCGTCTCCTTGGCGGCGTCGGTCGCCTGTTTCGCAGCGTCCTTGGCGTCCATGGCCGACCCCTTGCTGGTGTCGGCAGCCTTGGACGCATCCTTGGCCGCGTCGGCTGCCTTATCGGCCGCGGCTTTGGCAGCATCTGCGCTAGCATCGGGCGCTGGTGTGACAACGACCGGCGGAGGCGGAGACGGCGGGGGCGTTACGACAACCGGTGCAGGCTTGTCGCAGGCGGCGAGGAGAACCACCGCGGCAGCGATAAAAGCGAATTTGTTCATGGTGATCCCCTTAACGAGTTGGGTCCGAACCTTGCGTGAGAAATCGGCTGGGCGCCTCGATCAATCCGGGATCCGCCGAACAGGCACCACCGATGAGCAAATTTTAACATAGCGCTGCGCCAGATCCTGATCGACTACCAGGATCTGACGCCGCGCCAATGCGACCCGCTCGTCGATGGCGGCGGTTTCTTGCGAGCGTCTCCAATCGACCTGGCGCGAGCAGCTCGGTGCGCGTTTGTCGAACTGGCCCGCCGTTTCTTCGGCTGACAAAAACCTTACTTCTTCGGCGCTTCCGCGGGGGGCGTCGTCGCCGGAGGCGGCGTCGCGGGCTTCATCGCGTCGGTGGCGGACTTCGTCGCATCGACCGCAGCAGCGCCCGCCGACTTGGCTGCATCGACCGCCGCCGCGCCACCCTGAACTGCGGCGGTGCCGGCATCCTTGGCAGCAGCTGCTGCCTTGTCAGCAGAATCTTTAGCCGCCTGAGCAGCCTTGTCTGCCGCCGCCTTGGCATCCTGCGCCTGCTTGTTGTCGCCGCAGCCGACAACCGCCAGCGCGAGCGCCGCAGCAATGAATACTGACTTGTTCATCATCGTTCCCTTACTCGATTATGAAGTGATCGTTGAGAAAACCGGGCTCCCTGCCCGGCTGATGCATCGCGAGCGCAATCGACACATGGCATGAAAGCAAATTACCCGTTAGCCGCTCGGCCGACCTGAAGATTGTACTACAAAGCTTGTACTGCATAGCACAACGGATTGAACGGATTTTCTGCGCGCCGCCAGCTTCCTCAAAGTCCCAGCACGGTCGCGTTGATCCCCGGTTCGCCGGTCGCCCAGATCTCGTCGAAGCGACTCGCCAGCAGGCGTGTCTGCTCAGGCTGCTCAATGCCCATCGCGGCGCGCGGCTGCTCCAAATGAAAGCGGTGCAGATAATGGCGGTCGTCGACGATGAGCAGCGGGTCGGTCGCGTGCCTCGCCTCCGCTCCCGTGCGGTAGATCGTCATCGCATAGCTATACGCCTGCAGCAGCTTCAGCATGCGCGGACACCCGGTCTCGAGATAAGTCGTGTCGTGCACGATGATGTCGAGGCGCCGTCCGCGCGTTCCGCGCAGGAATGCCGCGAGGCGATCGACGCGAGACGGCTGGTTCCATCCAGTCTGCGACAGATCCTGATCGAATACCCGGATGCGATGCTGCGCCAGCGCCACGAGCTGGTCGATGGCCGTGCATTGCTCTGCAAGCGTCGCCAGTTCGACCAGGCGCGGCTCGGGCGGCTCGCTCGGAGCGGCAGGCGGCGGGTCACTCGAAGTGGAGGAAGCCATCGCGGTACCAGCGAAAAAGCAAAGACGATGCGCGGTCGTCGACCTCGCCGGCGGCGAGCCGCCTTGCGTCGGCGAGCCGCTTCAGCGTCGCGCGGCCATGCGCGGGCCAGGCGACCGCATCGCCGTTGATGAACAGGCTGCGCTCATCGTAGAGCAACCGGGTGCGGCTGTCCAAGCGCAAACCGCGACGCGCGGCGCGGCGAATGAAGCGGACGGCGTCGGATCCACCGCCCGGCGGGGAGAAGACGACGCCGGGTTTGGGCTCGGTGAGATACGAGCCGAGAAAGCGCGCGACCGCGCGCTCGTCCCAGATCAGGCGGCGCAACGTCGCCACCGCGTAGGCTCGCAACGCTCGCTCGATGCACGCGGGCGAGCGTGCCGGCCGGCGACCCCGATCGACGTAACGGCCGTCGAGTGCGATGCGATCGCGCAACCAGTCGAGGAACGCGATCGCGACCTCCTGCGCGGACGGCGCGCGGAAACCGATCGAGTAGGTGCTGCAGGCATCGAGCGCAATGCCGTCGTGGGCAACCGCCGGCGGCAAATACAGCATGTCGCCGGGGCCGAGCAACCATTCGTGCTCGGGGCGGAAGCGCGCGAGGATCTTGAGCGGCAGCCCCGGC